>ERZ856578.75-NODE-75-length-167955-cov-34.757979_pt1 | contig 167955 bp, 120 predicted proteins | sample MGYA00514384_ERZ856578 | MGnify/ENA primary metagenome ERZ856578 (study PRJEB29103, sample SAMN06111958) | human gut metagenome | biome: human gut; feature: ankylosing spondylitis patient; material: healthy_person | host: Homo sapiens | place: China:Hangzhou... | reverse complement strand
TCAGCTTAAGCCGCCTGAAAGAATCCATCGATACCAATCCGATGGTGATACGTATCGACGGGCTGAAATCGGCTGATGTTCCTATTTATTTCGAGAAAAATGTCGTTCCGGCAGATTGTGTCGTTCCGACCATTTCCGATATACTGGTAAAACAGGAATATCGATTCGAACTAAATAATCAATAAATCATAGATATCTATAACTGCTCTCCCGTAAAGAACAAAGTAAAAAGAATTCTGTAAATACCACCATACCTCGCGATACTTACAGAATTCTTTACTTTTGTTCCTAAATCTCCAACAATATTTCGAAGAAGTTCCATTTTGATAAAACATTGAATATACACCAAAGGGTTGTTATTTAAATAATTATTGTTTCTTTGAATACATATCAATAACTATAATCAAATGGAAAATATGTAGGAGAACATACGGGTTCGATGACGCAATTCGAGAAAGACTTGACACATTTCCTGCGCCCCGGCAAAAATCAACTGGTCATTTATGTACGTAGTGAATCGCTGGCCAGCGGAATATCGAAAATATCTCATTACGCCAAACATCAAATCATTTCAAAAGATATCCGGTATGAGTTCTCCCGCAAAACGGGAACATTGGTTTCAGTAAAGAAAAACGGAGAACAAATCATCACCGGGCCGGTAAAGATGTATGCTATCCCTCACCTGAAAGAAAATGAAGTTATCGATTACATTCCGCAAGAGCGAACCGGAAATGTTTTCGGTTTCACCTCAGAACCTTTAAAAGATTGGATATTAGAATCGGAATCTATCGAGCAAACAGACAAAGGTGTTTCCATCACTGTTCGTGGAAAATATGGTGAGAATCCGGCCGAGCTTGTTTACTCTTTCGACAATAACAACAGATTAAGAATCGATTATATACTGAATATATTCAAAATCGGTAACGGTATCCGTCAAATCGGTATAGGCTTTCACCTCCCCGATACCTACAATACGCTGAACTGGAAGCGTAAATCATTATGGAGCATTTATCCGGATGACCATATCGGCCGCACCGAAGGGACAGCCAAAGCATTCTACCCGGAAACTATGTCCGATTATCTTCAACAAAGAACGATACCGACACACGGTTTTAACAGAGATGGGAATGAATACGGATCTAATGATTTCAGATCGACAAAACAAAATATTATAACCGGCAGATTATCTAACGGGAAAGGAGTTGTCGTAACAATCGAGTCGAATGGAAAGCAACATTTCAGAGCCTGGGTTTTACCCGGTGCCATATCCTTCCTGGTAGCTAATTATTCTGATGCAGGCAACGAATTTTACCTCAACTACGATTCCAACAGGACAAGATATCTGGATTCATATATCGCCGAAGACGGAGACGTAGCCAGATGGATACAGCTTAATTTCAACTAGCACTCTATACAATAATAAAATAAAACAACTATCATTATCCTGATAATATCGAATTATGCAAAGTATTCATCTCATTTTATCAACTATAATAGAAGCCTGTTTCTTAATTTTACACAGTCTTTATTTTACTTTCTCCGTACAGAAGTAATATTAAAGAGAATGAAGAAATTCCACCGATTATATTTATAAGAACTTATAAGTCATGAAAAAACAAATTAGAAGCATAGTATCTGTCATAGGCATCTTTTCTTTATGTTTTACCGCCTGTTCCGTAGAACATAAAGAAGTACCATTAACATTATGGTACAACACTCCCGCCGACGCGACCGTCGCAGACCAACCCTATGTAGGATACAAAGACGATCCGGAATGGCTGAAAGCTTTACCCTTGGGCAACGGTTCACTGGGAGCTATGGTCTTCGGGGATGTCCACAAAGAACGCATCCAACTCAATGAAGAAACCGTATGGTCGGGAAGCATGCAGGATTGTGACAACCCCGAAGCGGCAAAGCATGTGGACGAAATCAAACAGCTCTTGTTCGATGGCAAATACAAGGAAGCCACGGAGCTGACAAACCGTACGCAAATATGTACCGGACAAGGTACCGGACATGGAAACGGCAGCAAAGCTCCTTTCGGTTGCTATCAAACGATGGGTGACCTGTGGATCGATTTCGACAACAAATCGCCCTACACCGATTACCGCAGGGAACTGAATCTGGATGATGCGACAGCCCGGGTCTCTTACAAGCAAGGGGATGTCCGTTTCAAACGAGAAATCTTTATCAGCCATCCGGACCAGGCAATGGTCATGCACCTATCGGCCGATAAGAAACAACAACTCTCTTTCACCTGCCGGCTGGACCGCCCCGAACGTTATTCCACGCATACGGAAAACGAGCAATTAATCATGTCTGGAACACTCTCTGACGGTAAAGGTGGAGACGGGCTCCAATACATGACCCGGCTAAAGGCTGTGCCGGTAAACGGCTCCGTCAGCTATTCCGACTCGACACTGACCGTGCAGGGTGCCGACGAAGTATTGCTTTTCCTGACCGCCTCAACAGATTATAAACTGGAATATCCTACCTACAAAGGACGGGATTACCGTGGCATCAGCCAGACCTCTTTGGAGAAAGCCGTCAGCCAGCCGTACAATCAACTTTATCAAAAGCATGTAAAGGAATATACTGCCTATTTCAACCGGGCAGACCTGCAACTAACCGATGCGCCTGACACCATCCCGACCGATATCAAGGTACAAAATGCCCGGAAAGGACAAATAGACCCTCATCTATATGAACAGATGTTCCAGTACGGCCGTTACCTCCTGATCTCATCGTCACGACCGGGTACCATGCCGGCTAACCTGCAAGGTATCTGGGCAAACAAACTCCAAACCGCCTGGAACGGCGACTATCATACCGACGTGAACATCGAAATGAACTACTGGCCCGCCGAAGTTGCCAACCTGTCGGAACTGCACCTGCCGATGTTCGACCTGATTGCTTCGCTGGTTGAGCCGGGTACCAAGACGGCACAAATCCAATACAACAAGAAGGGTTGGGTGGTACACCCTATCACCAACGTATGGGGATATACCTCTCCGGGCGAAGCAGCATCGTGGGGTATGCACACCGGTGCCCCGGCATGGATTTGCCAACACATCGGCGAACACTACCGGTTCACAGATGACAAGGAGTTCCTGCGCAAAACCTATCCGGTACTGAAAGGAGCTGTCGAGTTTTATATGGATTGGCTGACAGAGAACCCGAAAACCAAAGAACTGGTTTCCGGCCCCGCCGTTTCTCCTGAAAATACCTTTGTCGCCCCCGACGGCAGCCACAGCCAAATCAGCATGGGACCGGCACACGACCAACAAACCATCTGGCAGTTGTTCGACGACTTCGCCATGATCTCCAACGAATTATCCATCGATGACGACTTCACCCGTCAGGTTGTCGATGCCAAAAAACGTTTGGCAGGTACGAAAATAGGCTCTGACGGACGCATCATGGAATGGGCAGACGAGTTCCCTGAAGCAGAACCCGGCCATCGTCATATCTCCCACCTGTTCGCCATCCATCCGGGATCGCAGATCAACATGCTCCAAACTCCCGACCTGGTTGAGGCAGCCAACAAATCGCTGGACTACCGCATCCAACATCGCCAAGGATACGTCGGTTGGAGTTCCGCTTGGGCAATCAGCCAATACGCCCGTTTGCATCAGGCTGAAAAAGCAAAGAAAAACCTGGACGATGTCATCGCCAAGTGCATCAATCCGAACCTCTTCACGATATGCCCTCCCTTCCAGATTGATGCCAACTTCGGTACCACTGCCGGTATTGCCGAAATGTTGCTGCAAAGCCATGTGTACGATCAGGAAGGCTATGTTATCCAGCTACTTCCTTCCTTACCTACTGATTGGAAGAATGGTCAATTCTCCGGCTTGAAAGCCCGTGGAGGATTTGAAGTGGCTGTGAAATGGGAAAATGGGCAAATCGTCGACGCTTCCGTCAAATCATTGCTGGGAAATAAATGCCGTATTTGGTATAATGGTGAATATATACAGGTAAACGATTTGAAAAAAGGGGAAACCTGGAAATGGAATAAATAACACAGCATGGAAAATATGAAAAACTCAAGAAGAAACTTCTTCAAAAAAGGATTAGCGGGGGCTGTTGCATTAGGCACAGCCTCCTTGAGCCAACCCGTATCGGCAGTCACAGCCAAAGTAAATGTACCTGCTGCCAAACGCATTGTACTAATATCGCTTGACGGGATCTGTGTCGACGGATTTCTGAAGGCGAAAACTCCAAACCTGGATAAGTTAATGGCAGAAGGGTCACTCTCACTAGATACGCGTGTGGTCATGCCTTCGGTTACACTGCCCAATTGGACCAGCCATCTTTGCGGAAGCGGTCCGGAACAGCACGGTGTAGTAGACAATAGCTGGGAAATCTCCAAATTCGTATTGCCTGCGATCGAGAAAGACAATGCAGGATATTACCCTTCCGTATTCAAAGTATTGAAAGAGGCACTTCCACAGGCAAAAACAGCTTTCTATTACAATTGGATCAATCTGTTCTATCCATACAACAAACAGTATCTGGACGAGGTCAGCTACCTGGAAAACGATGCCTACATACCGAACTACGAGAAAGCGCTTTCTTTTCTGATGGAGAACCGGAAAAACCCGACACTGGTATTCCTCTATTCCGTACATACCGACCATGCCGGACACAAACATAAATGGATGTCTCCAGAATACATACAATCCATCGAGGAGGCGGATGTGGAAATCGGCAAATTCATCGACAAGATGAAACAGGAAGGATTGTACAAAGATACCCATTTCATGTTCCTGACAGATCATGGCGGTATCAAATACGGACATGGCGGAGTAAGTACGGACGAAATGATTGTCCCCTGGGGTATCACCGGGCCGGGAATAAAGAGAGGATTCAAGATCACGGAAGCTAATAACACGGTAAACACAGCAGCCATCATCCTGCACCTGTTCAAAGTGAAACAACCCTTATCCTGGACAGGCGAGGTGATAGAGACAATATTCAAATAATTCTATAACAAAAACAATGACAACATTCAAAAGTTTTCTACTTCTTTTGTGTATCAGCTTCTCTTTACAGGCTTATGCACAGGAAAAAGTAACCGCCCGGGAAGTCCTGTCTTTGGATAAAGGCTGGAGTTTTCATAAAGGGGATATCCCCTACCCGGTTATTAAAGGACACAACGCGACTTACCGGAACGCCAAAGCCGGATGCGTGAGCGGGGCCGCCTCCCCGAACTACGATGATTCCTCCTGGCGTATCGTAGACATCCCCCATGACTGGGCAATCGAAGGACGGGTAAACCCGGATGCTAACCTTTCGCAAGGTTACTACGACCGTGGTTTCGGCTGGTACCGCCGTAAATTCAAACTGTCTCCCGAAGATAAAGGGAAGCACTTGGAATTACAGTTCGACGGTATTGCTACACATGCCACGATCTGGGTTAACGGAACCGTACTGCATCGCAACTGGTGCGGTTATACATCCATGTATATTGACATCACGCCGTATGCCACGTATGGCGACGATGTGAATACCATTGCCGTACGTGTAGATGCCGATGCCCAGGAAGGCTGGTGGTATGAAGGGGCAGGCATTTACCGCCACACCTGGCTGGTAAAACGTTCGCCACTGCATATCATCACGGATGGTGTCTTTGCCCATCCTGTAAAGAAGACCGAAAGCCAGTGGGAAATACCTGTGGAGGTTTCTCTATACAACTCCGGCAAGCTGACGGCTGACGGCGAGGTGGAAGTCACCTTGCTTGCTCCGGACGGACAACCGATCGCAACAAAAAATCAGAAGCTCTCTGTCAAAGCCTTGCGGGAAGGAATTGCTAACCTGCCGATAACGGTTACGAAACCCCTGTTTTGGTCACCCGAAAACCCTGTTCTTTATAAAGTCAAAACCCAAGTAAAGCAAAACGGAACCGTTACAGACGAAGTCGAAACTAAATGCGGTTTCCGCACGATCCGCTTCGACAACAACACCGGTTTCTGGCTGAACGGGGAGAATATCAAGATAAAAGGTGTTTGTAGCCATCAGGATCATGCCGGTGTGGGTGTTGCTGTCCCCGATGCACTTTGGGAATTCCGCCTGCGCAAACTGAAAGAGATGGGAGTCAATGCCTATCGTGTTGCTCATAATCCGGTTGCCAAAGAATTTATGGCTGCTTGCGACAGCATGGGTATCATGGTACTGGATGAAAACAGATTGTTCAACACTTCACCCGAATATGTTCGTCAACTGGAGTGGCAAGTACGCCGCGACCGTAACTGTCCGAGCGTAATCCTCTGGTCTGTTTTCAACGAAGAACCGATGCAGGGCACGGAAAACGGGGTTGAAATGGTTCGCCGCATGTACGACGTAGTGAAGAAGATGGACCCGACACGCCCTATCACGGCCGCGATGAACGGAGGATTCTTCTCTGAATACAATGTATCGCAGGCGGTAGATGTCGGAGGATTCAATTATCAGATCGAAAGTTACGACCGTTTCCACGAAGAAAACCCGGACCTGCCTCTGACCAGCACGGAAGATGGTTCTGCCCTTATGACCCGGGGTGAATACGTCACCGACTATTCAAAGAACCTGATGGATTCGTATGACACCCAATGCACCGGTTGGGGAGCCACCCATCGCCGGGCCTGGAAAGCCGTGGCGGAACGTCCCTGGATGGCAGGATGCTTCTACTGGACCGCGTTCGATTATCATGGTGAACCGACCCCGCACCGCTGGCCTACAGTCAGTTCCTTCTTCGGCATCATGGACTTATGCGGTTTCCCCAAAATGGCTTATTACCTGCACCAGGCACAATGGGTTAAGGATAAAGATGTCCTGGAACTGGTGCCCCACTGGAACTGGCCTGCCGACTCCATCGGAAAGCCTATCAAGGTGATGGCATTAAGCAATGCAGATAAAGTAAAGCTCTTATTGAACGGTAAAGTAATATCCGAACAAGCGGTAGACCCGTACGAAATGAACACCTGGTCTGTTCCTTACAAACCGGGCAAACTGGAAGCCATCGGCTACAAGAACGGAAAAATCGTTTCGCGCACCAAAGTGGAGACAACCAAGGATCCCGTCCAGGTTCACCTGACACCGTACCGTAACAGCCTGGCAGGTGATGGTCGTGACGCTATGCCGATCACCGTAGAGGTGGTAGACTCCAAAGGCCGTCACGTACCGACTGCCGACAATATGATGGAATTCACCCTGACAGGTCCTGCCGAAATCATCGGCTTAGGGAACGGTAATCCGAACTGTCATGAACCGGAAAAAGGTAATAAACGCAGCCTGTTCTACGGACTTGCACAGGTCATCATACAAAGCAAAGAAGGTTCGGGACCGATCACCCTGACAGCTTCGACACCGGGATTAAAACCGGCTACGATCACGATCAATGCCGAAGAAGTTGCTCCTGTACCATTCGTCGCACCGGAATTTCCACCGATGTTGCTGAACAGATGGGTAGCCTCTCCCCTTTCCACTGACAAACCCGATGCCAACCAGCAAATTGCCGACAACGATATGAATAGCTGGCAACCCGTTTCAAGTGGTAACCTGATCAAGCTGGAGAATGCTAATTTCGTCATTCTGCGTGCGACATTCAATCCTTACCAGGCCCATCGGGAAGAAGGCGGAAGCATCCTTTTCAAACAACTGACAGGAAAAGCCGAGATCTGGTTGAACGGTCAATTGATCGGTTCGAAAACGACAGACAATGCAGAGGACTTTACCGTTGAATTTCCGGCGGTCAAAGACAAATGCGACCTGCGCGTCTTGCTGAACGGTTCAACAGGTGATGCCGTAGGCGTAAAAGGAAATGTTACAATCCGTACCAAACGAATAATTCCATAATCGGTTTTGTCTATATCAACGAAGCTGTGTTATCTGCGATCAATAATAGCATTTCAACACAGCTTCGTTTTTATCTATAATTCAACACGCAAAGCATATGAATAAAACAATCTACCTCATTGCCTGCCTGCTTCTCACATGGACGGCAACAGCTCAAAAAATCATTCGGGTTACACCTGACAGTCCGGATATGACTAAGGACATACAGGCAGCCATAGAAGAGGCTAAAAGTTATGATGGCAAGTCTGTCACGATAGAATTGCAGAATGCAAATTATAATATTTACCGGAAAAGTTCTTCACATCAATTATATCATATTTCCAATACGACTTCCGAAAAAGAAAACCCGGACCAGACGAAACATATCGGTTTATGGCTGAAAGGGCTTAAAAACATAACGATCGACGGGAAAGGTGCTCATCTCATCACGCACGGGGAAATGACAAGTTTTGTGATAGACGGATGTGAAAATATAACATTAAAGAACTTTACAGTAACAGCTGCCGACCCGACCGTTCCGGAATTAACAGCGACAGAAGTGGGCGATCGCCATATGACCGTGCGTATCCATCCCCAATCGAAATATCTTATTAAAGACGGTAAATTCTCATTCGTAGGAGACAGTTGGACTTTATCCGAGGGTATCGCCCAAAGTTACGATCCGGAAAAAGATATTACCTGGCGTAGCTGGTCTCCCTTACCCGGATTACAGAAGGCCATTGAATTAGAACCCAATTTGCTCCGATTCACATACAATACAAAACCACAAGCCACACCAGGTATGATTTTCCAAATGCGTGACGGCATACGCGACGAAGCCTGCGGCCTCATCCAATATAGTAAAAACGTCACTCTAGAAGATGTACATCTGGCATTCCTGGGTAATTTCGGACTTGTAGGTCAAATGTCCGAAAATATCACATACCGCAACCTTACTTTTGCTCCGGAAACAGGAAGCGGAAGAACCTGTGCCGGGTTTGCTGATTTTGTACAGATGTCAGGATGTAAAGGATTGATCCTTATTGAGAATTCTCGTTTTACCGGAGCACACGACGATCCTATCAATATACATGGTACGCATTTAGCAGTAACAGACTTTTTATCTCCCAATGAGATTGTCGTTAAATATATGCACCACCAGACATATGGTTTTCAATCCTTTTTACCCGGAAATGAAATTGAGTTCATCGATCCTTATTCGTTGCTGCCTCTGGCTTCTTTCAAGGTGAAAAAATCGAAGATGAAGAGTGAACGTGAAATTATCGTTACATTAGACAAATCCGTTCCGGACTCGATCAGAAAAAAACCGGAACTTGTGATCGAGAATGTGACTTATACACCGGAAGTCATCATACGTAACAACTTTTTCTCCCGTATCCCCAGTCGGGGACTACTTGTTTCTACCCGACGTAAAATACTCATTGAAAATAATACATTTTTCCGGATGCAAATGAGTGGTATCCTGATAGCCGATGATGCCAGAAGCTGGTTCGAATCCGGCATGGTACGTGATGTTACTATCCGCAATAACAATTTTATCGAATGTAACGAACCGGTTATTTTGATCGCTCCGGAAAATAGCCAGAACAAAGGATATGTACACCGGAATATAACGATCGCCAATAACCGTTTCAAACTAATCGGAAAAAATGCCGTATCGGCCCGCTCTGTCGATGGTTTAAAAATTAATGGGAATCTGTTCCTTCATCCTGAAGCTATTAATATCGAGGGGCTGATAACAACTACAGATTGCCAGAATGTTATCATAAAGGACAACATTATCGAGAAGAATTATTAAGCTGGAAGATTGTTATCTGATCGCAGAAAGGAAAACAAAATGACGCAAATCATCATCGAGTGATTTGCGTCATTTCTTTGTTTTTCCGCCTTTTTATCGGCAGACCTTAAATAATATTATCTGACCAACTGCAATTCCTTGATCAGTCGCGGGCATTTACCCCACTTGTCGATCATATAAAGTACATAACGGATATCCACTGCAATGCAACGCTGCAAGTCCGGTTCGAAAGCGATGTCACCGCTCATGGCTTCCCAGTTTCCGTCGAAAGCAAGACCGATCAGACGGGCATTCTTATCGAATACAGGGCTACCAGAGTTACCACCGGTAATATCGTTATTTGTCAGGAAGCAAAGCTGCAACTGTCCGTTTTCGTTGGCATACTGACCAAAGTCCTTGCTGCGGATCAGGTCCAGGATTTCCGGTTGAACCCAGAACTCATCATCTTCCGGATTTTCTTTTTCCAGGATACCTTTCTCCGTTGAATAATAGTCATACCAGGCTGCATCATACGGATGATACCCTCCGATAGAACCATAGCTTAAACGCATCGTGAAGTTCGCATCCGAAGAAAGGGGCTTTTCCGGATACATTTCCTTCAGTCCGGCAAAATACAGGCGTTCGCCTTTGGCAATATCGTAATGAGCATCGCCCATAAACTGCTGCAACTCGAACAAAGAGATCAGCGTGGACAAACTCAGTTCGGCTGCCGGGTCTTTTTTTAGTTTTGCATACAGTTTCGGATCTTTCAGCATCTTCTCGATCTTGTCATACGACAAAAGTGAAGTCTTCTTAAAGACGTCTGCTGCATATTTTGCATAGTCACCTTTATACTTCTTATCCACTTTCTGATAGATATCCGGAAGATATTGAGCCGGAACACGTTCTTTCACCACTTTCATCATGGCAGCCAATACCTTTTGGTCAAGGGAGGCATCGTAATCTTTAAAGAACGGCTGGATCTTATCTTTCAGGACCATGTCTATTTCTTCCGGAGTAGAACCGTTTATATCCACACCCTGTACCATACGCGCCAGGCGCACAATTTCAGTACCGCTGACAAATGCTTCTGACAGATAAGTGGAAACTTTCCGGTATTCATCCGTCGAAGTATATCCTTTTTCCAACAGGTTCAGCACTTCGCCGTATTTGGCTTTACGTTCAGGTGTCTGACCGGCCCAGGCGGCAAAAGCAGCTTCCTCTTCCTTCTTACGCTCTATCACGTTCAGATTAGCCAGACCGCGGTTCATACCGATGGAATTCTTCCAGTAGTTAGAGCTACCGGCATATTTGGAGGCATATTTGATACGGACTTCATCGCTTGCCGACATAGCATCTTTCCAGATAGCCTGTTTGATGCCGCGTACCTCGATACGGGGCTTGTTGCTGTCTTCGATACGCTGTTTCACACCCCAGGAAGATAAATAACGGTCTGTGCTGCCCGGGAAACCGATTGTCATCGCGTAGTCTTTATCCTGGTATCCCTGAAGAGAAACTTCAGCTACATATTTAGGACTGTAAGGCTTGTTGTCTTTGCTGTATTCAGCCGGTTTATTGGCGGCATCGGCATATACGCGGAATACGGAGAAATCGCCTGTATGACGCGGCCACATCCAGTTATCCGTGTCACCACCGAACTTTCCGACTGAACTGGGCGGAGCAAATACCATACGAACGTCGTTGAACACATCGTAAACAACCAGGAAATACTTGTTATTATTATAGAAAGGAACTACATCCGCAGCCTGGAATTCTGTATTGCCGATCGAGTCGCAGATGACTTGTCCGATAGAATCGGCAGCAGCCAAACGCAGATATTCTTCTTCAATACCGGCGATTTCACCGTTGATACGGTCGCTTACGTCAACCGTTTCACGCAGGTAGCGCACGCTCAGTCCCGGGACAGGTAATTCTTCTTCCTTACTCTGAGAAACGAAACCGTCTTTCAGATAATCATGTTCAACGCTACTCAACTGCTGGATAGAACCGAAACCACAATGGTGATTAGTAAAGATCAATCCTTCTTCCGATACGGTAATACCGGTACATCCGCCACCGAAAATAACAACAGCATTGGCCACACACGGGTCGGTTTCACTGTAGAGTTGCTGATAGGACGGGACAAATCCCAATTCCTTGATTCGAGCCAGATTTTGTTTGTTAAGTTCCTTCAGAACCCACATGCCCTCGTCGGCATATACCTGGCCTGCAGCAACAAGAAGCAGTAAAACTGCCCACACCTTCTTCATAAAATTCATTCTTTTTTATTCTATTAGTAATTTAATATTTTTCGCATCTACGCGTGCACCGAGCCACTCACGGATCTTTAACTGTTCTTTTTCATTGATACGCTCTTTGCTTTTTAGGTAAACCAACATGACTGTGTCCTGTTTCATGCTGTCAGTACTTACAATATAGGTATTCGAACAAGAGGCTTCAAGAACAGACGGGAATAAAACTTTCATCTCTGGGATCAACTCCGAAGTCATACGCGAAGCACTCTTATACCGGTCTACCGTCTTTTTCAAGGAATCGATCTGTATGGATTGTACCCGAAGAACTTCTTCACTATTTTTATATAGATCCTGCATCAGCATGCTTTTCAGTTCGTTTATATCGGTAGCTTCCTGTCCGAAACCTTGCTGGACGACCAGAGAGACATCTTTCAAACCATATTTGCGAAGCCGGGTCCGGGCAATTTCGATCATGGGTTCCGGCACATTTTCACCGATCATTACGACTTTCACTTCTTTCTTCTCGCTCGTATCCGTCACTGTTTTACTCAATATCTGTGTATTCGGAAAAGCCAGTTCTTCCGTCACAAAATTAGCGACCCGGTCATTGAAATAACTGGTACGGATCAGGTTATAGCTCAGGAAAAGACTCGGTACGATCGTGAAAAAAACAATTACCCCGACATAGCGTGTCACCACCTTTTCCCGTTGTTTATCCAGGAATATCTTCTTTGGATATTTCAGTATACGGACCACCAGGAAAGTCGCCAGACTGATAAACACCGTATTGATAAAATAGAGATAAAAAGCACCGAAGAAATAATAAAGATTCCCGCTTGCCAATCCGAAACCGGCCGTACAGAGCGGTGGCATCAACGCCGTAGCGATAGCCACACCCGGAATCACATTTCCTTTACTTTTGGTTGAACTGGCAACAATACCGGCCAATCCACCGAAGAAAGCGATCAGGACATCATAGACAGTCGGCTGCGTACGCGCCAACAATTCACTTTGCGCCTCACTGATCGGAGAGATCAAAAAGAACAGGGTTGAAGTGATCACACTGAACACCGTTGCCGTCGCAAAATTACGGAAAGACCGCTTGATCAGGTCATAATCATAGATGCCCAGGCCGAGACCGAACCCCATGATAGGTCCCATCAGCGGAGAGATTAACATCGCACCGATAATCACCGCCGTAGAGTTTGTATTCAAACCCAACGAAGCGACAAATGTTGCAAAGATCAAAACCCAAAGATTAGTACCTTTAAACTCAATACCTTTTCTTATAGACTCAACCGTTTCGAGTTCATCTTCCTTCTCCTGGCGAACGTCAAAATTACGAACAAAGAAGTCTCTTATTTGCTTGTGTAACACTCCTTTTTCCATCCCACTCTCTTGTATTGATAAATACTCCGACTAATAGCCACACCTTAATCGTGCAAAGATAGAAATAGTATCCCTAAATAAAAAATAAGAAGTGTGAACAAGAATAACCGGCATAAAATTCGAAGTCTTATTGATTTTCAATTAACTTTGCACAAAGAAGAATGTTATTTTGAAAAGGAGTCCATCTAAATGTTTATATAAATAATGAAACGCTGCTTAATTCTGATATACATGCTTGGCAATATACTCTTTGCTGCTGCCGACAACACGGCTACCAAAGAGGCTTTAAGCGTTGCTTTAAAATCAATATCCTCCCCGGAAGAAAAGCTGGAGACATTGACAAACCTGATGGATATCTCCCGGCAGGAAGAACAGGTTGACTATGCCAAACAGCTGTATAAGGAAGCACTGGCCAACGATAACGATTATTATAAAGAAGCTGCCCTGACCGAAATTCTCCGCTTTTATGTCAACAACGACATCAAAGACAGCACAAACGTTTACATGGAAGAAGCAAAACGCGAGCTGAAAGGCAAAGCACGCGATTTTCTGGTAACTTATATGCAGACAATCATCGACGTACGCGTGGTTTTCTATACCGAAGGAGAAGACAGGAAGAAACTGATCGAGCAATACCGGCTTAAACTGGAAACAGACAAAAATCTTTCGGTCCTCGAAAAAATATCGATCAATTATGTGCTCGGAATGGCTTACGGCAACCGGGTCGAACCGGGTAACGAAGAGGAATGGAACAAGCGTATATGCACACGTTTTAAAGCGATCATCGACTTGTCGGAAAATATCCCGCTACAATATTCTTACTTATTCCGCTTAAATACGTTCAGTATTCTGACCCTCTATTCAGGTGAATCGAATTATTCAGGCGCGATGAATGACCAGGCGACTTATGCGCTTCGCTATCTGGAAATGCAAAAAGAATATGCAGAAACGAAAGAGATGAAAAAGCGTCCTTACATCAGCAAACGGCATTTACTGAACGCCTATTCTTCTCTGGCCGTTACGGCAAAGACGCTTGGAAAAGACCTAGCCTCTTCTTATTTCCAGCACTTTATGGAACTGAACAGGAAATATCCGGAAGACGCTGCTTTCTCTGCCGAATATGACCGTTTCTTCACAGCTCTGAATTTTTACCGTACAACCAACGATTATCCGATGGCCATACGATATTGCGACTCCGTTATTCATTATTTCCGCAATGCCGACTTTAAAATCGATTTATCAGACCATGTCGTTTCGACGCTCAAAGAAAAGATAGATATGCTCGACAGCCTGCATCTATATAAGGAAGCTTATGAATCCCACAAAGAATACGCAGCTTTGGTGGATTCGGCACGACTCAAAAACATGAAAGACAAACTGGAAGACCTGGAAATCAATAAACGGGTAGACGAACTGGTTATTGAGAAGAAAGCACTGGAAGTGGACTTACAGAAAAGCCGTAGCCAGCTATATATGTTCCTGGCCTTGTTTATCCTGGCTATCAGTTTCGCAGTCTTTGTTGCGTTCCGCTTATGGAAAATCAATTCATTGTATAAGAAATTACAGGACTCGAACCGCCTGGTCATCCTCGCCAGCGAGAAAGCACAGGAAAGTGAAAAGATGAAGAATGCCTTCATTAAGAACATGTGTCACGAAGTCCGCACACCCCTGAACGCGATCAACGGGTTTGCCGACCTGATTACGACAGAAGACATTACGCCTGAAGAAAAGCAGGAATTCAGCAAGATCATTTTCGAGAACTGCAACCATATCACTTCCATGATGAACAGCGTACTCGAAATTGCCCAGCTGGATAGCAACAAGGAGGATTTACCCTTATCACCAGTAAATATCCATCTGCTTTGTTCCTGCGAAATGGAACAACTCAAAAGACTCAACAGCAAACCAGACATCGATTACCAGATAGAAGGCGACCGGAATAAGGATATTGCTTTTACCAACTCTAGCCATTTTAGTCTGATCCTGGCCCACTTGCTGAACAATGCAAACAAATTTACTGAACAGGGAAGTATTGTCCTTTCCTATAAAGCGGAAGAAGAACAAAACCGGATGATTGTCAGCATCACAGATACCGGTTGCGGTATTTCGCCCGATAAACGTGAATGGATATTCGAACGGTTCACCAAAGCGGATGATTTCGTTCCCGGTTCAGGATTGGGATTATATCTTTGCCGCCAGATTGCAGAACGTATGAAAGGTCACATCTACGTAGACCCGGATTATACAACCGGACTACGCATTACGCTGATCATCCCGATCAAACCGGAATAAAATTATTTCTTTTTAGCGAAATAACGCCCTACATAAGGCAACTCTCCCAATGGCAGATCGCGTTTTACAACGATACCGACAAAGAGGCAAAGCAGCAATGTGCGGTAACCCAGACGCAGGATTTCCGACTCTATCGTCGGCAACATGCCGGCCAGATAAAATACGGTTGCCAATACAGAATAAGTGATCACTGATTTAAGATCATATTGGATCGGGAATTTCTTTTGTCCGATAAAATAGGATAACAACATCATAACCAGGTTACTAACAAAAGAAGCCCAGGCACAAGCCATATATCCGTATGTCGGAGCAAATAAAACAATGATCAGGATCGTCGCAACACATCCTATTGTCGAAAAATAAGCACCCCACTGTGTCTGATCAATCAGTTTGTACCAGAACGAGAGATTAAAATATATTCCGAAGAACAATTCTCCCAACATAACAATAGGAACAACGCGTAAACCCGGATAATAGGAAGCCGGGACAATATGTTTAAATATATCGATATAAAACATCACTGCCAGAAAAATAAGCAAAGCGAATATAATGAAATATTTCATCGCCTCCGAATATGACTTTTTACTGTCATCATCCTTATTCTTTGCAAAAATAAATGGCTCGTAAGCGTAGCGAAATGCCTGTGTAAACATTACCAGCACAACTGCTATTTTAAAACAAGCGCCATATATCCCCAATTGGGTATTAGCCATCTCCTTATCTTCGAATAGGAAAGAAAATAGTATTTTATCGGCTGTCTGATTAAAAATACCTGCAATCCCCAAAATCAGGATCGGAAAAGAATAAGCAAGCATCTGCTTGAGTAAAACAAAACTGGCTTTTTCCCGTAAACCCGGAATCATATCGGGAAACAATAACACAAATGTGACAAGAGATGTTATTACATTCGCAACAAAAATATATCCAACCTGATAATCAGGGATATAAAACCAATCGACCAATGCAGGGGCATGATCATAGAGCCATGGACAAGCTATCAGAAAGAAAAGAACTAAAACAATATTCAGAAAAATATTAAACAACTTAATAGAAGCGAAACGAACCGCTTTCCCCTGATACCGGAGAAATGCAAACGGTATACAACAAAAGGCATCGACTGCCACAATTCCCGACATCATCCCTACAAACTCAGGATTCGAACCATACCCCAAAGAATCACTGATTGGAGTCAGCGCGCTGAATATCAATACCACAAACAGAACAGAAGTAAGAGCAATGCTAAATAATGTAGTAGCATAAACCCGCATCGGGAGCGCAATTTCTTTCTTATTCATAAAACGGAAAAATCCCGTTTCCATCCCATAAGTCAGAATAACCATCAGCAATGCCGTCCAGGCATACAAATTGGTTACGACTCCATAATCGCTTTCCGTCGCCAGCACACGCGTATACATCGGCACCAGCATCCAGTTCAGGAACTTCCCTACGATACTACTAACACCATAAATCGCAGTCTCTCCTGCGAGCCGCTTCATTCCTCCAGCCATAACTATTTTCAGTCAAATAAAAACCCTTGTTCTTCGCCCCTTTTACGTCCCAGATGGGTATAAGCCAGATCCGTGACCTCACGTCCCCGAGGTGTGCGTTTGATAAATCCTTCTTTGATAAGGAAAGGTTCATACACTTCTTCCAGCGTTCCGGGGTCTTCTCCCAAAGCCGTAGCAATCGTAGTCAGTCCGACCGGACCACCGCCGAATTTATCTATAATTGTAGTCAGCAACTTATTATCAACCTGATCCAGGCCATATCGGTCAATATTTAGTGCCTCCAGCGCATAGCAGGAAATTGCCTTATCTATTTCACCGGAACCTTTTACCTGTGCAAAATCACGTACACGCCTCAACAGCGCATTGGCAATACGAGGCGTACCGCGGCTCCGGGAAGCGATCTCACGGGCAGCTGTCAGTTCACATTTTACATTCAGAATATCGGCACTACGCAACACGATCTTCGTCAATGTCTCCATCTCGTAATATTCCAGATGCATATTGATACCGAAACGGGCACGCAGCGGACTGGTCAGCAAACCACTACGGGTTGTCGCCCCAACCAGTGTAAAAGGAGCCAGGTCTATTTGAATGGAACGTGCGCTCGGTCCTTTATCGATCATAATATCGATCCGGTAATCTTCCATAGCCGAGTAAAGATATTCTTCCACGATCGGACTCAACCGATGGATTTCATCAATAAAAAGCACATCATTCTTTTCCAGCGAAGTAAGTACCCCCGCCAGATCACCGGGCTTATCCAGAACCGGCCCGGAAGTTACTTTAAAACCAACTCCCAGCTCATTGGCTATAATATTCGACAACGTTGTTTTACCTAATCCGGGAGGGCCATGCAGCAACACATGATCCAATGCTTCTTTACGCATACGGGCAGCCATCACGAATATTTTCAGGTTCTCGACCACCTTGGCCTGTCCGCTGAAATCATGAAAAGAAAGCGGTCGGAGCGCATTCTCATACTCACGTTCACTTTCCGGCATACGGGTGTCCCTTATATCAAAATCGTCTTCCATATTTTTGCTCATTGACTTGCAAAGATAGTAAATATATTTGCTTTATACCGGAAGAGCTATCAAACAGAGCATTCACTTTTATAAGTAATAAAGATTCGCTACCAAACTTCTATTTCTTCCCTATCCTTTTATAATTACCATACGTACTAACTCCAATTTCCCCGGCAGGAAATCAGCGGTTGATAACCATCAGCCGATTGGCCGACAATTATGAGCCGTTTGGTTGATAATTATGAGCCAAGCGGCTCACAATTATCGGCCGCTAAAATGTATGGGATGTCAGCAAGAGAAGTATGGAATAAGCGTTGATAATGAAAGGCATGGTTTGATAGCCGAAAGATAGGGATAATATCCGTCGGATACAACAAAAAACAGAACTTGGCGTTTAAAGAAACAATAAATACTTATATATCTGATAACAATAATCTTATAGCAAATGAAAACTATTAAAAACCTACTATTCGTGTTTACCCTTTTTATTCTGACAAGCTGTGCCCCCAAAGTAATGACGGACATTGTTAAAACATATCCGGTCAGCACTACTCCTGAAAACATCCGCTTATACGGATTAAACGATACGGTTCCCAATTCGGCGGAAGTGATTGGGAAAGTGGCTGTCGTTGATAACGGTGCCTCAACAAACTGCAAATATGACCAGGTACTCGAACTGGCTAAAAAGGAGACATCCAAATATGGTGGAAACGCCCTGTCGCTGACAGAACATAAAGAACCTTCCATCTGGGGAAGCAGCTGCCATCAGATTGCAGGAATGATGCTGTATCTGAGCGATACCATCATCAACAATTATCAACCCAACTCATTTATCGAGGCAAGCGAGATAAGAAAAGAGAAAGAAAAAAGAATGCGCCCTACTCCTCATACGATTTATGCCAACATCGGATATGCCTGGATGACAAGCAAATTCTACTTGCCATCGGGAGCTTCCGGAAATCCTAAAAACGGCCTGGACTGGCAAATCGGGTACGAATGGGTTTCGAAAAGCGGATTCGGATGCGGATTGTTATATTCCGGATACCGGTCTTCGTACGATATCTCAAGCAATTCCATCAATGTCGGCCTTACTTACGTAGCCCCTCAATTTGTATTAAAACAAAAAATCAGTGAGAAATGGCAATTCCGCGAAGTCCTCGGACTGGGATATTTCGGCTACCGTGAATCTCTTAAAGGAGAAAGCGCCTCCTGTTCCGGCCTCGGATACAATTTTGCATTAGGTGCGGAATATTTACTGAGTGACCATGTCGGGATCGGGGCGAATATTGGATATATCGGAGGTTCATTACCCGACCAGAAAAATGCCGGGTACCAGAAATCGGATGACGAAAGAAGCGGTATTTTCCGCCTGAGTTTTGATGCTGGAATCCGCTTTTATTTTTAGCGGAACAAATAAAATTACCTACATTTGTCCAGAACACTAAATTACGTATAATATGAACAGCGCATTCCTCCGTTTCCGGCTCCGCCAGGCAGGAAAGTTTATTCGTGAAATACCTGTTATCTATCTGGTTATACTGACAGGTATTTTACTGATAGCCGGGATTGCACTGTATCAGTTTACAAAAGATTTACATGGGAGCCTGATTATAGCGGGTATCCTGCTTGTTTTCCTTTCATTGATTCAATTACGGAGAAAAGACTATCATTTTATCTATCTTGCAGAGGAGAAAGCCTGGAAAGTATTTAGTATAGATTATCTCTTACTGTCCTTGCCGGTCCTTATCATCATATCGGTAAATTCATTCTGGTATGTATCGCTGGCAATTATAGCCGGATGCATAAGTCTTGGTTTCATAAAACAGCCTTTCCACCGGACAAAAAAAGGAATGAACTCTCCTAAATGGATACCGGCGGAAGCCTTTGAACTGCGGTCAGGGATACGGCAATACGGCGGTTTATTACTGATCCTTTATGTGAGTGCATGGATAGGGTTGTTGCTACCTTTTGCTTCTTTGGCATCACTCTGGTTCTTCACAGTCATAGTATCCGATATATTCAGATTTTCAGAACCGGTACAGATACTTTGCTCACAGGAGCGTCCGGTCAACAGGTTCCTGCACGGAAAGCTTCGTTTAAATTTGAAGTTATTCTTATGTGCAACAACTCCTGTTTGCACAATATATACACTTTTATATCCGGAGCATTGGTGGTTCATCCTCACCTTTCTGGCTGCGGTTTCCCTGAACATAACACTGTTTATTATAAATAAATATGCCCATTATCTGCCGAATACAAAAATAACAGGAGGACAGGTACCCATAACAATAGCCGTAATAAGCATTTTCTTTCCGGTTCTTTTACCGGTAGTCTTGTTTTTCCTGGTCAAAAACTATCTGGCTGCGCGCCGGAATCTAACAACTTATTTATATGCTTACAATCCGGAATCTACAAGTAGAATATAAAAAAGAATTTCCTGTACTGAAAGGGATCGACTTATCGATGGAATCAGGGAAAATACATGGTCTGGTCGGCCTGAACGGTGCCGGAAAAACGACTTTGCTGAATACGCTGTATTCTTTCATCCGTCCTTCCGCAGGCTCGGTCAGCTATAACGACAGATCTCTGAAAAGGCAGGATATTGCCTATCTGGAAGTAGAAAACTACTTTTATCCTTATATGACAGGGCGCGAATATCTGGATCTTTTCCCGGCCGGCACAAACGGCTTTAAAACAGACAACTGGCAACAACTTTTCCATATTCCGTTAGACGATATAACAGAGAACTATTCAACCGGGATGAGAAAGAAACTCGCTCTGCTGGCCGTTCTGAAGCTGGATAAACCAATCGTTGTCCTGGATGAACCGTTCAACGGCCTGGATCTGGAAAGTGCCCATATCCTCACCCTCATCCTGCAACAACTCCGGAAAGGGGGCAAAACAGTGCTGGTCACCTCACATGTTTTCGAAACACTGACTTCCTGTTGCGATTATATCCACCATATCGATCACGGGGCAATTGACCACAGCTATTCCAAGGACCAGTTCGAAATGCTTCAAAAACGGCTCTATTCAACCATAGAAGATCAGGCTTCCGATCAGATAAAGAGACTTATTTAGTCCTTCAATCCGATAGGCATGTACTAAACAAATTAGGGGGCTTTGAAACACCCCCTAATTCGAATAGAAAAACGTTTTATATATTTATTCAGTAGTAATCGTCAGTTGTTTTCCTTGTTTCAACAGGTCATGTGAAATAAACCAACCTTTGATTTTCTGACCGTCGTAAGAGATATCCGTAATCTTCCGCCCATTGCCGTTCTTTACGATCGCGAACTGATTATTATCGCCTAAAGTGAATTTCACCTGATCGAACAAAGGTACGGTTACAATATATTCCGGATCAGCCGGAGAATAGGTATATAAACCAATGGCATTGAATACATACCAGGCAGACATTTCACCGGCATCATCCATTCCCGAATAGGCGAGCTTCTCTTTACCCATATCGTAATAATGGTTCATGATGCTATCCAGCACACATTGCGCTTTCTCCTGTTTACCGATGAAATAATAAGTATAGGGAACACTGTGGTCCGGTTGATTACCATGGCAATAATTTCCGATGAAACCGGTCATATTATGCGCTTCATAGTTTCTCCACGGTTCAGTGAACAGTGAATCCAGCTTCTGTTCGACCGCTTTTTCACCGGGATAAAGGGCAATCATGCCTTCCGGATCATGGGGAGCAAAGAACAGTGACTGCCAGGCATTAGCCTCACGATACATATAGGCATAATAAGGATAGTAAGGATCGAAATCCTTGATCCAGCTGCCATCGGCAATCTTTCCGCGCCAAAAGCCCGTACCCGGGTCAAACAGATTCTTATAATTGCCGGAACGTTCCATCAATGTTTTATAAATACTTTCATCTCCCAACTCCTTAGCCAACAAAGCGGTCGCATAATCATCGTATGCATATTCCACAGTCTTTGTTACAGCGGCTTTGTATTCATCCCAGGTCGGGACATTGGTGGTATCCTTTTCTGCAATCCATCCTTGTTCGATGTATTCATCCAGATATGGCCTGCCGCCTTTTCCCGGGACAGTGGCATTATTCACCAACAGTTTATAAGCCCGGTTCAGATCGAAGTCCTTCAAGCCACGTAAATAGTTACCGGCAACAAATACAGAGGCATGGTCACCATGGAAGAAGGTCGGCATATAACCATTTCGCTTTTCGCCTTTATCCGTGATGGACTTGATCACATCGGTCGTTACATCCGGAGAAATCATTCCCAATAAAATCAACTTATTGCGATAATCGTCCCAGAATGACGGATCGGTATAATAACGGAAACCATTATTTACCACATTGCCTTTGGCATCCGTATATTCCCCGTTCACGTCGCTACGCAACGCCGGCCATAAGAACGAACGGTACAGGCAGGAATAGAAAATGCCTTTCTCACGTTCTGTTCCGCCGGTTACTTCTATTTTGGATAACAAATTCTCCCAGGTCTTATCAGCCTCCTTACGAACCTGCGCAAAACTCTTATCCTTCATTTCCTGCTCCAGGTTCATCTTTGCATTATCAATACTTACGAAAGAAAAACCGATCTTTAATTCCAGCGGTTTACTTCCTTTGCTATCGGCAAAACTGACAACCGAAACTTCATGTTCACCATCTTTCAACTGTCTGATATCCTCAATCTTATAATTGGAAACAGCATAGAAACGGATATTTCCTTCCGCATCCTGATTACCGGAAAAAGTATAATCGTCGACTTTTTGAATACTCCAGTCTCTTACTCCATTGTTTGTCCGTGTGATATCCACTAATACTTTCTTGTCGTCATCCGGCCGGAAAGTATATTTATGATAAGCACAGCGGAGCGTGGAAGTCAGTTCGGCATTGACCCCGTACCTTTCCAGAAACACCTGGTAATAACCCGGACGGGCCGATTCGTTCGAATGACTGTATGTTGAAGCATAATCACCGGAGGAAACATTTCCTGTCACCGGAAGGACAGGGAGATGCAGCAAATTCCAATGTCCTTTGTTGGTATGCGAAAAACCATAGATGACCGTATCTTCATACTGGTAACCGGCCCCACTCCGGAACTGAGTCACCGGACTCAGCTGTACCATCGCATTCGGGACGGAAGAACCGGGAAAGACTTCTGCCCCCCAGGTCCTTGTCTTCAAATGACGCTCATAACCCAGATCTTTCGTTTCCCATAGCGTAGCTGTCCCCAAAAGAGGATTCACATAATTCGTAAGTTGTTTATCCGGCTGGCAACTTATCATTATGGTTAATGACAGCAAACCTGCAAAAAAAGAGTTTTTCATGCTAAATTAATTATTAGAATATGATAATGATCAAGAATTAAAAACTATATCTGTCTGAAATTAAAAACACGTATAACTTATAATAGATTCAAATCGTCCAGCAACGCAGCCGCTTCGATCAACATACAACCGCTCAGTTGTTCGGTCAGTCCTGTAGATGCTCCCGGGGCGTTCCGCCAGTAAGTACCGAATAAGACATTCGATTTATTGGTTCCCTGAGTCCATAATGTCTCGGCATTGGTTTTCAGGAACTGCACATAACGTCGTTTAGCACCTGCATCCAGGCGGTCCTGTTGGATCAGATCCGTAAAATAACGGATAAAAATACCTTTGAATAATCCACCGTCTCCAGTTCCTTCATCTTTCAGGATGGAATTGTTGGCCAATGTACTGATGGTATAATCAGCGGCCAAAATGGCATCGTTCAGATAGGCTTTTTCTCCCAATATCTTATACAATTCAACAGCCGATCCGACAAATGTTCCTTCATTGTAAGTAAATATCCAGTCTTTCTGTATTTCTCCTGTATTACTGTTTATATTATCATACACCATTCCGTTATTACTATTGAATAATGTACTTTTCTCCCAGTTATATATCTTGAGTGCCCATTCTTTATAGGTCTCATCTCCAAACTCACGATACAGGCGGGCTGCCAGAATACAAGCCGGACCGTTTGAACAGGCATTTTTGCTATACTCCTGCCCTTTTACCCAGGTGATACCTCCACCTGCATTCTCATTCCAACCCACTTTGATATAATCCCATATCTGCAATGCCGCCTCTTTATATTTCTGTTCTTTGGTTGCCTGGTAAGCACGAAGAATAGCGAGGGCATTCCATTCCATATCATCGTAATAGTCATTCCGGAACGAATTACCGTTCTTGATCTTCACGCCTTCAAACCATTGGTCGAAATAGGTTTTATATTTTGCATCTTCCGTACGCAAATAAGCATCCGTCAAAACATCCAGCGCATGCGCCTGAGGCCAGTAATGGAACGTCGTATTTCCGTTGCTATCATAATTAAAATATTTTCCTCCTGCATTCCAGAATGAATTTACCAATGCTGTCGTACTGCTGTCGGCAGCGGCATACCAATTAATATTATCATTTTCATCCGGTCCGTTCGGAGTATTATCATCATCGCCACAAGCCCCCAGGAAAAGAGGGAGAAACAGGAAAAGGAGTATATTCTTCATGACATTATTTTTAGCTGTTAAAAAAAGAAGGACCCGGAATAAGATCCATTTTTCTCGAAATATACAATTCCGGGGCCTTCTTACCCAATATTTGTAATAAACTATTTAACGATTGTATGTGTGTAAGGCTGGTCTGCCGTCAGATAAACGGTATAAGTAGCCGGAACACCATCAAAATCACCCATCAGCTTCCATTTGTTATCCCACTGGGATACCTCGGTAAACAGTTGCAGGTAATAATAAGACTCCGGACTGCTTGCCGTCGGACGGGAGTCTGTCTGGTTCAATGTACCCCAGTCGACTTCCTTCTCTGCATCGGCACCTCCATTTTCCCGGATAGTCATTCTGAACTTATAGCGTTCGTCCCTACCCCAGCTCTCTTGCTTGAAAGTTACCGTTTCCTTCGCCTGGAATACACCATAACCTACATAAGGTAGTTCAAACAGAGATTCTCCGTCCGGACAGAAATAGAAAGTTATTTTGTTTACCAACGTATAGGTACAGGCACCGGTATTAAAGTCTAATGTAATACGGTAAACACCGTCTTTAGCGACCGTTGTCGTTCCGTTCTCTTTCACCATACCGTCCGCTGTATAGAACTCTCTCGGAGTACCGGTCTTTCCGTCCGTAAAATAGAATGGTTTGCCTGCCGCCAGTTTTGTATACACTTCAAATTCACCACCGGCAACAGCTTTCATTTTATGTGCCTTTGCCAGGTCAGCCCCACCTTCAGAAGCCTCTCCGGTCACATAGACATCGATCGGAACATCTTCGAAACCTGCCAGGCGGGTTACCGTAATCTTATTTTCAACGCCGGCTTTTACGCTCTGCAGACCTTTTGAAGAGAGTATAGTCCACTTGAATGTACCCGTATCAGACGGTTTTATGCCGACCTTACCTGCAATCTGATTCAACTGTTTATGCGTAACGGATACATAATTGCCAAATCCGTTATTATTGGCACACATCACATACACCGGTTTTGAGAAATCACCGTCTACCTTATCAAATGCAATCTGGTAAAGAGCAGTACCTGTTTCCTCTACACTCGGTGTTTGCCATTCAAAATAAACACTGGATGATGCGGACGGTTCCAGAACAACGGATTTTCCATCCGCCGGTTCAAGTAATGTACTGACACTTGCCAAACGGTTATCCGTGTCACCCATATTATCATTACATCCCATGAAGACCAACACGGCAGAGGTGATGAACATCAGTTTTATAAATATCGCTTTCATAATTCCTCCTTTTTATTTGATTACTAAATTATGAGTATATTCACCCTGCGTATTCAAAGAGAATGTAACATCATATGCCTTATCGCTCCAGCCATCGGTAGCCGGGCTCTTCCAGACTTCGTTGTTTGTCCACTGTTCTACATTCGTCTTTTCAGCCATGTAGTAATACTCATCATTTCCAGTCGGTTTGCTATCATTATTGATGGCGGCTCTCCATTCGGTCTCTCCGTCAGAACTTTCCATTCTGAACTTATAACGATCGTCCGAATTATCGCTATCCGTCAATCCCGTTACTGTATAGTTGCTGATAGCCCAGACACCGAGACCCTGGTAATCCAGTTCTATCTCTTTCTGTGACCAGTTCAGGAACCATTTCACTTTAGTCACCTCTTTGGAAGTAAACGATCCGGCATTAAAATCAATATAATATTTATAGATACCGGTTTTGGTTGCTGTCGTAGTACCGCCTTCTACCAGTTTTTCACCATTCAACGAGTATTCAGTCGGAGTACCGGTATTGGCACTGACAAACTTGAAGGACTTGCCCTCCGTCAGTTTCATGAAAACTTCAAATTCGCCGTCAGCCACTTTCTTCATGATCATGGCATTCTCCAGGTCAGCTCCTACTTCCGTGGCTTCACCGGTGATATACAACTGGCTCGGAACTTCTGCGAATCCTGCCAAACGGGTAAGCGTCAGCGTACGTTCTTCTTCAGCCTTGACCGGATTAATACCTTTGGAGGCATACACCGTCCATTTCAGAGTCCCTTCTTCCGCAGATCCGATCCCTGCTGAAGCGGCGATCTGGTTCAACTGTTTATGTGTGATCGTTGCATGATTAGTTCCGCCATTGTTGTCGGCAGTAACTATAGAAACAGGATCGGAAAAATCACCATCCGCCTTATCGAAAACAACTTCGTACAACACAGCACCACCATCTTCGGCTAACGACGGCTCCCATTCAAAATACAAAGAAGCCGATGCCGATGCTTGCAGGACAACGGCTTTCCCATTATCCGGTTCATATAACGCTTTAACGGCAGTCACGCCCAAATGCCTCACTTCCCCGTCACTGCTACATGCCGCAAAGACCATAGCAAAAGCGAACAGCATCATATATTTTATAGATATTATTTTCATATCTCTTAGATTTTTTGGATTTAAAATTTTAATCAATATCCCGGATTCTGAGTCAGATTCTTATTGATATCCCGTTGTGACTGCGGAATAGCGAACAAGTAATCTCTATCTTTATTGAAAGATCTCTTATCCAATTGGATATACTGTGTATTATCCGCAGCAAATTTAGCTCCGCGAGGATTGCCATTTAGTGCCGTCTCGATCGTTTTCCAACGACGGATATCATAGAGTCTTGTCCCCTCGATAGCCAATTCACAACGGCGTTCGCGGCGTACAATAGTCTGCATATCACCTGAAGCCGGGTAATTCAAAGCAGAAGCGTCTGTGAAACCGGCACGTTCGCGGATCGGACGGATCGTCTTGTTCCAAACGGTTTCGTTCATCTCACCCAGTTCTGTTTTTGCTTCAGCATACATCAATAAGACATCGGCATAGCGCATCAGAATCAGATTCAAGCCGGAAGCAAGACCTGCCGGAGCGGTCGGATCAAACCATTTACGGAGATAATAACCTGTAGCGGTGGAGTTCTGTCCCGGACCGATATATTCATCCAGATTAGCAGCACCTGCATCGGCAGAAGAACCCGGTTTGATATAAATTGTGGACGTTTTGCCGTTACCGTCTGTCCACTGGTAGCCATGATAAACGATAGTAGCCTGCAATCTGGGATCTCTGTTTATGTAGGGATCTTCTTCTTTATAGCCGGAACCGCTTTCATGAATCGACCGGCCATTTTTCATGATATAATCGTCCACCAGTTCCTGTGTCGGAGCAAAACCGTTTACACGTCCGCCCACAGACAAGGGAATCCCATCGTACATTTCACTCCAGGTTCTCAGATTCAGCAGATATCCCATATCCAGGATCACTTCGCTGTTGTATTCGTTTTCCGGCAAGAACAGACCTGCATAGCTTGAAAATAATGCATATTCACCATATTCGCCATTGATTATTTTCTCGCAGACAGACGAAACATTCTGCCAGTCGTTCTCATACAGATAAGTACGGGCGAGCAGAGTCATAGCAGCCCCTTTTGTGATCCGGCCGTTATCAGCTGCCGCATATTCCTGTCTTGTCGGCAATGTACCGACAATATCATTCAGTTCGTCACGGACAAACTTGATAACATCCGCTTTCGGCGAGCGGGCAATCGTATTAGCCTCTTCGATTGTCAGTGTATAGTCAAACAAAGGAACATCGCCATAATTATTAGCCAGGCGGAAGAACAGCATGGCGCGAATGAAACGTGCTTCTGCCTTCATCCTGTTTTTTAATGTTTCATCCATGTCGGGGACACGATCAACATTTTCCAGGAATGTGTGGCATGTTTTAATGCCTTCAAAACATTTTTTCCAATCTTCAGAGAATCGTCCCAAAGCGGCGTTTGCCTGACCCGAAGTAATCAGTTTCTCATCCGTACTACCACGCCCTTCGTATAAGTTGTCCGATAACCGTTCGTCTGCGAAGAAATAGCCAGAACTCATCATCTGACTGTAAGCCATGCTCAATACGGAAGAAGCCTTTGCCTCGGAAGTCCAGTAATTCAAATCCGTAAACTTATTGGTAGGAGCCAGATCCAAATCATTACAAGATACGAATGATGCAAGTATAGCGCATGCTATACTTGGCAAATATTTCAAAATATTCATTTTCATAACAAAGTCTATGTCTTAAAATTCTATATCCAAACCAAATCCATAATAAGTCAGTGTCGGGTAGTTACGTCCGCTGTTTGCCCCGATGCCACCGATGCCCCCCATATCGCTGCCGAATTCAGAAGATTCCGGATCGATAAATGAGTTCTTGGTAAATGTCAACGGATTTTCGGTATTTACGCTGACACGCAATTTTTGTACACCAAACTTCTGAGTCAAAGCTTTCGGTAAGGTATATCCGATCTGGATATTCTTTACACGTAAGTAAGCTGCATTCAACAAATAAATATCTGATCCGGCCATACCCCAGTTGTTCGTAGAAGAAGATGAACCCGGGGCAACTAAACGAGGCCATTGGGCATCCGGATTTGTCGGAGTCCAGAAATCCAACTGATGTTGATAAATACAATAGGAATAGTTTGAGTGGAATGGTTCTATCAACTCACCACGCAGATACATGGAACGTTTGCCCACACCTTGCAGCATGACGTTCAGGTCAAAACCTTTCCATGTCATATTATAAGTGAAACCGAATGTATAGCGCGGAAATGCATTACCCAGTATCACACGGTCTTTCTCATCGATGACACCATCATTGTTCTGGTCGACATACTTCACATCACCGGGTTGAACGGAAGCTCCTACCGACAGCGCACTGTTCGCAATCTCATCGTAACTCTGGAACAATCCGTCTGTTTTATAACCGAAATATGAACCTAACGGCTGCCCTTCACGAATCAATTTATACAACTGGTCATTCTGGTCGATACGTTCTTTTCCTCCGAAATCAGTCACTTTATTCTTTGAGTCGGAAATATTGAAATTGAAGTTATGCTGGAAATCGCCAGAATTTAATTTGTAGTTGATCGTTAATTCCCAACCTCTGTTTTTCATTTCGCCAGCATTCTCCTTGGCTGCAGAACCGCCATAGATAGACGAAACTTCCGGTGTTAACAATATATTAGATGTCTTCTTATCAAAATAGTCTACGGATAAGAATAAATTCCCATTCAGGAAAGTGGCATCGGCACCGATATTAAAGTTAGCAGATTTTTCCCATGTCAGGAAGGCATTACCATCCGTATAGCTCGTTCCCGGGACAGATATGCCATTGAATACATAGCCGTTGTTGTTCATCTGATAGACAGTCTGGTAAGAATAATTGTCCACATTCTGATTTCCTAGTACACCGTACGATGCTCTCAGTTTCAAATCGCCGATGTTACTCTTATACGTATCCATAAAGGCTTCTTCAGACAAACGCCAGCCGGCAGAGAACGAAGGGAAGAACCCCCAGCGCTGATCTTTGGCAAATTTTGAAGAACCGTCATAACGGAAAGAGACATCTCCATAATACTTATCCATATAATTATAGCCTACACGACCAAATACGGAAGTAATGCTTGTCTGGTCCGTATCATTGTTCGAGTTTTTGTTATCTTTATTCTGGATGGATTCGTCTGTTGTCGGCAATCCCAGGTCTTCATCCGTGTATTCCCAGGCAATACGGCTTGCTTGTTTTGTGTAAGATTCGTTTGAAACACCGACCAATGCGCTTACGTTATGGGCATTATTAAATGTACGGTTAAAATCCAATAAGAATTGTGTACTCAGAGTATAACGCTTTTCATTATAATCTTCAGTCATTGTATTGGAGTGCATGTACAGTACCGGATTCTCCAAATCGGCAGAAGAATACAACGGCACTTTCTTGTCGCGCCGATAACGATGATGCTGAGTCAAATCCAGACCTACCAAACCGGTTGCTTTCAAACCATCGATGATCTTAACATCGAGGTTCATACTTCCGATGAAATTGTCTTCGTCTTTCTTCTCATAACCGCCGTCCTGCAACAATGCCAACGGGTTGTCATCGCCGACTATATCATTGACCAGATATTTGTCGCCTTCCATAAATTTGTAGTAATAATAAGAAGGGACACGGGATGAGTTGATGATCGTGTTTCCTGTACCACCGGCCACAGTTCTGTCTTTACGACGGTTATAAGCCATCAAGGATGTCAACTTAAAGCGTCCATATTCCGTACTCAGATTACTACGGAAGTTATAACGTTCCATACCGAAGCTACCCTGGAAGTTACTCTCCTGGTTATAGTAACTGGCGGATACCATGTAGGTCGTATTTTCACTACCCCCGGACACATTTATATTATAGTTCTGTTGGAGACCGGATTTGATGATTTGGTCATACAACCATTCTTCTTCATTACGGTGATCATACAAATCGCGAATCTGGGTAGGTGTGAACTGGGGGGCACTACCCACATTCATATTTGCCTGGTTTCTCAACATGGCGTTTTGCCAGCCTTCGACCGGTGAAAATAAAATATGCGGGTCCTGGATACCGACCTGTCCATTGAACGCCACAACAGGTTTACTGCCTTTGGAACCTTTTTTAGTCGTTACCAGAATAACGCCATTTGCAGAACGGGAACCATAGATGGCTGCACTACCTGCATCTTTCAGGACAGATACATTATCAATATCGTTCGGGTTCAGATTGTTCAGAGTCGATGAACTCGATACCAATCCGTCGATAACGATCAGCGGGTCATTGTTCCCCATCGTACTGACACCACGGATGTTGATGTTCATACTGTTATCGTTCGGATTCGCATTTTTGCTCTGGATAATAAGGTTGGCAGAAGCTCCCTGCAACGCTTGAGTCGCATTGGTTACCGGACGATTTTCAAAAATCTCGCTGTTCACCTGGTCCACAGATCCGGTAATACTCTTACGGGAACGGGTACCATAACCGACAACCACTACTTCGTCCAGTTTCTGGGTGTCTTCTTTCAATGTAATACGAAAATCACTTTTCCCTTTCAGAGATACCGATTGTGTCAGATAACCGATGAAAGAAACGTCCAATGTGCCATTTTCCGGAACTTCTAACGAGAAATTACCGTTAAAATCAGTAACCGTACCGTTCGTTGTTCCTGAAACAACGACGTTTGCACCGATAACAGGCTCGCCTGTTTCATCGACAATAACACCTTTTACGTTCTTTACTTTCTGATTGACCGCATTTTGGGAGGGAGAGGTAATGACGAGATAGTCACCTTTTACCGAATAAGTATAGCCTGTACCAGCCAGCACCTGACTCAATACATCCAATACTTCCGCATTTTTCTGATTAAGCACAACTTTCTTGTTTACATCCAACTGTGTGCCATTATAGGCGATTTTGTACTTGGATGAAGCTTCAATCTTTTGGAATGCTTCCTTTAAAGAAACAGTCCCTTCACTAAAGGAGACCTTTTGCGCATTGATCTGCAGGCAACCTGCGATCAAAAAGCTCAGACAATAGGTTCCAATTCGTCTGGATTTGTGTTTGTTCTTCATATGTAATTAAAATAGTTAAACAATTGCACCGATTTGAGTACGTACTCATCTATAATGACAGATGGAAAAAACGTTGCACCCAATCAATCGTAAAACTTTTTCAAATTACATGTGATTTTTTTATTGTTTCCTATTTCAGATAAATACTTTTCCCGTCAATTTTATATTCCAGACCGGGTATCAACTCTTTCAGAAGCATGAATATATTTTCTACCGATTCATTTTTATTAAAATGAACTGTCAGCAGATTCTTATTATAGGCAGATGTCTGCAAATGTATATCCAATCCATATGTACGTTGCAGGATACGAATAATATCAGTGAATGAATAATTATCAAACAGCAAACCTCCCTCACGCCAATCAGAATAATCGGCAGAAACAACCTTTCTCACATCAACGCTTCCGGATTCTATATAATAGACCAATTGCTCATCAGGCACCAGGTGAAAAGTTTTCCCCTCTTCATCCTGCAAACGGACCTGTACAGCCCCTTCTTCAAGCGTAGTCGCAATCTGCCCTATTTCAGGATAAGCAAAAAGATTGAACCGGGTACCCAACACCTCGACATTCAGTGTCCGGGCTTTAACGATAAACGGTTGTTCCGCATTCTTTTCCACCTCAAAATAACCTTCACCTGACAAATAAACTTCACGTCTGTCTCCCACAAATATAGAAGGGTATATCAGTACACTACCGGAATTCAACCAAACCCGGCTACTATCAGGCAAAACAACCTGCTCACGCTTTCCCGCAGGAACAAAATGTTCTATCAGCGAAACAGTCGCCAACACATCTTTCACACTGGTTGCTTGCCAATAAAAATAAACGGATGTGGAAAACATAATCAATGGTAAAAGCCATATAGCTGTCAGTTTTACCCAAAACGGCATGATCCGCACATTTTTTGATGCAGATTTTTTCTGTTCCGAAAAACCTAAATTCCTACTCAATATGGAATAAGCCTGCCGGGGACGAGCTTCATTCATTTCCGGAAATCCCATAGTATCCCAAACCGATTGCAATGCCTCATCAACTTCCGGTCTGTCCTCTTTTTTCAATAGCCGTCGATGTATCTTCCAGTTCATCTCCTCCGGGAGATCATGGTGAAAGAAATAATCAACTATTTTTTTTATATAACTCATTTCTCCTTTACGATTATATTATAAAGACTACTCTCATGCTATTCACCCCTAATTTTTTAACACAAATAAAGTATCAATAGGTATAATAAGATTTTTCTTAACTCTTTTAACGCCAGATTCAAGTGATTCTCTACCGTCTTCTTGCTCAGATCCAATTTCTCTGCGATCTCTGCATTCGATAATCCCGCTTCACGGCTCAGCTGATAAATCAGTTTACGCTGAGGCGGCATATTAGCCACTACCATATCTATCAAAAGTTGTAAATCTTTTGCTATCAGATCTTCATCCGGTGAGTCATGAGCCTCTTCCTCAAAAGGCTTTTCATTCAACCTTTCTATACGTATTTGTCGAGCCTCCAAAAAATTAAAAGTAGTATTTTTAGATAAAATGAACAGATAAGCTCCCAAATTCCTGACATCGGCAAACATACTGCGACTTCCCCACACTTTTGAAAAAACCTCCTGGGTAATATCTTCCGCATCTTGTTGCGATTTAACCAAGCCGTATACAAAATTGTGGACTTTAGGATAATAGTGCATGAATATTGCCTGAAAAGCATCTTGGCTTCCCTGGACCAGTTCCTTCACTAATAGTTCCTCGTTGATAGATTTTGTTAGCATAGCAGCAAATATACGAAGCTAATATTTAAATCAAAACGAACACTGACAATTTATTTTGTCTAAGTTGATCTTAATAGGATATTTAAGGTATTTCAATTATAGTTCCATCCCAATGAAACTTTTTCCCCACTGTAACGGGTTTTATTCCCCACTGTAATGGGGAAAAATTCCCACTTCAATAAAATAGTGGGGAATATTGAGATAACAGACCGACAAATTAATAATGAATCATCCCAAGCATTTTACTTCTGGAAAGCAGACATGCTCCTAATGCACCTGCACGTTCTCCTAACTTAGAAACTTTGATCTCAGTATCCTGAGAAACCAGATTCAGTGAATATTTCCGTATCGCACTTTTAATAGGCAGACTGATATATTCGCTGGTCAAAGACAAAGTTCCGCCGAGTACCACCAGCTCCGGATTGAAAATATTCATAAGCCCGGCAATTCCACGACCCAGCTTCTCACCCATTTCTTCCAGGATTTCGATGCAAAGCACATCTTCCTTCTGGATTGCCTCTATCATATCGGCCATTTTTATCTTCTCCTTTTTCTCTATTTTCTCAGCGAGAATAGTACTGCTACCTTCGCGGTAACGTTCCAGCAACTTACGATGCAAGGCAGAGCCGGATGCTTCGGTTTCAATACATCCCTTTTTACCGCAGTGGCACAGAATTTCGTTATCAAAGAAACAGAAATGCCCGAATTCACCGGAAAAACCGGACTTACCATAATACAGTTCACCGTTTATAAAGATGGAAAGTCCTAATCCCCATCCCATATTAATGAACAATATATTTTTTTCACCCTTTACGACACCCTGCATATATTCACCATACATCATCGCACGAGTATCATTTTCGATATAAATTTTTATATTAATGCGTTCTTCCAGAATCTGGGACAACGGTTTCTCTTCGAAATAGAAAATACTGTAGCTATAACCTGACACAGGGTTGACACGCCCGGAAATATTAACGCCTACCGCCAATACTTTTTCGCGAGGGACACTCAACCGGTCAATAAAATCATTAATTAGATTGCATAACATCTCCAAAGCCTCCGGCGTATTCTCCAATGAATACGGGATATTTTCTTCCACACGCAGCTTGTCTCCTTTAAAATCGACTGCTGCAATATTAATTTTACTCCGGAAAACATCCACTCCGACAAAATAACCGGAAACCGGGTTCAAACCATAGATATTCGGCTTGCGTCCTCCATTTGTCTCCTGTTTTCCAAAATCCAGGATATAACCGTCATCTAGTAATTCTCCTACCAATTTCGTTACGGTAGGAATACTCAAATCCATTTCCTTGCATAACTCTGCAATTGTGGCATCGCCATTGGCTATATAATAATGTATAATCTTCTTTTTTAATAATGCACTACGATTGCTATCGGCCGTGATAAGGAATTTTGTATTCATGGTGTTCTTTTTTGTCTACTATAAATTTGAATAAACAAAAGTAGATAAATATTCTTCAAATAGTCCTCTGAGTAAATAAAAAAAATCGACAATAAACGTTCATATAAGCCCCATTCATAAGCCAAAGATGAGACTTACTTTCAAAAACAAGGTTTCCTTTTAAACAAAAAAATAGAGAATATCATAGTCTTTTAAGAACTAAGATACAAAAAGAGAGTGTTTTGGCATATTAACAGAGATCTCCGGCATCCTCATAGCTGATTCATTAAAAAGTCGAAAATCATAAGTTTATTTTAATTCATCTTATTATAATGAAAAAGTAAGCCATAGTTCATACAAGACTCAGGTTCATTACAATGAATAACATCCTTCACCTGTAACCAGACTGATGATATTTCGTGATTAAGAATATCATTTAGATCGCTAATATCCAACCCTTTGAGCATAAACAGATCATATTTATCTTTCTCATTCATACATATCACTTTAATAAAGATATAAAATTAGCATATTATCAAAGTAGGAATTAGGTACCAAAAAAACTCTTTTTCATTGTCAGCTCACAATACCCTTTTCGCTCTTTTTTTAAATACAGCGCAAATATAAATAAATATTTTTAATAATATACTCCACAAACAGAAAATTATTTCATATATATCGCAGAAAAGATCCATTTAGAAGGCATTCTTCAAATAAAACAATCTGTAATACAAAACTTTCCTAATTCCGCAAAACACATAATATTGCATATAAACAATGATATACAAAACATAGACACATATATCATATTTATAAAAAACATATAAGCTTCATTCAACACCTGAGTCTTGTATGAACTCTGGCGTACTCTTATCCTACTCTTTCCCATTCAATTATATCCAAAAGTCGGAAAACATTTCAGATTCTCTATCGAATTAAAATAAAAATATGTATCACCTAAAAATCAATGCTTATGAAAATGAGATGAATCTACCCGAATGCTACTAAACGTACATTGAATGCAAATGTTCCCACGGCTAAAAAACTGCCGTATTAATCGATTTATTTTAAAACAAAAGGATTATTGTATTACTCCTTTATACGATTCAAACAAAAATAACATCATTATGAAGAAGAATCTTTTTATTCTAATACTATTCTCTCTTTTACCGGTTATTACATGGGCTCAAGAGAGTATAAGTGTTAAAGGGGTTGTCTTTGATAACCTAAATATGACCGTGCCAGGTGCTTCCGTAGTTGAAAAAGGAACACAAAACGGAACCGTAACGGATATGGATGGTAATTTCACTCTACAAGCGAAAAAAGGATCTAAACTCGTAGTTTCCTTCATCGGATACAAAACGGTTGAAATTACAGCGACAGATAAACAAGTATTAAAAATCATTCTTAATGAAGATAGTCAAACATTGGATGAAGTCGTTGTTACCGGTTATTCCGGAACTCAGCTACGCTCCAAAACGACTAATTCCATAGCAAAAGTCAAACAAGAAACATTAAATGTAGGTTTGTTCTCCAATCCGGCGCAAGCACTCTCCGGAGCTGTCTCCGGATTGAAAGTAATCCAATCATCGGGAAGTCCGGGAGCCGCTCCGACAATCGTCCTCCGTGGTGGTACTAACCTCGATGGAACAGGATCACCTCTGGTTATAGTCGACGGACAATTGCGTGACGGCTTAAATGACATAAACCCGGAAGACATAGAATCAATGGAGGTTATGAAAGATGCGGGAGCAACTGCCATTTACGGAGCACGTGCCAGTAACGGTGTAATTCTCGTCACAACTAAAAAAGGAAAGGCCGGACACCGGGAAATAAACTTTAAGGCTAAAGTCGGTTTAAACTATGCTTATATGCCTTATGAGTTTTTAAATGGAGGCGAATATATCTCGGCTTTACGCCAAGCCGTCTATAATGCGGGTAATCTCTTTACCGACAAAAATGGAACTGTAAAAGGCTACGGTCCTTATTCAGGCGGTTCATTGGAAGGGGCACAACCTTATGGTACCGGTAACGTATATGGAAAATCAGTGTACAGTCCTATGTTTTTAAGTAACGAGAACGCTAACCTTCTGGAAAAAGGATGGCAAAAAATGACAGACCCGATCACCGGAAAAGAAATTATTTACAAAGACACGGACCTTGCCAGTTATAACCTGAACAACCCGTCTCTCACTCAAGATTATAACATAAATATGTCCGGAGGAAATGATCGTGCTACTTATTATGCAGGTCTGGGATACAATCATCAGGAAGCCGTCCCTATTAATACTTACTACGAACGGTATTCATTTGTAACTAATGCAAGTTACAAAATTGCAGATTGGCTGACATCCAAATCCTCTCTGAATTACAACCGTGCAAACTGGAAAAACATGCCGGGATCAAACGGGTCGGAAGCAAACTATTTCGGTCGTATCATGTCTTTACCTCCTACGGTTATCTTCGAAGATGAAGAAGGCAACATGCAATTAGGACCGGGAACCGCTGACGGAAACCAGTCCTATCAACCGGAAAAATGGGAGAATTTTAACCAGTCCGACAAGTTCACGATGGTACAGGCATTTCAGGTTGACCTAATGAAAGGATTAACACTCAACGCATCTGCCAATTGGTATTACGCCGAGCAATTAACAGAATCTTTTACAAAAGATTACGAGAAAACTCCTGGGGTATTCGACCGTACACGCAGCAGCAAAGCTGATTACAGCCGTGATTTCAGACAAACTTACAATGCCGTCCTAAATTTCACACGAACTTTTGCGCGTGATCATAACGTTGATTTAATGTTGGGTACCGAATATTACGATAAATACTACCGGTATTATAAAGCGGAAGGTCAGGGTGCACCGACAGATGACTTTGGAGATTTAGGACTTACAGATAAAGGCGAAAACAAACGTACAATAGATTCAGAACATAAACAGCTGAGAATACTTTCTTTCTTCGGACGTTTAAATTATGATTTTAAGAATAAATATTTACTTTCAGCTGTTTTCCGCCGTGACGGTTATTCTTCTTTACTGGGAGACAACCGCTGGGGATTCTTCCCAGGCGTTTCGGCCGGTTGGATATTTGGACGCGAAGATTTTGTAAAAGACAATTTGCCAGTCCTTTCCTTTGGTAAATTACGCATGAGTTATGGTATCAACGGAAATGCCTCTGGTATCGGAGAGTATACGCTGCAAGGCTCTTACAACACGCAGACATACAATGGCAACATCGGTTACCTCATAGGAAGTCTGCCTAATGCCGGATTACGCTGGGAAAAGACAGCGACATTTGAAGCAGGTCTCGATATGAGCTTTTTTGAAAACAGGCTGACAACCAATTTTACTTATTACAACCGCCTGACTTCCGATAAATATGCCAATCTGAGCTTTCCGACTTCAACCGGCTTCTCCTCTGTAACCAACAACAACGGGGAGTTACGTAATCAAGGTCTTGAAATTGAATTATCCGGAAAAATATTCGAGAACAAAGACTGGTCATGGACTGCCAGCGGTAATATTTCATTCAACAAGAATAAAATCGTATCGTTGCCTTATAATAATCTGGAAAGAAACAGACAAGATGCATTCGAAATCTATTCCGGCAATAAACTGCCAGACGGTTCATATGAAAAAATCTGGGTCGGTGGCTATCAGGAAGGATATGAACCTAATGTTCTGTATATGTATAAAGCCGAAGGTATTTACAAATCGAAAGACGAAATTCCAACCAACCTGATTGACAAACACCTGGGAGACAAGACTCTCTATGGAACAGGAGTATGGGACAACCTTAGCGCAAGCGAACAAAACGGTACCAGCAACCTACCGATCCAACCGGGTGATGTTAAATGGAAAGACGTAAACGGCGATGGTGTAATCGACCAGTACGATAGAGTGAAAGTCGGAAATACGGATCCGCATTGGACAGGCGGCTTCAATACGACCTTGCGCTGGAAAGGATTACAATTGTATGCCCGCTTTGACTTTGCCCTCGACTTCTGGATTTATGAGAACTCTGCCCAAAGTAAAACACCCTGGTATATGGGCTGTATGCAAGGTTCCTACAATGTACCGGCCGAATTATACTACGACACATGGTCGGAAGACAATCCCAATGCAAAATATCCGCGTTTCCTTTGGGCAGACCAGTTAGGAAAAGGCAATTATAACACAGCGTCCACCCTTTTCGCCTATAAAGGGAATTATCTTGCCATACGTGAATTGTCGTTAAGTTATTCGCTGCCTAAAACATGGACGGATATGGCTAAAATGCAACAAGCGTCTGTCTCTATCACAGGACAAAATCTCGGATATCTGACCGGAGCCAAGAATGTGGCAACACCTGAAGTGGCAGCCAACGGCCAGGCTGGATCCGGTTATGCCCTGCCCCGCTCAGTTTTATTTGGGATAAACGTTACTTTCTAATTCAATAGTAATAATAATTTAAAGTATACACAATATGAATATCTTAAAATCAACAATACGATTCGGTGTTCTGGCGACAACAGTTTATCTGTGTAGCGCTTGTGATGCACTTGACTTGTCACCTATCGACTATTACGGTAGTTCGAATTACTGGACAAAGCCGGAGCATATCATAGGATATATGGACGGACTCCATAAAAACCTGCGTGACAAAACATACCAGCACCAGTTTATTTTCGGTGAAGTCCGCGGTGGTTCCAATGTGGAAACATTAGCCATAGATGGCACCAGTGTATCCGACCAAGGACTGAAACTACAGAAACTTTCAGCCGTTACTTCAGGCGTAAGCAAATGGGGAGAATTATATGGTCTCATAGCTAATATCAATATTTTCCTTCAAAATACGAAAGAAGCCACTTATATGTCGGATGCCGACAAGGCTTATTACCTGGCCCAGGCCTACGGCTTACGGGCTTTCCACTACTTCGATTTATACAGGACTTACGGAACAGCCCCGTTGCAACTGGACCCGAACAAAGTCGTAAACGGAAATTTCAATCCGGAAGAATTATACGAAGGCCGTGCAAGTGGTTCCGCCATGATGGCACAAATCAAATCAGACCTCGAAGAATCATTGAAATATTTCGGAGACAACAATTCCTTCGACCCATCCAACAGAAGCAACAAGAAAGCCTATTGGTCAAAGGCTGCTACCGAATGCCTGATGGGAGAAGTATATCTCTGGAACGCAAAAGTGTCGACCGATGACAATCAGGCCAATGAAGCAGATCTGGCAATAGCCAAAAATCATTTATTGAATGTTGTCAACAATTACGGTTTGTCGTTGCAAGAGGATTTTACCAATGTATTTTCCTCCACAAATAAAGGTAATTCCGAAATCATTATGGCTGTACGATACACTGAAGGTGAAGCGGCTAACAGCTATACCAGTTTCATGTACAATTACCAAACCGGACAATTCAAAACAATCGGTTATAATAGCGAAGATGGTGTTCTGATGGGCGATACTCTTCAGGTTGGGACCACCGCGCAACAACGACATGAGTTTAAAAAAGAGATGTTCCTGAAATATGATAAAGCAGACAGTCGTCGCGATGCTACATTTCTGGCAGCTTATTATCAGGTTTCCGACGAACATCCGAACGGAGAACTGGCCGGTACTTTTTTAAGGAAAATAATGGGACATTTCAATGTAAGCACTAACCAGTACGTATGGGATGCGGATGCTGTTATTTACCGTTTACCTCTCGTCTACCTGATGCTTGCCGAAATTGAGAATATGCAGAATGGCGATGTGGCTAAATATATCAACATGATTCGCGAACGCGCGTATGGTAATAATTGGGATATTAGCAAGTACGGTTATGTAAATGCGGATTTCACAACGAACGAACTGGCAATCCTCAACGAAAAAGATAAAGAATTCGTTGGAGAAGGACAGCGTTGGTGGGATGTACGGCGTATGACCCTCACCAAAGGAGGCAAACATTTAGTATTCTGTAAAGAAGGGAGCATCGGAACAACCGAGCCTATCCTAAGCGAAGCAGAGTCATATAAAGTGCTTTGGCCCATTGAAACAGAAATGTTGAACAAAGACCCCAAGCTGGTTCAAACACCAGGTTACGAATAATCTATTTCATCTAACTGTTACCTGTAAACCGACCTGTTTTTATCGACAGCCGGTTTACAGGTAACTTTATACACCATCTAGCACAAATTATTTCATATCGCTACAGCAATTATTAAATTATTTTATTTACATTTGCCTCATATTTAAAATAACACACATAACAACTATTAAATACTGCGTACCATGGAAAAGATTAAAGGTCTGATTGATGCCCCTTTTACTCCGTTTTATGAAAATGGAGAAGTGAATTACGAACCTATTGAAGCCTATGCCAAACTTTTAGCCAACAACGGTTTGAAAGGTGTTTTCATCAACGGCTCATCGGGCGAAGGCTATATGCTGACGGAAGAAGAGCGTATTAAACTGGCTGAAAGATGGATGGAAGTTGTGCCGGAAGGATTCAAAGTAATCGTACATGTAGGTAGTACTTGTGTAAAGACCAGCCGCAACCTGGCTGCCCACGCACAAAAGATCGGAGCATGGGGGATAGGCGCCATGGCTTCTCCGTTCCCTAAAGTAAACCGTGTGGAAGAACTGGTGAAATATTGCGAAGAAATTGCTTGCGGGGCACCGGAACTGCCTTTCTATTATTATCATATTCCGGCATTCAACGGCGCATTCCTTTCAATGGTAGATTTCTTAAAAGCTGTAGACGGACGCATCCCTAATTTCGCAGGAATCAAATATACCTATGAAAGCCTTTACGAATATAACCAGTGCAGGTTATATAAAGACGGCAAATTCGACATGCTTCACGGACAGGACGAAACTATTCTGCCCTGCCTGGCTATGGGTGGCGCACAAGGCGGCATCGGCGGAACAACCAACTATAACGGCAAGGAACTGGTCGGCATCATCACAGCCTGGGAAGCCGGAGACCTGGAAACAGCCCGCGAAAAACAAAACTTCTCACAGGATGTGATTAACGTAATCTGCCATTACCGCGGAAACATCGTAGGAGGCAAGCGTATCATGAAACTGATTGGTCTGGACCTGGGCAAAAACCGTACACCGTTCCAGAATATGACCGATGCCGAAGAAGCGGCTATGAAAGCTGAACTCGAAGCTATCAATTTCTTTGAAAGATGTAACAAATTCTAACGACTATGGAAGCAAAAACAAACATATCCCAACCGGCAGAATATCTGGGTTACTGGGAAGAAACATACAAAAACGACCTCGTGAACGATGTCATGCCTTTCTGGCTGAAATACGGCATCGACAAAGAGAACGGCGGTTATTTCACCTGCCTCAACCGGGACGGTTCCCTGATGGATTCGAACAAATCGGTATGGTTCCAGGGACGTTTCGCTTTCATCCTAGCCTATGCCTACAATCATATAGAGAAACGTCAAGAATGGTTGCAGGCTTGTAAGAATGGCATTGATTTCATCGAGAAATATTGCTTCGACACGGATGGCCGCATGTTTTATGAGGTGACGGCAACCGGCGTTCCGGTCCGCAAAAGAAGATATGTCTTTTCCGAAACTTTTGCCGCTATCGCCATGGCGCAATATTCCATCGCATCGGGAGACAAAAGCTATGCGGAGAAAGCAGTCAACCTCTTCAAACAAGTCCTTCATTATAAAAATACACCGGGATTGCTTGAACCTAAATTCCGCGAAGGCTTCGTCGCCAAAGGGCATTCCTTATGCATGATACTGATTGATACGGCCGCCCGCATCCGCGAAGCTATCGACGATGAAATACTGACAAAACAGATAGACGAGTCCATCAGCGAACTCCGCCGCGACTTCATGAAGCCGGAATTCAAAACAATCCTCGAAACAGTCGGACCGAATGGCGAATTCATCGACTCCATCCCCGGACGAACCATCAATCCGGGCCATTCCATCGAGACAGCCTGGTTCATCCTGGAAGAAGCCAAGTACCGCAACTGGGACCCGGAATTGAAAGAAATGGGACTGACTATCCTCAACTGGGCCTGGGAATGGGGCTGGGACAAAACATACGGTGGAATCACTTATTTCAAAGACTGCAAGAACCTTCCGCAGCAGGAATACTGGCACGATATGAAATTCTGGTGGCCGCAATGCGAAGCCATCATCGCCACACTTTATGCCTATGAAGCTACCGGCGACAAGAAATACCTTGAAATGCACCGGATGATTAATGAATACACATACGCCCGTTTCCCGGACAGGGAATATGGGGAATGGTACGGCTATTTCCATTATGACGGGACATTGTCACAGCCGGCCAAAGGTAATATGTATAAAGGCCCGTTCCACATCCCCCGGATGCTTCTGAAATGTAACCAGCTTTGTAAAGAAATGCTTTCAAAATAAACGATATGAGCAATAAGAAAATCTATCCCTGGGTAGTTGTCGGCCTGTTGTGGGGCGTAGCCTTACTGAACTATATGGACCGGCAAATGCTCTCCACCATGAAAGACGCGATGATGATAGACATCACCGAACTGGAATCGGCAGCCAACTTCGGCCGCCTGATGGCCGTGTTCCTGTGGATATACGGATTCATGAGCCCTGTAGCGGGAATGATAGCCGACAGGGTAAACCGCAAATGGTTGATCGTCGGCAGCCTGTTCGTCTGGTCGTTCGTCACGCTGATGATGGGTTATTGCACCACTTTCAACCAGATTTATTTCCTGCGCGCCCTCATGGGGGTAAGCGAAGCCTTGTATATCCCGGCAGGATTGTCGCTGATAACCGATTACCACCAGGGGAAAACCCGTTCGCTGGCAGTAGGCATCCACATGACCGGTCTTTACACCGGACAGGCTTTAGGCGGTTTCGGTGCGACAGTGGCAAGCGCCTTTACCTGGGAAACGACTTTCCACTGGTTCGGGATTGTCGGTATTGCATACAGTGTGATTCTTATTCTGTTCCTGAAAGATAAAAAAGACCATATCGTTCATAAAATCAAAGAGGCGGGCGCTGCCGTCGAGAATCCGGTGAAAGGGGCTCTCAAAGGGATGGGTATGTTATTTACGAACATCTCTTTCTGGATTATCCTGCTTTATTTTGCAACCCCGAGTCTACCGGGCTGGGCTACCAAGAACTGGTTACCGACATTATTCTCCGAGAATCTGTCAATCGACATGTCGGAAGCAGGTCCGTTATCAACGATTACAATCGCTTTATCTTCGTTTATCGGAGTCATTGCAGGCGGTATCTTATCTGATAAATGGATACAGACCAACGTACGCGGCCGTGTTTATACCGGAGCTATCGGACTGGCATTGACCATTCCATCGCTCTTATTGCTCGGTTTCGGACATAACTTCCTGATGATTGTCGGCGGAGGCTTGTGTTTCGGTATCGGTTTCGGTATCTTTGATGCCAATAATATGCCGATACTCTGCCAGTTCATCTCACCACGTTACCGGGCTACGGCTTACGGTATCATGAATATGACCGGTGTATTTGCCGGGGCAGCCATTACAGACCTGCTGGGCAGATCGACAGATGCCGGCAACCTGGGGCACGACTTTGCCATGTTGGCAGGACTTGTCGCAATCGCTTTACTCATTCAGATTTGCTTCCTTCGACCGAAAGTGGCAAACATGACGGATTAGTTGAAAATAATATGATTATATTTGACTCAGTATTTAACAAACAACACATATAGAACAATCACCATGAAAAAAAGCATCTTTTATCTCTGTCTTCTATTCATCGCACAAACCGCCTTTGCAGCAGACAGCTTGTACGTAAGGGAACAGCAGATTCCTATTCTGATAGACCGTACGGACAATGTACTGTTGGAAATGCGTATTCCCGCTCAGAAGGGAGATGTATTAAATAACTTCACACTCCAATTCGGAGAAGAGACGAACCTGTCTGACATAAAAGCCGTACGGTTATACTATAGCGGCACGGAAGCGCCATCCAGGGAAGGCACGCACTTCAACCCGGTGACATACATTACCAGTTATACACCGGGCAAGACACGGGTAGCGAACCCTTCTTATTCTGTCAAACAAGATGAAGTTACCGCCCCGGCAAAGACAATCAGGCTGTCTTCCAAACAACCAATGATTAAAGGCCCCAACTACTTCTGGGTAAGCATCGAAATGAAACCGGAGACCTCTTTATTGTCGAGAGTATCCTTCACGATGCCGGAGGCCACCATCAATAACAAACCCGCAGCCATCGAATGGAAAGGGAAAGCAGAAACACCCCGCCGCGTAGGCGTCGGCGTACGCCAGGCAGGCGATGACGGCTCGGCAGCCTTCCGTATCCCGGGACTGGTTACGACCAACAACGGCACGCTTCTCGGCGTTTACGATATCCGTTACAACAGCAGTGTCGACTTACAGGAAATGGTCGACATAGGCGTGAGCCGCAGTACGGACAAGGGACAAACCTGGGAGCCGATGCGCATAGCCATGACCTTCGGTGAAACCGGCGGTCTGCCTCATGCACAAAACGGAGTAGGTGACCCGTCCATCCTGGTAGACGAAAAGACGAACACCATCTGGATTGTTGCCGCCTGGACTCACGGAATGGGTAACGGACGCGCCTGGTGGAACTCCATGCCGGGCATGACTCCCGATGAAACGGCCCAATTGATGCTTGTCAAGAGCGAAGATGACGGAAAGACTTGGAGCGAACCTATCAACATTACTTCGCAGGTGAAAGACCCTTCCTGGTACTTCCTGTTGCAGGGTCCGGGACGCGGCATCACCATGCAGGACGGCACGCTGGTTTTCCCCATCCAGTTCATCGATGCGACACGTGTACCGAATGCAGGCGTGATGTACAGCAAAGACCGTGGCAAAACCTGGCATCTGCATAACCTGGCACGCACCAATACCACCGAAGCACAGGTAGCAGAAGTTGAACCCGGCGTACTCATGCTCAACATGCGCGATAACCGTGGCGGCAGCCGTGCCGTAGCCGTTACCAAAGACCTGGGCAAGACCTGGACCGAGCATCCCTCAAGCCGCAGTGCCTTGCAGGAACCGGTATGTATGGCAAGCCTCATCAAAGTGGACGCGAAAGACAACATCACCGGAAAGAAACTGTTATTGTTCTCCAATCCGAACACTACGAAAGGACGCAACCATATCACGATCAAAGCCAGTTTCGACGGTGGTCTGACCTGGCCGGCAGAACATCAGGTATTATTGGACGAAGACGAAGGATGGGGATATTCCTGCCTGTCCATGATCGATAAAGAAACAGTCGGTATCTTCTACGAGTCAAGTGTGGCACACATGACCTTCCAGGCTGTCAAACTAACAGACCTGATTAAATAAATACGATGAAACAAAAGCTGTTCATAACGTTCATATTATGTGTATGGATACCGGTGGCCTATGCTGCCGGTATTCTGCACTTGCTTCCCTGGCCGCAACAGGTGGACTGGAACAAGCAAACGTTTTCCGGAAAAGAAATCGCCCTCCTGGCGGAAGAGAATACAGAACAGATGGTTACAACCTGGTTACAGGAGAATAACATCGGCATCAACCCCGCCAGCAAATATAAATTACAGGTAAAGCTCGTGAAAGAGTTGCCGGAAGCAAAGCTGAACGCAAACGAAGCCTATAAACTGCAAGTATCCTCCCAGGGTATCACCATCGAAGCCACCACGGAACAGGGAGTGTACTGGGCCATCCAGACCCTTCGCCAACTAACGGAAAAGAAAGGAAACAGAGCCCATATCACGGGATGTCGGATTACAGACTGGCCTGCCTTCCGTATCCGCGGATTCATGCAGGACGTAGGCCGCAGTTATATCTCCCTGGAAGAACTGAAACGGGAAATAGCCATTTTATCCCGTTACAAAATCAATGTTTTCCACTGGCATCTCACCGAGAACCAGTCCTGGCGCCTGGAAAGCAAAGTCTTTCCGATGATAAACGACAGCATCAACACAACCCGCATGCCGGGCAAATATTATACCCTGAAAGAGGCCAAAGAACTCGTTTCTTTCTGCAAACAACACCAGGTGATGTTGATACCTGAACTCGACATGCCCGGGCACAGTGCCGCTTTCGAACGGACCTTCCGCCACGACATGCAAAGTCCGGAAGGGATGAAAATACTGAAACAGCTCATAGAAGAAGTCTGCGAAACATTCGATACGCCTTATCTGCATATCGGGACCGACGAAGTGGAGTTCACCAATCCCCGGTTTGTGCCGGAGATGGTCGCATTCGTCCGGTCGAAAGGCAAAAAAGCAATCTCCTGGAACCCTGGCTGGCATTACCAACCGGGTGAAATAGATATGACACACCTGTGGAGCTATCGGGGAAAAGCCCAACCGGGAATACCGGCCATCGACTCCCGTTTCCATTATCTGAACCATTTCGATACCTTTGCCGACATCCGTGCTTTATACAACAGTACCGTCTACGGGGATACCGAAGGTAGCGATGATATGGCAGGTGTCATCCTGGCCGTCTGGAACGACCGCCTGGTACAACCGGAAGAAAACATGATACGGGAAAACCACTTGTATCCCAACATGCTCGCCATAGCCGACCGTGCCTGGCGGGGAGGAGGCTACGAATACTTCGATAAAGAAGGGACCAACCTGTCTTCCGAAGACAGCCGCGCATACACTTCCTTTGCCGAATTCGAACAACGAATGCTCTGGCATAAAGAGCATCATTTCAAAGGTTATCCGTTTTCATACGTCAAACAGACAAACGTGAAATGGCGCATCACCGACGCATTCCCCAATAACGGTGACCTGAATAGCGTGTTCCCGCCCGAAACAGCCTTGCAAAACAGCTATACCTACGACGGGAAAACCTACGAAACAAACGAAACGATCGGTGCCGGAATCTATCTGCGCCACGTATGGGGCACACTCGTTCCCGGCTTTTACAAAGACCCGAAAGAAAACCATACCGCTTATGCCTGGACCTGGGTATATTCGCCCAAAGACCAGGAAGCAGGGGCCTGGATAGAATTCCAGAACTACGGCCGTTCGGAAATGGACCTGGCGCCACCGCAGGGCAAGTGGGACTACAAAGGTAGCCGCGTATGGCTGAACGACCAAGAACTGCTTCCGCCGGAATGGACTGCGACCCATACCGTAAAATCGAATGAAATCGTGCTGGGGAATGAGAACTGTGTTGCCAGGGAACCGCTCAGGGTACATCTGCAAAAGGGATGGAACAAGGTTTTCCTGAAACTTCCCGTCGGAAAGTTCACGCTTCCCGAAGTCAGGCTGAACAAATGGATGTTCACATTCGTCTTTGTCACCCCGGACGGTGAAAAGGCGGTAGACGGCCTGGTCTATTCACCGGATAAAAAGAAATAAACAGACTATCATACAATGAAAAAAACTCTTTTACTATTATGCCTGTTACTTTGCACAACTGCCTACGGTCAGAATAAGATTAAGGTAGCTTGTGTAGGTAATAGCGTGACATACGGTGCAGGCATAGAGAACCGGGAGGTCAATTCTTATCCGGCTCAACTGCAACGCATGCTGGGAGACGGCTACGAAGTGGTGAATTTCGGTAAAAGCGGTGCCACGCTGCTCAACAAAGGACATCGCCCTTACTGCGAGCAGGAAGAATACAAAGCGGCACTCGACTTCGCCGGCGACAGGGTAGTCATCCATCTCGGACTGAACGATACCGACCCGCGCAACTGGCCTAACTACCGGGATCATTTCGTGAAAGACTATCTTTCTCTGATAGCGTCGTTCCGCAAAGCTAATCCGGATTGTCGGATATGGATTTGCCGGATGACACCCATCTCACACCGGCATCCGCGTTTCAAATCGGGTACCCGCGACTGGTACTGGATGGAGCAGGAGACAATCGAAGAAATAGCCCGACTGGCCAACACCGGACTGATCGATTTGCAGGAAGGACTCTACAACCGCCCTGACCTGTTACCCGATGCCCTTCATCCGAACACGGAAGGAGCCGGTATCCTCGCTAAAACGGTTTACGGGGAACTGACCGGCAACTACGGAGGTCTCCGTATGCCTGCTACGTACTCCGACAATATGGTCTTACAGCGGGAAAAACCCTTACTCATCTCCGGGACTGCCAATGCCGGTGAGAAAGTAACCGTGCAGATTGCCGGACAAAAGAAAGAGTCTGTAACCGCCTCCAACGGCAAATGGTCTGTCACGCTCGACCCGTTACAGGCAGGAGGTCCTTATGAACTGACCATCGAAGCCTCGCCCGCCACTGAAAAGAAAAGCAAAAAGAAAGTACCGGCTTCACAGAAACTGACCTATAAAGAGGTACTGGTCGGCGAAGTATGGCTCTGTTCCGGGCAGTCCAACATGGCTTTCCGGGTAGACGAACTGGCAGACAGCCAGCGGAAGGAACTACTCGAATATGCGGACAGCCAACCACAGATACGTCTCTTCAATATGCAGCCCCGCTGGTATACGAATGCGGTGGAATGGGACATTTCTGCCATGGATTCGCTCAACCGCCTGCAATATTACCACGATACCCGGTGGACACCATGCAACGAACAGACAGCCGATAAGTTCTCGGCCGTAGCCTTTGCCTTCGGACGGATGTTGTCGGACAGCCTGCAAGTTCCGGTCGGACTCGTCCTGAATGCCATAGGGGGATCGGGCACCGAAGCCTGGATAGACCGGAAAACACTGGAATTCGAATTTACCGATATACTGTATAACTGGACACAGAACGACTTTATCCAGGACTGGGTACGCGGTCGTGCAGTTCTCAACACGAAGAAATCATCCGACAAACTGCAACGTCATCCGTATGAGCCTTGCTATCTGTACGAAACGGGAATCCAGCCATTGCAACAATATCCGATCAAAGGAGTCATCTGGTACCAGGGCGAATCGAATGCCCAGAATATCGAAACACACGAACGTTTGTTCCCGTTGCTGGTGGAAAGCTGGCGCAAAAACTGGGGAGAAGAGTTTCCGTTCTATTACGTTCAGCTATCGAGTATCGACCGTCCGAGCTGGACCTGGTTCCGCAACAGCCAACGCGAACTGATGGAAACGATTCCGAACAGCGGCATGGCCGTCAGCAGCGACCGGGGAGATTCGTTGAATGTGCATCCGGTATACAAACGCGAAATAGGGGAACGCCTGGCCCGTTGGGCACTCAACAAGACATACGGACATGCACTCACTCCGTCAGGTCCTTTATTCCGTTCAGTCGAATTCAGGGACAACGCCGCCTACATCACCTTCGATTATGCCGACGGCCTGCACACCTCCGACGGGCAGCCGATACGCACATTCGAAATAGCGGAACACGACGGATTATTCTTCCCCGCCCAGGCCGAAATAATCGATGGAAAGGTGAAAATCCGCAGTGAGAAGATTACGAATCCGAAGCAGGTCCGCTACGGCTGGCAACCATTCACCCGTGCCAACCTGGTCAACAGCGATGAGCTCCCGGCTTCAACATTCAGAACAAAGAAACAATAGTATCATGCACAACAAATCCATATTAACCGGATGTCTTCTCCTGCTGGCAGTCATGTTAGCCGGATGCAGTCAGCCACCAACATCTAAACCGAATCATATGATTACCTGTACCTGGAATAAACTACCCGATTTGCCGGGCATGGCAGACACCGCCTCATTAGGAGTTTCAGCCCCTTTTGTCGGCATCAGTAACGGAATGCTGCTGGTTGCCGGCGGTTGCAACTTCCCCGACAAACCGGTCACCGAGGGAGGAGCCAAACGATATTACAGCGATATATTCGCCCTCGACCTTTCAGACAAAAACGCCCAATGGCAGAAAGCCGGCAACCTGCCTCTTCCAGTTGCCTACGGAGCCTCCGTCACGACGCCGGAAGGTATCGTCTGCATAGGGGGAAACAACAGCACCGATTTTTTAGCCGATGTCTATCTGCTGTCCATGTCCAGGTCCGATGAAAAGGCACACATTTGCAAATTGGATACACTTCCCGTATCGATGGATAATCTTTCTGCGGCCTATATCGACCACACGATCTATGTAGCCGGAGGAAATGAGAACGGGAAACCCGGCCATAGCTTCTATTCAATGAAACTGAACAAAAACCTCGATGGAAACTGGGAAAAACTGCCGGACTTCCCCGGTCAGACGCGCCTTCAACCGGTCTTAGCCGCCCAACAGTCGGCCGACGGAGTACGTATTTACCTGTCGAGCGGCTTTCAGCCTGTTTCCAAGGATGCGTATGGAAAGGATGTGGATGCAATTGTCTCTTCAGATATGCTCTCATACCATCCGGCTACAAAAAGTTGGACTACGGAGACTAAATTGCCTTCAGTCAAAGGCCAAGTCTGGCGTACCTTCACCGGAGGTTGCGCAATTGCTTACGGCGACAGTTCAATCCTACTTATGGGCGGCGTCAACTACGGCCGTTTCTTAACAGCCCTCAACCGTTCCATCTATATGGAGCGGGCCGAAGAAAGATTAGAGTTCGAAGGACTCGAAAGGCTGATAAAAGAGGGAAAAGAGTACATGCATTATCCGGTGGAATGGTACAAATTCAATACATTCCTCTTACAATACAACACATTTACCAAAGAATGGACCGAGCAGGGAGATTACGAACAGTTAGCCCGTGCCGGGGCAGGAGCCGTATTGAAAGGTGACAGCCTGATCATCGTCAACGGTGAACTGAAGCCGGGTATCCGGACACCGCAGGTGAATTGCGCAGAGATAACAAAATAACTTTCTACACAAAGTTTTGATAAAAATATTTGCCATTTGCAATACAGGAATGCAAACTACTATAAACCAATGACAAACGCCATTGCAAACACTTTTTTTATTTGCAATGGCGTTTGTCATTTGCAATATATCCGGCCAGGGATATTCAGCCACAACTAAGCGGCAGGTGGTATGATACTATTTATTAAGTGGTAACTCACTAGCCCGAAAGTCCTTACCCACTAAAACGACCCTGTACAGGATAATCGACCAGGGTGTACAGGATAGCTACGCAAGGTGTACACCTTAATAAGCCAGGGTGTACAGGGTAATAATACAAAGTCATGACCCGAGGATTAGTTTCTCCCTTAGTTGACGCTAAAAGATGCCAGGATTGGATATAGTTTGCCTCCGGTTTATATCATATCCGAACAAGGCGAAATCCCCCAGACACGGATCATCCGGGAATACCTGCTTTAAGGCTTCGGTAATCTCGACAGCGGTTTTGAGGGTAGCATTCTTTTGCTCAGTCAATCCCAGTTCCAGCGAAATCTGATGGACGTGGGTATCTAAAGGAATGATTAACTCATGCGGTTTGATGGCTGTTTCCCAGATGCCGAAGTCGACAATACCGTCTTTCCGGACCATCCACCGGAGGAACATGGCAAGACGTTTACAGGCAGACGTCCCCGTCAGTACGGGAATCCCTTCGATTCCTGAGAAAATATCCTGTATCTTTGTCACCGGATTCGGATAAGGACTGGCAGACAAAGCATCTTCCAGCGAGTCATATTCTTCATAAATACTTTTCAGCCGGTCGCACAACTGACGTAGATGGGAGTAGGTGTAGAAACGGTAAAAAGTATCTCTCTTACCGAGTTCTACCGAATTTCCCGCCAAGTTCTTATATCCTTCATTCCTAATCCAACGGTAAGGACTAGGGCCCATTGCATCATGCAGTTCGTTCGCTTTCCGAAGGATCAGTTCCCTGCGTCCGTAAGAAATCCAGGAGGTAATAAAAGCAGACACCTCAATATCCCTTTTCTCCGTGTACCGATGGGGAAACTGGACAGGGTCGTCCTTGATAAAACCGCTAACATTATATTCATTCGCCCACCGGCGGAGTTTTTCTTTTATTTCTTCATTCATACATTACTTCTTCTTCAGGAAATACTGCCGTTGTTCCTCCGGATAATGTTCGATGGCATAACGGAGAGCTGTGCGGGGGAGGCGTGTAGCGTGTTTTTCGAGAAAGTCGGTTAATGTTTCCCGGTCTTTTTTGCCGACTTCGCGGAGCATCCAGCCCACCGCTTTATGCATCAGGTCATGTGTATGCGTCATCAGCTTTTCTGCCAATGCCAATGTATCGGTATATTCGCGGTTACGGATGAAAGTGACGGTAGAAACCATAGCAATCCGCTGCTCCCACAAACAGTCGCTATACGCCAGTTCATATAATCGGGTGCGGTCTTTATCCAGCAGGTAAAGACCTACCAGATGCGGACAGGTAACGTCTACCAGGTCCCAGTTATTGATGCGCCGGGCATTGCCCAGATAGAAATCATACAGCTTCTTCCGGTCGGCTTCCGAAGCCTTTTTGAATTGCTCGACGGCGATCAAAAGGGCACAAAGGCGCGCTTCGTGATATTCGCTATCCATCAGTTTCTGCAATTCGGGCAAAGGAGTTTGTTTGTTCGCCTTTGCAATGCTACGGGTGAGGGGAACGACCAATCCGAGGAATACATCGCCTTCGGCATACTGTCCCGGCCCCGTTTTAAAGAAACGTTGCAGGAAAACAGCCTTCTCCGGATTCGCCATCGAGAGAAGTTCGCTCAATACAAACTCCGCCGTCATGGACGTGTGACACGTGATACGGGACGGTCGCCTTCCAAAAATCCGATGACGTTATTACAAACCGTACGGGCCATGACGATACGCACATCCAGTGTCTGTGTTCCGATATGGGGAGTCAGGACGACATTATCCATCTCCAGTAATTCCGGCAGCGGATAATCGCCGAATTCAAAGACATCCAGACCGGCACCATGAATCGTTCCGTCCTGCAAAGCCTTCACCAGTGCCTGCTCGTCCACCAGCGGACCACGAGCCGTATTGATCAGGATAGCAGACGGTTTCATTTGCTTCAATTCTTCCTCGCCGATAATATGATAGGTGTCAGCCGTATAAGGTGCATTCAGGGAGACAAAATCGGACTTTGCCAACAACTCTTCCATAGAGGCATACGTTACATTCAACTTCGTTTCTTCATCCACATACAATTGGCGGCGGTTATGATAGATCACTTCCATGCCACAGGCATTCGCACGTTTGGCAAGTGCTTTTCCGATACGTCCCATACCGATAATACCCAACGTCTGTCCGGTAATATTCACACCCAGATTTTCGAGTACGCCTATTTTCATTTCCTTGCCTAAAGTGCGCAACTTACGGTCGCATTCGGTAATGCGGCGGGCGGTATCGATCATCAAACCGAGTGCCAGGTTCGCCGTAGGGGCGGTCACCGGGTCCGGGGTATTGGCTACCGTAATACCTTTTTCCAGACAATAAGCCACATCAATATTATTGTAACCCACCGCATAATTGGCTACCATCTTTAAATCCGGTGCATGGTCGATCAGTTCTTTATTCACCGGGAAATCGAACATGGAGCACAATACATCATACTCCGGGATCATTTCGAATACTTCCTCATAAGTAAAATCTCTTCCGTCGGGAAAAGTTACATCATACTTGCTTTCCAGCTCCGTGAAGCCCTCGCGGAACATGTCGTAGGTTACTAATATCTTTGTCATAAGTCATTACGATTATTATTCGGGCAAAAATACAAATCTATCGTTAATAAATTCCTATTTTTGCAGGTATAATATCAAAAAGCAGTGGATGTGATTAGTTATATTCATGTATAGAAAAAAATTGAGTTATCTGTTTATAGTGACGGGAGTAACTAATTCCCCTCTTGAGAGGGGATAAGGGGTGTGTTAAAGCTAGTTATAGGGCGAAACTATAACACACCCCCTTCCCCCTCTCAAGAGGGGAGCTGGGTACAACCGGTCAATAATCGGATAGTTCAATTCTGGCAAATAGTGAACATTCAAAACTGACAAGAAATAAACGAACAAAATCAACCCTGCTTTTTAGCTTATGATAAATTATAACAACTAACATATGGTTCTGAACTACATCTGGATCGCTTTCTTTCTAATCGCTTTCGTCGTCGCGCTGGGCAAACTTATCTTTGCCGGAGATACGGCTGTCTTCACAGAGATTATCAATTCCTCTTTTGCGTCTGCCAAGACCGGATTCGAGATATCGCTCGGACTGACCGGTATCTTGTCGCTCTGGCTGGGTATTATGAAGATTGGCGAAAAGGGGGGAGTCATCCAGTCGTTTGCCCGGTTGGGGGCACCGGTTTTCAGCAAGCTCTTCCCGGGCATACCGAAAGAGCATCCGGTGACAGGTTCTATCTTTATGAATATCTCCGCCAACCTGCTGGGGCTGGACAATGCAGCGACACCGATGGGGCTGAAAGCAATGCAGCAACTACAAGAGCTGAATACTGAAAAGGATTCTGCCAGCAACCCGATGATTATGTTCCTTTGCATCAATGCTTCGGGGTTAACCCTTATCCCAATCACTATCATGATGTACCGGGCACAGATGGGGGCGGCCAATCCTTCGGACGTTTTCCTGCCGATTATGCTGGCAACATTCTCATCCACATTAATTGCCATACTGGCCGTCTGCATCAAACAACGCATCAATATACTCCAAAGAAATCTGGTCCTGTTCTTCGGAGGCCTGGCTGCCTTTATAGGCGGACTGGTCTGGTTGTTCAACTCATTGGAACAGGAACAGGTTTCGCTTTATTCCACCTTGTTTGCAAACACATTATTGTTTACTATAATCTGCGGATTCATTGTCAGCGGCATACGAAAAAAAATCAATGTGTATGACACATTCATAGAAGGAGCCAAAGAAGGCTTTAAGACGGCAATAACGATTATACCGTATCTGGTCGCCATACTGGTCGGGATAGGGGTATTCCGTGCCTCAGGAGCGATGGATTTTATCATTGAAGGAATCCGTATGGGTGTCGGTGCATTAGGGATCAATACTGATTTTGTCGGTGGCCTGCCGACCATCCTGATGAAGCCGCTTAGCGGAAGCGGTGCACGCGGAATGATGCTGGATGCGATGAATACCTATGGTGCCGATTCGTTTGTCGGACGGCTGGCTTCCATCGTACAAGGCTCGACGGATACGACTTTTTACGTAGTCGCACTTTATTACGGAAGCGTTGGCATCCGCAATACCCGTTACACCATACAATGTTCATTGATGGCAGACCTGGTAGGGGCTATTGCCGCAATAACTTTGACATATATATTCTTTGCCTGACAATAAATTTCCGATTATCAAAATGTCACTACTATACCGGGTAAATCGGATTAATATGGCAGGTATTTGAAAATACTATACCGGGTAATATTTTTTAACATATCATTCAGAAAGACAAATAAGAATAATAATAGCATTATGACAATATCATTTTACGCAGAAGACATCGAACTTCCGGCCATCAAGAAAGAGGCTGTCAGCAACTGGATCAGGAAAGTTGCCGAAACATACGGTAAAAAGACAGGGGATATCAGTTACATCTTCTGTTCCGACGAAAAGATCCTGGAAGTAAACCGCCAGTATCTGCAACATGATTATTATACGGATATCATCACATTCGATTATACCAGCGGAAACAAGATATCAGGCGACCTTTTCATCAGTCTGGATACAGTAAAAACAAATGCGGAAAAGTTCGAAACTCCATACAACGAAGAACTGCATCGTACCATCATCCACGGAATCCTTCATCTGTGCGGCATCAACGACAAAGGGCCAGGGGAGAGGGAGATCATGGAAGAAAACGAAAATAAAGCACTGGCTATTTTGCCGGGAGAGTGCCGGGAGAGTTAATCCCGGCATTTTTCATCTGCTGTTTCTAATAAACCAAAATCAGAAACGCCATCCGACGTTAAACTGGATAACGCCATTATGATCTTTTCCCCTGAAAAGATTACTGCCACCCAAAGTATATTCCGACTCTTTAAAGATATAAGTACAACCTAAATTATAATTGACGGAAACGATTAATCCCATATCAAACGTGTAACCGGCACCCATGGAAAAAGAAAGATCACACGGACTCATATCATCCTTTATATTCCTCGAAACGGTTTTTGTTTCAAAAGGAGGGTAACCCAACGAATATTTGAAGTTGGTTCCTTTTGCCCGGACATTAATACCTAATTGCGGACCACCAAACATATGGAAACCTTTATACAAATAGAACTTTGCATAAATAGGAATATTTAAATAATCAATGTCCAATTTGGATGTTTCACCTTTATATTTATAGCGGTATCCCTGCATGGAATAATAAACTCCCGGTTCCAGTGCAAACAATTTGGAAAAACGGATTTCTCCGGCAACTCCGACATTTACACCAGGCCGCATATCCGCGAAACTTTCCGGGTAGGTATTAGCCAGATTAAACCCGATACGGGGAATAAAATGAAACTCTTGTGCAGATATCTGAATAGAGATAAGGGCAACAAACAAAAGGAGTACTAACTTTTTCATAACATATCTAATAACATTGTTAAATATATAGATGCCGGATATTACTAATATGTTGCATGAGTACTTAATTTTTAATGTATAAAGTCATTGAAGCAATAAAACTGGTAAATACTTCGTTTATTAATTAGTAGTCACTCAAAAACATATTATCATGAACACAACCTCTTTAAAACTCGGAATCCAAAAAGCTATCAATAATATATCTGAGATTTGGTTCCTGTTGATTTTGGCTGTACCGACTATTTTCGACGCAATCTTCGAAATAGGAAGCAAAGGGAAATGGACAATTCCTTTCATTCTTCTTTCAATAGCGGTCATTTTAATAAGCATACTTATCAAACAATTGATTCAAAAAACTGCATGGATAAGCCTTGTACTGGGAGTTGTTTTGTGTTTCTTTTCTTCATTTTTTATAGCAGCAGCCCTCTCCGAGTATGATGAATTTCCACTAGGAACCGAACCTAATGCCCTTTCATTACTTGCCTTCGGAACAATCGTCGGTGGAATATCATTCGCCTTGGCTATCAAAATGAGTTTCCAAGGAGCATACAAACTGTATACCGATTAACAGCAAAAATATCCTCTACAAACAAAAGTTTAAAATAAATCCTGATACTCATCAGAACTTACCATTTACTCATTGTTCAAACAGATAAGAGTCTTTCGCCTATACTTTTGAACTGTAATCAGATTTTTCATTTAAATTTACAGTTATGAAAGCGAGACTCTTATTTTTATTCCTGTGCCTGACATGGAACGGCTGGGCGGACACATTCGTCCCTTACAATCCCGACTCACTGAAAAAGGGAGATTGGATAACCCTCGAAACTGTCCATTACTATCCCTATATCGCTCCGGGGATTAAAGAAGAAATCCCTTGGAGGGCGGAGAATATACGCCGGATCACCATACTAGCTACAGTGGCAGAAAAAACAGACAAGTCCATTTCTATCGACTATACGCTGGATAACTTGTACGATTGCCATAATAATAAGGAAAAACATGGTTTTCATTATTTCGATAGCCGCTATCGACAGGATTTCGCTGTCGAAGAGAATATGTCAGACAAACGAATTTTGCGCGTTACATACGACCGAAAAAGCCGGAAAGCACTCGTATTCGATAAATCAGACTCAATCTACTCTTATCCGAAAACGTTTATTCCTTTTGGAGTAAGGCAGGAGGGATTATCCGCCTATCCGGGAACATTTTTCCTAAATTCGTTAAATCTAGAGAAATTGATTACCCCAGTTTCCAAGGATTTCCTGACTGGCTGGGATAAAGACGGAACTATCCAACTCATACCAAATACACGGGTTGTCGATGCCTCATTCGATCTTCCCCCAAATACAGAATTTACTTGTAGCAATTACGGTATCGATGCATCTAAAGATTCAACCATTCACAAGAAAATATTTATCGCTTATCCGACAGAATACAAAGTCGGAGAACGAATAACGCTACTGCTTACTCCAGGAGATTCCATTATTCAAGACAAAGAGGTATATGCAAATACACATACCTACCGCTACGAAGGACGGGGGAGGGAGCAAAACAACCTCGACTATAGCTCCCGACGGTTCTCCTTCTACAATGCAGAATTTGGTAGCCTTTCTCCCGACGAGATAAAAAAAGCTCTTCAATCCCGTGATTCTCTTTTCCAAATTGCCTTTGAGAAAGATTTTAAGAAAATGGATCCTTATTGGAAAAAGGTATTCGAACGCTCGGAACAGTATTTTAAAGGAGGGTTTATCTTACTACGCTATATGTATAATAATGACAAAGAGGCTTGGCATAAAAGTGGTTTACTCAACTGGCAAGCTCCCCACTTTGCATCAATCAATCCGCTTATCGATTATGCATACAACTTGAGAAAACCGAATGCTGCACATTACAGTTTCTTTCTGAATGTGTACACTAGTTACAAAAAACAGGAACTCAAATCGGACAATCTGTGTCTGAATAAGCAGATAGAATTAACTCCACAAGAAGAGTATCTTCTGAATAAACAAATTCTATCCGGCTATCCAAGATATCTGATAAACGGAGTCAGCCTAATGAAATTAGCATATGATAAAACACTACATGAAATTGAAGATGATTACACTAATTTTATCACTTCCTGTCCGGATACCAGCCTAACAAACGAAGTAAAAAGAGCATACAATACACTATTACCTTTTGAAGCCGGAAAAAATATCAAGGAAAGTGGTCTAGTCATAACTGACAGCCTGCATCTGGTGAAAGGAAGCGACCGGAAATATATCCTGTTATTTTTATCCGGAAGCCATGGCCTCAGTGGATATTATCTTCAAGAGGCACTCGACTTGAAAAAACTCCTTCAAGAGAAAGGATTAGCCTCCACTGTACAATTCGAACTTTATGCAAACTTTAAAGCTCACAATGCAGAAGTGATAAAGCCATTCAAGGCTATACCCGAAAAGCAGTCGCAGGACTTGAATTTTAAATTGGGTTTTGGTACTATAACTATCCTGATGCGTGAAGACGGAACTATTCTCTATCGGAGGCTCGGTGGATTTACAACAAGGAAAATCCCTGAATTAATTCAAAAAGATCTGAACAGAGAAGACAAATCTTTCAACGATTTTATGAAAGGATTCAAGGAGGGCATTCTAGGTGCGCTCCTAATCGCAGCAATCATCGGTATCATATACTATTTCCGAAACAAAAACAGACAGAAGCAGGAACGTAACCGCCGCCATATCCGCGAACTCGAACTCCGTGCCATTCGCTCCCAGATGAACCCGCATTTCATCTTTAATGCGCTAAGTTCGATACAGAATCTGATCAATCGCTCGGCCAATCAGGAGGCGAACAAATACCTGATCGATTTCTCACGTTTACTGCGCAAAGTTCTGGCTACATCCGAAAAGAAACTGGTTCCTCTCTCGGATGAGATCGAGCAACTGGAACTATATCTGAAACTCGAACAACTTCGTTATCCTTTCTCTTACTCGTTGACAGTCGATCAGAATATCGAGTCAGATGCAATCGAAATACCGGGAATGCTGATACAACCTTTCGTTGAAAACGCCGTTAAGCACGGAATCGCTCCGCGCGGTACGGGAGAAATCATAATTCGATTATCTTTGCAGGATCAGTTGTTGATAATCGATATCACTGACGATGGTCCCGGATTGAAAACAGAGGCAAATGGAGGCTTCGGTATCCGTGCCGTCACCAATGAGTTCGAAATATTAAAGACTTTGTACAATACGGAAATCGGTATTACGATCGAAAACAGACAGGAGAAAGAGTCTGTTTCCGGTTGCCACGTCCAATTATCCATTCCTCTATAAAAACAAAAATATGGAGACAAAAATAACCGCAGCAATTGTTGATGACGAGCAGGGGAACCGGGAAAACCTGCTCCGCATGCTCGGTACCTATTGTCCGCAAATCAAAATATCGGCTATTTGCAGTTCAGTCACGGAAGCTCGTACCGTCCTGCCCGAAGCTAAACCGGATATCCTTTTTCTGGATATCCGGCTGGGCGACGATACCGGTTTTTCCCTCCTGGAAAGTCTGCCGGATATTCCTTTTGAAGTGATCTTTGTAACGGCTTACGACAGCTATGCGATCCAGGCTATCCGCTTCAGCGCACTCGACTATTTACTGAAGCCTATCGACCCGGAAGAACTGACACATGCTGTAGATAAAGCCGTCCAGGTCGTCTTACGAAAACAGGAAAACAAGCGGATGCAAAACCTTCTGCAAAACAAGCGGGCACTGGATAAACAAAAGAAAATAGCCCTGTCAGTCGCCGATAAAATTGAATTTGTTGAAATCGGCTCTATCGTCCGTTGCGAATCGGAAAGCAACTATACCACTTTTTATCTTAAATCGGGAGAGAAGCTGATCGTATCAAAAACATTAAAAGAATTTGACGACTTGCTGACACCTTACAATTTCCTCCGTGTTCATCAATCACATCTGATCAATCTGGAAGAAATAAAAAGTTTCATTAAAAGCGATGGGGGATATATCCGTATGAAGGATGGTTCTTCCATCAGCATTTCCCGTCAACGACGGAATTATGTGATGGAAGTTTTAAAGCAGTTGTAAGCCGTAGCGGCCCGGATTCCCGTTCACTCTTTATATTTCAGGTCGAAGCGTCCTTCTGTAATACGGTCTCCCTCAAAAGTCCCGCTGAATATCCCGTCAGACATCCGGGTAATGTGGACTTTTCCATCTCCGATTTTTTGGTTATCAAAAGAGACATTCGTGTACGGAAGCGTTTCTCCCTGTTTGGGATTAGGTATTGAAAAGCGAAGGTAAGAATCGAAGCCGATTTGTGCCGAAACCGTCATACCGGTACTATCTTCCAGCTGGGTAAATTCAGCAACCGGTAACCCCCAGCGGCCGCTTACAGATACCCAACCGTCAACCAGACAACCGAATGTATTCGCACCGGTCGCAGTAGCCTCAGGCATAAGAGTGGGATCAACCGATTTATTCTCTTCACAAGCTATACAGAAAAAAAGCAAACAGATAAATAATATATGTTTCATAATGGTGTCTAATTAAAAATGAAAATTCATACCGAACAACAACGATAATTGAGAAAAGCAGCCGCCACCGCCATTCAATTCAGGTGACTCGACCTGCCATTTCTGACCATGATATTTGACGGAATAACTGTCCGAAGAGGTAACGATCCAATTCACCTTTGCAGAGATTCCTATATGTTGGGAAAAGAGATATTCACCGCCTGCTGATAAATTATAAGCGAGCTTGTTCATCGACACATTCCGCGGTTTATCGTACACCAAACTTTTATCTTTGTAAAGCTGGTATCCCAAACCCGTCGACAAAGATAAATTAAACTTCTGCTTGACGTAGAACAGGGCGATTTGTGGCGCAATGTAGTTCATCAGAATTTTATCGGAGCCTTCATCATGACTGTTTTTATACTGTCCACCCTGATAAATGAGACCGGGAGACAGTTTAAATGAATCGAAGATATATTTATCCCCCAGATAATAGTAGTTAACACCCCAGGAAACCCCGTTCCGCAAATCACTGCGATAAGCATCGGAGTTGTTTGTAATCCCGATCATCTTTCCCAAATACCAGGAGGGACCCGCATGGATGGTAAACAAGGATTTCCCGATCGACGCCTCCTGGGCAAATAACGAAAGGGTTGACATCAACAGCCCCAATAAAAACAAATACTTTTTCATAACATTCTTTTTAGACTTATATTAATATATGATGGACTATAGAATTTAAAAGCTGCATAAGAACATATAAAAAACATATTTAGGATAAAGCCACCAACAGATCTGCATCCGTAGAATCTTTAACGAAACAAAGCATAAGCAAAATATCCTTTGGGATGGTGGCTAAAAGGCGGAGTATGACTATCTTTGCAAAAGAAACAAAGAGAATTACGACAATGACTTTCAATTACGATGTGATCGTGGTAGGTGCTGGCCATGCAGGCTGTGAAGCCGCAGCAGCTGCCGCCAACCTGGGTTCAAAAACGCTTCTTATCACCATGGACATGAACAAGATTGCACAGATGAGTTGCAATCCGGCCGTAGGCGGTATCGCCAAAGGACAGATCGTCCGTGAAATAGATGCGCTGGGTGGGTATATGGGGATTGTAACAGACCGCACTGCGATTCAGTTTCGCATGCTGAACCGGAGCAAAGGTCCGGCTATGTGGAGTCCGCGAGCCCAGAGTGACCGTGCCCGCTTTATCGATTGCTGGCGGGGAATACTGGAGAACCTTCCGAACTTATATATCTGGCAGGATACTGTCCGCGAAATAATGTTGGACGGAGATACTGTTTGTGGGGTCAAAACCAATATGGATGTAGAATTCCGGGCAAAGAGCGTAGTCTTAACAAACGGAACATTCCTGAACGGCCTAATGCATATCGGACGTACACAATTACGTGGCGGACGCATCTCGGAACCGGCAGCAACGGGACTCACAGAACAACTGGTTTCTCTGGGAATTAAATCGGAACGGATGAAGACCGGAACACCTGTACGTATCGACGGTCGCAGCATACACTTCGATGAAATGGGCGAACAACCGGGAGAGAACGACTTTCATAAATTCTCTTATCTCGATTTTCAGCCGCGCCCGTTAAAACAACTTAGCTGCTGGACGACTTTCACAAATGAAGCATGTCATGATATTTTGCGTGAAGGTCTCCCCGACTCTCCCCTGTACAACGGACAAATCCAGAGTATCGGTCCGCGCTATTGTCCCAGCATCGAAACAAAGATCATAACATTTGCAGATAAAACCCAACACCAACTGTTCCTGGAACCGGAAGGCGAAACAACACAGGAGTATTACCTGAACGGCTTCTCCTCCTCTCTCCCATTAGACATCCAGTTGCGTGCGCTGCAAGCAATCCCTGCATTCAGAGATATTCAAATCTATCGCCCGGGATATGCAATCGAATACGATTTCTTTGATCCGACGCAATTACATCATAACCTGGAAACAAAACAAATCCGTAACCTGTTCTTTGCCGGACAAATTAACGGTACAACCGGTTACGAAGAGGCAGGCGGACAAGGATTGATAGCCGGCATCAACGCACATATCAATTGCCACGGAGGCGAACCGTTTATCCTAGGACGCGATGAAGCCTATATCGGCGTACTTATTGACGACCTCGTAACGAAAGGTGTAGACGAACCTTACCGTATGTTTACCTCCCGTGCCGAATATCGCATCCTGCTCCGCCAGGATGATGCCGATATGCGCCTGACAGAAAAAGCCTACAAAATAGGTTTGGCTAAACAAGAGCGTTACGACCTGCTGACAGAGAAAAAAGAACACAGGGATACTATTATCAACTTTGCAGAAAACTATTCCGTAAAGTCGCAATACATAAACGAAGGATTGGAAAAGCTGGGTACTACCCCACTCGCTCACGGTTGTAAACTGATCGACCTGATCCTTCGTCCGCAACTCACTTTGGAAAGCGTTGCCACCCTCGTCCCCGCACTCCGCACAGAGTTGGACAAGGTTCCTGTTTCACGCAAAGAAGAGATTATCGAAGCAGCCGAAATCCTGATCAAGTATAGCGGTTATATCCGGCGCGAACAGATCATCGCAGAGAAAATAAACCGCTTGGAGAATATCCATATCAAAGGTAAATTCGACTACAATTCGATCCAGTCTTTATCGACCGAAGCAAGGCAAAAGCTCACGAAGATCGACCCGGATACTATTGCACAGGCAAGCCGTATTCCAGGCATCTCCCCCAGCGATATAAATATTCTGCTGGTGCTCCTCGGAAGATAAAACGCGAATTGTTCCACGTGAAACATTTACTTTAGGTAAAAGAAGCTAAAACACTGGGTATAGGACAGAAACAGTTAAACAAGATGAGTTCAGAAACGGAGAAACATATAAAAATGATACTTTCTATCTTGCCGGACAAGCCTGGTTGCTACCAGTACTTCGACGACAAGGGAACAATCATTTATGTAGGCAAGGCAAAAAACCTGAAGCGCCGTGTATCCTCCTATTTTAACAAGGAACACGACAGCAATAAGACACGTGTACTGGTAAAGCAAATCCGCGACATCAAATACATTGTTGTCAATACAGAAGAGGATGCCTTGCTACTCGAGAACAATCTGATCAAACAGTATCGTCCCCGATACAACGTCATGCTGAAGGATGACAAAACATATCCTTCGATTACCGTAAAGAACGAATATTTTCCCCGCATATTTCAGACCCGGAATATAGTAAAGGATGGCTCACAATATTACGGCCCCTACCCGTCCGTATACACTGCCAAAGTCATGCTTCAGATGCTGAAGGAACTTTACCCGTTACGTACCTGCAAATATCCATTGACACCGGAATCTATTGCAGCAGGGAAATACGAGGTCTGCCTGGAATACCATATCAAACGTTGCAAAGGGCCTTGCGTAGGTTTGCAATCTATGGAAGAATACCAGCAAAACATTTCCGAAATAAAGGAAATCCTTCGCGGAAATATCTCCCAGATCAGTAAACACCTCTATGAAGAGATGCAGGTTTTGGCCGGAGAACTGAAGTTTGAAGAAGCTCAAAAAATAAAAGAGAAATACGAAGTAATAGAAAACTACCGGGCAAAATCGACAGTAGTTACGCCTATGCTTCATAATATAGATGTATTCTCTTTTGCAGAGAATGAGAAGTCGGCTTATATCAATTTCATGCATATCGGAAACGGGGCGATCGTACAGGCTTATACTTTTGAATACAAAAAACGGCTGGACGAAACCAAAGAAGAACTGCTCAGCCTGGGTATCGTAGAAATGCGCGATCGTTTTAAAAGTACGGCACGCGAAATCATCGTTCCTTTTGATATGGAAATGGAATTAGGAAATGTGACCTTTACGGTTCCACAGCGTGGCGATAAAAAGAAGTTGCTGGAACTATCTGAAATGAATGTAAAGCAATTTAAGGTAGACCGACTGAAACAAGCGGAAAAACTCAACCCGGAACAACGAAGCACACGTATTCTGAAAGAAGTGCAGGACACTTTGCACCTACCCAAATTACCGATACATATCGAATGTTTTGACAACTCGAACATACAGGGAAGCGATGCCGTGGCTGCCTGCGTTGTCTTCAAAATGGCGAAACCATCAAAGAAAGACTACCGCAAATACATTATCAAGACGGTGGTCGGCCCCGATGATTACGCATCCATGAAAGAGGTGGTACGCCGCCGTTACCAGAGAGCCGTAAACGAAGGTTCTCCCCTGCCCGACCTGATCCTTACCGACGGTGGAAAGGGGCAAATGGAAGTTGTCCGGGAAGTCATACAAGACGAACTCCATCTCGACATACCGATAGCCGGACTGGCGAAAGATGGAAAGCACCGGACCTCTGAACTTCTTTTCGGTTTCCCTCCCGTTACGGTCGGTATGCCGATACAAAGCCAGATGTTCCGTTTCTTTACACAGATACAGGACGAAGTGCACCGCTTTGCCATCACTTTCCACAAGGACAAGCGCAGCAAAAGCCAGACCCGCTCCGAACTGGACAGCATCAATGGAATCGGAGAAAAGACTAAAGTATTACTTTTGCGTCATTATAAGAGCGTAAAGAGAATACGGGAAGCCAGCTTCGATGAATTGAAGGAATTGATCGGGGAAGCTAAAACAAAAGCATTAATAAATGGTTTAAAGTAAACATACAAATGAGAACAGTTATACAGCGTGTACAGCATTGCTCCGTTACAATCGACGGACAACTCAAATCCAATATAGGAAACGGGATGCTGGTATTGGTCGGTATCGAGGACCGCGACACACAGGAGGACATTGAATGGTTGTGCAAGAAGATTGCCAACCTGCGCATTTTCGACGATGAAAACGGGGTTATGAACCGCTCTGTAATCGATACGGGCGGCGAGGTAATGGTGGTTAGCCAATTCACTTTACATGCCTCTACAAAGAAGGGAAACCGCCCCTCCTACATCCATGCCTCCAAACCGGACTTTGCCATCCCGATGTATGAATCATTCTGTGCCGAAATGGGACTGCAAATCGGCAAGAATGTCGCCACCGGAGTATTTGGCGCAGATATGAAAATAGAATTACTGAATGACGGGCCGGTCACTATCCTGATCGACTCGCAAAATAAAGAATAAGATGGCTGATATTACCTTGCAACAAGCCCAGGAGAAAGTGGACCAGTGGATCAAAACGTATGGCGTACGCTACTTCAACGAGCTTACCAATATGACGATCCTGACCGAAGAAGTTGGCGAACTGGCGCGGATCATGGCACGCACCTACGGCGAACAATCGTTCAAAGAAAGCGATAAAAACCGCGATTTAGGCGATGAAATGGCCGATGTGCTATGGGTATTGATCTGCCTGGCAAACCAGACCGGCGTGGACCTGACCGCTGCATTCGAAAAGAATATGCAGAAGAAAACCTGCCGGGACAAAGAACGACATATAAACAACAATAAATTATAATTTATGGCACACGAACACAATTGCAGCTGCGGTCACGACCATGATCATGAACATCATCACGATCATGAACACGAACACATGGACAAATACCATGAAGCGTTCGCCAAATTCGACCCGGCCGGAACGGAAGAAATAGTAGGAAAGCACGTTGCATCCATTCTGGAGAAACACGAAAAAGAGAACTTCACCCCCGAAGTCCTGAAACAAATCCACGGATGCATCGACCTGACTTCGCTGACCAGCATCGACACAAAAGAAAGTATCTGGAAACTGGTAGACCGGGTAAATGATTTCGAAGGTACCCGCCCCGACGTTCCGAATGTCGCTGCCATCTGCACCTATCCCCTATTCGTGGAAACAGTCAAGCAGGCATTGACGGCACAGGAAGTAAAGATCGCTTCGGTAGCTGCCGGATTCCCCTCCTCACAGACATTCATCGAAGTGAAGATTGCAGAAACAGCCATGGCAGTCATGACGGGAGCCGACGAGATAGACGTAGTGATGAACCTCGGTTATTTCATGGAAGATAACTATGAAGAACTGACTGAAGAGATACAAGAGATCAAAGAAAGCTGCCGCGAAAGCAAACTGAAAGTGATTCTCGAAACCGGTGCCCTGGTCACTCCGGAGAATATCCGGAAAGCTGCTATCTTAGCCCTGTATTCAGGCGCAGATTTCATTAAAACATCCACAGGCAAAGGTTACCCCGGTGCAACCCCGGAAGCCGTCTATACGATGTGTAAAGTGATCAAAAAGTACCATTCCATCACAGGAAAGCAGATTGGTATAAAAGTATCGGGAGGTGTACGCACTGCCGAAGATGGTGTCAAATACTATACAATCGTCAAAGAAGTACTGGGCAACGACTGGCTGAACAAGGAACTGTTCCGTATCGGTGCCAGCAGCCTGGTTGAAGATATTGAGCACCGCCTGGGGAAATAAATTCATCTCCGGAAAAGCGATCATAGAAAAAAGGGACGCGGATTACGCAGACGGGCGCAAAGAAACGCAGATAATTATTGTTCAAAAACAAAAAGTCTGTGTTCATCTGCGCCCGTCTGCGTAATCCGCGTCCCCTTTCTAAGATATCAGATACAACCAACGAACTTGGAAGCTATTACTTCTGCCGTTCCATAATATAATCGGCCAACGCCAGCAAACCTTCGCGGGCATCCGATTCCGGAAGCTGCATAAGCACCTCCACTGCTTTGTCGTGATACTCTTTCATACGCATTTCTGCATATTCAATACCTCCGTTCGCCTTGGCAAACTCGATCAAAGCATCAATATTTCCGGATGAGAAATCCTTTTCATTAATCACTTTCAAGAAAGACTCCACCTCTTCTCTCCTGCCACTTTCAAGTGCATGCAGCAAAGGCAGCGTCACCTTTCCCTCACGTATATCGTTACCGGTCGGTTTGCCGATATTCATTTCTTTGAAGTAGTCGAAAATATCATCCTTGATCTGGAAACAATACCCCAGATACTCTCCGAACTTACGGCATTTAAGCACCAGTTCCTGCGGAGCATCCGCCGAAATAGCACCGATCTCCGTGCAGGAAGAAAGCAGCGTAGCCGTCTTTTTCTTAATCACCTGCATATAGCAAGCCTCGTCGAGGATACTCTCTTCGGCCGTTTCGAGCTGCTTGATCTCACCTTCCGACAAGTCGCGCCCCAGGTTGGATACGATATTTATGATTTGCAAATTGCCTGTTTGAATAGAACGAATCAATGCGGTGGAAAGGATATAATCACCTACCAACACCGAAATGCGGTTATCGAAAATAGCATTCAGCGAAGGGACTCCCCTACGCTGTTTCGTCTCGTCGATAACATCATCATGTATCAGGGTAGCCGTATGCAACAATTCAAGGAAAACGGCCGAATTGATCGTATGGTCGGTTACTTTTCCACAAGCTTTTGCTGTGAGAAGTACCAGTAACGGGCGGACATGTTTGCCACTGGCATGCAAGAGCTGGTCGATAGCTGATTGCAACCTATGCGTCTCACTACGAAGTGAATCCGCAAACTCATCGTTAAAGCGTTTAAACTCTTCCGCAACCGGTTGTTCTATTTTCTTTCTATCATTCATAATCTATCCAAAGATTCGCAAAAGTAACAAAAAGTATTGAGTAAGCGAGTTTTTTCGTACATTTACCGTCTATTGTCACCCTAAAACGTGTTAAAAGAGATGAAGCTATTCCTCATAGACGCGTATGCACTGATCTATCGGTCGTACTACGCATTTCTTAAAAATCCGCGTATCAACTCGAAAGGCATGAACACTTCTGCCATTTTCGGTTTTATCAACAGTCTGGAAGACGTTCTGAAACGCGAGAACCCGACGCATATCGCCGTGGCTTTCGACCCGAAAGGCCCGACCTTCCGTCACGAAGCCTACGAGTTATACAAGGCACAGCGGGAAGAAACCCCGGAAGTGATCCGGCAATCCGTTCCTATTATAAAGGATATTATAGAAGCATACAATATCCCTATACTGGAAGTCCCCCGCTTTGAAGCAGACGATGTGATCGGCACCGTATCGAAGCAGGCCGAGAAAGAGGGATTCGAAGTTTATATGATGACACCCGACAAAGACTACGGCCAGCTGGTATCCGAACATATATTTATGTACCGCCCCAAGTTCGGAGGCGACTACGAGGTGATGGGCGTCAAAGAAGTCCTGAATAAATACTCGCTGACTTCGGTCGACCAGGTGATCGACCTCCTGGGTCTGATGGGTGACAGTTCCGATAACATTCCCGGCTGCCCGGGTGTCGGAGAGAAGACGGCGCAGAAACTTCTCGAGGAATATGGCTCGATCGAAAATCTGTTGGAGAATACCGACAAGCTGAAAGGTGCCCTCCAGAAGAGAGTGACGGAGAATGCCGAACAAATCCGTTTCTCCAAATTCCTGGCAACGATCAAGACGGACGTCCCCATCCAGTTCGATGCCGCGAAATGCGTCCGTGAAAAACCGAACGAAACCCGTCTGACCGAGATTTACACGGAATTAGAATTCAGAACATTTATTAACAAAATGACAGGCGAAGAGAAAAAGTCCGCCCCCGCCCCGCAGAAGGTAGTAGCGAAAGGCCCTGTTCAAGGCAATCTCTTTGACTTATTTGCGACCGAGGAGCCGAGTGTTCCAAAATATTCGACTCTCGCGAACTTAAAAACGACCCTTCATGTATATAAAACCGTTGATACTGAAGAAGAAATGGCTAAATTAGGCCGTTTTTTAGCAGATCAGGATTTTTTCGCTTTTGACACGGAAACAGATGGCATTGACCCGCTTACTGCCGGATTGGTCGGAATGTCGTTCGCGGTGAAGGAAAACGAAGCCTGGTACGTCCCGGTTCCGGCCGACAAGGAAGAAGCTACGAAAGTTGTCGCCCACTTCTCCCCTGCCCTCCAAAATCGCAAATCACAGAAAATCGGACAAAACATCAAATTCGATATTATCGTCCTCCGCAAGTATGGAGTCCGCGTGGCCGGTCCGTTATTCGACACGATGATCGCCCACTACCTGCTGAACCCGGAACTTCGTCACGGGATGGACTACCTGGCGGAAACATATCTCAAATATAAACCCGTCCCCATCTCGCAGCTGATCGGTCCGAAAGGGAAAAACCAGCTTTGCATGCGCGACGTCCCTCTCGCCCAGATCGCCGAGTACGCCGCCGAAGATGCCGACGTCACCCTCAAGCTCAAAAACTTCTTTGCCCCCGAATTGAAGAAAGCCGGTATCGAGTCTCTCTTCTTCGACATCGAAATGCCTTTAATATATGTATTGGTAGAAATGGAGGTGACAGGCGTCAAGCTCGACACGGTTGCGTTGAAGCAGTCATCGGAAGAACTGACCGCAGCACTCAACAATCTGGAAAAAGAGATTTACGAACTGGCAGGTGTCAAATTCAATATCAATTCCAGCAAACAGGTGGGCGAAGTCCTTTTCGAACATCTCAAGATCGAAGAGAAAGCCAAAAAGACAAAAACAGGCAGTTACAGTACGAGCGAAGATATTCTGGAAAAAATGCGTTCCAAACACCCGGTGGTAGGCAAGCTGCTGGAATATCGCGGACTGAAAAAACTGTTGAGTACCTATATAGATGCCCTTCCCGAACTGATTAATCCGGAAACAGGCAAGATCCATACCTCGTTCAACCAGACCGTCACGGCTACCGGCCGCCTGAGTTCGACGAATCCGAATCTCCAGAATATCCCTATCCGCGACGAACTGGGACGTGAGATCCGTAAAGCATTCATTCCCGACAACGAAGATTGCACCTTCTTCTCGGCGGACTACTCGCAGATCGAACTCCGCATCATGGCCCATCTGAGCCAGGACGAGCACATGATCGAAGCCTTCCGCAGCGGCGCCGATATCCACTCCGCAACCGCTGCCAAGATATATGGCATCCCGGTAGAGGAAGTGACCGGCGACATGCGCCGCAAGGCAAAAACGGCCAATTTCGGGATCATCTACGGCATCTCCATATTCGGACTTGCCGAACGGCTGAACATTCCCCGGGCAGAATCCAAAGAGCTTATAGAAGGTTATTTCAAAAGCTATCCGGGTATCCGCGATTACATGGACGAGAGTATCCGCATCGCAAAAGAAAAAGGCTATGTCGAAACGATATTCAAACGCAAACGTTACCTGCCGGACATCAATTCGCACAACGCCATCGTACGCGGTTATGCCGAACGAAATGCGATCAACGCCCCTATCCAGGGTAGCGCCGCCGACATCATCAAGGTAGCGATGGTACGCATCTACAACCGTTTCGAAGAAGAAGGTCTGAAAAGCAAAATGATCCTTCAGGTACACGACGAACTCAACTTCAACGTCTGCCAAGACGAGCAGGAAAAAGTACGTCAGATCGTCCTCGAAGAAATGGAAAACGCCATCCAGCTCCAAGTCCCCCTGATCGCCGACTGCGGTGAAGGGAAGAACTGGCTGGAGGCACATTAAACAGAGGTCTGATAAAACATACTAGTATATGAAATACCTCATTCTTGCCCTGGCATTATCGTTCGTTTGCTCCTGTAAGCAAACGAACGATAAAAACATACAACTGGTCACAGTCGACGTCGCAAAGGACTATCCACCCAAAGAAGTCTGGTTGCAAGATATCGCCGAAATGGTGCGAACCGGTCTATCGCAACCGTGCCATAAACAACCGCGAGATGGACCCGAAGTTCATCAACACTACAGCTGTCCCCTACGGCTACGGCCTGATCGAACTGAATGCCATGGACCTGGCAGAAGCCTACGCCAATAACCAGATAACGGACGAGAAACTGAAAGAAATAGCCTCCAACCTAAAGGAAGAAGATAACCCGGTCTTGATGATCCTGAAATTCAAAAACTAAAAGACAGACGGATAGTGCATGAAACAGCATCAGTATAATGCGGTAATATGAAATAAATCAAAGAAAGATGACTAAAAGAAACATTTTATCTGTTCTATTCGCAGGTTTACTGGCCGGCAGTTGTTCGGGGCCGGAAGTGAGATTAGAAAAGATCGACCCATACGCAGTCCCACAAATCTCAATCGAAGAAGAGGCATTGGCCGATCTTCCGGACCTGTTCGCTCCTCCCCTGCATCTGCTGAACGATACATTACTCTGCCTGCTGAATCAGCAGGATGCCTCCTCCATCCGTATCTTCCAAACTACAGGCAAAGAAATGAACCAGTATACGCTAAAGAAGAAAGACACCGCCATCGTCATATCTCCCGACAAGAATTTACAGGCCCGGCTCGAATATCTGAACCCGGCCAACAACGTTTATTACGAACTCGCTATAGACCGCGGAGAAATGTCGATCGCCGATTTCACCCGCCTGCGGTTAGGTAAATTCTCGCCCAAAGAAGCGTTCAAGGTAGGCGATAAACTGTTTGTCGGTCTCGGCCCTTACCTCAAAGGACTACTCAGTGTTTTCGACAAAGACAAACAAAGCAAAGAAATCAACTTCTTCGGAAATTATCCCATTGCCGGCACGGAATATCAATACCAGGAATACCTCGACTATTTCCAGGGACACCTGGCCCGGCACGACAACCAGTTCATATACGCCAGCACCTATTTCGGTTATATCGCTTCCTATTCTTACGAAAACGAACGCCTGACCAAACAATGGGAAAAGCAAACGTCCGACTTCCTGTACCAAAGGGTAAACAACCGCATCGAATTCGACAACCTTCACCACGAGGGATTCGGATGCATCACAGCCGGAAAAGAACATATCTACGCCTTCAGCCAGTACCTGTCGGAAAAACAGATGAAAGAAAACGGAATATTAGTATTCGACAAAAGCGGAAAGCTACTCTCCTGCCTCCGGATAAAAAACCCCGTCGTCTACCTGGTAACAGACAGCCGTGAGGAAAATTTATATGCCGTCTCTTACGACATAGAAGAACAACATTTGTACCTAAGCAAGTTAAAAACAACCCTATAAACCCACCGATTATGTCACTCTACGATTACATCTGGAAAATAATGCTGCGTAAAATCCCTTACGAAAAAGAAGGCACCCGCTACACCGCAGGTCACAGGCATCTGGCCTTCTCCCGCAGCAGCATAAATTAACTGTAAAAACCAGGATAATCCCTGTTCTTGAAGAATATACAAGAAAGAATGGTTATCTTTGCCAACTCCAATTAACAACAAAAATCTATGAGCGATGCAGAATATAATAATATGACACCCCGGCAAATGGAATTTGCTGTTTTTTGTGTGATGTGCGTTGCTGAAGAACTGCAAAAACCGGCAACAGAAATATATGACCTCATGATGCAAAACCGGGTTCTGCAAGACTATATCGTCGAGTTTTATGATGTACTACACACACAAAGCCGGGAATATATAGTGGAAGATATTATCAACTTAATGAAAGAAAATCAGATCCTATGATTGTTTATCACGGTTCATATTGCAGGGTGGAGAGGCCGGAACTCACTTTCTCCCGGGAAAAGTTAGACTTTGGTAAAGGCTTCTATATAACCCCTATCCGCGAGCAGGCAGAACGTTGGAGCAAACGTTTTCTAAGAGCCCGAAAAGCAGCTATACTCAATGTATACGAACTGGATGAAAATCTTTTAAAGTCCTCCGGCTTCAAGGTAAAAACATTTACTGCCTATGATGAAGAATGGCTGGATTTTCTATTCGCTTGCCGGAAGGGAGAAACTATTTATCTACAATACGATGTAATAATCGGAGGTGTGGCGAATGATAATGTGTTTGCCACATTGGATGCTTATTTTTCAGGATATATGAGTAAAGACATTGCATTGGACAGGTTGAAATATGAAAAGCCTAACCATCAGATTTGCATATTGAATGATGCTATCCTGGAGCAATATCTGGTATTTAAAGAAGCAATCGATTTGATATAAAAAGTTATGGATGCAGTCGGAACATTAAAGCTATTGAAATATGCACGAATCATCAAAGGGTTCGCAGAGCAAATGAAAATACCTTACGCAAAAGCTATGGATTTATTTTTCCATTCCCTTACATTTCAATTATTGCAGGATGGAGAAGCCGATTTACATTGCCGAAGCGATTTGTATCTGATAGACGAACTCAAGTTGGAAATCTACGGGAAACTATGAATAACCTCTTCAATAAATGAAAATTGCACATATACAAGAAAGAATGGTTATCTTTGCCCGCTGAAAAAGTCTGCCGGACGGCAGCTTCCGAGATGAAACAATACGAATAGATAATAAAAACAACATACTAATTTATGGCATTACAATGTGGCATCGTAGGTCTTCCGAACGTTGGGAAGTCTACCCTTTTTAACTGCTTATCAAATGCAAAAGCACAATCAGCAAACTTCCCGTTCTGTACGATCGAACCGAACGTTGGTGTAATTACCGTTCCCGACGAGCGTCTGAACAAACTGGCGGAACTCATCAATCCGCAACGCATCGTTCCTACGACAGTCGAGATCGTCGACATCGCCGGCCTGGTAAAAGGGGCCAGCAAAGGGGAAGGGTTAGGAAATAAATTCCTTGCCAATATCCGCGAAACAGATGCGATCCTGCATGTGCTCCGTTGCTTCGACGACGATAATATCGTGCATGTGGACGGCCAGGTGAATCCTGTCCGCGACAAGGAAATCATCGACGCAGAACTTCAGATAAAAGACCTTGAAACCATCGACAGCCGCATCGCGAAAGTGCAGAAACAGGCGCAGACAGGTGGTGACAAGCAGGCCAAACAGGCATACGAAGTACTGGTAAAATTCAAGGAAGCTCTGGAACAAGGCAAAAGTGCCCGTACGGTGACCTTCGAGACAAAAGACGAGCAGAAGATCGCCCACGACCTGTTCCTGCTGACCAGCAAGCCGGTCATGTACGTTTGCAACGTAGACGAGGCAAGCGCAGTGAAAGGCAACAAATATGTAGATGCCGTACGTGAAGCCGTGAAAGATGAAAATGCGGAAATCCTGGTCGTAGCAGCCAAGATCGAGAGCGAGATCGCCGAATTCGAGACATATGACGAACGCCAGATGTTCCTGCAGGAAATCGGCCTGGAAGAATCGGGCGTAAGCCGTCTGATCAAATCAGCTTACAACCTGCTGAACCTACAGACTTACCTGACTGCCGGCGTACAGGAAGTACGTGCCTGGACATTTGAAAAAGGCTGGAAAGCGCCGCAGTGTGCCGGTGTGATCCATACCGACTTCGAGAAAGGCTTCATCCGTGCCGAGGTGATCAAATATGACGATTATATAGCATATGGTTCCGAAGCAGCCGTTAAGGAAGCCGGAAAGATGAGCGTGGAAGGCAAAGAATATGTCGTACAGGACGGCGACATTATGCATTTCCGCTTTAATGTATAGTAACTTTTCCCCTCTCGAAAGGGGGCAGGGGGTGTGTTATAGTTCAGCCTTATAACTAGCTTTAACATACCCCTTATCCCCTTTCTTACTTCTTCGAATTACGATATTGCAAAGGAGTAACCCCGAAATATTCCTTAAAACATTTCCCCATATATCCCGGGCTCGAGAAGCCGGCTTTCCAGGTAATCTCTGAGATTGTCAGGTCGCTGCTCTCCAGCAAAGAAGCACATTTGCGGAGTTTGATCTGGAGGATAAAATCATTCAGGGTCAATCCGGTGATCCCCTTAATTTTGGTTCCCAGACGGGTACGGCCCACCGCTATTTCACGACACCACATATCAATGTTAAAATCCTTATTCTCCATATTCTCTTCAATGATCCGGACGGAATCTTCCAGGAGTTGCCGGTCCAGGCGGTTGGTCGCCAGATCGGTCGGGACGGAGTCTGCCTCGGTATGGAAACGCTTCTGCTGCCGTTTCAGCGTATGGATGATATTATTACATTTCAATAAGAGTATTTCCATATTGAATGGCTTCACGATATAATCGCTCGCCCCGCATTTAAGACCTTCCAGGGCACTTTCCAAGTCTGTACGGGCTGTCAGCAGGACGATCGGGATATGAGATGTCTCGAGCTTACGCTTCAGGCGCTGGCACATGGCGATTCCGGACAGACCGGGCATCATCACGTCGCTGATAATAAGATCCGGCTGCATCTCTCCGGCGATACGGATACCCTCTTCGCCATCGGTTGCCTTATAGACCTTATATTTGATCGAGAAAGCCTCTTCAAGAACCTGTAACAGGTCTTCGTTATCTTCCACCAGCAACACGGAAAGTGAAGTATCTGCTGTTTCCTGTACAATCATTTCCGGAAGATCAGGACGGTCCGGCAGAAGAACGGCGTCTTCCGGTTTCATTGGTTGCATAGGCAACGGTTCGACAGGAAGCGGTTCAGTCACTTTCTGTTCGTCCGTGAAATGTCTGTCACCCAGACAAAGGGTAACGGTAAAAGTCGTACCCTCTCCTACTTCACTTTCGACTTCGATCAAGCCTTTATGTTGCTGGATGATCTCATGTGTCAACGACAAGCCGATGCCGCTCCCCGAAAGAGAAAGACCGGTTGCATTATCCGCCTGGTAAAAACGCTCGAATATATGGTCTTGTTGGTTCCGGGGAATACCGGAACCTGTGTCGGAGATACGTATCTCCACAACTTCCTTTTTACGCAACAGGCTAACAGTGATACATCCTTCATTCGGCGTAAATTTGAACGCGTTCGAAAGCAGGTTATTGAATACTTTCCGAATCTGCACCGGATCGAACCAGACAGGAATATCCTCCTCCACCGTTTCCAGCTTATATTGTATCCTGTTCATCACCGCATAGTCTTTGAAAGCATCGAATTGTTGCCGCACGAAAGGGACCAGGTTCTGGCAACTCACATGGAAAGGCATCTTACCCTGTTCCAGGCGGCGGAAATCGAGCACCTCGGTAATCAACTGCTGCATCTGTGCCGTATATTGGCGCACTTTCAAAAGTTTGGTCCTGAACGTACCCCCCAGATCATAGTTCTGCAACAGCAGGTCCACTTGGCTGATCATCAGCGTCAGAGGAGTTCTCAGTTCATGAGATATATTTATATAGAATTTCAGCTTCATCTGGTTCAGCCTCTCTATGCGCAGTTTCTCCCGGTGTTCCATTTCCAGCGAAGCCTTCAGGAAAGCCCGGCTACGGTTGAAACGGATCAGCCAAACCAGAAAAAGAATACCCAGCAAACCATATACCGCAAAAGCATAGGGAGAAGCATAGAAGGGAGGCCGGACACTGATATGGAGAGCGATCTGCTTGCCTCCGCCTACCTCGCGCACCAAGAGATTGTAATCTCCCGGCGATAAAGAAGTATAAACGATCTGCTGGTGCAACGTACGGGTCCATTGTTTATCCAACCCGTCCAGTTTATATTCAAACAGGTTCTTATCGGCATAGCGGTAATTCGTAGAGGTGAAACCAATGGTCACATTATTCTGGTCATGCGTAAGCATAAGTTCAGAAGTATACGATATACCTTCTTTCAAAATACCTGGCGACGCCGACGGAAAGACCGGATTATTATTTACAGACAAACTATTGAACGAAATGGTATAAGGGACCTGCACCGTAGACAGGCCCGACTCTTTAGTGGCGATCATGCCTTCCACACCACCGATAAAAATCATACTGTCTTTAGGAGAAATATAGACGCCACAATTTGAGTTCAGACGATGCAAAGGCGATGAAGTACCCAGTAAAGTATGCGTACTCTTTCCGGTTTTCATATCGAGCAAGGTGATTCCCCGGACAGATGTGACCAACAATTTCCCCAACGGGGTAACGGCTGCCCGGAACGGTTCGTTGGTCAGTAAATGACCTTGTTCCTGGTTATAGCAGGACCAGAAATCATTCATCGTATCATATCGCAATACACCGACACCCGTCACCACAAAATAAAGATGACCTCTCGTATCTCCGGTTATGCAATGGACAGGCTTCTTCCCGATCATCTTTTTTACGGCTGGGATCTCTTCGGGCATACGGTTGTCCATCCTGACACAGATAACCTCCCGGTTGGCCGGAGCCAGCCATAACCGGTTTTCATTATCCAAATAGGCGGAACGGATAGTAACACTAGTGCGGCTGAGAAGGTCGGGATCGGAGAAGAGCGGGGAGAGTTTCCGGGTATCGAGATCCAGCAGGAACAGGCCTCCCTGCGAAACCACGATCAACTGCCCTTGCCACGGTATCAGATCCGTAACGATCTGCTGGTTATCTTCCAGCAATACATCTTCACCCAAGCGTTCCGGACGTCCGGAAGAAGAAGAGTAACAATATAATCCGTGCTGGAAAGTACCGATATACAGCCGGTCGTTTCCGGCATCATACCAGACAGATTTGGTCGTACCACACGGCAGGCGGAAAATATCCGGTTTGAAGCGTTTCACTTTCTGTGTATGGCGATCCAGACAATTCAGACGCCCGTGTTCGGTCGCTATATACAAATTGCCCTTTGTATCCTCCGCCATCTTTCCGAACAGGAACCCCCTCAGGCTTTCCGGATCATCCGGCGAAATACCGTAGAACAGGTAATTCTCTGTATTCGGATTAAAATAACTCAGGCCGCCGTAATAGGTCCCAACCCACATTCCTCCCTGGTTATCCCGGTAGATATCATAAACGGATGAATGCTTCAAAGACCAGGGGACTTGTTCTTTATGCGACAAATGATAACAATCGTCCAAAGAGGGATTCACCACCGTTATCCCGGCATAGGTACCTATCCAGACATTCCCTTTAATATCCTGGTTAATACTCCTCACCTGGTTATTGACAAGCGGACAAGAGAGCGTGTTTTCCTGCAAAGACAGCCATTCACCTTGGCTAAATACTTTAGCTCCGTTGGCCAACGTACCGACCCACAACCGCTCCCGGTCATCTATAAAGAGAGATGTAACCGACTCATTTTCCAATAATACTTGAAGACTCCCGTCCGCCAACCGGAACAATCCTTTCGTGGTAGCCAGCAACCAGCCTTCAGCCGAAAAACACAGGTCCTTTATAATAACGGTCGAGTCCGAGAAAGCACAGATCTTTTGGGACCCGCCATCAGGATTATACCGGTAGAACCCGTTTCTATAAGCATAAAACAAGGCGCCATCCCTATATTTCAACGCATGCGCCTGCACGGAAGTTTGCCGGAATTCTTCCATCCGCATATCATAGACTACCAGGTTCCTGTTCGCCAACATATAAATACAGGAATCCCCGTCGCCACAGATTTCATGGATATTATTATCCTCCATCCCATCCAGATAAGTAGACAAACGGAACGAACGGACGACTCTTCCGTCATACACATTAAAGTTATCATTCCCGAACCAGACAGCTCCTCTTTTATCCTGAAAAATGGATATAGCAGAAGGTTGTGCAAAGCCATCGTTCAAATCAATATGCCGGAAATAAAGTTCTTTCGCCGATAACGGAAACAAACAATATAAACAGAGTAATGTATACAAGAATTTAGGCCTCATAAACAAAGATATTTAATGCAAATTTAACCCTTTTTTAGCGGTAAACAACAATAAGAGTGCACGTTAACTAAAATACAGAAGCAACATTATGGTAATATCCGTCGAAAAAATAGTAATATCCGCCACCAACGGTATTTACTATTCTATCAACCGATTCTAATATGCCTTTTTATCAGCAGATTATAGATTTGCAGCATAGAAACAAAATTTTCTTGAATCTAAATAAAGATTTATTTATGAAAAAAGTATTGAGACCTATCGGATTAATTTTACTCTCCGGCACCCTCTGTTCTACCGGCCAGGTATTTGCAACAGACGTAAAGTCGGAAGCTGTCGCCAACATCGCCCAGCAAAAGAAACAAGTAACAGGTACAGTCATTGATGCATTCGGCCCTGTAGCCGGTGCTTCTGTTTCCGTAAAAGGAACCAGTGAAGGAACAATTACAGATATGGACGGGAACTTCTCCATAGATGTAACTCCCGGAAGCACCCTGTCTATCTCTTTTATCGGCTATGTAACACAGGAGATCAAATACACCGGACAAGCATCCCTGCATGTAACGCTGGTGGAAGACACCCAGAAAATCGACGAAGTGGTGGTTACTGCCATGGGTATCAAAAAAGAAAAACGCGCTCTCCCCTACGCCATGAGTGAACTGAAAGCTGAACAGATACAGACGGTTCCCGTGCAAAACGTAGCTACTTCCTTATATGGAAAGGCGGCAGGCGTACAGATCCAGCAAACAGCTATGGGTCCTACGGGAGGAACTAAAATCCAGATCCGCGGTATCAACTCGGTAGAAGGTAATACCCGCCCGCTGATCGTTGTGGACGGTATACCTATCAATGATACCGATTCGCAATGGTCCGGCCGCGAACGTAACGAGATCCAGCAGGGTTCTGCCCTCAACGATATCAATCCGGACGATATCGAAACTATGTCGATCCTGAAAGGTGCAAATGCGGCAGCCCTTTACGGTTCGCGTGCTACCAACGGTGTGATCGTCATTACAACCAAACGCGGCAGTGCAGGAAAAGGACTGGGTATCCAGGTCAGCACTTCCTATATGTATGACCAGCGTGCTTATATGCCCGAATTCCAGAATGTATTCGGCGGCGGTTCAAATCCTTATTTTACAACGAATGCCGATGGACAGTACATATATAACGGCGATACATACCGCAGTTTCGGCCCGCGCATGGACGGAACGGAAGTCCTCTGGTGGGACGGCGTAAAACGCCCCTACTCTCCCCAGCCGGACAACTACCGCGATGTATTTAAAGACGGTTTTACCAACAACAACAGCATCGCCATTACCAACGGGACGGAAAAGAACAGCATCCGCCTGGCTTACACCAACATGAATTATGGCGGTTATCTGGAAAACTACAAGCAGAACAAACATAATTTCAGCTTCTCGGGTAACTTCAAGGTGCACGAACGTCTGACTTTCGATGCGTCCATCTCATTCAACATGTCCGATACGAAGAATATGCCGACCCGTATCGACCGTGTTTCCAATTATCCGATGCCCCGTAATGAGATCACCCAACTGTGGAAAGATCATTACAAGAGCGAAGACGGTTATTTTCTGAGCAACCAAATCCAGAATATCAGTTCAGGAAACCGCGACAACATTATCAAATATCTGATGTGGCAGCAGAACGAAAACGAATACACACAAAAACGTGAACGTATAATCGCCTCGATCTCTGCTAACCTCAAAATATTCGACTTCCTTAATTTCCGTCTGCGCGGCGGTACGGATCGTTATCGTGACGACAAAGAAAACAAGGAATACTTCGAAAGAGCCTCCGATCCGGCAGATATGACCAATCTTCAAGGCAGCTACCGTAAAGAAGATGCACATTACCAGAAGAACTACGTGGAAGGTTTGCTGATGTTCAACAAGGCTTTCGGCGAAGATTTCGATGTGAGTGCCACACTCGGTATGTCGGGCGAAGATATTTCCGAATCGAAAATGATATGGGAATCAGAAGGGCTGAAATATAATGGTATGTTCTCTTCCGAAAATAACAAGAAAGACCCGAAGAAAGCCAGCAAAGACAAAGTTGTCAACCAGGGTGAATTTCTGGGAGCCGTATTCGCATCCGCACAGTTGGCTTACAAACGCTTCCTGTATCTGGACCTGACAGCCCGTAACGACTGGTCATCCCGCCTGTCTGCCGGTAACCGCAGTTTCTTCTATCCTTCTGCCGGTCTGAGTTTCGTTTTCACAGAAGCTCTGGATATGCCGGATTGGCTGAACTACGGTAAGGTGAGAGGTTCGTATGCCATCGTAGGTAACACTACTCCTTCCATCTATTTCACCAACTCCGAATATCAATACGGATTGTTCAACAACTCAGCCATCACCAATGAGTTCAAATCGGATGTTCCGCCAACCAATATTGCTCCTGAAAAGACGTATTCATGGGAATTCGGTCTGGAAGGACGTATGCTAGACGGCCGCCTGGGTGTCGACCTGGCATACTATACCAACAAGACAAAGAATCAGATCATCACGGTTCCCGTTGCTCCTTCTACCGGTGCAGTAGGTATGAAAATGAATGCCGGAGAAATCGGTAACCACGGTGTGGAAATCCAGTTGACCGGCACTCCGGTACAAACAAAAGACTTCAGTTGGGAAAGTATCCTGAACTTCTCCTATACGCACAATGAGCTGATCTCCCTGATCGACGGAATGGAAGACCGCCAGATCAGCAGTCCATGGAGTGCCGCCATCTTTAAAGCCGTTCCCGGATATGCAACACCGAGCGTATTTATCAAGAAATGGTTACGCGACGACCAGGGACGTATTATTGTCGACAAAAACGGTTACTATCAGCAGGAATCGGAATTCACCTATGCAGGTAGCGCCGCTCCGAAGTTCATCGGAGGTTTCAGCAATACTTTCCGTTACAAAGATTTCTCTCTGAACGTTCATATCGACGGTTCCTTCGGAGGTAAACTGCTTTCATTCACCAACAACTACCTGAAAGCATCGGGTGCCGGCAAAGAATCCTTATGGGGACGTGACGAAGAATACGGTGGACTTCCTTATTATATCGACAAGAACACCAACCAGAAGATTGCATTGGATAATCATGGTTCTTCAGCTCCGGCGAATGCTCTTGACGGACGTGTCCGCCACGACGGTATCGTTGTTAATGGTGTAGATGCCAACGGTAACAAAAACGAGATCATCGTATCGGCTGCCGACTACTATAACAACCGCTACAACAAAGCCGGTTCAGAAGATAACCTGTATGATAACACCTATATCAAACTGCGTGAACTGAAGCTCTCTTACCGCGTTCCGAAAAACATCGTTTCCAAAATCGGTTTACAGAATCTGAATGTATCGCTGGTCGGCAGTAACTTGTTCTTCATCTATAAGAGCGTTCCCAACGTAAACCCGGAAGCAACACTGGGTACAGGCGGAACGAATCCTTACGTGGAATATACTTCTTATCCGTCAGCTAGAAGTTTCGGTTTCTCCGTCAACACAAGTTTCTAAAGTTTCATCATACATAATAAAACAGAAAATTCATATGAAAAAATTATTATATAGCCTGCTTTTAGGTTCTGCAGTAGCGTTCTCTTCCTGCGAAAGTAAACTGGATGAGAAGCATAGCAATCCGGACGGATTCACCAGTGCTGAGATTGAATATCTCTTCACTAAAGGTGCACAGAAAACTATCGAAAACGACTATGCCGATACCTGGAACTATAATTTCCGCCTGATCGGGAATTATATCCAGACTACCGCCCGCCAAGCCGGCAAAGACCGTATCAATCTGTATCAGAATATTCAGGACGATAAGGCACGCTGGGAAAACTATTATGTAACCCGGATGAGTACACTGACAGAGATAGACAAGATTTATGCCACCCTGTCGCCGGAAGAACAGACGAAATACCAGAACTATATCGAAGCCGGTAAAATACTGAAAGCCTATAACACAGCCATTGCTACCGACTTTTTCGGTAATATGCCATATACGGAAGCTTTCACGGCACGTAACGTAGTGTACGGCGGGACCGTTATCTTCAAGCCTAAATATGACACGCAGAAAGATATCTATTACGCAATTCTGGACGATCTGAAATCGGCTGCCGCCTATTTTAAAACGGCTTCGGGTGACGATACGTTCAAGCGCCAGGATATCATTTACAAAGGTGACTGCAACGGATGGTACAAGTTTGCCAATTCACTGCGCCTGCGCTACGCCATGCGTATCTCCAATGTAGACCCGGAGAAAGCCAGACAGGTATTGTCGGAACTGTCACTCGACCAGCTGATCACGACAAATGCAGAGAATACCTATATCAAAGTGTCCGGCATTGATACGGCTCCCGATGGTATCTGGCGTGCCATGAGAGAAAGTCATAACAAGACACACAGTTATTACATGTATGCTCCCGAACTGACAGTGAACATGCTGAAAGAAGCTGCCGACCCGCGTCTGGTCGTATTCTATCAGCCGGCAACCGATGACGACGGAAATGTTTATGAAGACAGCAAAGAAATCATCGGTTATCCTTCTTCTGCCGATAAAGCGATCTCGCTGGTGAACGGACCGGACGGAACCAGACTTTTTGAAATATACGGCTGCCTGAATACTGTTACCTTCCGCAACAACTACCAGCTACCGGTCGGCATCGGTATGACTGCCGCAGAAGTATACCTCTGCCTGGCGGAAGCAGCACAACGCGGACTGTATAACGGTAACGCTGAAGAGTTCTATAATAAAGCAGTAATTTTGTCTGTCCAGAACTATTACGAATACTATAAAAACAGTGACGCAGAAAAGGGAAAAGACATGACGATCGCCAACAGGGATGTATCCGATGAAACATTGAGCAACTGGTTGGCAACATCGACATTCAAATTCAATCCTTCAAAAGCACTGGAACAGATCGCAACCCAGAAATGGCTGCATCTCGGCTTCCTTCAAATCTATGAAAACTGGGCTGAATATCGCCGTACCGATCTGCCTGTCCTGGATGACGACCGTGAAAACGGTACTTTGCTGAACAAAGAAAATGCTCCCGTACGTTTCTTGTATCCGGCAAAAGAAGCATCCATGAACACAGAAAACTATAACGCGCAGTCTGAAAACAATAAGATCAGTGCCCGTTTGTGGTGGGATACAAAATAAGTCTCACTCCCTGAACATCTAATCATTGACCGTATGGTTGATAATTGTTACCTTTGCGCTAATAATTACCGGCCATACGGTTTTATGCTGTAATCACATACGATAACAAACATATAATCCCTGAAGAAAACATGAATTTTAAGTACTTGTTACTAGCAGTCGCCTGTCTTGGAAGCGGAGCTGCACAAGCGAAAGACTCGATCTACAAAAAAGGGTGGATAGACCTTAACAAGAACGGCGTAAAAGACGTTTATGAAGATCCCGAAGCCCCTATCGAAGCGCGTGTACAAGACCTTCTGAACCAGATGACACTGGAAGAAAAAAGTTGCCAGATGGCCACCCTCTACGGCTTCGGGCGTGTCCTGAAAGACTCCCTGCCCACCGAAGGATGGAAGAATGAGATCTGGAAAGACGGTATCGCCAATATCGATGAACAACTGAACGGTGTGGGAAGCGCCCGCCGCCGCACACCCGACCTGATCTACCCGTTCAGCAACCATGCCGAAGCGATCAACAAAACGCAGCGCTGGTTCATCGAAGAAACACGCCTGGGCATCCCTGTAGACTTCTCCAACGAAGGCATCCACGGCTTGAACCATACCAAGGCAACTCCCCTGCCCGCTCCCATTAATATCGGCAGCACCTGGAACCGCGACCTGGTTCATCAGGCTGGAGATATAGCCGGAAAAGAAGCAAAAGCTTTAGGATACAATAATGTGTACGCTCCCATCCTCGACGTAGCCCGCGATCCGCGCTGGGGACGTGTGCTGGAGACTTACGGAGAAGACCCTTATCTGGTAGGCGAACTGGGCACACAGATGGTAAAAGGTATCCAGCAGAACGGTGTAGCTTCCACATTGAAACATTTTGCCGTTTACAGCATTCCGAAGGGTGGCCGCGATGCCGCCGTCCGTACCGACCCGCATGTGGCTCCCCGCGAACTGCATGAGATCCATCTCTATCCTTTCAAAAGAGTTGTCCAGAAAGCGCATCCGAAAGGTGTGATGAGCAGTTATAACGACTGGGACGGTGTGCCTGTAACAGCCAGCTATTATTTCCTGACACAGCTGTTGCGCCAGGAATATGGTTTTAAAGGATACATAGTAAGTGACAGCGAAGCGGTCGAGTTCGTTCAGACCAAGCACCATGTAGCCGATTCTTATGAAGAAGCCGTACGCCAGGTAGTAGAAGCCGGCCTGAACGTCCGCACCAACTTCACACATCCGAAAGACTATATCCTGCCGGTACGTAAACTGGTAAAGGAAGGCAAACTCTCCATGAAATCGGTCGACCGCATGGTTGCCGACGTATTGCGCGTTAAATTCGAACTGGGACTGTTCGATTCTCCGTATGTAAAAGACCCGAAAGCCGCCGATAAGATTGTCGGAGCCGACAAACATCGCGACTTCGTACTGGATATGCAGAAACAATCCCTCGTATTGCTGAAAAACGAAAACAACCTGCTCCCATTGGACAAGAACCAGACGAAAAAGGTTCTTATAGCCGGTCCGTTAGCCAAGGAAACGAACTATATGATCAGCCGTTACGGCCCTCAGGGACTGGATAACATCACTGTTTACGACGGCATCAAAGACTATCTGGGCAATCAGACAGAAGTTATTTACGCCAAAGGCTGCGAAGTAAAAGACGCCAACTGGCCCGACAGCGAAATCGTCCCGACTCCGCTGACCGACGAGGAAAAGAAAGGGATTGCCGAAGCCGCCACTGCCGCCGCCGATTGTGACGTTATCATTGCCGTACTGGGAGAAGACGAATCCTGCACTGGCGAAAGTAAATCCCGCACTGGCCTCGACCTTCCGGGCCGTCAGCAACAACTGCTGGAAGCCTTGCACGCCACCGGCAAACCCGTCGTGCTCGTCCTGATCAACGGACAGCCGCTGACTATCAACTGGGCTGATCGCAACATTCCCTCCATCCTGGAAGCCTGGTTCCCCGGCCAGTTAGGTGGAGAAGCGATCGCACAGACCTTATTCGGCGATTATAACCCAGGCGGCCGCTTATCTGTTACCTTCCCCCGTTCAATCGGACAGATCGAGTTCAACTTCCCGTTCAAGCCGGGTTCACAGGACGGCCAATACTTCGAAGGCCCTAACGGTTCAGGAAGAACCCGTGTAAACGGTGCTCTTTACCCGTTCGGCTACGGATTGAGTTATACCACCTTTGCTTATTCAAACCTTTCCGTAAAACAGGAAACACCCTATTCGCAAAGTCCTGTAACCGTTACCGTAGATGTCACCAACACAGGCAAACGTGCCGGTGACGAAGTCGTACAGTTATATATCCGCGACAAAGTAAGCAGTGTAATCGCTTACGAATCCGTGCTACGCGGCTTTGAACGTATCTCCCTGCAACCGGGCGAGACAAAGACCGTATCCTTCGTCCTCTTGCCGGAAGACCTGCAAATTCTCGACAGACATATGGAATGGACAGTCGAACCGGGCGAATTTGAAGTCCGCATCGGAGCCTCTTCCAACGATATCAAATTAAAAGAGACTTTTGTTGTAAAGTAAAAGACAGGTAATCATAGCCTATCCGCCTATTTTATTCCCTCTTGCTTTCGGAACAATTCAGAGATTTCGCAAAGTAAGAGGGAATATTTATTTGAAAAAAGAAAGATTTATTCTCTTTGCCACAGAGATAAAGGAGAAAAGGCTTGAAAAATCATGAATCTTATTGGCTATTAAACAAAAAGCGGAGATTAGTGAATACTTTTCGTATCTTTGGCAGAATATAAGAATATATAACAAGAAATATATGAAAATAAAAAGTCTATTTGGAATGCTTTTGTTCCTGTTCACAATGGGTTTTACAAGTTGTAGTGAAGATGATAAACAGGAATACTATTTGGAGCTTTCTCAAAACTCGTGCGAAGTAATACAGGGATACAGTATTTCCATTGATCTGACTGCTCATGAAAACACTACGTTGAATGTTGAAAACCCGGAGCTTATTGATGCCGCTTATATTTGGGAGCTTGACGACTATAAGGCTAAAATAGAAATTAAGGGTAAACAGAAAGGTGAAACAGATCTTGTCGTCACCGACCATGAAACGGGAGAATCAGCCACAATAAAGGTGAAAGTGACAGAATACCCGATGCCCCGTCTTGCCGTAAAACAACCGAAAGGGAACATTTTCGATACGATGAATTTTTATCTCTATAATGAAGATTCGAAGTCAATTAATTCTAATAGTCTTTCTGTTGTATGCGATTCTATTGTTTGGACAGTAGATGAGATAAACAACAGTTTCAGAGTGTTTGAACACGAAGGGGTAGGTAACCGTCTGACTTTGGAATGGGGGCACTGTTTCAAGTATCCCGGTGAATATAAGACTAACCTGACTGCATGGAAAGACAACAAGGTTATCTTCCGTCATCAACTCGCCGTCACCATTACCGATGAGAAGGATTTTCTGGAATACAACTGGAAAGACATTACTAAAAACTCATCAGCATGGAGTACTTATGCAGATGTACTTAAAAGTAGTCCTAATTTGATGACCACATACGGCCTTTGCGGCACTGTCCCATATGCCGAAGTAAGGGTTTTTAACGGTAACATGACTCAAAGCTACCAACTTTACGACTATTTCTGCAAACTCTATTCAGTCCCCACATATGAAGATAATAGAGATAAGATGTGGCAACTGTATGACGAACTGTTCTCCGAACAAAAGGTATATCCTAGTGCTTACCCTGTTGCCATTTGGGTGACAGAACGTGTCAATATTGTTTTATTGCTGCTGGATGATAATACAGGATATTCCAATTATGTGGTTTATGCGGAACCAAACAGACAATGAAACCTACATTGAGGTGTGAATTAAAAGATCTTATTCATCCCCTTTTATACTTTATTAAAAAGAATCCCACCTCAATTCCCCCGGATTTGAATATCTTAGCGGAAAATCAGTTATCCTCTTAAAACCGATCGATTATGGATAGCCTGCAAAGATGGAAAACACAATACCGGTTTTACCGGACATTCTTCCTCAGTACATTAAAATTCAGTGTCCTGATCGGTTTTCTGTTTGCCTCTTTTAGCGCACTTCGATTCTATGTTAGCATGATCGACTCTATCAGACTATGGCTACAACTCATTCCTACGGTCGGACTGGGATTCGACTATATCTACAAGGAACTGACACGCAAAGAAGAATATTTTTTCTATTATAATCAGGGAATCGGCAAGTATCAACTCTGGATCGTTACGTTTATCGTCATGTTCATCTGCTGTAATCTACTGAATCAAATCATCGAGCTATGTACACAGGCCTTGAAATAGACAGCATACTTAAATCGTTCGGCGAACGGACCATACTGGCAGATGTTTACCTGAAATGTTGCCGGGGAGATATTATTGCCCTTTTCGGACGAAACGGGACAGGCAAATCAACCTTGCTGAATATCATCTTCGGCACCTTGAAAGCCGACCGGAAGTTTATCCGCATCGACGGAAAAGTCATAAAAGGGCCGGCTTTCCGCTCCGGACAGCTTGCCTATCTGCCACAGCATCCCTCCTTTCCCTCACATCTGAAAGTATCACGGATAGCAGAACTTTGTATCGCTCCGGAAGACAGGAAACGCTTTTTCGCAGACCCAATACTATTTCGCATCCGGACCTCCCGTATCTGTGAAATATCAACCGGAGAACAACGTTACCTGGAAATCAAAACCACCCTTTTCAGTCCGGCCCCTTATATCCTGCTGGACGAACCTTTCAGCGGCGTCTCGCCCGTTGTTGCCGAACAGATACGCAAACTGATGACCGAAAGCGCCCAAAACCACGGAATCATTCTGACAGACCACAATTTCAGGGAAGTACACAAAATAGCGAACCGAATCACTCTGCTCGACGATTGCTACCTGAAAGAGATAAAAAACAGAGAAGAGTTAATACCTTACGGCTATTATCAGCCATAAAAAAGGGACACCCTTCCGGATATCCCCAACACTGAAAAACTTCATTTTATTCTATTCCATACTTTTGCATCGCATATCTACCCAAAACTTCCAGGTAGCTGAGACACTTTCTTGCTAACTTTTTCATAGCGCAATACTAATTATTTAAAACGATCTCTTTGTCTAAACATATTCTATAAATATGTTTTATAACACAAAAGTAGTGGTTATATAGATACGATATACTTCCCGGAGCGGCTTTTAACATCATTTGCACAAAAGGCCGGCCGGGCCGTTGAAGCGCCTTACCCGATAATGTATTTGGAGTAAGGCAGTTTGCTCAATAAATAGACAAACAGCCAGGTCGCTGCCAGCGTAAAGACAGCCGATACCGGAACGATTGCCGGAATAGGAATACCCAACCAAAGCGTCAGTAAATAAGAAGGCCCTACAAAGAAATAATGTACGCAATAAACGCCGTACCCCAGTTTCGTCAGATTAGCCAACGCCCGGCAAATCAAAGGAGAAGTAATACGAACCTTCTGCATCAGAAGGAATATGGCCGCCGTCATCAACATCGCATTCGGAGAACAATAAGTAAAGAACAGTTCCATGCCTTCCTCACTCACATTCGGGTCCGATGTCATATATCTGAACCCAATGAAAGTGGCCAGATAGCCTATCAGGAACAAAGGAACAACAACAGCCAGTGTTTTGCCAACCGACCAGTCATTTCCTTTCCCTAAATAATGCCCGAGCAATAAATACCCGTTAAAACCGGCAAAATAATAGAACAGGCCGTAAGCATTCCATGAACAAGTTCCGAAAAGATAATGAGAAACAAACTCCATCAGATAAGGAATAAACAACGAAGCTCCCCAAATATATAAGAACCAGCGTTTACCCTTTTCGGATGCTTTTTCCACCCAGGCAGAAAAGACAGGCATATAAAGATACAATCCGATTAAAGCATAAATATACCACATCGGCGTTGCGTAAACGGTAAAATTGAGCGGTATCATAGCGACATCTTTCAACCCGTCGGCCAAAGATGCTGAAGGATTGGGTGCGTAAGGAAAAAAGTCTGTCACCAGTTCCGGACTCCCTCCTACCCATTGGATAAACCATGGAGCCAGATTAAACAGCACTGACCAGATCAGGAAAGGAAAAAAGACACGCGGAATACGTTTCTTATAAAAGACCGAAGCCTCCTGCTTCACCGGAAGCAACAAGAAACCTGTCATCATCACAAACAGAGGCACACAAGCCCTCAGCATTGATCCATAAGCCGATCCCCAGAAATTGAAATCAGGATTGGCACGCGACTCCGGAGAGGCATTAAAAGGGTCCGTACAATGGCAGGCAATCACCATCAGGATAGCAACGAAGCGAAGTGCGTCCAGCCAGACGATATGCGGACGGGCAGTAGTAGTTGTGTTATTCATGGTAAGCGTATTTTTTAATAGGACGTAAAAGTAGAAAATAGTTCCGTACATTACAACATATTTATTTCATATATTACGATAACAAAATATCATATATTATGATACAACATTTTCATAATATATGCGACTATAATATCATAATATATGATACTTCTCTCAGACCGTTATATAGTAAAACCGATAATACAACCTATCCCCTCTTGTACTCGGAAGGAACAATCCCTGTCTGCTTAATAAAGGCACGGCGGAATGTACTCATGGAATGAAAACCGGAACGTTCGGCAATCTCCTGGATACTGGCAAGCGGCTCGGCATCCATCAGGCGCTTACTCTCCTCCACCCGGAACTGGTTTACATAATCGGAGAATGACATTCCCAATTCCTTATTAAACAATTGCGAAAGATAGGAACGACTGATAGGGAACACCCGTTGAAGATCAGTTAACCGGAGGTCATCATTCAGATAAGGTTTCTCCCGCTCGAACCAAGTATTCACCTCTTCTGCATAACGTTTGAAAAGGGCACCCCGCTGTTCCTCGTCATCATCATCCTCTTCCTCATCATTCGAAGGAAGATCCCACCCGTTCTTAAAGGAATGCTCAAGCCGGATATTTTTAAGGAATAAAGCCTTATAGAAGAAATAAAACCATACTACCAGCATAACAGACTTAATAACGACATAAAGAATCGTCCGGTCGGTCAGCAACAAAATAACATAAAGGAAATACAGGATAGACAACACGATCATTGTCCGCCTCAACCACTCCAGGTCATAGTTTTCAGGGTCCGACACATTTTCACTTAAATAAGCTGTATATTCATCGGCATATTTTATAACCAGATATATCGGCACAATCATATAAAAAAGAGTAAGCGCCAAGACCAATAGCCGCAGAAATACATCCAGATTAAAATGCGTAAAAACATCTTTTATCGAATAAAAAACATGGATCTCCCCACCCGATAAACGATAAGTAAGATACGATAAACCACCTACTATAACAGGCGAAAGAAAAACCGAAAAACGCCTTAAAGTAAGGAAACCGGGACGTAGCTTTTCAATCACATAACTAGCAAGGCAGGCTGTCACAAAACAGCTTGCAATAAGAACGTCGGGATGGAACGCTTCCTTTGCTTCATCCACATAAGAATTAACGGAAATTCTGATTACAGCCATCAAAGCCCACATAATCATACTCCATGCCAAAATAAGTCGTGCTCGGTTACCAAATGACCTCAATAGCATCATAATGCCTCCTAATACGCACAGGCCTATTATTTGCATACTCAATAAAAACTGTATTTTGTCCAGCATATTCTTTCCCCTCGTTTTAGTATAAACAATTTGGTCCCTCAATTAGTTGATTTGCACTCTATTTAGACAATTTGACGCCTCTGGATTATTTGCACCATGCGTTTTTATACCATTTCATCGTGGTTTTATACCGTATGATCCCTCTCTTTCCCCAAACTGCCGGATATTTGCAATATGAAATTTGATACAAAAATAGCATAAAAGTATGAGAAATTTATTACTATTAATTACACTGATTTCGGGTTTGGCTGGTTGTTCGCACGAGAGCAATTTCTCAGCCATTGAGAGTATTAGCGCGAAAGAAAAGCCATTAAAAATTATTACACGTATTTTAACTACTAAATCGGCGAATTTCGTACAGGAATTCAAAGAAGGTTCGGAAATAGGACTGCTGATTACACGCGAAAGCGACGGCGGACTTTATGACGAGGATAGTGATTATATAAATGTAAAAGCAGAAGCAAATTTAATTAGTAATAAAATCTCCTGGCGGCAAACGCCGGAAGTCACACTTAATTTTGACCCGGCCACCGTGTATGCCTATTATCCATATCAGTCGCAGATGAAGCTCGGAACAGCAAGCATTCCTGTGAAGCTGTCGCCCGATGCCACTCAAACCCGCGACTATATGTATGGCACACACGCTCTCGGCCAAAAAATAGTAAACAGCATCTCCCCGGTGGTCTTGCTGAATATGGAACATGCGCTGTCGCTCATTTCTTTCCAGGTGAATCTGCCGGAAGGTGAAAATGAAAGTTATCAGCTAAGTGCCATACAGATAGGAAATAAAGCCGGAGGAAGCGCCCTGATATGCAAAGGCATGATGGACATCAGAAACGGACGAATCACTAAAATAGCCGGTTGCAGCACCTCGACCCGTCTGAATTTGCCGGAACCGGTTACATTAGGTAAGGAATATTGCAAAACCCAACAGATCAGGGTGATTCCGACAACGGCCCCCATAGCGGAAGGAGACATCGAAGCTCTTTTCACAATCAACGGGAATTCGTATAAGTACAAGATGCCTGCACAAACGATGTGGGAAAAAGGACATAAATACCTCTACAAATTAACTCTCAGCGGAGAGGCTCTTACATTGAAAGAGGTATCCGTTACCGACTGGATACAGGGTAACGGTGAAGATGCTACAAGCAGCATTATGTAAGTTTTATTTTATGTTTTGGTTATGGTTTAGAATCACTGGGTAACTGTATTTTGTTGCGATGCCGATGCACTGGTGCCCGGATGTACGGACGATTCGTCTGATAGAGCAGACAGTCCGGCATTGCAAGAAGAAATACAGTTACCGCCAAGGAAGGAAAGCAGTCTCCCTCACAACCCCGACATCCGGTTAAGAGGCCTAAAAAACAACCTTCCGACAGGATTCTATAAGTGTAAACGCCGTGGCAAGTTGTTCCATGCTTCTTGCCACCGGCCACTACACCGAAACAACCATCCGGGATCCGGCAGCGGCCGGTCCTTTCTGAAAAAGATTGAACGAACTAACTCGTGAGAGTTACGTATACATTTAATTAATACTAAAATAGTAGTAATGAAGCCGGCCCCGAATACCGCGTCCTGCACTCAACAGGGCGCATATTCCCTCTCAACTTATCGCCGACAACACTCTTTTATTTGACTATAAACCTTGCCGGGGCCGGTTTCATTATGCTACTATTACAATTTCACAGGAAATAGATAGGAAAATTAAAAATCCTATTTACATTTGCAAATAAACGTATATCTAAAGACGTTCAATAAATGGCAAATCCGGATTCAAATAACTTCAACTCATTATATACAAAGTATTACAGAAAGGCCTTTCTGTTCACAAAATCCTATGTACATGATGAAGCAGTTGCAGAAGATATCGTATCCGAATCGTTCATCAAATTGTGGGAAAAACTAAAACAAGAAGAGATCGACTATAGCGACTATCTACTGTTATCCATATTGAAAAACAAAGCTTTAAATTATCTGAAACATGAAGCTATCAAGGCTGAAACCATTCATTCTTTGACTGATATCAGTCAAAGAGAACTGGAAATCCGCATATCCACCCTACAAGCTTGCGTCCCCGAAGACATCTTTTCAAAAGATGTCAAAGAGATCATCACAAAAACACTAAAGATATTACCCAGCCAGACACGCCGCATCTTCGTTCTGAGTCGGTTCCAGCACAAAGGGAACAAAGAGATCGCCCAGATTCTGAATCTGAGTGAAAAAAGTATTGAATATCATATATCCAAAACATTGAAAGCATTGCGTATTAATTTAAAAGACTATCTCCCCCTATTTTATTTTTTATTTTTTTGATCGTCAATTTAGGGATGAAGGTTTCTGAGTTGTTTTAAAGATAGAGGGCAACCTAGAAACATTCATACTGACAGATCAATGGAGCAGAAATTATTACATAAATATATTGCCGGTGATGCCAATCCACAGGAGAAGGAAACAGTAATTCGCTGGATAGAAGCAGATAAAAAAAACATGGAAGAATTCCTGTCTGCCCGAAAATTATATGATCTTACTGTTTGGCAGAATGATCTGGTAACGGAAACTTATGCACCAGCCGGTAGACTTCGTAAAATCTGCATCGAATTTGCTAAAATTGCAGCCATCTTTATCGGTTCTATTATTCTCGTCACTATTTTCTATCCGGCAAATGAAACCGTACCAAAGGAAACCGGCATACAAAAACTATATGTGCCGGCCGGTCAGAGAGCAGAACTAACTTTATCCGATGGCACAAAGGTCTGGTTAAATGCCAAAACGACTTTTTCATTTCCGGACCATTTTGATGATCACCAAAGAAATGTGATACTGGACGGGGAAGCATATTTCGATGTCGCACATAATGAAAAGTCCCCTTTCGTCATTCAAACGGAAAAATACAATGTCAAAGTACTAGGTACGGAATTTAATGTCCGTGCCTATAAGGAAGATGAGATTTATGCCTTCGAAACAGCCTTGATCAACGGCTCCGTTGAAATTGAAACGGCAGACCACGCCGTGAAAAAGCAATTACAACCCAAAGAAAAAGCCTATGCGGAAAATGGACAATTAGAAATAAAACCGATCACAGAATTCGATCAATACCTGTGGAAAGAAGGATTAATCTGTTTTGACGACAACAATCTGGCAGAGATATTCAAAAAATTGGATTTCTATTATAATATTCCTGTCAAAATCGAAAATACGAAAATAGTAGACAAGCGGTATACAGGGAAATTCAGGTCCAGCGACGGCATCGAACATATCCTGAAAACTTTACAACTAAAAACAAAGTTCCGCTATGAAAGAAAAGAATATCCGGATAATATAATTGTAATCAAATAAAATATTCACTTTAAATCTACATGCCTATGAAATATAAATAAAAGCAATTTGAAAAATCCGGAATGTGCTGTAACACACTCCGGATGAAGTCAATACCAGAGAACTTTCAAAAATCTAATAGTATTAACTAAGCATACAAAAGTATGAAAAATAAATTGTATTGGGATTATTGTATCCTATTAATACCGAATAAACACATTTTAAACATTATGAAAATAGCCTTTATATGCCTTTTTATTTTCATAAGTGGTATGTTTGCAACTGAAGCGGAATCTCAAAACGCAAGAATTTCTTTAAAACAGACAACCAGTGTACTGGACCTGATCAATATTATTGAAAATCAGACGGATTATCTCTTTGTCTATGACAAGAAGGAGATTGATCTGAATCGTCAAATATCCGTCAAGGCACAGAATAAAACAGTTGCAGAGATCCTTCGGACAATATTTAAGAATACCGACATTGTATATGCAATGCAGGGAAACAATATTGTCCTGATGAAAAAGAGTTCCGAATCCATACCGGTCATCCAACAACGGACGATACGGATAACAGGTATCGTAACAGATGAAAAAGGGGACCCGCTGGCAGGTGTCAACGTTTCGGCAAAAGGGACAACTAACGGAACGATAACAGACATAGACGGACGCTTTTCCATCATGGCAGAACCTGAAACCATCCTGCAATTTTCCTATATAGGTTATATGAATCAGTTCATTAAAGTAGGAAACAGTACTTCTGTCACGATCTCCATGAAAGAAGATACCCAGACATTGGACGAGGTTGTGGTCGTCGGTTTCGGTACACAGAAAAAAGTAAATTTATCCGGATCGGTATCTTCGGTCGATATGAGTACATTGACAGAGAGCCGCCCTATAACAAACATTTCAAATGCTTTGGCAGGATTAGCTGCCGGTTTACAGGTGACATCATCCAATAACCGCCCCGGAGACGATAATGCCAGTATACTTATCCGTGGTAAAGGAACACTAAATAACTCCTCCCCCTTAGTAATCATCGACGGAATGGAAGGAGAAATGAATAGTTTAAACGTACATGATATTGAAAATATATCTGTATTAAAAGATGCCTCCTCCGCAGCGATCTACGGTTCACGGGCTGCAAACGGCGTTATTCTTATCACGACTAAGACCGGAAAGGAAGGAAAGCTCAAAGTTTCATATAACGGATATGTCGCTTTCCAGAGCATTCGTCCCGGTGTATTGGATCCTGTCAGTAATTACGCCGATTATATGGAATACATCAACAGCGGTTATAACAACAGTAACCAGGCACTGCCGTATTCTCAAACCTCTATCTCTGCATGGAGAGGCGATAACGGGCAAAACCCTCTAAAATATCCGAATACAAACTGGATAGAAGATACCTTTTCCACCGGAGTAGGAACAAATCACACATTGTCTATGAGCGGAGGAACTGAAAAGATCCAGTTCTACGGAGCATTCGGTTACTTTGACAATCCGGGAGTGCTCGAAAATGCAGGATACCGGAAATATAATGCCCGGACAAATATCAACGCACAGTTGACATCCTGGTTGAAAATGGGAATGAATGTAAGTGGCTTCGTGGGAAAAGCAGAGCCAGGTAATGCCGGACAATCCGCTACTGAAGCCGGAGAACAAGCCAGTGTCGGTGCATTCACATGGGGATGGGCGACAAGCCCTGCTATGATTCTGAGACATGACGGCAGATACGGAGGTATCCAGAATGTCGAGGATGACGTATCGGAATCCGGGAATAATGTATTAAAGGTTTTAAATTCCACAAAAGGAGAAAATACGACCAGAAATATAAAATCCCGTTTCCATATCACCTTGCAACCAATTAAGGATTTATCCGTCACAGGTTCATATTCGTATGAATACACCGAACAAGGAATCAAAACAATACCAGTATTCAACGACGTGTGGGACTTTGGTAAAGATCAGATAATCTTCAAAGGAGAAGGCGAATCTTATATTACCGAAAAAGAGTATAAGCGGGAACGCAATTATATGGATATTGTTGCCAACTACAATCACCGTTTCCTGGACGACCGACTGGGACTGACGGCCATGGTTGGTGCCAGCCAGGAGCAATATAAATACGAATGGTTCAATGTTACCCGTAAAAATCTGACAGCACCAAACGGTACGGTACTGGATGCTGCCAACGGGCAAATATCGACAGGGGGAAATATGACGCAATGGGTTATGCGTTCATATTTCGGCCGTTTGAACCTGGATTGGGAAAACAAATATCTGTTAGAATTTAACTTACGTTCCGACGGTTCTTCCAGATTCTTATCCGACTCACGCTGGGGATATTTCCCTTCAGGTTCAATTGCATGGCGTATGGATCAGGAAGAATTCCTGAATAGCACGGATTGGCTGAGTAATTTGAAAATACGCGCCTCTTACGGTTCTTTAGGTAATAACTCCGTAGGAAATTACTCTGCAATTTCCAGTTACGGTTCCGCCAATTATGTACTCAACAACGGAGTATCAACGGGTTGGGCGATAACGGCCCTTGCCAATGCCGGACTGACCTGGGAAAAAACGAAAGTAACCGATATAGGTTTCGATTTCGGAGTTTTAGATAACCGTCTCTACGGAACTTTTGACTGGTTCAATAAAAAAACGGAAGGTATCCTGATACAGCTGCCATCTCCTTTAGTGCACGGCTCCGCTACAACTCCAACCTCAAACGCGGCCGAAGTGACTAATAAAGGAATAGAATTAACTTTGGGATGGAGAGACAAAGCCGGAGATTTCGATTATGGGATCAATCTCAATTATACCCATGTGACCAACAATGTTGATAAATTTAAAGGAGAAGACTATAGCCTGAACGGGATATACATGACCAAAGAAGGGCTTCCTATCAACTCCATGTATATGTATGTTGCTGATCGTATTATCCAGACAGACGACGATTTAGCTATCGTAAACGACATGTTAGCCAAAAATCCGGACGCTTTCAGTCAATTAGGAGGCGTTCCTCAAAAAGGTGATATCCTGTTTAAGGATTTGAACGGAGATAATAAAATCGACCCGACCAATGACCGCGACATAGTGGGAGACACCAACCCGAAACATATGTTCGGACTTAATCTGTCTGCAGGCTATAAAGGGTTTGATTTCTCCATCTTTATGCAAGGAGTTATAGGAGTTAAAGGATACCTGAATGAAAAATACTTTACATCAACAGTACAAAGAGGCTATCAGATAACAAAAGAAATAGCTGAAAATAGTTGGACGGATGGCATGACAAATGCCAAATATCCAAAGTTAACCTATCAAACGGCAGTCAACAATCAGGCCAACACACTGTGGATTCAGAAAAAAGATTATCTGAAAATCCGCAATATTCAATTAGGCTATACATTGCCTAAATCAGTATTGAGCAAGGTGCAGCTCGAAAAAGTCCGTTTGTATGGCAGCCTGGAGAATTTCTTTACATTCACCGGCTATAAAGGGATCGATCCGGAATTGGATGACCTGAGTTATCCAACGATGAGACAAGCTGTTATTGGAGTAAATATCGAATTTTAAAATAGATCGACATGAAAAAATCAATAAAATATATAAGTTCAGTTCTTACAAGCCTTGTATTATTGAGCGGATGTTATGATCTGGATCAATATCCGGCCGACAAGGTTAATTCCGGTTCTTTCTGGCAGGATGAAGCAGATGCCCAGGAAGGTATGATGGGAGTATATGCAGCTATGAAGAAAGACGAGGTTTTCAGTATTTATTATACCCGCGATTGTTTGAGCGACATCGGTATCGGGTTGAACTGGGGACTTTATGGTTTCATAGAAGTGGCGCAAGGCCAAAGCAACTCTACTACCGGATTATACAAATCTGTATGGCAACGCCTATACGACGGTATCGCCCGGGCAAATACATTGATCACCAATGTACCTTCAGTCGATATGTCCGACGATCTAAAAACTCAATACCAAGCTGAGGCACGGTTTATGAGAGCTTTATATTATAATGAACTTTTGAATCTTTATGGAGGAGTTCCCCTCTATGACGAAACGACCAGCATAGAAAAAGAATATGACAACATGTATAAAACCAGAAATACGGAAGCAGAAGTCCTCGATTTTATTCTGAAAGATCTGGAAAATGCATGCACATATCTCCCCAAAACATGGGATGGCGGAAATAAAGGACGTGCCACAAAAGGTGCAGCTTACGCATTAAAAGGAAAAATACTGCTTTATGCCAAACAATATGCGGAAGCAGCCAAAGCTCTGGAGGAAGTTCGTAACGGAGGTTACGGATATGCTTTAAATCCTGATTATGCAGAATTGTTCAAGCCGGGTGGCGATGAAAGTTCAGAAATGATATTTGCCGTTCAAAACCTGGGCGGAGCCAGTACGGCTTATGGTATGCCTGTTCATTATATCGCCAATCGCGCCTCATACGGAGGATGTATCAACTGCCTGGTTCCCTCTGTCGAACTGGTGGACATGTATGAATATAAAGACGGACGCCCATTCGATTGGGATGAATTGTTTCCCGGTTTTTCAACCAATAAAAGTATAAAAGAAAAAGTCTTTTATTCCACCTTCGACGAAAAAGGTCAATACGTTGCTGCATATCCTGAAAATGTGGATAAACTACGGAAAATGTATTCAGAGCGGGATCCGCGTATGGAGTCTACCATTATTTTACCCTATACGGAAAACCTGTACAAAGGTTGGGTTAACAATGCGAAAAAAGACTGTGAAATGGTACTCGCCCCATCGAATCCGGCCAATGAAACATACGGATATTGCAGAAATGCCTTCGGTCATAATACCTATTTATACCGTAAATTCACACCAGAATATGATATGGACGGGTTAATAGCCGACCGATTCCATTCACCGGTGAATTTCCCCATCATCCGTTATGCAGATGTATTGTTAATGCTGGCAGAATGCTATAATGAGACATCGAACCTATCCGGTGCTGTCGAATTGATCAATCAGGTACGGGAACGTGCCGGGATCGCACTTTTAAATTCCGGTCCTGCCTATTTAAGCGTAACAACAAAAGACCAGGTATTTGAACGTATCCAGAAAGAAAGAGCTGTGGAATTTGCTGCCGAGGGTCTTCGTTTCTACGACCTGAAAAGATGGGGATTATATATTTCCAAAACAAATGGTCAAAAACAAACCGATCTGGTAGGTTCTGTCTTATCTACTAAAGTAACAGAACAAAAAAATATGTACTGGCCGATTCCTCAGGAAGAAAGAGATATGAATCCGAATCTGACGCAAAATGCATCCTGGTAACAAACCATATGTATAGAACCAAGTAATGAAGGCTGTCTCAATCATTCTTTGGGACAGCCTTTATTGAATAATTATAAACTCAATCACATGAAAAATATATCCATTATTTTTTTATTATTCTCTTTGATCGTACATGATACGCATGCCCGGATACATTGGCCGGAAGGGAAAAAAGCAGCTGTAATCCTCACATATGACGACGGTTTAAAATCTCAGCTTCAAATTGTAATACCACAATTGGAAAAGCACAATTTTAGAGGAACTTTTTTCCTGTATGGCCAGGTCATCAAAGAAGAAGACATCCCGGAATGGCGTAAAGCCAGCCAAAGGGGCCATGAACTCGGAAACCACAGTATGTTCCATCCCTGTCTCTCCCAAACCACCGGGCAGACCGCAGAACCTTGCCGTTCTTTGGAATGCTATTCTGTAAAAGATATGCTTATCGAAATCGGAATGATGAATAACTTCCTGTATGCAATAGACGGAAAAAAAGAATACGCGTATGCTTACCCCTGCTCCCAATGCGTAGCCGGAGGAGAAGATTATTCAAAGCCTCTGTTAGCTTCAGGCCTGTCGAGATTCGCACGCGGAGGAGATCGCGGAATCATAACAAATACCGACAGCCTGAACTGTGCAATGATACCGACACTTCCCGCCCATACCGGAATTTCTGCTGATTCGTTGATTGCCTATGTACAGGAAGCTGTTGAGAAAGGAGGACTCGCAATTATTGTCTTCCACGGTGTCGGAGGAGATTATCTGACAGTTGAAGCTGATGAACATAAAAAATTACTAGACTTCCTTGCCTCCCGTCCGGATATATGGGTCGGAACTTTCTCTGAAGTTTTGAATGCAATTACGACAGGGAAAAACACTCAGAAAGAGCAAAGCACGGTACGGGTAGATACCAACGGTGATTTCATAACGTATGTCTCCCCCTACTATGCGCTATCATGGTCCAAAAATTTCCCGATGATGTCCTATTGGAATATAGAGTCAGGAGGACGTAACCGGAAATACCTGGATAAATCATTATTACGTCCCGGAAAAGGAGGTGTGCTCATAAACCGGGACAATTCTTCCTTTCTGACTCAAAATCCGGCAATATACAAAGGGATGGAAACTTGTTACGAGAACGTTACTTTTCCTGATAAGACAGTAATGAACTGCTCGGTCATACCGACCAATGAACGACAATTTTCTATTACGATCGGAGGAAGTGGTAACAAATTCTGCCATGAATTTTTCCGGATCCATACAGCTCCGGATATCGCTCCCATGTCAGTATGGGCTGAGAAAACAGAAAATAAACCATCGACATTATATGACACACCTGTTACGATTTATACCCCACAAATAGTAAAAGCCTCTTTTCGATTACCGGCAGTACTTCATTTCCCTGATTATGGCCTGGTTAAAATAGAAGTAGATCAGGATGAAGTTTATATTCAGGAACATTTTGTTCCCGATTATGAAAATACGGGATTATCCTTAGGACCATTTAACAGAGGCGGACATGCCTGGAGAAAATCAGTGCATCTAGGTTCGGTTATTCTTTCATTCCATTCTGAAAAACCGATAAATAAAGCATGTCTGACCTTCACTGTATTGGATGAGAACTATCCGCAAATAGCGGGCTGTGATTTTTCAGATCCCCGTTTCAACGGGTTAAAACGATGCTGGCAAAATTCATTTACAGTGAATCCGGTACACCAGACAATGGGAGACAACATTATTTTGGAAGGTATCGGACATCTTTCCTTGGCATTCAAAGCGGATATGATCCCGTTCACACCTGAACTGCCGGGAACATACTCTATGAGAGCTGCTTTACGAACTTCTATAGAAATAGCATTGCAGGAACGGATCGGGGAAAATAACCGCATTAAAGATTTTGGTTGGGAATGTACGGAGACGACATTGATCTCTTTGCATAAATATTTACTTGCAACGAACGACTGGGATTTTATTCGTCATTATTTACCTCAAATCAACCGGTTAGTAAAAGGTGTACTGGATGCAGACACAGACCATGACGGGATATTTGAAGCCCCCTTCCACGGAAATCAATTCGAAGAAGGAAGAAGTAGCTGGAACTGGTGGGATGACTTTGCTTTCGGTCATAAAGATGCTTATTTGAATATATTAGCCTATAAAGCACTAAACGGCATGCACCAAATATATACTTTACTGAATATGAAAACGGAGGCAGACTCCGTCCGGACCCGTTTAGACCTGTTTCATAGTGCTTTTAATCATACATTCTACAATAAAGAAACAGGGATGTATGCCGGATGGATAAGTCAGGATGGAAAAATCCATGATTATCAATTTTCATTCGTCAACTCTATGGCCATTAATGAAGGACTTGTTGAAAAAGAACGCTCGAAAAGAATCATCAAAAAGTTATTGAAAAACATGAAAGAGGCAGGATATGATTTCGTTTATGGTGTTCCAGGCCCTACAGTTCCCGTATCGAAAGAGGATAAAGGTAAATGGGATGAAATGACCCGCTGGGGACGTTATGAAAATGGAGGACTATGCGGGCAAACTGCTTATCATTTTATACAAGCGCTCTACAATACAGGCATGAAAGAACAGGCAGATGAAATCTTATTTAAAATGATGGATACCTATGAACGGGAGTATACTCATTCCGGCCTGTTTCCGGGATATTTGCAAAGTGTGGATTGGCGGACCAAAGGAGGAGCTCCTACCGGCTACAATTACCTGGCAGATAATTATTACTTTCTGTTAGCTGCAATAACAGGTTATTACGGTATTAAATATCCGGAATTAAAAAGTCCTGGTAACCGATAAAGAATTTCATACCGATGTAACCGGAAAAAGTATGCTTACTAATTTGAATTAGTACGGCGACTAATCAGCGGTTGACAACCATCAACCGTATGGTTGATAATTATCGGCCATACGGTTCACAATCATCAGCCGTATGGCCGACAATTATCAGCCGCTGATTTCTTCAGTATGTACAAAGGAAAAGACCAGGACATCTATCTGAAAACTAACACATTAACTTAGAACGGCAATATATAGATAATTTTCCGAAATGTAATAGGAAATAAAATCAATTTACGGATGAAAGTTTGTAATAGTTAAATAAACATTTATCAGATGAATCTAAAAACAAAAATAAACGCTCAAATAACCTGAGTTCTAGAAGAACTATATCTAAAATATATATTTATACGATTGGTAATCAGACGTATAATTTTTTCATGACTTATAAAACCACTTTGTATATTATTCTTTGGATCAAGTGATTTATTCCACACAATTAGGAACTTATCTTATAAATAACTTATATTTGCATTTAAATAAATATAGTAGTTCTTCTAGAACAAAGTTATCAATCAATGGAAATAAAGGTATTGAGCGACCAAAGGGAAGAGGTCAGATTCGAAGATATTTACCTCTCTTATTTCTCAAAAATGAAACACTTTGCCAAAGAGTACGTCATCTTGGATGAAGATGCCGAAAATATTGTGCAGGATGTCTTCGTTGAACTTTGGGAAAACAAAGAAATGCTCAATATGCATATGAATCTCATTGCCTATTTATTCACTACCATAAAAAACAAATGCCTAAATCATCTTCGTCACAAATTAGTCGTACAAGAAACAGCCAGTAAACTACAGGAAGAATACACCATTTCCCTACGAATGAATTTAGATTCATTAGAAGCATTCGATAATAACCTTTTTTCTGACCAGGATATAGAAAAAATTATTTCCCGTGCATTAGACACCCTTTCTGAAAAATGCCGGACAATATTCATTATGAGTAAAATCGAAGGTAAAAAACAAAAAGAAATAGCCCAGGAATTGAATATCTCTATTAACACCATTGAAACTCAAATGGGCATTGCTTATAAAAAACTCAGAATCGAACTTAAAGATTACTTTCCGATACTACTATTTATTCTTTGTCTTTAAGAAATCAGAAAAAAATATTTTTCCGTTTAGCGGATTTTTCATGCTTAGGTGTTTACTATATACAAGGACAAAATTATGAATGAACAAATAATAAAATATTTCCAGGGAGAACTTAATACTACAGAAAGACTGCAGTTTTTAAGACAGGTGGAAACTAACAGTGAGTTGAAAAAACAATTCATTGAATATAAAAACATGCATGCCCTGCTAACTCTTTCCGACCAGTCTGATAATAAAGAGGAAAACAGACAGGGATATATACTGTTCAACAAAATCATCCGAACAAAAAAGATACGCAAAATCATATTACATACTGCCAGTTATGCAGCAGCCATCACATTACTGGTTTTGTCTACCTACTGGTTTACCACCAGTCACTATGATATACAACAGTCTGTAGCAGACATTGAGAATACCCTGTATGTACCGGCCGGTCAACGTGTAAAACTGACTTTGCAGGATGGAACTGAAGTCTGGCTGAATTCACAAACAAAATTAACTTATCCGGCTTTATTCTCTGGAAAAGAAAGACGAGTAACCGTGGAAGGTGAAGCCTTTTTCGATGTCGCTAAAAACCCGGAAAAACCGTTTATCGTATCTTCACAGGGAGTAGAAATGAAGGTCCTGGGCACAAAATTCAATGTCCACAGTTATCCGGGGAAAGAGACAATTCAAACAAGCCTGCTTGAAGGAGGGTTAAAAGTATATTTTCCTCATGCCGAATCCAAAGGAGTTATCCTCAAACCGGATGAACAAGTGACAATAAAGGGAAACCAAATGAAAATAGGCTCCCTGCCCCATGCAGATTATTTCTTATGGAGAGACGGGATATATAGCTTTATCAACGAACCGCTTATCGACATATTGAAGAAACTCGAACTCTATTATGACGTAAAGATCATTGTAAAAGATCAATCCATATACAACTGGGAATACACCGGGAAATTCCGTCAACGTGATGGCATCGATCAAATTTTACACATGATACAGAAAATACACAAATTCAAAATCAGCAAAGATGAAGAAAAGAATATCTTCACATTAAGCAGATAACATGTATAATCATTAAAATTAGTATGCCTATGAAGAAACACTTTTAAAAGCAAAAACGGCAGATGCTGTAACATCCGCCGTTGACAATCAAGTAAACACATCAAGTCAAAAATTTTTAGTATTCACTTAATTATTAGCAAAGATATGAAAATAAAAACTTTGTTACCACTCTTTATTGTACATGATCAACACTTTAAAGAATATTTTAGAATCATGAGAGTATCGCTATTTATGCTATTCGTCTGTATTTTTCAACTGATGGCAACAAATACAGAAGCACAGAATGCCATTATGAAACTGGAAACAAATGTAATATCCATCGGGCAACTCATCAATCAAATAGAGAAACAAACAGACTATCTGGTAGTATTTCGCAACCGGGAAATTGATACGGAACGGACAATACGTGTTCAGGAGAAATCAGGAAAAGTGATCTCATACCTGAAAGACGCTTTCGAAGGCACAGATATCAGTTACGAATTTACCAACAAATACATTTTGTTATCTAAAAAGAATCATTCCGATGCCGTTAATGATAACCAACAGTTAAACAGGAAAATTACAGGTACGGTTAAAGACAATAACGGAGAGCCTGTGATCGGTGCTAATGTATCTGTCAAAGGTACTACGAACGGGACGATCACAGATGTAGACGGCAATTTCAGCCTGGAAAATATATCTGATAATGATATTATCGTTATTTCATACATCGGTTATACTTCACAAGAAATCAAAGCCGGAAAACAAACCAGTTTGAAAATCATTCTGAAGGAGGATACCCAGGCTATCGACGAGGTGGTTGTGGTCGGGTTCGGTACACAAAAGAAAGTGAACCTGACCGGATCGATCGGTACCGTTAAAACAGATGAGGTCCTTAAATCCCGTCCTGTTACCAACGTACAGGAATTGCTGGCCGGTTCGGTACCGGGTATGGTCGTATCGAAAGGAAGCGGTGCAGCCGGTTCCGGTGCAAGCATCAACATACGTGGTACTTCCACTATCGGTAACAGTTCCGGCGTTCTGGTTCTCATCGATGGTATGCCGGGTAATATCTATACATTGAATCCCAATGATATAGAAAGTGTATCCGTGTTGAAAGATGCTGCTTCTGCTGCTATCTACGGTTCACGCGCTGCCAATGGTGTTGTTTTGGTGACTACCAAAACGGCCAAAGCAACAGAGCGTCCGACTGTGGAGTTCTCCAGTAATATCGGTATACAAAATCCACAGTTTAAGCTGGACTTTGTCGGATCAGAAGATTTCATGCGTCTATACGACCAGGCAATGATCAACGATGGAAAGGATGCTATTTACGGAGAACAGGGCATCCAGGACCTGAGAGCCGGTAAGTATGTAGATAATAAATGGTACAAAGAAATTTACAAGAAAAATACCATTATCAATAATACGCATCTGGCATTGTCAGGTAAAGAGAGATCGATTGCTTACCGTTTCTCCATATCCAACGACTATCAGGATGGAAACTTACCGAATAATAATTACAATCGTCTGATATTCAAACCGGATATGCGTTTTCAGATATTGAAGAACCTGGAAGCACATGCCAGTCTGCAATATACACAGACAAATATCAAAAACCCGAACGGAGGTACTACAGGATGGCAATCACAGGCTGCCCGAATCTCTCCGATCACTCCGATCAGGAATTCCGACGGTTCATACGCTGCCGGTGGGGCAATGGGAGGCAACCCGATTGCGGGAGTAAACGAATCCGGCTATTCCAAAGAAAGGCATAAAGAAATGATGGCGATCTTCGATGTGACCTATTCTCCTCTGAAAGACTGGAATATTAAAGGAAATATAGCTACTTATTCCCATAATACGACTACCAAAAACCGTGTAAGTACATATTACTTATACGACGAAGAAGGCAATATCGCAAAAACGGAAAACCGGGTATCTTCTCTAAAAGAAACGAATACATACAATTTCCGTACACAGTTACAGTTTACAACCGACTATTCTTTTAAAATCGCATCCGATCATAACTTTAAAGTGTTAGCCGGTTACTCGCAGGAATATTATAAATCCGACGGTTTCTGGGCATCCCGGGATAACATGCCGTTCGACAATGTTGACGTATTAAACACCGGTAGCAGCAATAAACAAAATGGTAGTGCAGACGGTGACGGAAACGAATACGCCAACGATGTGGCCGTTCAATCCTGGTTTGGTCGCTTGAACTACGATTATCAGGGAAAGTATCTGTTTGAAGCCAGTTTACGTGCGGACGGTTCTTCCCGTTTTGCCAAAAATCACCGCTGGGGTGTATTCCCGTCTTTCTCGGCCGGTTGGAATTTGCACCGTGAATCATTTATGATTGAAACGAACAATTGGCTGTCCGAATTGAAAATAAGAGCATCATGGGGTGTCCTGGGAGATGCCGAAAAAGTAGGTTACTATCCGACGGCCCAGATATTATCTTATGATCCTAAGATTTATACCTTCAATGATAAGCTGGTAGGCGGTGCATACAATAACATCGCCGTCAACCAGAACATCACATGGGAAGAATCCAAATATACCAATATCGGTTTGGATTTCGGATTGTTTGACCAACGGATCAAATTGTCTGCCGACTATTTTATAAACATGAGAGACAACATCCTGTACAGACCACCCGTTCCAAGCGAATTCGGCTTAAATGCTCCTTACTCAAACTTGCTGAAAATGAAGAATCAGGGTATGGATATCATGGCAGGTTATCAGGATGGGAACGGTGATTTCCATTGGGGCATCGACGTCAACCTCAGTTATTCCAAAAACAAGGTGCTGGAAATGGGAGATTCTGAAAGATGGATTGAAAATAATACGGTAACCTATCTGAACGACCGTTATCAGCTACCGTTCGGTTACGAAGCGATCGGCCTGTTCCAGAGCGAAGAAGAGATTGCCAATTCTCCGAACCAGGGAAATGTTCTACCCGGTAATATCAAATATAAAGATCAAAACGGCGATAACATTATCGACGGGGAAGACCGCGTAGTGCTGAACCGGAAAATCCCTCTGAACTTCGGTATGAACCTGTCTTTCGGATACAAAGATTTCGATTTCTCCCTGAATATGTATGGAAAACTGAATACGAAAAAGTATCTGCAAGGATACGAAGGATGGGCTTTCTATCTGACAGACAATGCACGCCCTATGCACCTGGATGCATGGAGCGAAAGTAATCCGGATGCCTCTTATCCACGATTGACACTGACAAACACATCCAATGATTATGATTCACGATATAATAGTTTCTGGTTACGTACAGCCGATTACCTGAAAATTCAAAACGTACAGGTCGGTTATACTGTCCCCCAAAGTGTGTTGGAACGTGTTAATATTAAATATTTGAGAGTATATCTGTCCGGCCAGAATTTAGCTACGATCACAGGTTATGACGGTTTCGACCCGGAAGGTGGATGGTATCCGCTGGCAAGAACATTCTCATTTGGTTTTAATCTTCAATTTTAATAAGTTATGAAACAATATAGTATAGCATTGATATTGGCTTCTGCCCTTACATTCGGCAGTTGTTCGGACTTTTTGGACCGGGATCCTCTTTCCCAAGCCTCAGAAAATACATTCTGGCAAACAGAGGCTGATGCGTTGGCAGGTGTAAACGCATTATACCCATTATTACCCAACTCCCGTGATTTCTGGAGAGATTGCCAAAGTGATAACTCATTAATGACCAATGCCTGGGGCGAAAGCGGGCTGGGATATATCTGTCAGGGATCACATAACGCAGCTACCGGTTACCTTTCCGAGGAGTGGAAATACGACCATATCCGCAGAATCCTTTATTTCCTGGAACGGTTGGAAGGTATGAACATCGATGAGAGCAAAAAGAAACGTTTCGAAGGGGAAGCACGGTTTATCCTGGCATTACGCTATTACCGTATGACACGTCACTTCGGCGACATTCCGCTAATCAAAGAAAAGCCGATAGACCTGGATGAAGCAGCATTGCCACGTTCGCCTAAACAGGAGGTACTCGACTACGCATTGGAAAACATTAATAAAGCAATCGAATATCTGCCGGAAACCTATTCCGGTGATGATATCGGACGCATAACCAAAGGAGCAGCTCTGACATTGAAAGCCGATATGTACCTGGATATGGCTAGTTACGCAAAATTCCATCACAACCAGGACGGCACAGAGTTATGGAAAGAAGCCGCCCAATCTGCAAAGAAAGTGATCGACATGAACCTGTACAGTTTGGAAGATGACTTTGCAAGCATTTTTAAATCAGCAGCAAATAATAACAATAAGGAAGTTATTCTGGCTTACCAATATAAGGAAGATGAAATCACTCACATGTTACCGATTTTAGCATCTCCGGCCGGAACCGGAATTACCGGACAAGGATGGGCAAGTTTCTGTCCGACCCGCCAGTTGGTCGATTCTTACGAAATGACAGACGGTAAAACCATTTTTGAATCGGATTTATATGACATGAACAACCCGTGGGAAAACCGGGATGCCCGACTGAAGAAAACATTCTTCCTGCCTGGTTATGAATGCTTGCGTCCGAACGGTTCATACGAACCTTATATGCCACATCCGGCTTACAATAAAAACGAGAGAATAAATCATGAAGGAGGCGGTATTACAGGATATATGTATCTGAAATACAATGATCAGGAACTGGTGAAACCCGATGCCTCCTGGACTAATTTCAGTCTATACCGGTATGCAGAAGTCCTCTTGATCTATGCAGAAGCATTAAATGAATATGATCCGGGAAACCCACAGATAGCATGGGCTGCCAATCAGGTGCGCGGACGAGCAGGTTTGCCTGGTGTGGATCAACTGACAGGGAACCAGGTAGCAATGAGAGAAAAGATACGGGAAGAAAGACGGCATGAATTTGTAGCGGAACACAAACGTTACTTTGATATTCTTCGTTGGAAAACAGCAGAAAAAGTTCTAAACGAACCAGGGTACGGCATCAATAAGGATGAAAAGGCTCCTATTGGAGATTATTCCGTAGAACAATTCCTGGGACAAAACCGTACTTTTGACGCAAGTAAACATTACCTGTGGCCGATTCCTCAGTCAGCAAGAGATAAGAATCCTAACTTAGGACAAAATCCGAATTGGTAATTATATTAACAAGAAAAAGCCGATCCGAATAAAGTCTGATCGGCTTTTTATACTAACTTTAAAATATGAACAAATTAATATTACTAACAATTTGTACACTCGTTTCCGGAGCCATTGCATCTCAGGAATGGAAGCCACAAGAATGGCCGGTACTGAAAAACTACGACCAGGAACACCTTTACCAGATTGCACTTCCATTAGGAGGCATCGGGACCGGAACGGTATCGCTGGGTGGTCGCGGAGAACTCTGGGATTGGGAGATCATGAATGTACCTGCCAAGAAATACAGTACGGTAACAACCGGAAACAATGCCCCGTTCTTCGCAATCTATGCGAAGCCACAAAATCAGGAAGCCACCACCACTCTACTGGCCGGTCCTTTATACCCTCAGGAATATCTCCATTATGAAGGTCGTCCGGTAAATCATCATGGCTTACCTCGCTTTGCACAGGCTTCATTTGATGCTGCTTATCCGTTCGGACAAGTACATTTATCAGACAAAGACCTACCGGTGAAAGTCACGATAAAAGGATTCAACCCGCTTATTCCGGGGGATGCAGAAGCAAGCGGATTACCTGTTGCCGTACTTTCCTATGAAGTGACCAATACAACCAGTCAACCGATGGAAATTGCTATTTGTGGCTCCATGCGCAATTTTATAGGGAAAGACGGAAGCAAATTCCGTACCGACTGGAAAGGAGACTATATCCCAACCGGTGTAAAAGAGAATAAAAACAAATACGTTGAAAACAAAGGGATAAAAGGAATCTATCTCTATTCAGACGGAGTGGATAAAAATGATCCTGCCTGGGGAACAGTCGCTCTCACGACACAGGCAACCAGTGGAGTAAGCTACCGTACTTCATCGAAAGCCGACAACTGGAATAACGGTATCCTGAACTTCTGGGATGATTTCAGTGCCGACGGTATGCTAACCGAGCGAAACAAACAGGAAGATGAAGACCCGATGGCCTCACTCTCCGTAAAAAAAACAGTAAAACCGCAAAGCACGGAAACATTCACATTCTATATCACCTGGAATTTTCCAAACCGGAAAGCCTGGTCCTCCACAGTTGTCGGAAATTATTACAGCCGTCAATATACAGATGCCTGGAAAGCGGCAGAAACAATCATTCCGCAAATTCCCGGACTGGAGAAAAAAACCTTATCTTTCGTAAACGCCTTACTCAATACTTCTTATCCGGATGTTGTAAAAGAAGCAGCATTATTCAATCTGGCAACCTTACGGTCGCAAACCGTATTCCGTTTACCCAGCGGTCATATGATGGGTTGGGAAGGCGTAATGGATCGTTTCGGTTCCTGCGCCGGTTCCTGTACGCATGTCTGGAACTATGAAACAGCTACTCCTTATCTATTCGGAGAACTGGCAAAAACAATGCGTGACGTAGAGTTCAATTACGCAACTAAAGAGAACGGCCTGATGAACTTCAGAGCCTCTCTCCCACTAAATGAAGCAAATAAAGGAAACAGTGCCGCAGCCGACGGACAAATGGGCTGTATCATGAAGATATACCGCGAATGGCAACTTTCCGGAGACAATGATTTCCTGAAAAATAACTGGGGACAGATCAAAAAAGTACTTTCTTACGCTTGGACTGAAAAAGGTTGGGATGGCAATCAGGATGGCGTAATGGAGGGTTCGCAACACAACACTATGGACGTGAATTACTTTGGTCCCAACCCTCAAATGGGCTTCTGGTATATGGGAGCACTAAAAGCAGCGGAAAAAATGGCTATAGCGATGAAAGATAAAGGCTTCGCCCAAAAGTGCCGAACTTTGTTCGAACAAGGCAGTAACTGGATGGACAAAAATTTATTCAACGGCGAATATTATGAACACATAATAACCGATCCGGAGACATTTGAATACCTCGATATGAATAATCCGAATGTCAAAATTCCATCTTTCCAGCTAGGCCCCGGCTGTCTGGTAGACCAGTTAGTCGGCCAATACATGTCACATTTATGCGGGCTGGGTTATCTTGGAAACAAAGATCATATTCAGACCACCATGAACAGCATCATGAAATACAACTACGTATCAGATTTCAGCCGTCATTTCAACAATATGCGTTCATATGTGATGGGCAATGAATCCGGGCTACTTATGGCATCCTGGCCCAAAGGCCGTCTGGAAGTACCGTTTCCTTATTTTGCTGAGGTAATGACAGGATTTGAATACTGTGCAGCCGTAGGTATGATTTACGAAGGAATGGAAAAAGAAGCACTCACCTGTATCCGGTCCATCCGCGACCGCCATGATGGGGCAAAACGTAATCCATTCAGCGAACCGGAATGCGGTCATCATTACGCCCGATCCATGGCAAGCTGGTCTGCTATCATTGCACTTAGCGACTTTCAGTATTCAGGCATTGATAAAAGTATGAAAATTACGGCACGCCCGGGAAATTATTTTTGGAGTAATGGCTATTCATGGGGAACTATCGACGTCAGCGACAAGGATATCACAATCGAAGTAATAAGCGGTTCTCTCCAATTGAAATCCCTTACCGTCGGTAGCGAAAAAGAAATACGGTTAAAGCATTTTGACCTGAAAGAAGGCAACAAACAAGTCATAAAACGATAAAGCCATGGGTAAATCAAACATTATCTACTACTTACTCGCTTGTTTGTTCCTGAGTGGAGGGTGTATCCAAAAAGAAGCAACCAACCACCACTCCCAACACAAAACAAACTGGCAAACCGTCCTGCAAGACAAACTTCCTCTGCTGGGACACCGTAACTGGATTGTCATCACAGATATGGCTTATCCGTTACAAACCAGGGAAGGTATCATCACTTTATATGCAAACGAGCCTTATACGGAAGTTTTGGGCACAGTAAAAAAGATGGTGGATAACTCTTTGCATGTGTATGCCCATATCTATCAGGACGAAGAACTATCTTTTCTGGAAGAAGGTTTTTGCCCGGGGATAAATGATCTGAAAACAGAGATGGGAAATGTCCTTCCGGCAACTGAAATAACGAGCATCAGGCATGATGACCTGATAGCCCGGCTGGATAGCATCAGCAATCTGTTTGAAGTAGTCATCATCAAAACAAAACTGACAAAACCCTATACTTCCACCTTCTTCGAACTCGATTGTAAGTACTGGGACAGCAACAAACAAACGATACTCAACGAACGAATCGCAAATACCGGAACAAATCAACTATAAACAGATCGAGGGATGCCTTCGTTATGGCATCCCTCTGCTTTTTCAGCCAAAACACATAACATTAATATCATTATTGAAACATTATTCTTCTGATTAATAGTTATTTTTGCTTCAATACATATTCTAAACTAATCACCCATGAAAAAACTTTTTACCCTTATTCTATCTGTCTTGTCCCTGTCCATTGCTGCACAGACGAGACAATTATCTCCCGGCCATCCGGACCGCACCGCTAAGACAGACCTGAAGAAAGGTTTTGCAACGCCACCCAAAGGGTATGGTGAAGTACCTTTTTACTGGTGGATGGGAGATACACTAACCAAAGAACATCTTACCTATCATCTGGATCAGATGGCAGCTAAAAAAGTAACCAGCCTACAGGTAAATTATGCCCATTCGGACAAAGGAGGCGTCAGCTATGGACTGACTTTCCCTTCCAAACCGGCCCTGTTCACGGAAGAATGGTGGGACCTGTTCGGATGGTTCATGGAGGAAGCAAAGAAACGGAATATGACCGTCAGCCTCAGCGATTATACTTTAGGAGTGGGACAAGGTTCCTATGTAGACGACGCCCTCAATGAAAATCCCGGACTGACAGGAGCCGAACTTAAATTCGAAAGCGATACGATCCAGGATAAGTATGCAAAAACATGCCACAACCAGTTACTCTCCCTCTACGCCTACCAATTGGGAACAGATGGGAAAATCATCGAAAACTCAGGCATAAACCTGTCCGGAAATCTTACAGGTAACAAAATAGAATGGCAATCACCCGCGGAAGGAAACTGGATCGTCACCCAGGTATACAGCGTAGCTAAAAAACCTTCGCTCGACCCGATGCACCCTCTTTCCGGAAAAAGTTATGTCAAACACTTCTTCCAGCGATTTGAAGACCGTTTCCCGGAACAATCCAAAGGAGGACTGAACTTCTTCTTCTCCGATGAGCTGAACTTCAATCTGCATGGTTATATATGGAATTCAATCTTCAGAGACGAATTCCGGAAACGTAAGGGATACGATATCGTTCCTTATCTTACCGCCCTGTTCACCCATATCGGTCCGATTACACCTAAAATACGGCTTGACTACAACGATGTCATGGTTTCACTGAGCGAAGAAAACTTCTTTATTCCGGTATACCAATGGCACGAAGACCGTAACCTGATCTACGGTTGCGACCATGGCGGACGGGGAAAAGATGTCAGCGAATTCGGCGATTATTTCCGTACCCAGCGATGGAACCAGGCACCGGGTTGCGACCAGCCAAACCTGGGAAAAGACATTATAAAGAACAAAGTAGCCTCCTCCATCGCCCACCTTTACAAACGTCCAAGGGTATGGCTGGAAGGTTTCCACAGCAGTAACTGGGATACCAATACAGCCAATCTGACCGATGCCACCTTTGCCAACTTCGTGATGGGGCAAAACCTGCTCAGCCTGCATGGTTTCTACTACAGTACGATGGGCGGCTGGTGGGAATGGGCGCCTCCATGTAATCATACCCACATGCCTTACTGGGAAGAAATGGGACCGTTCCTGGAATGTACCGAACGTCTCAGCTACATTCTCTCCCAGGGATACCACCGGGCCGATGTCGCTATCCTGTATCCGGTTGAATCAGTTGTAGCCGGCTACGACCAGACAGCTGTGCAAAAAGCATTCAGCCTGGGAGAATATCTATATCGGGAAGGTGTCGATTTCGACTTTATGGATTATGAATCGCTTGCAAAAGCCAGTATAAAAAACAGTAAGATCCATATCTCCGGCGAAGAATTCAAAGTATTGATCATCCCGTCCATGAAAGCAATCCGTCATTCTTCATTGAAAAAAGCCTTGCAGTTCAAACAGAATGGCGGGATAGTCATCAACCTGGGAGAGTTGCCTGAAGCAACGGAAAAGAAAGGATTGAACGATCCCGAAGTACGTTCGTTACTAAACAAACTGTTCGGGCCCGACAGCAAGAACACGTTTGTAGCCAAGGAGAACCAAGAAGTACTCGACATTCTCGACACAAACCTTACCCGCGACTTCCGCATCCTGTCGCAGCAACCGCAAAAAGATATGCCATACATCATGCACCGTAAACTCGGAAATAAGGACTTGTATGCCGTATACAATGTTCCTTCCGGTACCGAATGCTTTTTCCGCGCCACCGGAGGAATCGAATTATGGGATCCCTGGACAGGTAAAACAAAAGAAATTACCGCCTCAAAAACAACAGACAAAGGAACTATCATCCAAATGCCGATGGAAAAACAAGACCTCCATCTATTCGTCTTCGATCCGGCCAAAAAGGCTATAATTGCAGAAGTACCTCAAACGAGCGTCTCCAAAACCATATTACTCGACGGTGAATGGTCATTCGACCTCAAACCTTCTTTAAATAATAAATTCGGAGACTTCCACTGGCCTGCAACCGATGAACTGCTGGGTGCTTATATCTATAAAGCCAGATACAACCAGGCCTCTTCCGAAACAGCAGACTGGCAATCTCCCTCCTTCGACGATTCAGGATGGAAAAGCCAGACTTTCACCTACGGAACCAAGTTTATGATACTGGAAGCCACTCCCGAATTATCTGAGAAAGAACTTCTCACCCATCTTCCCTATCAAAGCAACAGGGTTCAAATCAATAATAAGAAATATGCCTGGAAACCCTATGAATATTCATGGCGCTGGGGTGTTGAGAATGATTACGGTCATCAGGGATGGCATGGATTGAAAGCCACTGTCCACGATGATTTTATCCGCATGGGTAAACTCGAAAAAGAGTTCAGGGAAACAGTCCGCGTAGAAGATCCTAACGGAAACAAGAACTATTACCTCTATTCAAACGTTTTGGCTCCCGAAACGGGTAATTACCAACTGATATTCGGAGAACTAAAACCTGCCGATATCTACATCAATGGTAAAACAGTCAGCCCCTCCACTTCTACCGTCACTCTGAACCGGGGGACCAATGAAATCGTTCTCCATTACGATACATTCGGGGTAACTTACTGTGTGGTGCGTAAAGCCGGAGATACCCCTCGTATACTGAAAGAAGTTACCGCAGAAAAACCTCTCGCTACGAATTTCCGGGGGGACTTATCCCTTTTGCCATTCGATATAAACAAAACCGAAGAGCCTACTTACGGCCAATACCGCTTCACCTCTGCTCCCGGACTGAAGAAACTCGAGTTTTCGGCCTTCGGTAAGACCAAAGTTTGGGTAAACGGTACCTTATGCAATCTAAGCGTAAAAGAGAAACGTCCGGACGGCCTGACCCGGTATGAAGCCGTAGTGACCAATCCGTCCAAACGGATATCAACCGTAGCCATATCCATAAAAGAACCCTGGGGAAATGCCGGAGGCGCCGCTATCGACGGCCCGATTAAACAAACCTGCGGGGACGGTCTCATTTCCGCAGGAGACTGGACACAGATAGAGGGTCTTTCCACTTACTCCGGCGGTGCCTGGTACCGGAAAAACATTCATCTGGAAAAGAATAACGGAGATAAAGTATATCTGAACCTGGGACAAGTGGTCTCCACAGCCGAAGTCTGGGTAAACAAGCAGAAAGCCGGACTGAAGCTCACCCCGCCCTGGCGTTTCGACATCACGGAATACATAAAGGAAGGAGATAACCAGATCAAGATATTGCTTTACAATACCGCAGCCAACTATTACCTGTCTGTCCCGACCATGTACCGGGGTAGTACGAAAGCCGGACTGTTGGGTACTGCATCCATCGAAATAGTCCGTTAATCCGAGACCCGCACTGTATAATAAAGGGGCGAGACCATCACGGTTCCGCCCCTCCTCTTTTTAGTACGTAGAATAGAAATTACATAAGTATATATTATGCTTGTGTATTATTCGATTTAGTTGTATTCGTTGTTGTAGTTGTGCTATTTGTATTGGCAGTCTGAGTAGTAGCTGTTGCACCGGCAACAGGAACCTGTACTTTAGCTTCTTCCCAATGGAAAGGCTCAAACTGTGCGTTCGGATCAACCCAGGATGCTTTTTTAGAAGCATAGATGATGAATGGAGCAGCCACAACAACAATCGCACCGATAATCAATACGGCAAACCAGACGGTATTACTACCGACAGAAATCTGACTGGGTGGAATAAAGCTCAATATGAAAGCTAATAACGAGCCACAGAAACCAAGACCACCGATAAACCACATCAATCCGTTGCCATGTTTACCGATACGGAACGGACGGTTTGCCTTCTTCATCCGGTAACGCAATGCGATAGCACCGGAGAACATCAGCAGGTACATAACCAGATAAAGGATCACTGTCAACTGTGACAGGATCTGGTAGAAACTCTGTACGGAAGGCATTACCACGAACAGCAGGCTCAATAAAGTAACCGCACATCCCTGTACCAACAGAATGTTTTTCTGAACACCGATCTTATTTGTTTTCTGGAAGAAAGGAGGCAGATAACCTGCTTTACCCACGGTAAAGATACCTTTTGACGGACCGGCAACCCATGTCAATACACCTGCCAGCACACCGAATGCCAAAGCTACGGCAATGATCGGAGATAACCAGGAAGCATGGATAAATTTAAAGTAATTGTCGAAGCCGACCAGCAGACTCTGTGTCAGGTTGATATCTTTCTGAGGAATAATAACACCCAGAGAGAAAGTACCTAATACGAAGATAAGAACAGTGATCAACGCACCGATAAATACGGCTTTCGGATAGTTTTTAGAGGGATTTTCCACATCCTTTACGTGGATACCGCCCATCTCCATACCTGCATAAAACAGGAAGATACTGGAGGCCAGCACCAGGTTGTCAAACTTAGAGAAATCAGGGAAGAAATCACCATGGAAGTCCATGTTTGAATGACCACCCATAGACAGATAAACGATTCCAAGGATAATCAACAGGGCAGCCGGAAGGATCGTACCGACAATACCGCCCACTTTAGCAACCTTACCAACCCAACTTAACCCCTTCAACGAAATAAAGGTAGCCAGCCAGTAAATGATCAGCACCACAGCCAGCGTGTACATTTTGTTTGAAGCCAGTGTCATATCATGCGCATCATTCATCCCGATAAAGGCGATGGAAACAGCACCGAAGGTCAACACGGTAGGATACCAGATCGTACTTTCAATCCATTGTACCCAGATAGCGAGAAAACCCCATTTTTTCCCGTAGGCTTCCCCCACCCATCGGAAAACCCCACCTTGTTTATCCTGGAACATAGCGGCCAACTCGGCTGCCACCAGCGACGTAGGGATCAAAAATACGATTGCCGCGAATAAGTAATAAAAGGCTGAACTTAATCCGTATACAGCCTCGGCAGGTAGTCCGCGGAGAGACACTACCGCCGTAACATTCATAATTGCAAGAGTAAAAACTCCAAGTTTTACTGCTTTTCCTACATTTGCCATGAATTTTACTGTTTAAATGTGAATTTTGTATTGTTTAGTTTCGCTTTAAATATGTCAGTAAAACAAATCGTTATTGTGTTAGTTTGTCAACAAGATGTCAAACTAGGTTAATTAACAGAATAGTGTTAAAAACAAAATCACGGTATCCTTTGTTAGATAACCTAAAATATTTCTATCTAAACGCCTAATAATTAAACGCAATGAAGTCTGCTTTCAATGACATTATTTACGAGAAAAGAGGAATATACGGAGTCTTGCATGTTATCATTTTGCTACTCTCCCTTTTCCTTATTGTAGTCATCTCAGTCGATACATTTAAGAACATCCCTTTCATGACACAGGGTTCCTATCTGAAGATACAGTTCTGGATCTGCATGTTCTTTATTGCCGATTTCGTTTTGGAGTTTTTCTTATCAAAACGTAAATTATATTATCTGCAAACCCACTTTATTTTCTTAATCGTATCTATTCCTTATCTTAATATTATCAGTTATTACGGAATTGAATTCTCCCCGGAAATCACCTATTTCCTGCGTTTTATCCCGTTGGCACGCAGCGGATATGCACTGGCTATCGTAGTAGGATGGCTATCTTCAAACAAGGCTTCAGGACTATTCGTATCCTACCTGACCATGTTGCTGGCAACGGTTTATTTCTCCAGCCTGATATTCTTCGTGATCGAACATAAGGTAAATCCGCAGGTCACCGGCTATGATGATGCTCTTTGGTGGGCCTTTATGGACGTTACGACAGTTGGCTCAAATATTTACGCCGTCACACCGACAGGACGGATACTATCGGTTCTGCTGGCTGCACTGGGAATGATGATGTTCCCGATCTTCACCGTTTATGTAACCAGTCTCGTACAGAACGCGAATAAACGGAAGAATGAATTATATAATGAAGATAATACGCCGCAACCGGAAGCAGCAAAACAGACGGCATCGAAACCTGCGGAAGGGGGTAAAATAACATCATAAAAACAGAGGCACGGATCAATCGGGTCAAACCCAATTATCCGTGCCTGTCTATTTGAAAAAAACTTATTTAAAATAAGTTATTTCACTTTCTGATATGTTGCGGTATATTTAGAAACCGATCCATCGCCATAATCTACAGTTGATTCAAAAGACAAGGTAGTTTCTGTCAACTTAAGAATTTTCGCAGTCTGCTGTCCTTCCCCAAAGAATAAAAGCTTCAAAGTTGTTTTATCTACCAAACTCCAACTACCTTTATCATTCCAGTCATAATCATCTCCAACTTTAGCATAATTCTGGCAGGAACCGTCTTCATTAAAGAGAATAACGTCTACCTCATCCGCCACTTCGCAACTCTCGGTATCTGTTTCAGTTTTGCCGTCTTCAGTGTATTCGTCTGTATAATTGGTCAGTACCCATTTCCCAATCAACACTGATTTGTCTACCTGAGAATCATCTTTCTCATCATCGTCATCACTACAAGAAACTAAAGCCAAAGAGGCCATACACATTACAAAAAATACTGCTAATGTAAATACATGCTTTTTCATATCTCTCAATAATTGTGCTGTTATTCCCTACTACAACAGCGATCTAAACTTATGCACTTAGGGAGTGCAATAATTTATTTATAAATTTAATATTTAACATCTTTTAGGCGCATAGCCTAACCAACGTTGGTTAGATGCCCTAACTGCCTCCAGTTAGATAGTGTTTCTGCCATTGGTTAATCGGTCTAACTAACGTTGGTCGGATAGCATTACTCGATTTCAGGACGGTCTTCGCCTCCACCACCCGGTTTGTTACCCACGTAAAGCAGTACCGGGAAGGTATAAGTGCGCGGTTCTTTTACAAGTTTATTACCCGCAGCCGATTGGGTAACGATACTCAACGTATATTCGCCATCTTCGAGAGTCGGCATCATGACAGTCAATTCCGAAGGATTGTTATGAACTAGCAACGGACATTTCTGTGCAGTACCGCCTGTTTTTGTAAAGAAAATACCTATGCTGGCATCGTCGCCTGCCACTTTGATATTGGACCCGCTAATAACGGCAGGGGCGGCAGAAGTGAGTTGGGTATTCATTTCGCCGGTAGTAGAATCGGTAATCGAATTGATGATTGGGCCGGTGACAGCAGTACGGGTTTCAACCACTACGTTTTTCAATGTGTCACGCAGCAATTTACCAGGTACATAACTGGCAGTGAGTTTGTTTTTAGCAGGGTCGAAAGCTGCTTTTTCGCCTTCGAAAGGACCTGTGAAGGTCGCCATGTACTGGCCTACACCGTCAACAACACTTTTACCTTCGGCAATAGCGGTTACCTTTTCCTGATCGCCCATGCCTAGGATATACTCGATTGTATCCAGACGTAATTCAGAACCTCTTGCCAGAATGCGTTCGGCAATTTGACGGTTACGTACAGTTCCTGTAATACGGGGCTTCGCTGTGTAATCGCCTTTTCGCTCCGTGACGGCGTTGTCGTAAAGATCGGCAGTCAAAATGATTTTTTCAGCCATAATAATTAATAATTGAGCCTGTTGGTTGGACAAGGCGTTACCTTTTTGATCAGTAACCTTATTTGTGAAATAAGGTACCAGTTTATCTTACGATTATCATAACAGAGAGTAACTTCCTCCTCTCTCGAGAGGGGGAAGGGGGTGTGTAAATTGCTGTATTAAAGCACGAACAACATAGATTGACGCGGATATTTAACTGTTTTATCTGTGATTTTCTATCTGGATAGTCTTTATTTAGAGTATTAACACACCCCCTGCCCCCTCTCAAGAGGGGAAAAGTTACCCTCCGCCCCACTATGTCCATATCTTATGAAAAAACGTATAAATGTCCCCTTTTTGCCTAAATTATCCCCTACCCACTTAATTATAAGCGGAAAAGTTTGTCATTGTTTAAATAAAATCCCTATATTTGCCCCGTTTCCACATTAGTACGCACTTTGTTTTTCACAGCTTGTATCAAATGGGAACAAAATACCTTATTTCACAAATAAGGTTACACCCTCACTCCTACCAGGACATCCAATCCTTTTGTAATAATCTCATTGGCAGAATTGAGTCTCGACTGGTCGAGTGCAGCCAGATAGTGACGTGTCGTCCGCTCCGATGTATGTCCGAGTGCCTGGCTGATGATGGCTACCGGTGTGTCGTTGTACAAAGCTGCCGTCGCCCAGGTATGCCGAAAGACGTACGAGGTGAGGCAGACCGGGACGGAAAGGCGCGATCCAATCTCCACCAGACAACCGTTGTAATGGTGCAGAGCCTGTTTATAGGCCTCATGTAACCGTTCGCCTTCCGCCTTTTCGGGCAAAACAGGAAAAAGATAGCGGCTGTCGGACAATGCATATTTATCGAATAGCCGTTGCATGCCGGGAGTAATACCGACACGCACCAGGACCCCCGTCTTGCAACGGTTGTAGACCAGTTCATTATCGACGATATTGTCGCGGGTAAGATGCGCCAAATCGATGAACGGCATCCCGCAGGCAAGGAAGGAGAAAAGAGCGAAGTCCTTCGCTGCCTGCAATTCCGGCTCGGCAGAGAGGTCCATCCGGGCAATCTCTTCCATTGTCTGAATACGGAGGGCGCGTTTAGCTGTTTCCTCCTGTCGCAAGTTGAGGTGTGCAAAAGGCGAGAGGCGGTCGGCCGGCGCCAGTTCCTCACGGACAGCGGTGTGATAGATGGCCCGGAAACTGCTGAGGTAACTGTTTACCGAATTTGTTTTCAAGTGTCCCAGCGCCAGAAGCCAGTCATAAAACCGGTCTATCATACCAGGGGTTATCGCGTCAAACGAAAGTTCGTCGGTACCCCAAAACCGCAGCAACCAGTTGGAGGAAGCACGGTAAAGATCGGCGGTCGAATATTTGCCCGCCTTGCGTTTACGTTTCACCAACGCATCGGCGTAGGTGAAGAAGGTTGTTGTCATAAGCATAATAATAAATACATACTTGCATAAATGAGAATACTGAGAGCTAATTATTAAAAAGAGAATCAACTTCTATAACATATCAATTGCTTTTAATACCTTTGTTTCCATATTAACAATCAAAACAGATTAATTATGAAAGACAAAGATGAATTATTGGTGATACAGAGTAAGATATACGAGATCAGAGGACAAAAAGTCATGCTGGATCGTGATTTAGCTGAAATGTATGGAGTGTTGACAAAAGCTCTAAATCAAGCAGTAAAACGTAATCCAGACCGCTTCCCCGAAGACTTCATGTTTCAATTAACAAACGAAGAAACTCAAAATTGGAAGTCACAAATTGTGACCACCAATTCCATAAAGATGGGTGTTAGACGAAATCCATATGCTTTTACAGAATTGGGAGTTGCAATGCTCAGTAGCGTTCTTAACTCTAAAACGGCTATACAAATAAACATGAGTATCATGCGTGCTTTTGTAGCAATTCGTCATATTGCATTCACTCCTCCAAAGGATGAGTTGCAGGAGTTACAAAACGACGTCAGACAGTTGAAGGAATATATAGAAGATGTCTTTACCGATTACAACGACATTAACGAAGATACCCGTATACAACTGGAATTAATAAATAAAACATTGGCTGAGTTGCAAATACAGAAGAAGCTATTTAATAAGCCTCGTAACCCAATAGGATTTGTTAAACCTAAACAATAACCAAACAAGCCTCCCGCCCTCTGAACGAGGGACGAAGAGGCTTGCCAATTAAAAGAATAAACTGTTTGTTATTCAGTTATTGTTACCCGGTCGCCATTGAAAATGGACAGACCCAGTTTATTCATTATATATTTGATGGCCAATTGTGCTTTTACAGAATTACCCGCGCTGTCAATTGGAGGGGCAAAGGCTGAGATACCGAACAGGCCGGGCATCACTCCCATCACACCACCGCCTACACCTGTTTTTGCAGGAATACCGGAGGTGTACAACCAATCGCCGGTATGTTCGTAGAAACCTACGGTGGCAATCAGCGAAGTAATCTTCGGTGACAATGAACCGTCGAATATCTGCTTTTTGGATATCGGGTTCAGGCCGTCGTTGGCAATCGTTGCTCCGCAGACAGACAATTGGGCAGCTGTGATTCCCAGCGAACACTGACGGGTATACAGGTCGAGCGACATATCCGGGTCATCGTAGATACGGTTGTAGTTCTTCAGTAACCAGGCAATGGAGCGGTTGTTGAAATTGGTAGCCGATTCCGATTTGTACAATTCGTCGATCAGCTGAGGCGCACTGCCGCAAAGGTCGGTAATATTGGCAACGATGGCGTCCCATTTCTTAGCTGAGTCGCCTATCGGCTGAACCATACTACAGGCAGTAATTGCACCGGCATTGACCAACGGAGTAGACGGATGGTCTTTCTCCAGCAGGATAGCCATGATGGAGTTAAAAGGCAGTCCGGTTGCATCGGCACCAATCATTTCCAACAATTTCTGTGCACCGTACTGGCGCAATGCCAACACGGCGGTATGTACCTTTGAGACGGATTCTATACCGAAACGATATTCGGAATCGCCCAACTGGATGAGTGTCCCGTCCATCAGGCAGATACTGATACCGAACAAGTTCTTATCTATATTTGCCAGATAAGGAATGTAATCGGCATTCTTACCGCCTGTGTTCGTCTTGAACATTTCATAGGCTTCCTGGGCCACTTCTTTTATTTGTGAAACGGAAATCTTTTTATCCATAACCAAACAAATTATTTAGTTGATTTAGGACAGCCGGTATGAGTGAAGACAGAGCCTTTTACAGCCTGTTGTCTGTCCTGTGCGATACGGGTCGGAGTCGGATATTCCAGTTTTTCCAGGTCGGTGATCGCATTGCTGATGTCGCCCAGCAACTGGTCTGCCATGTCGCGACTGAAGCCCTGACGGACAACGATACGCATAACTACCCAGTTTTCGAGATTTTCAGGCAATGTATAAGCCGGAACCATCCATCCGCTCTGTTTCAGTTTATCCTGCAAATCGTACAGTGTCCATTTAGCTGATTTAGCATAATCCGGTTTCAGATACCAGATGAACAATGGGTTCACAACATCTTTGCTGTAGTTCTGGAACGGAGCCATCTTGCCGATTTCAGCATGCAGGTAGTCGGCTACAGCCATACTGTTCTGCTGTACTTCCTTGTAACCCTGGAATCCGAGACGGATGAACTGATAGTATTGTCCCAGAATCTGAGCGGCAGGACGGGAGAAGTTCAAACCGACCTGAGTGATGTTTGCACCTAAATAATTTACACTGAAAGACATGGAGCCCGGCAGGTATTTTTTATCTTTCCAGACAACCCAACCCAGACCCGGATATACCAGGCCGAATTTATGGCCGGAAGTACTGATGGAAAGTACCCATTTCAGGCGGAAGTCCCATTTCAGTTCCGGTTTCAGGAACGGCAGGATGAAACCACCGGAAGCGGCATCCACATGGATAGGAATATCGTAACCTGTCTTTGCATTATATGCGTCGAGAGCAGCATCCAAGGCTTCCACATCGTCGTTCAGACCTGTCCAGGTAACACCCTGGATGGGGACGATACAGATGGTGTTTTCATCACAATACTTCAGGGCTTCCTGCGGGTCGAGTGTGATATGTTCTTGTGTCAATGGCACCTGACGCATTTCGATCTGCCACAGCTGGGCGAATTTTTCCCATACTACCTGGAATCCGGCAGAGATAACGAAGTTAGGTTTGTCGGTCGGTTTGCCCTGTGCTATTCTTCTTTCGCGCCAACGCAACCAGGCGGCAACACCACCCAACATACATGCTTCGGAAGAACCGATGGCCAAGGCTCCGGCTTTCCACTGTGCCTGTTCGGGGCTGTTCCACAGGTTAGCCATGATGTTGATACATTTAGCATTCATCACAGCAATACGCGGATACTCAGTTTCGTCGATATAGTTGATGTTGATTGCTTCGTTCATCAACTTTGTTGCATAATCATCCATCCAGGTAGTAACGAATGTAGCCAGGTTCAGACGGGGCTGTGTCTGGGCGAAAGTTTCGTCTTTTACCATCTGATAAGCAATCTCCGGAGTGGTCGGACCATCAGGGATTACATCTACTGGAGCGGGATGCAACATTGCATTCGAGCCAAAAATCGCGGTTTTGGCATCACCTTCTCTAAAACTTGAATCTTTCATGTCTTTTTGTTTTTAAATTATTAAGAATTGGCGCAACCGACATTCGTGCGTCGATTTGTAGTGCAAAAACAGCCTCTGAAAAGAATTGTTCTTCGATTTTGGTTAATGAGGGAATATTTGGGGTTTATTAAAACAATGTTATTTAAAATGAGAGAAAACAGTAATAAGTTCGTTAATGGCACGCAGATGACAATTCTGTTAAAATGAACATTCAGCCATAAGAATTGTTTTTTGTCTTATAAAACAGCTATTTAATTATGAGAATAAAAACCGGACAGGGGACGATACCCCTTATTACATTAATAGGTATATGGTCGATCTCGGCGCTGAATGCACTGCCGGGATTGGCGGTCTCTCCTATCCTGGGAAAATTGTCCGCCATATTCCCCCACTCAACGGAGCTGGATATACAAATGTTATCATCTCTGCCTTCGCTGCTGATTATACCTTTTATTATATTATCGGGGAAGCTGACGGAAAAGGTCAACAACATCTGGTTGTTACAAATCGGGTTGAGCATCTTCGCCGTCAGCGGAGTATTGTATCTGCTGTCAACCAAGATGTGGCAGCTGATTGCAGTAAGCGCCCTGCTGGGCATCGGTTCGGGACTGATTGTTCCGCTGTCGACCGGCTTAATTTCACGGTTTTTCGTCGGGGCATACCGGACAAAGCAGTTCGGTCTGAGTTCCGCCATCACCAACGTTACACTGGTCCTGGCAACCATCCTGACCGGTTATTTGGCGGAGGTGAACTGGCATCTGCCGTTCCTGGTTTATCTATTTCCGTTGATCTCGATCGTGCTGTCGTTCTATCTGAAAAAGAATATCGATCCCCTACCCGTTCATGCAACAGTTTCGGAGAAAAACAAAACTATTACTGCTGATCCCACATTCGGAAAACTGGGCATACAGGTTAAACACCTGATGCAGATCATGGGGTTCTACGGGCTGGCGACTTATTTGGTCATCATAGTCAGCTTCAACCTGCCCTTCCTGATGAAAGAATACCATTTCACCAGCGGTAATTCAGGTATCATGATCTCGCTGTTTTTCCTGGCTATCATGGCTCCGGGATTTATCTTGAACCAGATCGTCGACCTCCTGGGCAAAAAGACGAAATTCTATTGTTTGCTCTCGATCGCTCTGGGTATGCTACTGATCCTGATTTCAAGAACGGAATGGCTGATCGGCTTAGGCTGTATCTTTACCGGATTTGCCTATGGCGTTATTCAGCCAATCGCTTACGACAAGACGACCCGCACGGCTATTCCATCGAAAGTAACGCTGGCACTGGCTTTCGTGATGGCAATGAATTACCTGGCCATCCTGTTATGCCCGTTTATCATCAATGTATTCAAAGATATGCTCCACATAGAAACACAACAGTTCGCTTTCATATTCAATATGATCATTGCACTGGCTGCTGCTGTTTGGGCTTATATCAAACAGGATTCGTTCCTGTTTAACGATAAGTTTTAGATGATGTAACGGCTTCAACATTTCCGGAAATGGCATTTACATGGTGAAAGTTGACTTCCGGAAAAGCAGAAACGACTTTTCAACGTTTAAAGTCGGTTTCCTAGGCCTAAGAAAGCCACTTTCACTATTGAAAAGTCATTTCCGAGACCTCGGGAAGTCACTTTCAACGTTGAAAACCGGTTTCCGAGGCCTCGGGAAGCCACTTTCACCATTCAAATGCCATTTCCTAGACCTAAGAAGCCTTTACATCCGATTTTTAATCATTAAAACGCCAATAATATGAAGAATAAAAAGACAGAAGCCAACCTAAGTATGATCGTATCCAAAACCTTCAGCGGTTTGAATGCGAATGCCCTCAAATATCTCCTACCATTATGGATTGCTCCGCTGACAGGAGTTATGTTTCGTTGTGTATTCGCTGCCATTGTGTTCTGGATCATCAGTATATTCTGGAAACAAGAGAAAACAACCCGGCGGGAGAAAATAACCCTGTTCCTGCTGGGAGCGATCGGATTATATGGTTTCATGTTCTTTTATTTGCTTGGAGTCAGCAAAACAACACCGGTCTCCAGTTCGCTGTTCAGCAGCCTGCAACCGATTTGGGTATTCATCCTTTCCGTCATTTTCCTACGGGAACGTATTACGGCAATGAAAATAATCGGTATCGCGATCGGCTTGGGCGGCGCACTACTCTGTATCCTGACGCAGAAAAGCGACGATTTGGCTTCCGATGCTTTTACGGGTAATATGCTCTGTTTGATCAGTTCTATAGCCTACGCTGCTTATCTGATCGTAAGCAATGTAGTATTGGGAAAAGTCAGTTCGCTCAATATGTTACGCTATAGTTTCCTCGGAGCAGCTGTTTCCTCTCTGATCGTGATGGCTTTTACCGGTTTCGACGGCCATCTGTTCAGTCATTTCGAATGGACGCCTTTCCTTGTCCTGATGTTTGTCCTTATCTTTCCCACCACAATCAGTTATCTACTCATTCCGATAGGCCTGAAATATCTGAGTACTACGCTGGTTGCCCTCTACGGCTACATTATATTGATTGTTGCCACCATCGTCTCCCTTTCCATCGGTCAGGACCGTTTCAGCTGGTATCAGATGATCGCCATCGCACTGATCTGTTCGAGCGTCTATTTCGTTGAAATAGCGGAAAGCAAGGATAAAAGATAATTTTTTTCCCTTTCTTTGTAACAACTTATTCTTTGTTCCCGTCTACCTTATGAAGCCTCTCCGAAGTGCGCACGAGGAAAGGCGGAAATAAACAGAATTAGTAATCATTTAATACAATAGAAAGATGAAACGATACTTTGTTATCCTGGCGCTGATCTTGATCTGCCAGGCAGGAAACAGCCAGACAATGAACCAATTGTTCAACGAGTTCTCCAAAATAGAACAGATCAACCATGTCAAAATAGGCAATATCACTATGAAACTTGCCAGCCTGTTCACTGAAACAATGGGCGTAAACGGCATCGAAGTCCTCGAGTTCGGCAGTTGTAACAGCGATGTAAAACAACGTTTCGAAAAAGCGATCAAGGAACTGAAAGACCCCGACTTCGAGACAATGGTCACCTCCAACGAAAAAGGCAGTCGCACAAAGGTCATGGTACGTATCGAAAAAGACATGATCCGCGAAATGGTAGTCCTCACCACCGGCAACAGCAATGCCCTGGTACGCATCAAAGGTAAGATCAAACCATCCGATATAGAAAAAGTGGTGAAAGATCATGGGAATGGATGCTGAGAACTTCAAACGAAAGTTCCTCTCCTTCCACCCCAAGCTTTTCCGAATCGCCTACGCACTTGTTGAGAATAAAGCCGATGCAGAAGATATCCTTCAGGATGCTTACTTCAAATTATGGAACAAACGGGACGAACTGCCCGACATAGAGAATCCCGAAGCCTTCTGTGTGACCCTGGTCAAGAACCTCTCTCTCGATTTCCTTCGTTCCCCACGTGCCAACCGGCGGGAAGAAGAAATAGAAAGTGTATTTACGCTGGCAACCGATTCTTCACCGGAAAAGGAACTGGAAACGAAAGACAAGGAACAACAAATCCGGCAGCTGATCAACCGTTTACCCGAAAACCAGCGGCAGGTACTCCGTCTCCGGGGAATCGACGATTGCTCGATGGATGAAATAGAACAGATAACCGGCCTGAATGCCGTAAATGTACGTGTGCTACTTTCCCGGGCACGAAAAGTAATCAGGGAACAATTTGAAAAATTATATGAATATGAACGATAAACAGATAGATGAATTAATCAACAAGGTCCTCCGGGAGGATCAAACGCTACCGGAAGGACTTTCCGAACGGTTGGAGCAGCAGATAGATGCCTGGGCCGCCGCCGAAAAGAAGGAGACGATCCGTTCATCTTTCCGCCGCCGTTCTCTCTACTGGCTCAGCGGAGCCGCTGCCGTAGCACTGTTATGCATAGGCATCTTCCAGTTTACTGCCCCCAATGAGGAACACCAACTGGCAGATACGTATACCAATCCGCAAGAAGCCGCCATGGCCGCCCAGAAAGCACTCGCTTTCATGTCTGTAAACCTGAATAAGGGAATCGAACAAGTGAACGAAGCCCAACAGGAAATGAATAAAGTAAACAAAATACTGAATAAACATTTAAAAGATTAACAAGATGAAAACTAAAAATATATTGCTCATTCTCTTTCTGTGCTGCACAAGCATTTGCTTTGCCCAGAACAAACTTTTCGACAAATATTCCGAAATAGATAACGTCACCTCCGTCTATATCTCAAAAGCCATGTTCCAGATGATGCCCAAGATCGAAACAAACGGCCTCAACCTGATGAACCTGAAAGGGAAAATAGAAAGTCTGCAAGTCCTCACCACCGAAAACAACAGCATAAAGGAAAAAATGCGTGATGATTTCAAAAAGCTGATCAGTAAAGACCACCAGGAACTGATGCGGGTGAAAGACGGCAAGACACGCGCCACCTTCTATGTCAAACAGAAAGGAGACCTGATAAGCGAAATGATCATGCTGGCCGATACGGACAATAGCTTCAACGTAATCCAGTTATTGGGTAACTTCACCCTCCAGGACATCCAGGAGATCACAAAAGAAATGAATAAGTAAAAATGAAGCGATTATAGACCATAGTAAATGCTCTAAAATGTTATATTTGCGGAATATAAGGGATTTACCTTGATTATCTATCAAATAACAAACGAGCAGAGTAACGTATGAAAAGTGGAACAGAGAGGTTGAATGTACTGATTATCCTGATTGCAATGTGTTTTCCATCCGCCATTGCATTAGCTGATGAAGGAGCACATAAAAACGCATCGGGGGATATGACGGATTCCGTATCCTATTCACGTCGTTTAATCCATCGGTTAGGTTTCGACGTGCGGCCGACTTATATTTTCCCTACCAATTCTTTCCTGAAAGGAGAGAATACGGAAATGGAACCCATCCGGCGGTCTGTCTCCGCACATTTAAAATACTCGTTCCAATACTATCCGAACAGTTACACAGACCGGATTTACAGAGGCTCCTACCAAGGTATCGGATTATCGGGATACTCGTTCCAGAATAAGGAAGAACTGGGAAATCCGATAGCTGTCTACGTTTTCCAGGGAGCCCGCATCAAACGATTCAATCCACGTTTGTCACTCAATTATGAATGGAACTTCGGCGCATCTTTCGGCTGGAAACCTTTCGATGAAGTTGAAAACCGGTATAATAAGGTGATCGGTTCGAAAATCAATGCTTATATAAATACGAATTTCTATCTGGACTATATCCTTTCAAAAGAAATAGACCTGACAGCCGGAGTCGATTTGACGCATTTCTCGAATGGTAACACAAGATTCCCGAATGCCGGACTGAACACAATCGGATTAAAAATCGGATTAGTATATAACTTCAACAGGAAGGATGAATGTCTTTCCCGTCCTTTATTCCAACCTCCTGTCCCCCGCTTTCCCCGTCATATCAGTTATGATGTGGTCTTATTCGGTTCCTGGCGGCGGAAAGGAGTTTATGTAGGAGAAGGACAAATTGCTGCCCCCGGTGCTTTTGCAGTAGCGGGATTCAATATAAACCCGATGTACAACTTCGGATATAACTTCCGCGCCGGAGTATCATTGGATGGCGTTTATGATGAGAGCGCCAATATTTATGCCGACGAATATTCTTCGTCCGACCGCTTCTACAGGCCGCCTCTCAGCTACCAAATGGCGTTGGGACTTTCTGCCCGGGCAGAATATGTCATGCCTTATTTCACAGTCGGAATAGGATTGGGAGGAAATGTCATACATCGTGGCGGTGACCTGAAAGGTTTATACCAGGTACTGGCCCTCAAAGTAGAAGTTACCCGCAGTTCATTTATCCACGTAGGATATAACCTGCAAAATTTCCATACTCCCAATTACTTAATGCTGGGTATCGGATACCGGTTCCATAATAAATATCCGACATTCCACAGGTAAACCTACTTTCCTGTAATGATCTTCCGTATCTCGCTTAGCTTGTTCAACGCATCGATAGGTGTCAGGTTGTTTACGTCGAGATTCTTGATCTCATCGCGAACCTGGCTTAATACGGGGTCGTCCAATTGGAAGAAACTCAACTGGAAGCCTTCGGCAGCAGCGGCAATCTCCTTGACTGGTTTCGCTTTTACCTTACCTTTAGCTTTCTCCTTGCAATCGATTCCCTCCTGGCGGTTATCCGTTTCCAGTTGTTTCAGGATTTCGTTGGAACGTTTCACGATACTTTTCGGCATACCGGCCATCTTGGCTACATGGATACCGAAACTATGTTCGCTACCTCCGGGAACCAGTTTACGCAGGAATATTACCTTATTTGAAACCTCTTTCACCGAAACATTGTAGTTTTTGATGCGTTTGAAAGAACGTTCCATCTCATTCAATTCATGATAATGAGTGGCAAAAAGCGTCTTTGCACGGGCATTCGGATGCTCATGGATATATTCAACGATCGCCCAGGCAATCGAGATACCATCGTAAGTACTTGTTCCGCGGCCCAACTCATCGAAAAGAACCAGGCTGCGCGAAGACATGTTGTTCAGGATATTCGATGCTTCGTTCATCTCTACCATAAAAGTAGACTCACCGACAGAGATATTATCGGAAGCTCCTACACGGGTAAATATCTTGTCTACCATACCGATACGGGCAGACTCAGCCGGCACAAAACAACCTATCTGCGCCATCAGGGTAATTAATGCCGTCTGACGTAACAACGCTGATTTACCCGCCATATTCGGACCGGTAATAATAATAATCTGCTGCTTCTCACTATCCAGATACACATCATTGGCAATATAAGCCTCCCCCAACGGCAACTGTTTTTCGATCACCGGATGACGACCAGACTTGATGTCGATTACATCCGAATCATCCACATTCGGACGGATATAGCGGTTACTTTCCGCCACTTTAGCAAACGACAACAGACAATCCAGACGACCTATCAGATTAGCATTCACCTGAATAGGTGGTATAAATTCAGCCAGACAGGTAACCAATTCGGTAAACAGGCGGTTTTCGAGGGCGAGAATCTTTTCTTCCGCTCCTAATATCTTTTCTTCGTATTCTTTCAGTTCTTCCGTGATATAACGCTCAGCGTTTACCAACGTCTGTTTGCGTATCCATTCGGCGGGAACTTTGTCTTTATGCGCATTACGCACTTCGATATAATAACCGAATACATTATTGAAAGCAATCTTCAAACTCGGAATACCCGTTTTCTCACTTTCCCGCTGCTGCACCTGCAACAAATAATCCTTACCGGAATAGGCAATGGCACGCAATTCGTCCAGTTCTGCATTGATACCTTTGGCTATCACACCTCCTTTATTCAGCAAAGCGGGCGGGTCATTATTGATTTCTTTCTCAATACGGTCACGTATTTCGGTACAGGCATTCAACTGCTCACCGACACGGGAAAGGCTCGGTTCGCCGCTGGCCATACAGGCTTCCTTTATAGGTTCAATTGCCCGGAGAGCAACTTTCAGTTGCACCACTTCCCGGGGAGAAACACGGCCTACCGCTACCTTTGAAATAATACGTTCCAGATCACCGATCTGTTCGATTTGTTCATCCAGTATCTCCTTCACCTCCGGATGACGGAAGAAATAATCTACGACATTCTGCCGTTCCTGAATAGGTTTCACATCTTTCAACGGGAAAAGTACCCAACGCCGCAACATACGTGAACCCATCGGAGAAACCGTCTTGTCGATTACGTCCAGCAGGCTGGTTCCTTCGTCATTCATCGTACCGACCAGTTCCAGACTGCGCACGGTGAACTTATCCAGGCGCACATAACGGTCTTCTTCAATACGTGACAATGCTGTAATATGCGAAATATGTGTATGTTGTGTCTGATCCAGATAATAAAGGATTGCTCCCGATGCGACGACGCCCAGTTTCAAATGTTCTACTCCGAAACCTTTGAGATTCTTTGTTTCGAAATGTTTCAACAGACGGTCGTTGGCGGCATCGGTCGAGAATACCCAGTCTTCCATTTCAAAGGTAAAGAAACGAGGACCGAAGGCTTCTTCGAAACGTTTCTTATTATTACGCTCGATCAGAACTTCCTTCGGAGAGAAGTTATTGAGCAGTTTGTCGATATAGTCGATTGTTCCCTCAGCAGTCAGAAATTCACCGGTGGAAATATCCAGCAGGGAAATTCCACAAACATCCTTTCCGAAATGAATGGCGGCAAGGAAATTATTTTCCTTATGATTCAGGATATTGTCGTTGATAGAGACACCCGGTGTAACCAACTCCGTCACTCCGCGTTTCACCAGCTTCTTAGTCATCTTCGGGTCTTCCAGCTGGTCGCAGATAGCAACACGTTTACCGGCACGGACCAGCTTGGGAAGATAAGTATCGAGGGCATGATGCGGAAATCCGGCCATTTCAATAAACTGGCCCGGCCCGTTGGCTTTTTTTGTTTGTACGATTCCCAGTATCTCGGCACCAATCACGGCGTCTTCGCCATACATTTCGTAAAAGTCTCCTACACGGAACAGAAGTACAGCATCCGGATGTTTCGCCTTTATATCGAAATACTGCTTCATCAATGGGGTTTCAACGATCTTTGCCACGGGATATATCTTTTATCATTTTATTTACAACCGCACAAAGGTACAAATTTTTATGAGAGAAAAATAACCTCCTCTTGCATCAGCTTCTTTATTAATTAGAAAACTTTCCTACACTTTTTAAATAAAAAATATAACTTTGCCAGCATGTCTGACAAGAAACATCTTAGAATCATGAAAAAAACTTTATTACTCGCTTCCGGCTTTATGCTGGCTGTTCCTTTTGTACAAGCACAAAAGAACAAAGACAAAAAACCGAACATCGTATTTATTTTAGCAGATGACCTGGGATACGGTGACCTGAGTTGCTACGGACAGGAAAAGTTTGAAACTCCGAACATCGACCAACTGGCGCAAAACGGTATGCGTTTCACCCAGTGCTATTCGGGAACGACTGTCAGTGCCCCTTCCCGCTCCTGCCTGTTGACCGGTACACACAGCGGACATACTCCTGTTCGGGGAAACAAAGAACTCGACCCGGAAGGACAATTCCCGTTGCCGGAAGGTACCCGCACCATCTTCCATGTGATGCAGGATGCAGGATATAAGACTTCTGCCTTCGGTAAATGGGGATTAGGTTATATCGGTACTTCGGGCGATCCTAAAAACCAGGGTTGTGAAACATTCTACGGATATAACTGCCAGTTGCTGGCACATAGTTACTATCCCGACCACCTGTGGGATAACGACCAACGAGTGGAACTAAAAGATAATGTATTGGAAGTTCAATACGGAAAAGGTACTTATTCGCAGGATCTTATCCATTCGAAAGCACTCGATTATCTGGATAACCTCAAGGAAGACGAACCTTTCTTTATGTGGTATCCGACTATCCTGCCACATGCCGAACTGATCGTACCGGAAGACAGTATTATTAAGAAATTCCGTGGCATGTATCCCGAAAAGGCTTACAAAGGAACAGAACCGGGCAGTCCGGCTTTCCGCAAAGGCGGTTATTGCACACAGCTTCATCCGCACGCTACATTTGCTGCTATGATATATCGTCTGGACGTATATGTGGGACAGATTGTTCAGAAGCTGAAAGATAAAGGTTTATACGATAATACAATCATTATTTTCGCCAGCGATAACGGTCCGCACATGGAAGGTGGCGCCGATCCTGATTTCTTCAACAGCAACGGTATGTACCGTGGCTACAAACGTGACTTATATGAAGGCGGTATCCGCGTGCCGATGATTATCTCATGGCCGGGACATATCCAACCGGGAACAAAAACAAACTTTATGTGTTCTTTCTGGGATGTATTGCCTACATTCGAAGAAATCATCAGCCCGAAAGCTAAACAGAAAGAGATGGATGGCGTAAGCATGTTACCGTTGCTTCAAAACCGTAAAGGACAGAAAGAACATGAATTCCTGTATTTCGAATTTCAGGAAATGAACGGTCGTCAGGCTGTCCGTCAAGGTCCGTGGAAACTGGTTCACATGAACATCCGTGGCGATAAGCCTTATTATGAGCTTTATAACTTAGCAGCCGATCCTTCGGAAAGACATAACATCCTGGATAAATATCCTGAAAAAGTAGCCGAACTGAAAGAAATCATGGTTCGTGAACACATCGAAGACCCGAACTGGCCGTTGCTGAAGAAGTAAAACCATTGAAAATAGGGGATGTCCGACTTTTGGACATCCCTTTTACTTCTGTTATATTTACTTTTTTACCAACTTATGGCTACTTCTTCCTTCCACAGTCTGTACTTCCATCACATAAATACCTGCCGGATATCCGCTATAAGAAAGCGTAACGGTTGAGTTATTGCTTCCCGGCTGCTTTTTTAACAGGCGGCCGTTCATATCATACAAAGCAACTTCCAGAATAGCTACAGGAGAAGTTACATAAGCTGTACCATCCACGTAGGAGACAGAAACATTCATATCCGAAGATATTTCTTCCGTCGAAGTCGGGTCGGCAGCCACCAGAATCTCGCCGGTCGTATTACCACCGCCTCTTACCCATTTCCATTCGCTGCCGTCACTGCTCTTATAAAGCAAACGGATACGATCACCCGGAGCGATTGCTTTGGTAATCGTACAAGGTATCTCCTGCCCCACTCCGCGTTCTATCTCGATAGTGACAGGTTCTTCGCTGGAAATAAATTCTTTGGTATTTCCATCCTTATCCACAAGGGCTGCAACAAGGTTACCGGTGAAATCACGGATACTCATATTTCCTACATAACCGTATTGAAGACCGAAAAGCTGGTTCTGTTCGAAATCGTCAGTCGTAGCAGACAGACCATTGAATACAGTACCCTCATTTTCACCATAGAAAAACACCAGTACGTCCTGATAGGTCGAACCTTCCACCGGCTTCATCATGCTGATAATGGCATTCTGGTCGAGGGAGAAACCACCGCCGCTATTGCCACCTGTTCCCTGTTCTTCGGGTTCGAGAACCGATAGCAGGTAATAACCGTTCGCCAGTCCGCTCCAACCCCAGTTCACATGATAATAATCGGATGTATTGTATCCGTCGATAATAAACTGATGGCCTTCGTTCTGATCATTTTCACCACCATAGATGACAGGGCGATTATCATCCAATTCACCTTTGATGATAGACTCCCACTCAGCCGTCTGATAGTTTTCACGTTGCAATACATGAAGAGACTTATCGTATTTCATATAATTGACAAGGCCCTGGGCTGCTGTAATTGTCAGCGCACCACTGTTTCCGGGCGCGTAATTCATTTCCGACATAACACCGACATCATACATCAGAGTAGCTACATTCTGCGCCTGCTGGGTAGTGTATTGTCCGGCAGTATAAGTAGAAGGCATATTATCCCATTGGTAAGGCGTATTGAAAGTGGCGGAAAGAGATAAGCCATATGTCTGTGAAGTATAGGAATGACTGCCCTGTCCTACATCCGGCCATTTATGGTATTGCATGGCAATAGCAGTGGAAGTCGCCACGCAACCGGTCGGAGTACGCTGGCTATTTACCACCGGGCAAAGATTATTATAAGGCGTCATCTGGTCCCACAACACAGTCGTCAGTAATACACCATCCGAACTCAGTTGCATAGTGCCCTGCCGCAACTGATTCCAGGCGGCAGTTATCTCTTTACCGGCTACCGTTTTATTTCCGCGCATCCAGTTAATCTGACGCTGATAACTGTCAAACCATGAACGCAGGTTAACCGGCATGGAATCTTTCCGGAACGGTTCCTGCATACCATATCCCAGAATAGGATAAACAACGTCATCACCGGCAACGACCACAAAACCGTTATCATCGCCCTGATTAAACACATAAAAAGTAGCATCCTGCGAACCGGCATCCGATTTGGTAGCGACTCCGCCATCCGACCAGACTAACGTCAGTTTCGTAAGCGAGGATTTGGTCTGCGGACGATTGCTTTTCAGAAAACTGAGCGCAACGCTCCGGGCCTGTTCCACATCGACAGGGGCAGCGCTTATCGACATTGTCAACAAGGCAACCAGGAAAACAATAGTACATCTTCTCATTACTTGTAATTTTTATAGTTTAAATTTAGCTTGCTTGTCAGAGGTCGGGTTAAAGGCATTAATGGCGTTTCAAATTTATTGTCATTCAATAACAAAGAGGATGGAAAGAAGGTTCAATTTCCTCCGTAGGGAACTGTAATTTCCCAGGCAGGAAACACGTGTTTCCTATGGAAGAAACTAGAGTTTCCTGCTAAGGAAATTGTGACGGGGTAGAATGAGGCAAATAAGTATCCGCCGAAGCAGGCTCATTTTGTACGAGTCTTCGTTCAAAAAGAACGATAAACCCGGACCGAAGATTCGTTATGTGAAGTAAAACTAAATAAAATAACTAACTTTGTGGCTTTAAACTGAAAACGATAAAAAACGATTAGATATTATGGAGTACAATTTCAGAGAAATCGAGAAAAAATGGCAAGAATATTGGATTGCCAACGGGGTTTATAAAGTGAAAGAAAATAAGGATAAACCCAAATACTACGTGTTGGATATGTTCCCTTACCCATCCGGTGCAGGACTACATGTAGGTCATCCGCTCGGTTACATCGCTTCTGACATTTATTCCCGTTTCAAACGGTTACAGGGTTTCAACGTATTACACCCGATGGGATACGATGCTTACGGCTTGCCGGCAGAACAATATGCCATCCAGACCGGACAGCATCCCGAAGTAACTACCAAACAAAATATCGCCCGTTATCGTGAGCAGATGGATAAAATAGGTTTCAGCTACGACTGGAGTCGTGAAATCCGTACCTGCGACCCGGAATATTATCACTGGACACAATGGGCATTCATCAAAATGTTCAACAGCTACTATTGCAACGATGAAAAAAAAGCACTTCCTATCGAAAGCCTGATTGAAGCCTTCGAAACCGTAGGTACTGAAGGTCTGAACGTTGCCTGTGGCGAAGAATTAAGTTTCACCGCCGCTGAATGGAAAGCTAAAAGTGACAAAGAAAAACAAGAAATATTACTGAATTACCGTATCGCTTATCTGGGTGATACAATGGTTAACTGGTGTTCCGAACTGGGAACCGTACTGGCAAATGATGAAGTTGTAAACGGCGTTTCCGAACGTGGAGGCTTCCCGGTAGAACAAAAAATGATGCGTCAGTGGTGTCTGCGTGTATCTGCTTACGCCCAGCGTTTACTGGACGGACTGGATACCATCGACTGGACGGATTCATTGAAAGAAACACAACGTAACTGGATAGGCCGAAGCGAAGGTGCCGAAGTCAATTTCAAGGTAAAAGACAGCGACCTGGAATTTACCATCTTCACTACCCGTGCCGATACGATGTTCGGTGTTACTTTCATGGTACTGGCTCCCGAAAGCGAACTGGTTGAGAAATTAACAACTCCGGAACAAAAACAAGAAGTAGACGCTTATCTGGACCGTACCAAAAAACGTACAGAACGTGAACGTATTGCCGACCGCCAGGTAACAGGTGTGTTCAGCGGTTCATACGCAATCAATCCGTTTACCGGAGATGCAGTGCCTGTATGGATTAGCGATTATGTGCTGGCCGGTTACGGTACAGGAGCCATCATGGCTGTTCCGGCTCACGATAGCCGTGACTATGCTTTCGCAAAACATTTCAACTTGCCTATCATCCCGTTGATTGAAGGTTGCGACGTTAGCGAAGAAAGTTTCGATGCCAAGGAAGGTATCGTCTGCAACTCACCGAGACCGGACGTTACTCCCTATTGCGAATTGTCACTGAACGGATTGACAGTTAAAGAAGCTATTGCCGCCACCAAGAAATTTGTAGCAGAACAGAAGTTAGGACGTGTAAAAATAAATTACCGTCTGCGTGATGCTATTTTCAGTCGTCAGCGTTATTGGGGCGAACCGTTCCCTGTATATTATGATGCCGACGGAATGCCTCAGATGTTACCGTTTGAAGCATTGCCTTTACAATTACCGGAAGTAGACAAATTCTTGCCGACTGCCACAGGCGAACCTCCATTGGGACATGCAACCAAATGGGCCTGGGATTCGGTTAATAAAGAAGTAGTTGAAACCTCCAAGATAGATAATAAAACAATCTTCCCGCTGGAACTTTGTACAATGCCCGGTTTTGCCGGTTCTTCCGCTTATTATCTGCGTTATATGGACCCTCATAACGACAAAGGTTTGGTAGATAAACAGGTAAATGATTACTGGAAAAACGTAGACCTGTATATCGGTGGTACGGAACATGCTACCGGTCACCTGATTTATAGTCGTTTCTGGAACAAGTTCCTGTATGATATGGAAGTTATTTGCGAGAATGAACCGTTCCAGAAGTTGATTAACCAGGGTATGATTCAGGGACGTTCAAACTTCGTATACCGTATCAAAGATACCAATACATTTGTCTCTCTGAACCTGAAAGACCAGTACGAAGTTACTCCTATCCATGTAGATGTAAACATTGTATACAATGATATTCTGGATATCGAAGCGTTCAAAAACTGGCGTCCGGAATATAAGAATGCTGAATTTATCCTGGAAGACGGCAAATATATCTGCGGATGGGCTGTTGAAAAGATGTCAAAATCTATGTTCAACGTAGTAAACCCGGATATGATTGTTGAAAAATACGGTGCAGATACATTACGTCTGTATGAAATGTTCTTAGGCCCGTTGGAACAATCCAAACCTTGGGATACAAACGGTATCGACGGTGTTCATCGTTTCCTGAAAAAGCTATGGGCTTTATTCTACGGAAATACCGACAGCCTTCAAATAACCGATGCCGAACCGACAACTGAAGAATTAAAATCATTACATAAACTGATTAAGAAAGTAACATTCGATATCGAGCATTTCTCTTATAATACTTCTATCAGTGCTTTCATGATCTGTGTCAATGAATTAAGCAGCTTGAAATGTAACAAGCGTGCTATCCTGGAGCAACTGGTTATCCTGCTTGCCCCGTTTGCACCTCATACGGCAGAAGAGTTATGGCACGAATGCGGTCATACGACTACGGTTTGCGATGCTCAATGGCCCCAGCACAACGAAGAGTATCTGAAAGAAAAGTCAGTTACCTACGCTATCTCATTCAACGGAAAAGCCCGTTTCAGTATGGAACTTCCGGCTGACATGCCCCGTGAAGAGGTTGAAAAGGCAGCTCTCAGCCATGAAAGTTCCGCTAAGTGGACGGAAGGCAAAACACCTAAAAAGGTTATTGTCGTTCCGGGTAAGATTGTTAATATCGTTATCTGATGAAAGCTGCTCAGTTTTATAAAATTTATTTTTCAATACAGGATTATCTGATGATTCTGTTCGGAACCTTATTATATGGTTTCGGATTCAATGCATTTATCCTGTCGAATGAAATTGTTACCGGTGGCGTTAGTGGTATCTGTGCGCTGATATTCTTCGCCACAGGTGGCGCCATACCGGTATCGGTTTCATACTTTGTTATCAATGTAGTCTTACTACTGGCCGCACTTAAAATATTAGGTTTTAAGTTCCTGATAAAAACCATATTCGGAGTATTCTCCCTTTCCGCTTCCCTTTCATTTTTTGAATGGCTGCTGAAAGGAAACCCGATTCTGCACGACCAGCCGTTTATGGCTATCATGATTGGTGCCCTCCTTTGCGGAGCCGGACTCGGACTGGTCTTTTCTGCAAACGGAAGTACGGGAGGTACCGATATTATCGGAGCTATCGTGAATAAATACAAGAACATATCCATCGGACGTGCCTTGTTATTCTGCGATTTCTTCATTATCAGTTCTTCTTTCTTCCTCTTCCATAATGTGGATAAGATCGTGTTTGGTTTCGTAGAAATGATAATCAGCAACTATGTCCTCGACATGGTATTGAATGGTAACCGTCAATCGGTGCAATTCCTCATATTCTCACAGAAATACGATGAAATAGCCGAACGAATCATTCACGACCTGGACCGTGGATGTACCATCCTGGACGGTGTCGGAGGTTATTCCCGCAAACCGGTCAAAGTTGTCGTATTATTAGCTAAGAAATCAGAATCAGTATCCATTTTCCGTCTGGTAAAACAGATTGACCATCAGGCATTCATCTCGCAAAGTATTGTCCGGGGAGTTTACGGAGAAGGATTTGACCAGATAAAAACATAAAAGATTCATTCAAACAATTAAAAGCACTTCCATACGTTATATATCGTACAGAAGTGCTTTTTTATTTAGACATTTACAGATATGAAACTCGTATTCGCAACAAATAACCAACATAAGTTGGATGAAGTACAAAAAATAACAGCCGGTCATACAGAAATAGTAAGCCTGGCTGCCATCGATTGTCATGATGACATACCGGAAACAGCCGATACCCTGGAAGGTAATGCACTCCAGAAAGCTCGTTACATTAAAGATAAATTCGGTTACGACTGCTTTGCCGACGATACCGGCCTCGAAGTAGAAGCGCTGAACAATGCTCCCGGTGTATATTCTGCCCGCTATGCCGGTCCCGGACATGATTCGGAAGCCAATATGAAAAAACTTCTCCGGGAAATGGAAGGGATGGAAAACCGCAAAGCCCGTTTCCGTACCGTTATAGCACTTATTCTGGATGGAAAGGAATATCTGTTCGAAGGCATAGTAAACGGTCAGATAACAAAGGATAAACGCGGAACAAGCGGATTCGGATACGACCCTATCTTTATGCCGGACAATCATACGGAGACATTTGCCGAAATGGGTAATGATATAAAGAATACAATCAGCCACCGGGCTGAAGCTGTAAAAAAATTAAGTGCTTTTTTATCTACATTATCAGAATAAATTATGAGAAGAATTGTATATACTCTTTTACTTTGTACGATAATATCCAATCTGATAGCTCAAAAAAGTGTTGGAGAATGGAGTACTTATCTGGCCTATTATACAACAACTCAAATTGCCGAAGGTAATAATCATGTATATGCCGTAGCTGATGGTTCTCTTTATAGTTATAATAAAGAAGACAACAGTATTACTCATTATTCCAAACAAACAGGATTAAGTGATAACGACATAAACTTTATTAGTTTCAATCCGGAAGTAAATACATTATTAATTACTTATACGAACGGTAACATAGATTTATTAGGAGAAAATGGCATTTACAATCTTTCTTATTTACTGGATAACTCAAACGTAACAGATAAGACAATTAATAATATCTATCTTTATAAAGAATTAGCTTATCTATCTACTAATTTTGGAATTATAGCCTTAAATATGGATAAGAAAGAAATCAAGGATACATATAAATTAAATAGAACCGTATATTCCGTTGCCATAAACGGAAATTACATTTATGCTGCTACATCCGGAGGTCTGTTACATGCTTCATTAGATAGTAATTTATTGGATTATAATGAATGGAATCCTTATTCATTATCTTCTTCACCGTTAGAATTCAATACAAGCAATATTCGACAAATATCTTTCTTTAAAGATAAACTATGCTTTTTTGTCAATCAGAGTAATAACAAAGGTATTTATTATCTGCAATCGGAAGGAAACGTAAGAAGCCTGCTGAAAAATAATAACCTGACTCATATGGTTATTGAAAATGATAAATTAATAGCTTATACGTATTCGGAATTATTTATTTATTCATCTTTATCCGGTACCGATAGGGACGTGGTAAACGTAGGAACCGTCAACAACGTATCTTCACTCAAAGACCCCAATACATTTTGGATAGCATCCGGAACCAGCGGAATAAAAGGAATACAAAAAAAGAATAACTCATATGAAGTTATTTTAGAAAATACCAATAGCGATACAATGTATCCTAAACGGAATTATAACTATTTCATGACAATGCATGATAATAAATTATTAGTTATCGGAGGAGGACGCGATACCGATCGTTGGGGTAGACGCGGCACGTATATGAAATATGAAAACGGAGAATGGTATAACTTCAATGAAAATGAAATAAACAACAAATTCAGAAACTTTTGGGACTACACCGGAATTGCCATTGATCCTAACAATCCGGATCGTTATTTCATTTCTTCATATGGAGAAGGCATAGTCGAATTAAAAAATAACGAAGCCATACAACTTTATGACTCCCAAAACAGTACATTGGAAAGCATTGCTAAATTAGATCCGTTACATTATGTACGTATTGGTGGAATCACATTTGATAAAAACGGAAACTTATGGGCTACCAATTGTGAAGTTCCATCCCTGCTTCAGGTATTAAAAGCAAATGGGGAATGGGTTAAATTCCAATCCTCTGAACTTGCAATATCTTATAAAACAGACAAAATAACAATAACATCCGATAATCGCAAATGGATTAATTGCGATCAAGGAATATTTATCTTCAACGAAAAAGGAACGATTGACGATAAAAGCGACGACGAATCTAAATTATATACAACATTTACAGATGCCAACGGAAGCATAGACGTCAGCGGTTATTACTGTGTAGTTGAAGATAAAACCGGACAAGTCTGGATCGGAACATCCAGAGGCCCTATCATTTGCAGGAATCCAAGAAATAGTATCGACAAAATATCTTGCGAACGTATTGTCCGGACAAACAACGAAAATGGAGAACCTTTTTATCTTCTTGATGGAGAAAAAATCAATGCCATCGCCGTTGACGGAGGAAACCGTAAATGGATAGGAACACAAAGTTCCGGTGTATTTTTAGTCAGTGAAGACGGGATGGAAACCATTTACAACTTTACAACAGCCAATTCTCCACTCCCATCCAACCAGGTCAATACTCTAGCTATCAACCAGCAGACAGGAGAAGTCTTCATCGGTACCGAAAAAGGACTGGTATCTTATATGGGAGATGCCACGGAAGGCAGTGAAGATTATTCGGATATATATGCTTATCCGAATCCCGTTCGGCCGGAACAGAATGACCGTGTAACCATCGTCGGACTGATGAATGATTCAAATGTAAAAATAACCGACCTGAAAGGCAATATCATTTATCAGGGTAAATCGGCCGGCGGAACATTTACATGGGATTGCAGAAGAAAAGGTGGTGGCCGTGTTGCTACCGGAATTTACCTGGTATTATCAGCAACACCGGAAGCTAAAGAAAGTGTCGTTACTAAAATAATGGTAGTAAAATAAAAAATCAGCCCTGTTATCATGATGAATAACAGGGCTGATTTTTTATTATAAACCTAACTTCTCAGATATCTCCAACATCTTCCGAATCGGTTTAATAGCTTTTTTCTGCACCTCTCCGTCTACGAATATTTCCGGCATCTCATACTTCAGGCAGTTATAGAGCTTCTCCATCGTATTCAAACGCATGAAATTACATTCGTTACAAGCACAGGTACTATCGTTTGGCGGAGCCGGGATAAACTCCTTTTCCGGACTCTTTTTCCGCATTTCGTGAATGACGCCGCTTTCCGTCGCTACAATGAACTGTTTCTTGTCCGACTTGATAGTGTGCTTCAAAAGTGCCGCAGTCGAACCTACGAAGTCGGAAACCTGTATAACGGGCTGTTTGCATTCCGGGTGGGTGATTACTTCTGCATCCGGATACTGTTTCTTCAATTCCAATATCTTTTCCAGTGAAAATTGTTCATGCACATGGCAGGCACCATCCCACAGCAACATATTACGTCCGGTAATACTGTTGATATAATTACCCAGGTTACGGTCCGGACCGAAAATCATCTTCGTTCCTTCCGGGAAACTTTCAACAATCTGACGGGCATTCGTGGAAGTTACCACCACATCTGTCACCGCTTTCACAGCAGCAGTTGTATTCACATAAGAAATAACCACATGATCCGGATGCTGTTTTACAAATTCAGCAAACTCCGGAGCCGGACAACTGTCTGCCAGCGAACAGCCTGCATTCAGATCGGGAACCAGTACCTTCTTATCCGGACAAAGAATCTTCGCCGTTTCACCCATGAAATGAACACCGCAAAGAACAATGATATCCGCCGTTGTTTTAGCCGCCCACTGAGCCAGTGCCAGGCTGTCTCCTACATAATCTGCTATATCCTGTATATCTCCTGTCTGATAATAATGAGCGAGGATAACCGCATTTTTCTCTTTACGCAACTTATCGATGGCCTCCTTCAGATTTATATCTTTGGGAACCGGTGCGTCCATATATCCGATTGATTGATTTGTCAACATAGTATATCTATTATATTATTCCTGATTTCAATAGCCTATCAACAAGGTTATCACCAGTCTTTATTATTGATATTCTTACTATTAGTATAGTTATTAACTTCTTGTTGATAATCTGCAAAGGTAAAAACTTTATTCATTCCCGCCGAAAAACAAAAGCAAAACTTAGCTATCCGATGACAAAAAAGGTATAAATTATTTACCTTATTCTATAGGGGCGAGCAGAGAGTTTGTCACACCTCATTATCAAACGATTACCCTTAAAAACGATTACAACCAGGGGTAAAAACATACTACATTTGCCCTTGAGTTTGTCACCGTTAACATTTGAATACATTCAATAGAAGTAGCTTATTATCATCCCGATGATGTTGAAATGCCATCCCGGTGTTGATGCCGCCTCACCGGGACGACAATATTCAAAGCTAATAGCTTTTATCATTAAAGCCTATTGCTTTTACGCTTAAAGTCTATTACCTTTGACCTTAGTCATAGCTATCCGGATAATAATACGAAGGTTTTAATTCAATGTTATTGACCGGATCCGGGGGTATTCACAGTTAGTCCCTTCGGGACATTCGCTGTCACTATTCTTAATCCGATGACAGGAGTTAATGACATAAGGTTTCATCAACCATTAGTTATCCACAATCATATATTATATTCTTATTAATCTTTAATTTTAAATTTAAATATGATGAATATGATATCCTGTTGAAACAGTTAATACATTTATCTTACAATATTTGTTTGGAGAGTTATTAAAGTATATGAACCGGTTATCAAGAGGATACTAACATGAATAATGATATTTTAATTGCTGTATATCTTTATATTACGTACTTTATTAGTTTTATGTTGATAACTGGTTGTGTGTAAAAGTTTATATCTCCGGATGGTTGTTGAAACGTGTATAACCCTTGTTAATAGCTCGTAATAAATAAGGGGTTATAATTGTTGCATAATTAAAACAAGGGGGTGTATAACGGAGATTCTGAATAATGCAAGAACTTTTTTTCATTTTGTGTTCACTACTTATCAATACCTTTTCAACGGCATATCCACATTAATTCGCTACTTTTGCAACCAAAGAAAATAGCTATGCGTAAACTGAAGATAACAGAAATGAACCGCCTCACGCCGGAGGCTTTCAAGGAAAGTAAAAAGATACCTTTAATTGTTGTACTTGACCATATTAGGAGCCTGAACAATGTCGGTTCCGTTTTTCGTACTTCCGATGCGTTCCGGGTAGAGGCTATTTATTTATGTGGCATTACAGCCTGTCCTCCTCATGCAGAGATTCACAAGACGGCTTTAGGGGCGGAAGAAACAGTCGACTGGAAATATTTTAAAGATACACACGAGGCTGTTGATAACCTGAAACAACAAGGGTATGTCGTATGTGCCATTGAACAGGCAGAGGGAAGCGTGATGTTGGATAAGTTGTTGTTAGACAGGAATAAAAAATACGCTATTGTCATGGGAAATGAAGTAAAAGGTGTTCAACAATCCGTTGTTGATAACTGTGATATGTGTATTGAAATACCTCAGTACGGGACAAAACATTCATTGAATGTGTCGGTAACGACCGGGATTGTTATCTGGGATTTCTTTAAACAGTTGTCAGAGTAATCCTCTTTCCACCAGGATAACGACCCGTTCTGTCATGGCATCTTTTCCTTTCGGGTCGTATTCGGATTTTAGGCTGGCTCCAAACATACCGGCAAACAGGTTCCAGAAGCCGGCCCTGAAACTACCCAAATAGGCTTTCAACAGGTTATAACTGGATTGGTTACATTCCCTGTCTATCAGTTTGATAAGTAATTTGCCTTGCGAGAAAGTCAGTTTTTTCAACTCCGGTTTATATTCTTTGAACAAGTCTTTTTCCATCCGTTTCAGATGAGCCTGGCGAGCTTTGTCATCGGGAAGGGTTTCCATATATTCGTACGTTTCTATTAATGTTTCGTAGACCATCTTGGCATAAGGTAACGTACGTTTGACATCGCGGACCAGTTTGTTATACTTTTGTTCTTCCCGTTTGTTTTTAAAACGAACTTGCGGAAAGACAAAGACTTCCTGCAAGTTAACAACGGCAATGGTATCTTTCCCGTCGACATACGCTCTTTGTACACCTTCGGGAAGTGTATTTATTTTCAGCTTCTGCGCCTGGCTTCCGACTGCACAGAATAGAAATAAAATCAGGATTTTATACCATCTCTTCTTTATCATCGTTTACAAAAGTAGGTGATTTACCAATAGCCTGTACCGGTTTTACAGAATTTGACTAATTATATGGAAATGATAATTTAGTTGTTAATAAGTTGTCAAGTCAATAAGAATCATTATATTTGCTCCGATTCTGATAATGACAAAACGATATGATTATGAACATTGAATAGTATTTTGCATTAAAAGAGCGTTTATTTATTAACAACCAAAAATATCTTATCTATGAAACAATTGTTTTTATGTTTCCTGTTGGGGATTTCTCCCTGTTTGTATGCTGTTAATAACCTTCGTTTACCCGGTGTCCGTTGTATGGGAATGGGCGAATGTGGTGTTGTGCAATCTGCACTTTTTAATCCTGCGGTAGTTGCTTTGGACAGTTATAAGTCTTTTGATATCAATTACTTTAATTATTACGGACTGAAAGAACTGGGAACGGTGGGTTTGTCGGTCAGTTATCCGAACAACTTACTTTCTGCGGGTGTTAATATCTCTTCTTTCGGTTATGACCGGTACCGGGAAAGTATGTTTCGGGTTTTCCTGGGAAAATCGTTGACTGAAAAATGGACGGCCGGTATCAGTATTCAATATACATTTCTTCAGACCGAGTTGGTTGAAGAAAAGCCGCAATACTTGTCAACCGATGTCGGTATCTTGTTTATTCCCGTTGAAAAGCTGTTGATTGGTGTGTTGATACAGGATTTTCCATCTGTCAGCATTCAGGAAAAAGAGATTGATATAGAGTCTTTTATATCCTATTCATTACAAATAGGTTTTCAATGGGAAGTAATTAACAACCTGTTGATAGCCGGAAATGCGGAGACGAATAAACAGACTGTATTAACAGGTTGTATCGGCATGGAATATCAGTTGCTTACTCATTTTTATGTACGCACCGGTATTAAGACAACCCCTCTCCTGCCTACCTTGGGGATAGGATACCGGTTATCGGGTTTTATTGTAGATGTGGCCGCTCTTTATCACCCGGTGTTGGGAATAAGTACAGGTATTGGTTTGAAGTATTGTTTTTAACGGAATGATCACTATGAAAAGATTGTTGACAACCCTGTTGGTATACCTGTTTATAAATAGTTATAACCTTAATAGTCAGACTATATATTCTGTTGATAAGTGGATGGAATATATAGAAGAAATGGCTTCTGAAACGGAAGATGAAGCACAGATTGAAAACCTGTATTCGGACCTTTCCTATCTGTCGGAACACCCTTTTGAACTGAACAGTGTGACCGAAACTGAACTGAAACGCCTGCCTTTCCTGTCCGACCAACAAATAAACAGCCTGTTGGCTTATCGTGTGAAATATGGAAAGATGGTTACTCTTTATGAACTGAAGAATGTGGAAGGAATGGATTTTTCAACGATTTCTTTATTGCTTCCGTTTGTTTATATCGGAGATATATCGGTTAATAAGCGACTCTTTTCTGTTAAGAACATGTTGAAGTATGGTTCTAATGAGTTGCAAATCAGATATGATAAGTGTTTTCAACAGAAAAAGGGATATTGTTCATATCCGGATAGTATCTTGCAGCAATATCCGAACCGGAAATATCTGGGGGAACCTTTCTATCATTCCCTGCGTTATTCGTATACTTTTGATGACAGGCTCCAATGGGGAATGGTAGCTGAAAAGGATGCCGGTGAACCGTTTTGGAATAACCATCATAAAGGCTATGATTTTTATTCGGTACACCTGTTTTTCAAAGATATGAATAAATGGTTGAAAACTTTGGCCATCGGTGATTATAAGGTTTCTTTCGGGCAAGGTCTGGTTATCAGTAATGATTTTACTCCCGGCCGCAGTTCGATAGTGGCACAGGCGGAAAGACGCAGCAATGGTTTCCGTCGTCACTTTTCAACAAATGAAAATGATTACTTTCGCGGAGTAGCTTCTACTTTAGTATTAAAACAGATATATATCAGTTTGTTATACTCGTATAGAAAGTTAGATGCCGGTGTTGATAACTATGAAGTCAGTACATTTAAAACAGATGGTTTGCATCGGCTGGAACGGGATTGGGAAAAGAAACATACGGTTCCTATGCAGGCATACGGTGGAAATGTACACTATACGACTTCAAATCTTTCCGTTGGGTTTACAGCTCTCTCCTACTCTTTCGGAAAATATCAGGTACAACCGGACCCGAAACCCTATAATCTTTTCTATTTCCGTGGAAACGATAATATCGACATAAGCGTTGATTACATGTTTAAAACAAAGAAAATAAAGTTTTACGGAGAAACAGCCATGTCCTCAAACAAGGCAGTTGCCACATTGAACGCCATCCGATTAACGCCTGTCTCCTATTTTTCTTTATTGTTGCTTCATCGTTATTATGACAAAAAGTATCAGGCTTTTTTCGGGAATGCTTTCGGACAGCATTCATCCGTACAGAATGAACAGGGGTTTTATATCGGGATGCAGTGGACGCCGTTTGCCCGTTTCAAATTGTCGGCGTATGCGGATTTGTTCCGTTTCCCCTGGTTGAAATACGGTGTGGATGCTCCTTCTTCGGGCCAGGAATATATGGTTCAGCTGGATTATAATTCGGGAAAGAACTTTACAACCTATTTGCGTTATAAATACAGAAAGAAAGAAAAGAACCGGACGTTGGAAAATGAATCGGCATTGAGTATTCTGCCTTATTCCCAGCAGCGTATCAGACTGCAATTGCTTTACGGAATACAATCGACATGGGTGTTGAAAACATCGGCCGACGGTGTTTATTATGATGAAGGAAAAGGAAAACGAAGTCTCGGATGGATGATTTCGCAAGGTGTAGGCTGTAAACCGTCTTCTCTTCCATTCCAATCAGATATTTACCTGGCTTATTTTCATACGGACGATTATTACAGCCGTATCAATTCGTATGAGAAAAATATATTGTATGCTTTCAGTATGCCTTCGTTTTATGGGAAAGGAATTAGGTTGTCATTTTCTTTCCGATGGGATATACTAAAGAAACTTTCTCTTTCTGCTAAACTGGGACATAGTTATTATGCAGACCGCGACTTAATCGGTACAGACCAGGAAGAAATAAAAGGACATAATAAAACGGATATGTATATGCTTTTACGGTATAAGTTTTAGAATATATATTTACAATTCAATATCTAATTTATGTCTGATGGAATCCTTTAGTATTTTAGTAAACTTTTCAGCACCTTCTTCTGATAAATGATCGCCGTCTTTGAAATCGTTATCATTGAATTGGTCATCTTTTAGAAAGTTGAAATAAAATACATTTTCGTGATTATTATCCAGCTCTTTTGCGGTGGATAATAATTGGTCGAGTTGATGCTTATCCAGATGCTCATAATAACTATGCCAGGTTGGTGTGGTGACAAGAATTAATTGAATCTGTTTATCTTCACAGAACTGAATGATTTTGTGAAGATATTTCAGATTATCATCCAAATTTTTCCGGTTGTTTAATGTATGTCGTTTGGCTGCTTTTATACCACTTACTTCCAAATTATCTTTTGAAAATTTGTTTACTCTGAATCCTAAAGGAGAATATTGTGAAGTACCCTCTTTCAGATAGTCTTTTATTTTCTCATAAGTAATGCTGCTCGTTATTTCCACACTGTATTTATATTTTTCATATCCCATATAAATACCATAATATTTTAACCGGGATTTGTCCGTATTATCCATCTTGTCCTGAAGCGTACAATACGAAAAAGAAAGGATAACGCATTTTAAATTATTGTACATATTCTCATATTTGGTCAATACAAAATAGTCACGTTCCAAATCCTGTGAAGAATTTGCGAAATTGAAAGCGCTGTTGGTCAGGTATAAAGGATTGACTCCCGACATACAATGTGAATTACCCAATATGAGTGTATTCAGGCTATCTGCATGCTGTGACATCCACTCATTTTTATATTTGTAAGTGTTCGGTATTTGCCGAATAGCATATTCCAACAGGATGAACAGTATCAGGATAGGTATCAGAAAGATAATTAATCGTTTTATAAATTTCTTCATATCGTTTAGAATTGAAAATAAATGAAATCGGCCGGTGTACCTTGCAGAAAGACGATTATAAAAATCAGGATATAATAGATTCCCCAACGGACCACAGGTGATTTGATCTCTTTGTTTATCTGTAATGCATGTTCTTTTTCCCGTTGCATCCATTCAATGATTAGTAGCACTAAGCAATATATCAACGCTCTTTTGCCGTGCGGAAAGGACACCTCGAATAAAGACGGGGAAAAAAGACGTGCTAAATAGTCGGATGCTTCGCCGATGTCGTTGGACCGGAAAATAATCCATCCGATAAGGACAAGGAAAAAGGTGGAAAACATCTGTACAGCTTCTTTGAAAGAGGGTAAAAGTTTACCTTCAGCGATTACATTTTTCGTATATCTCCTGTTTTTATTGAGCAGCAAGAGAGGCATAAACAACAAGGCATGATAAATACCCCATAGAATGAACGTCCAGTTTGCCCCATGCCAGAGTCCGCTGATAATGAATATGATGAAAGTATTTCTGATTATTTTTGTTTTCTTGCAACGGCTTCCTCCCAACGGGATATAGATATAATCGCGGAACCAGGTGCTTAATGAAATATGCCAGCGTCTCCAAAATTCGGATATGTCTCTTGAAAAATAGGGATAATTGAAGTTTTTCATTAAATCTATTCCGAATAACCGGGCACATCCGATAGCAATATCCGAATAACCGGAAAAATCTCCGTATATCTGAAAAGTGAATAAAAGACCGCCGAGTAAAAGAGTAAAACCACTCTGATACTGATAACTGCCCCATATTTCATTGACTGCCATCGCACAATTATCGGCAATGATCATCTTCTTAAAAAATCCCCATAACATCTGCCGGCAACCGTCTATTGCCTTACTGTAGTCGAATGTACGTCGTTTATAAAATTGGGGTAACAGATTGGTAGCTCTTTCTATGGGACCTGCCACCAGCTGCGGAAAGAAACTGACAAAAGCGAAGAATGCAATCGGATCATGACAGGCGGATATTTTCTTCTGATATACGTCGATGCTATAGCTTAAAGCCTGTAAAGTATAAAAACTAATACCTACGGGAAGAAGTATATCCAGTGTTATCCAATCCGGTTCAAACCCTAATGAATGTAATGCAGTTTCAATATTGGTACTGAAGAAATCAAAATATTTGAACGTTCCCAGGATACCTATGTTGAGTAAAATATTGATCGTGTTGATTATCTTCTGTTTCTTCCGGTTACCTTCGGCTCGTTCGATGAGAAGTCCGCTGACAAAACAAAAGGAACTGGTCAGTATGATCAGAGAAAGAAAACGTATATCCCACCAGCCATAAAAGATATAGCTTGCTGTTACGACAAGGAAGTTCTGCCATTTCAAATGCTTGTCTGCTAACCAATATACAATGAAAACGATCGGCAGGAAGCAAATGAATTCTATGGAATTAAACAGCACAATATAAAAAGTTATGTCACTGATTCCCTGAAGTGACAATTGTTATAAAAGAAAACGCAGGAATTTACCGGTTTTTATCGTATCAACAGTCAGTCATCACAGTTTACAGCACACAATAAGGCACCCTGGTATATCACTACTTACCCGTAACAGGTAATGTGAAATACTAGTGTGTCGAAATTCTATAAACTATGAAATATAAACTGAAAAGGATAAAGCCGGACGCTTTCTATGATAAATATCGCCTATATATGATCATCGATCAGTCGCAAAAGTAGTGAAACATAGCTTATTGCCTATTTAATTAATAATAAATTATGTTTCAATAAAGCAAGGGGGATGATCCTCTTTTTAGCTTTTCTTCCTTGGTAATTATAAGGTCTTTTGTAGCTTTGTATCCGTAATTCAGGAAATATTGTTCTGTTCTTTGTTATATAGAGAACTTGATAGATAAAAACGTATTAGATATGTCAACGATTCTTTTTGATAAAATAGTGTTCGGTCCGGTACATAGCCGGCGGTTGGGTGTTTCTCTGGGTATGAACCTGCTTCCTGTGGACGGCAAACTTTGTTCTTTCGATTGCATTTATTGCGAATGCGGACTGAATGGGGAACGGCGTACACGTACCAAATTACCGACCCGTGCAGAAGTGAAGGAAGCATTGACGGAAAAGTTATCGGCTATGCAGGCCGAAGGAATTGCTCCCGATGTGATTACTTTTGCCGGTAACGGAGAACCTACCATGCATCCGGAGTTCGAAGGTGTTATAGAAGATACGATTGCCACCCGCGACCGTTTCTTTCCGAATGCCAAGATTGCTGTCCTATCCAATTCAACCATGTTGCATAAGGAAGGAGTATTCCGGGCATTGAATAAAATTGAAGATAATATCCTGAAACTCGATTCTGTGCTCGACAGCCGGATACAACAGTTGAATGCTCCCAATTCTCCTGCTTTTACATTCGATAAATTGCTCGGACAGTTATGCCGTTTCGAAGGAAATCTGATTATCCAGACTATGTTCCTGAAAGGCGAAGTGAACGGCGAATCAGTGGATAATACAACCGAAGTAGAAATAACCGGCTGGTTTGAAGCCTTGAAGCAAATCAAACCGAAACAGGTAATGATCTATACCATCGACCGTGAAACTCCTTTGAAAGGACTTAAAAAAGTTCCCAAAGAAGCATTGGACGCCATAGCCGACCGGGCACGGAAAGAAGGGTTTGATGTGACGGTTTCCTATTAAAGAGATGAAAGGCGTTTCTTAGAACTATCACAGGGGTAAAAGAACTATCATACTATCATACTATCATATTTTTATATAATATACCTATAATCAATATGTTATCCTATGATAGTTCCTGTTTTCAACCGTCATTTACCTATCATGCAACTATCATAGTCTTATCCTGAAACCCAATATATGCTTCTTGTTTTACTGAAATATATGACTTATTATCAGCGAAATAGTTATTTATGTTGCTCGAGACCCGGGTGTCGACAATATTGAGACCCGGGTCTGGGCACGGTCAACATCCGGGTGTAAAACAGGCTGAGAAGGGCATCTTGAGAACAAAAAGTATGTATTCCTGTGAGATTAGTCTATATATTTTCGCAAAACATATAGAAGGGAAAGCGATATATAAGTGCAATTATATCCTATTTATAAAGCCTTTTTTAGGTCCTAAACAAGGTCTGTTTAGTTAAAATATAGTCCAAATGATGGTTTTATGACAGTATTATGATAGTTGAAAATGGCAACTGTCATGGAATAACATATTGATTATATGCGTATTATGTAAAAAATATGATAGTATGACAGTACATTTGATGAAACATTATTATGAAACTCCAATATAGAAATAATTGAACTAATTGCTCTATTCATTAACACATTAGTAATGTTTGTTCATTATTGTTTGATGCCGCGAACGGTTTTGAAAGTCTTATCATTGCTTAGTTTGAAGAAATAAACACCTTGCGGGAGATTACCTGTCTCTATCCATTCTGCCGGATCGGTTAATTTCCGGATCAGTTTTCCGTCGGATGAATAAATTTCAAGGCTTTTGACTTGCTGGTAATTATTTATCTGTATCCGGTCTTTGAATATTGCAGGGGTGATATGGAAATCGGTTGTTTCCTGTATACTCTCCGTATTTACATTTGTTTCTGCTGTAGCTGTGGCTGCTCTGCTTTCTTTTGAATCGTATAGAGCAGAAACACTGTAGTCATGCTTGCCTCCGGTGACATTTTTATCTGTGTGTTGTAATGTGGAAGCAGGGATAGAAGCTAGTAACATCTGGTCTTTGTATATGTTATATCCGGTAATAGCAGGGAAAGCCGGAATCTGTATATCACTGTTTGCTGCGGGAAGGGGAAGTGTCAGTTCACCTTCTTCGGAAGTGACGGTAGCAGACAGGATAAAATTAATATTGAATTCTTCGTCCAGCAAATATTCCCATTCGTTTCCGTCAAAAGATACCAGATTCCCTTTTCCGTTAATGGCCGGACCATTATCTACGAAAGCAGGATAAACCGAACGTCCGTATTTCCTGGCATAGATGGAAACGATCAGATCCTGGTTGGCATCAATCGTGTAAGGTGTTTTCAACTCTATCGTGTTGGACCGGTTGGCCGTCAGATTGGTTATTTCCTGTTGATAGGTCCGTTCTCCTTGTTTGATAAAGATGGCATAATTCACACTGTAGACAGGAATGAATTTTACGTTTACCAATTTCTTTTTATGTATGTTTATCAATTCTTTAGACTCCCATCTTTGACCGAAATAAAAAGGAGTGCCATAGTATCCGATTTGTGCATCCGAATTTTGTGTACCCCAACCGATCAACTGTGTATATACAGGTGCATTCCATTGAATAAGAACATTATTGGAAGAAATGGATTGGGCAGTAACATTTGTCGGTGACTTATAATTGATAAGGTTCCCCTCCTCTCCGGTTTGCGACAAACCGGGAATTGTTGTTGCACCGGTGTTCAACGGATCGAGCCAGATATCCATACGTCCGGTATCAGCTTGGCTGTATTTATCCCAGTGATAAGAAAACTTGCCGTATAAGTTATTGCCGCTTGTCAGGCGGCAAGTAGAATTACCGCCGGTCAGTGTACCTACTATCTGCTTATTTTCATTGAAAAGCGGCGAACCGGAAGAACCGCCTTCCGTGATACTGTGCCCGTTGGTTGTTTTGTCGAAAATGACATTCCAATGGGCATTGAGAGCTCCGGCTTTGGATAGATTATCTATCCAGGTCGTTGTTTTTACCGGGTGATTACCGAAGGTCGATATTTTCATATAATCGCCGGAAGGATGATGAATATTCACTCCGGATGAAGTTGTCGTTTCACTTCTGTCCCAACCGTTGAAATATACATTATATTCTGCCGGGATCTTGTCGTTCAGCAATAATAACAGTCCGTCGGAACCGTCCTCTATCGGAATACTTACAATCCGCCGGCAGCCGGTCATTGTTTTATGTCCGGCTATTGGCGAAGCGTTTTCGCATCCGGTATGTTCAAAATGGAAATAAAATACCCATTGGTTTAGATCTGTTTCCGAAGCAGTTGTTCCGTTATCGTAATCTTGTGTACAATGGAAAGCCGACAATATATAAGGTTTCATGTCTTTCGCCGTGTTGTTCACCAGTGAACCGGAACAGAGGTATCCGGCCTTCCCTATTTTCTCAACCATCATGCAAACACCGTTCTTTTCGTGTTGCCACTCCTCTCCTTCTTCGCAGTTGATATTGACCATGCAGGAACCGGAAGTTCCCGGGCCGGTATTCCGTAAGTCAGTAGTTACATGCAGATGATTGTATCCGTATCCTATCTGATTAATGGCTATACGGGCTTTTTCGTCCGAAACAGGCGGTTCGTATTCGAGAATGATATCATCGCCGGCCACAAATTCCGTAGCAAATGATTTTCCGTCCGGATTGGTTTGCGAAGTATAGGCTCCCAGTAAATGCGTCTTTTCTGCATTGTATATGAATAGTTTTCCGCCTTCAGGCAGGTAAAATGTTTCATAATATAACATTAAGGCAATCGCCCCTTTTGCCTGAAGGCGAAGCTGCCAGATTTTTTCTCCGCCGGGCAATACCCGCCATTCTCCGGCATTTTCCATGTTCAAATCCGTATCTATCAATGCAGAAACAGCCAGAGGTGCTCCCTGGCTTACCCGCCATTCATCGACCGCTATCCTGTCTTCCACACTGAAATTTACCGGTATCTGAACAGCCGGTTGCCAGCTTTTCAACGGGTTCTGATAGTTGAAACTAACCGGTTTTCCTCCTTCGCTTATCTGCGATTTTGCTTTGCCGGGGCAAAACAGGAATAAGCAGATGATACTTATATAAATGCAGTGATAAAACAGTCTGTAACGATTCATTATAATTTGATGTAGATACGTTTCTTATATAACCAATATCCCGGTATCCAGTTCAATACGACAAACAAAATAGCCCATGCCAACGAACCTCCGAAGTTTCCGAAGAGCGGGACCAGGACATCTGCATATACATACGGTGTCACTCCGCATTTATCGAGTACCACTGCAAATACATCTCCCTGTACATAGAGATATAACGGATTAATCCCGAAAGATTCGAAAAACAGCGACCATTTCTTTTTGCCGTTTATGTCGATGATCCAGATCAGCAACGCCAGAAACAACGAGCCGAATCCGCAAGTGGTTAATACAAATGTACTGCTCCATAGTTTTTTATTGATCGGGCAGCCGTAACTTAGCAGGAATCCCAGGAACAGAATAATTGTTCCAAAGATAAACAAATTCCTGATAATTAATTCATTGTTCTTTTTACAGTCGAGAATCATTTTACCCACATAGAAACCGAGCAATACATGCCCGATACTTCCCAGGCAACTCAGCAACCCTTCCGGGTCAAAGGCGATGCGGGTTCCGTCTGCCAGATAATCATGGTACATATGCGTATTTCCGAACAGTGCACGGTCGACTATTGCAATTATATTATTTTCCGACAACGTCTGGCTGCCGGTAGCGGCTAAAAGTATCCAGTAAAACAGCAGTATTCCGGCTGCTGTCTGTAAAATATATTTATGCTTAACGGATAATCCGATCAGTGAGCCGATCCCGTAAGCCAGTGCCAGCCGCTGCATAACCCCCAGGATACGCAGGTTTTCGAAATTGGAAAATCCGTTGTAGCAGAGATGTCCGAATAAATTCAAGGCAAATCCGACCAGGAAGATCAGCATGGTCCGTTTCAGTACTTTCGTAACGCTTTCTCCGGATAATTTGAAGTCGTATTTCCGCAATGAAAAGAACATGGAAACTCCCATAATAAACATAAAGAACGGGAATACCAGATCGGTAGGAGTGAGGCCGTTCCATGATGCATGCCGTAGCGGAGCATATACATATCCCCAGCTTCCCGGATTGTTCACCATGATCATCCCTGCAATTGTAATACCTCTCATTACGTCCAGTGAGAGCAGTCTTCCTGATTGTGCCATAATTTTAGATTATTCGGTTATAAAACGCAAATGTAAGTAAAAAGAACAGGATTATATAGAGAATAAAATGGAATAAGAATTAATATATTGAAGGTGGATTAAGTAAAATATCTCTATCCTATTGATAGGGGTATTTCTTGTTTTTCATGTCTTCACAATAGTGAAAACGGAAAAGATATGAAACGATTGTTGTTATGGATGGTGTTGTTGCTCCCTGTTGTTGCCGGGGCAAAAGAGGAAGAGGCATTCAGGAGATGGGAATTTGCTCTTTCAGGAGGGTTGAATAATAACTATTCCTGGGAGGTGGAGCCGGCGTTTACTTTCTTTGTTTGCCGGTATGTCGGTATAACAGGAGGTGTTAATTTTACAGGACAGTTTTATGATGAATATTATTCCGGCTCTGCTCCGGGAAACATGAGATGGTATATCGGTTCGGATGAATCGAATGTAAAACGGATACTTTTCCGTCCGGCCCTCCGGTTGCGTACACCCAATATAAACAGGTGGGGAGATCGTGACCTGAAGGTAACGTTCAATATGGAACCCGGCGCATATATGGTTGTTCCTGCCAACGAAACGCTTCGGGTGGGTTATGAAAATGAAAAACACCCCACTCCGGCTCTGCATACGGAAGATGTGACTAACCTGAATGGGGATTGGTTATATTGGAATGTAAGGAGTTTTATGCAGATCGAAGTAGAAAGCTGGGTATTTTCAGCCGGATATACCATTTCTAACTATGATGTGTATGGCGGTCGCCGTAACCTCGTGATTGAACGGAAACCGCTGAACGATATGCTATGGAAAAAGAAGATGACGCATTCGTTCTTCCTTTCCATAGGCATTCAGTTTTAGAAATTATTTTACAGCTTCTTCCGCTTTCCTGACAGCTTCGTTGATGTTGGAGCAGATATTATCCGGTCCGATCTTCTTGTCGAATCCGGATTTGGTCAATACCCGGCGTACATCTTCGTTTACTCCGGATAAGATCATATGGATATTTTCTGCTTTCGACAGACGGAACAGGCTTTCCAGGTTATGCAGGCCGGTCGAATCCATGAACGGGACTTTGCGCATGCGGATGATACGCACTTTAGGTTTGTCGCCTATGATGTTCATGACGTCGTCGAACTTATTGGCTATGCCGAAGAAGAACGGACCGTCGATTTCGTACACCTCTACGCCTTTCGGTAAAGTCAGCACTTCTTCATCGTGATGGATTTCTCCTTCATCGGACAGGTCGATCTCGTCTTTGGAAACAGACACATGCGTCGTTTCCGCTACCCGTTTCATAAACAGGAACATGGCGATCAGCAAACCTATTTCAATGGCGATGGTCAGGTCGAAAATAACGGTCAGGAAGAATGTGACCAGCAAAACAGAAACATCGCTTTTCGGATTCTTCATCAATGAACGGAAGGTACGCCATTCGCTCATATTATAAGATACAATAATCAACACCCCTGCCAGGCAAGCCATCGGGATATGCTTGGTAAGCGGTCCGAGAAACAACAGGATCAGCATCAGTACGACTGCATGGATAATACCGGCTACAGGCGTACGGCCTCCGTTGTTGATATTGGTCATCGTACGGGCAATTGCTCCGGTAACGGGAATACCTCCGAAAATGGGAACAATGATATTGGCGGCTCCCTGGGCGATCAGTTCCGTGTTCGAATTATGCTTATCTCCCGTCACACCGTCGGCTACAGTTGCCGAAAGAAGTGATTCGATAGCCCCCAACATGGCGATGGTAAAAGCCGCAGGAAGCAGGAGATTGATTGTTTCCATATTGAAGGAAATAGCTTCCGGTTGCGGGAGGGAAGCATTGATAGTGAAACGGTCGCCAATGGTTTCAATACCTGCGATACCCAGATGATTGCGCATAATATATACGATGACTGTCATGACGATAATAGCAATCAACGATCCCGGTATCTTTTTGGAAAATCGGGGAGAGATGGCAATAATAAGTATACTGACAATCCCTATTACGAACGACCAAGGATTAACCGTATGGAAATGTTCGAAGTAAGCAATCCATTTGGAGATAAAATCGGCCGGCACTTTTTCCATCGTCAGTCCGAACAGGTCTTTCATCTGTGTGGTAAAAATAGTCAGTGCGATACCGCTGGTAAAGCCGACAACGATCGGGTAGGGGATGAACTTAATGACTGTGCCGAGTTTTAATGCTCCCATAATTACCAGTATGATACCGGCGATAACGGTTGCAATGGCAAGTCCTTCGATACCGAAATTCTGTATAATACCGTATACAATGACGATAAATGCTCCCGTCGGTCCCCCGATCTGCACATTGCTGCCTCCCAGAAAAGAGACAATGAACCCACCGATAATAGCGGTGATCAATCCTTTTTCCGGACTAACTCCCGAAGCAATACCGAATGCGATGGCAAGCGGAAGGGCTACAATGCCCACAATGATCCCTGCCATCAGGTCTGCCATGAATTTTTCTTTGGAATAGTTTTTCAGTGCCGAGATCAACTTGGGCTGAAAATCAAATTTACGTTCCATCTTTCTGCCTAGTATGTTAAATTTTGATGCAAAGATACAATAATATTTAGCGTAAAGCATAAAATATAGGATATATTGTAATGTCGACATTGCAAATGTGGTAAAAATTGTATCTGTATCTGTCCTGAACTAATGATTACTTGTCTTTCGGGAGAAAAGTAATAGATGGAATTTATCTGTGGATAGATATATTTTAAGTAAAAGAATGAATTAAAGTATTAAACATTTTCCTACTTTTGAGAGTTATTTCAATAGGGCGATCTTACAAACTCATTTTATACTACATATATAATTAGCATTATGGAAAAAAGTATTAAAGGTACACGTACCGAACAGAATCTGCTTAAATCATTTGCCGGAGAATCTCAGGCAAGAAGTCGTTACACATTTTTTGCAAGCGTAGCTAAAAAAGAAGGTTACGAACAAATAGCTGGTGTATTTATGGAAACAGCTGAACAGGAAAAAGAACACGCTAAGCGTTTCTTCAAATTCCTGGAAGGTGGCATGGTGGAAATTACTGCTTGTTATCCGGCCGGTGTGATCGGCACAACAATGGAAAATCTGGCTGCTGCTGCTGACGGTGAGAACGAAGAGTGGGCTGACTTATACCCTGCATTCGCTGACATCGCAGAAGAAGAAGGTTTCAAAAACATTGCAGTTGCTTTCAGAATGATTGCTAAAGTGGAAGCTGAACACGAAAGACGTTACCGTAAACTGTTGGCTAACTTGACAGAAGGCAAAGTATTCGAAAAAGACGAAGCTATCTTCTGGCAGTGCCGTAACTGCGGTTTCGTGATCGAAGGCAAGAAAGCGCCGATGAAATGTCCGGCATGCGAACATCCGCAGGCATTCTTCGAACCGATGAAGCAGAACTATTAAAATCTGATTTTAATTAAAAAATTAAGCGTCCTTATCCAATATATTGGGGATAAGGACGTTTTTTATTTGTATTCATGCGAATAAAATATATCTTTACCAGCCATTAATACTTAATTCTAATTTCTTCTGAATAGTTGGCAGAATGAGCATATCGATAAAAGACCTAAATAAGGTGTATCCGAACGGAAACCACGCCTTGAAAGACATTAATCTGGAGATACCTACGGGCATGTTTGGACTGCTCGGGCCCAATGGTGCCGGTAAATCTACATTGATGCGTATCCTGGTTGCATTAATGGAACCGTCGTCAGGACAGGTGAATATTTGCGGATACGATCTGTTCAAACAGCGGAAGGAGATCAGGGGAATATTAGGTTATCTCCCGCAGGATTTCCGTTTCTTCGCCAAATATAAGACACATGAATTTCTGGATTATGCGGCCCGTTTATCGGGCATGACAAATGGCAAGCAACGCAAGCAGGCAGTCGATGCCATGCTGGAAAATGTCGGTCTTTTCGATGTGCGCGAACGGTATGCGAATAAACTGTCGGGCGGTATGAAACGCCGTCTGGGTATTGCCCAGGCATTGATCCACCATCCGAAGGTGATAATTGTGGACGAACCGACGACAGGGTTGGACCCGGAAGAACGTATCCGTTTCCGTAATCTGCTGTCGGAAGTCAGTGAGAATGATGTGACGATTATCCTTTCCACCCATATTGTGGGAGATATATCCAGTACCTGCAACTGCATGGCGTTGATGAACAAGGGACAGGTTTCCTTTTACGGTTCTCCGCAGGATATGTTGAAACAGGCGGAAGGGAAAGTTTGGCGCATTAAAGTGACAAGTGATGAACTGCACGAGGTGGATAAGAAATATCCTGTTATCTCTACGATTCCTTCCGGTTCCGGTTGGGAAGTACAGGTGGTGGCCGACGAGATCGAAGGGTATGAGGCTGAATCGTATCCTCCCAATCTGGAACATGCTTATGTATATTATATGGAAAATAAATTGAATCTCTGGACCAATGATTAGTAACCTTTTACTTTACCCCCTATGTCGTTTGTCAACAATATACAATCGGTAGCAAAATACGAAAGCAAGATATTGATCCGAAGCTGGTTCTTTAAGGTGTTTACCGTACTGGCTCTTCTGATACTCGGATTCTTTGACTTTGGTATGTTGGTCGCCGACAATGGCGGAGGCATGTGGATGTTGAAAGCACTCCCTTCCAATCTCCCTTACCTGAACCTGCTTTTACTGAATACCGGGCAGGCGGTCATATCGATATTCCTTGCTTCGGAGTTTTTGAAAAGGGATAAGAAGTTGGATACGTCGGAGGTCTTTTATGTCCGTCCGCTGAGCAATGCGGAATATGTGATCGGAAAGATATGGGGAAACCTGCGGGTCTTCCTGATACTGAACCTGATCGTTATGGGAATGGCGCTGATATTCAATTTTATAGGATCGGGCATGTCGGTAGACTGGCTATCGTATCCGGTGTATTTCCTGCTGATAAGTATTCCGACACTGATCTTTATTATCGGATTGTCCATCTTCCTGATGCTGGTACTGAAAAATCAGGCGCTGACCTTTATTATCTTATTGGGATATATCGGGTTGACATTGTTTTATATCAGCGATAAGTTTTATTACCTGTTCGATTATATGGCTTATAGTCTGCCGCTGGTTAAATCGACTATCGTGGGCTTTACCAATCTGGAAGTTGTATTGAATCACCGGGCGATCTATTTCTTTGCCGGATTGGCTTTTATCTTTTTTACGATCTTTCTGTTCAGGCGGTTGCCCAATTCGTCGCGCAGTAATTATCCGTGGTTGTTCCTTTCGTTTTGTATGCTGCTGATAAGTGGGGCGGCCGGATATAAACATGTTCATTCCATCCTGGGAGAAGGGGAGGTGCGTACCCTTTACACCGAGATCAATAATAAGTATGTGAATACTCCCAAGATGATAATCAATCAATACGATATATCACTCGAACAGCAATCGGAACGGGTGGTTTCGGAGGTGGAAATGAAAGGGATGGCTTTGCAGCCGGCGACTGTTTTCACTTTTTGCCTGAATCCCGGTTTGCAGGTGGAGGAAATAAAAAGAGGAGGGAAGCCTCTTGATTTCAAGAGGGATAATCAGATACTGCTGGTCGATTTCGGTGAGGAGGTTTTACCTGGCGATACGGTATCTTTCTCTATCAGGTATAGCGGGAAGGTTGACAGCAAGTTCTGTTACCTGGATATTCCGGCAGAGGTTTTGCAGAAAGAGCGCAGGGATTTCCTGTTCAATATAGATAAGCAATATGCGTTTCAGACACCGGATTATCTGTTGTTCACTCCTGAAACATACTGGTATCCGCGCCCCGGAACCTCCTACAGCAATATGAGTCCGGATTGGCAGCAGACTTATTTCAGTAAATTCGGTTTACGTGTGAAAACGCTTCCGGGTCTCACCCCGCTTTCGCAAGGGGAGGGAGTGAAAGGAGAGGACGGCGTTTATTCGTTTGCCTCCGAATATCCGGCACAGGCAATTTCCGTGATTGTGGGTAAGTACAAACAGCAAAGTCTGGAATCGGACAGTACATTATATAGTATATGGCACATTGAGGGAAACGATTATTATACGGCTACTTTCGATTCCATACTCGATACCATCCCCAGCTTTATCCGTAATATGAGAGATAATCTGGAACGTAACTATAAACTGAGTTATCCGTTCAGCCGCTTCTCGATTGTGGAAGTGCCTGTTCAGTTCTCCACCTATACCCGTGCCTGGTCGCAGGCTCAGGAAGCTGTACAGCCTGAGATGGTCTTATTCCCGGAAAAAGGATGTATGTTCGGCCAGCTGGATGTGGACAAGATGTGGCGTAACCAGGTGAAATGGTCGAAGCGGGGAGGACGTGAGATAACGGAAGAAGAGGCAAAGATACGTACACTGAACAACTTCTTCTGGATATTCCAGCGGCCGGAAGGAAACTATAATTTCTCATCCAGCGGCCGTGGTAATTATAATATCAGTTCGCAGGCAAACCCTTATTTCCTGTTCCCGCAACTGTATAATTACCGGTACAATATATTTTCTCCCGAATGGCCGGTCGCCAATACTGCGATCGAACTTTATCTGCAAAAGAAATCGGATAACTATGGCTGGGAGCGTGAGATCAATGGCATCAGTAACAATGAAAAAGCCAGCCTGCTGATGGAAAAGCAAACCTTTAAGGAGTTGCTGGGTAATGTGGAATACCGGGATTTGCTGGAGAATATTATCAGTTTAAAGACTTATCGGTTGTTTGCTATTCCTGAGATCAATATCGGGGTGAATGCATTCAGGGATTCGCTTTATACATTACTCGAACGGAATACTTTCCGGAATATCCAGTTTGAAAGTTTACTGGAT
>ERZ856578.73-NODE-73-length-168635-cov-6.405534_pt1 | contig 168635 bp, 152 predicted proteins | sample MGYA00514384_ERZ856578 | MGnify/ENA primary metagenome ERZ856578 (study PRJEB29103, sample SAMN06111958) | human gut metagenome | biome: human gut; feature: ankylosing spondylitis patient; material: healthy_person | host: Homo sapiens | place: China:Hangzhou... | reverse complement strand
GGGTTCAAGTCCCTTATCGCGCACCATCGAAAAAAGACGGGAAAGCCCGTCTTTTTTTGATGAGTGGGCATAAGAAACAGAAGGGACTTGAACTCGGGAGAGTTGGCTGGCTGTGGTAGGATGCTCTGTCACAAGAGCTTCCGCGATTAGTTGTGTAAATTAGGATAATATTTTTGTTCGTAAGGGTATTATCTTCCACTCGTTTGCGAGAAACTTGGCTATTCGGGTGGGCCTTGCCCCACTCAATCTGATGGAAAAAAGCTTTTCGAGGGGGTTCAATCCCACTCGTTTGTACAAAAATCTTTTGTTTGAGTGGGGTATTTTTCTTGCAAAAACCCTTAAAATACTCATTTTATTACATTATCTTGCAGTATATGCAATTTTGCAAAGGAAGTGTACCCCACTCATTTGTAAGAAACTTGGTTGTTTGAGTGGGCTTTGCCCCACTCGATCTGATGAAAAAAAGCTTTTCGAGGGGGACAAGACCCACTCGATTTACGCAAAACTAATCGTTTGAGTGGGACGCATTTCCGCTCAATTTGAGTAAAGTCACTTATCTCTAACTCCGATTTTCTGGGTATGGGTTAAGTAGTGAGTTTTCGAGCAGCGAATATTTCGAAGTCGAGGAGAGCGTAGTTAGGAGGAATGTGAAGTGGCCGGCCAAATGCCCTTATTGCACACCATAACTTGGGAGGCTGTTTTTGTATTTGTACGGAAAAAGCCCATAAAATAAGGATTTTCAGACTATATGGCATTTTTCGAAGATGTACGCCAGCGTCCGAAATCCTCTGCCAGTGATTGTACTTTCCCATGACAGAGCGCTTACAAGGTTACATGAACACTCCTCATTCTGTGGCCGCTCGAAAAATCGGGAAACGCTAAAAAGTATTTCGCCGCTATCTTTTCTTAAAGAATATCTGAACATTTTAGCGCCAGCCCTTTTCTTGGCTGACGCTATTTTTATGCCCGCTCGAAAGGCTCTCCGCAATCTCCACATACCACATTGACTTCCCGTGTGGTCCGGATGATGGTGCCGCAGCAAGGGCAAACATATTTGATACTACGGTTAATGGATTTCTTGCTGCCTCCTTTGGCGGTTCCCTCTACTGGCTGGCGGCTGACGTTTATTTTGTCCTCGCCCAAAGTTTCCTTGATCCATGCCTCTGCCTCCGGGGACAGCGGCGTTACTGTCCAGCCATATTTGTCGTACCTCTCAATGTGCAGGCCATGTGCTTCGGCGGTGGCTTTGAGTTTCAGGTTATGGTAATAGCCGTTGTTGCTCACATCTTGGATGCCATGAACCAGATTAGAAAGGTGTGCCATTTCATGTAAAAGCGTGACGGTCAGTTCGAAGATGGGGCGGTCAAGGTATTCTGCGCAGAGATTGATTTCCCGATACTTTTCGCCACTGGCGTTCCAGATTTCATTGATACTGCACCAACCATTTGCTTCGCGCCCTCCGTCCGGGGAAACGGTGAAGGCCGGGCGGGTTAATTCATTGTCATAAAAATGCTCGTTAAATAGGTCGAACATTTCTTCAGTTTTCTTTACAATTTCAGATATTTGCAGCATGGTCGTGACCTCCTCAAAGATATGTTTTATTTCTGTGAGTGACAGCTTACACATTTGCGGGTGGAAAGCAAGGCTTTTTGAAAAGAAAGAAAAAATATGATGACTCTCACAGCCTTGCTTTTATTCGTTTCTCCGTATATACTGTTTAAAAGCACCTCTCCCGGAAGGTTGGTGATTACAGTTGGAATTTATGGATGTAAAGGCTGCTTCATTATTATGGAATATCTCTGAGCGACGTGTACAGAAATTATGTAAAGAAGGACGTATAGAAAATATTAGGCGCTTTGGACACTCTTGGATGATTCCCAAAACGGCCAAGAAACCAGAAGATATGAGGAGAAAATATCAAAAAGTAATCGAAATAAAAAAAGGTGGTGATAGAAATGTATAATCCTCAGTTAGAAACTTTTCTATGCGTGGTAGAATCAGGAAGTTTTAGCAAGGCATCAGAGAAACTATATATTTCTCCTCCCGCAGTCATTAAGCAAATCAATCTTTTAGAAGGGTCGCTTGGCCTTACACTTTTTGAGCGTACCCATCGCGGCCTTATTTTGACTAAAGCAGGAAAGTCTTTGTATCAGGACACAAAATACATTATTCAATATTGTAAGGATTCTGTTACGCGGGCCAAGAACGCTATGCAGGAAAGTGAAAAGGTAATCCGCATTGGCACATCCCCTATGACACCGGCGCAGATACTGGTTGATTTATGGCCTAAAGTACAAAAATACTGTCCGGACACAAAATTTCAGTTAATTCCTTTTGAGAACACACCGGAAAATGCGAAAGAAATTTTGGGGAATTTAGGACAAAACATTGATGTTGTAGCCGGAATTTTTGATGAGACATTACTGGATCTTCGCAAATGTGCGGGTTTGGAGCTTACCAAGGAGCCAATCTGCTGCGCAGTTTCGATACACCATCCTTTAGCACAAAAGGATCGACTTTCGGTTCACGATCTGTATGGCGAAAAAGTAATGCTCATAAAACGGGAATGGAGTCACTATGTGGATTTATTGCGGGACGATTTGTGGAAAAATCATCCGCAGGTACGGATTGTAGACTTTGATTTTTATGACGTTGGAGTATTTAATCAATGTGAAAACAACAACTGTATTTTGATGGCGATTGAAAACTGGCGCTACGTTCATCCTCTGCTCAAAATATTACCAGTAGGCTGGAATTATACGATTCCTTTCGGATTGCTCCATGCTCCAAATCCGCTGCCAACTGTTCAACAGTTTTTAGAGGCTGTAGAAACCGTAACCAGAGGATAGCAGCAAATCAGTTTTAACCTTTAGGTATAAACTGCATAACAAAACGGGACTTCTAAAGAAGCCCCGTTTTTTTTATAATAAATTCAGCAGGAGGCGAAAGGAGATGAAAACAATGAAAAAGGCGGCGTCCTTTGGGGTATGTATTACCCTTCTGTGCGGCATTATCACTGGATGCAATGCGAATCAGAACACAGAAGAAATGATACCGTCATCACAAGGAGAAATCGTGGTACAGGAAACTACGCAAAATCGTTACACAACGGATACAAAAATATCGGAGGTTATCAGTGATCCTGTTTTTGGGGAATATGGACGACTTATCTTCCCTGTAGATGAGGGATATTACAGCGGAGAAACATTAGGTGAGCTGGAACTCACTTGGTATAACAATATCGACCCGAACAAAACGGTGGAAATTACAAATTATCTGAAAGAACAAGCTCAGGCAGGAGAAACCGTATTCTACGACATTTACACCGAAGAAGAAAAAGCATCTGATCCGGACAAGGAGGATACTGGACTATTTTTCTTTAAAGGAACTCCCGGAGAACGATTTGCAGTCTGTAATGCTGGCGGCGGCTTTGCTTATGTAGGTGCTATGCAGGACAGCTTTCCTCATGCGTTGGAACTTTCAAAAATGGGTTACAATGCCTTTGCCTTGATCTACCGTCCCGGTGCGCAAACGGCTTGTGAGGATTTGGCGAGGGCAATCAGTTTCATCTTTTCACATGCGAATGAGTTGGAAGTAAATACCGACTGTTATTCCCTCTGGGGCGGATCGGCTGGTGGAAGAATGGCAGCCTACTTGGGTTCTTACGGCCCAGCGGCCTTCGGTGGGGATGATCTGCCAAGACCGGGAGCTGCAGTGATCCAGTACACCGGTCACAGCGATTATACGGAAAATGATCCTCCCACTTATGCCTGTGTTGGAGATAATGATGGGATTGCAAATTGGCATACCATGCAAACACGTTTAGAAAATTTGAATGAACTCGGTATTCCCACAGAATTTCACCACTATCCGGGATTAGGACATGGATTTGGACTCGGAACCGGAACCAGTGCTGAAGGATGGATCGAGGAAGCCGTAATCTTTTGGGAAAAACAAATGACAGATTAAGAAAGGAGCTTTGCTATGAATAACTTTATTTTTGAAAATGCAACCAAAGTTTATTTTGGTAAGGGCTGTGTAAAGGAATACCTTTCAAGCATGTTATTGCCCTATGGAGATACAGTCCTATTCGCCTACGGCGGTGGTTCCATTAAGCAAAATGGAATTTATGATGAGGTAACTGCTCTTCTAAAAGCAGCCGGAAAAAACATCATTGAGTTTACCGGAATTATGGCGAACCCAACTTATGCGAAGGTTATGGAAGGTGCAAAATTGGCTCGTGAACATCATGTGGATGTAATTCTCGGTATCGGAGGTGGATCGGTCATGGATTGCTGCAAAGCGGTATCATTGGCCGCCCGATATGACGGAGACATTTGGGAGGAATTTTGGGCCAGACCCGGCTTTATTGACTTTGAACCACTTCCTCTTGGTGTGATCGTTACTGTAGCCGGGACTGGAAGCGAGTGTAATGGCGGCGCTGTTATCACAAACGAAGAAAAGAAAATCAAAACCGGACGAGATTATCCTAAGTGCAATCCCCGTTTTGCCTTGCTCGATCCAACCTATACTTACAGCGTACCGAGCAAGCAAATGGTATCCGGCGGTTTTGACATTCTAAGCCATATCATGGAAACCTATTTTAGTGAGCCTAACGAGGATAATGTATCTGACGACATTATGGAAGCCCTCATGCGTAGTGTTATACGCAATCTGCGGGCATCTATTCAGAACCCGGAAGATTACACTGCTCGCAGCAACTTGATGTGGGACTCGACAATGGCTGAAAATCGGCTGATTAAAATGGGCAAGCGCTGTGACTTTCAATGCCACAATATGGAGCATCAATTAGGTGCATATACCAACTGCAATCATGGATGTGGGCTTGCGGTATTACATCCGGTTTATTATCGGCACATCTATCAGGCCGGGCTTTCCAAGTTTGTCCGTTTCGCTGAACATGTATGGGGAATAGGCACTGAGGGCAAGACGGAAGAAGAAACAGCTCTTGCCGGAATTGAGGCTCTGGCCGATTTTATTAAAGAAATTGGTTTACCCACTACGTTAAAAGAGCTTGGGGTAACTGATAAATCTGTGCTGAAAGAAATCGCAGATACCTGCGGTATTTCAGCAGGCAGCTATAAGAAAATGACTCCGGAAGAAATTCTCGAAATCTTTCAGGAGTGCTATGAATAAAGGAGGAAACACCATGAAAAAATTAACCGCATTTGTTATGAGCCTGCTGCTGATGGCCACTTTGGCCGCCTGTGGCAGTAACGAAACGAACACGTCTGTCCCTTCGGAACCGGAAAGCGAATCATCCGCTACACAGGAAAGTGAGGCATCAACATCTGATGCCAATACACTGGTCGTTTATTTCTCTATGCCGGAAACCACCGATCCAAACAATATGACTGAGGAAGAAGAAAACAGTGCGGTGGTCATTGATGGCGAGGTGCTGGGCAACACCCAGTATGTAGCCTATGTCATTCAGGAGAATACTGGGGCCGATATTTTCCGCATCGAACCGGAAAATCCCTATCCCACTGACCATGATACACTGGTGGATTTAGCTGCGGAGGAACAAGACGATAACGCTCGCCCTGCAATGAAAGATACGATTGAAAACTTCGACCAGTACGATACTGTCTTTGTCGGGTATCCTAACTGGTGGGGCGATATGCCGATGATCCTTTATACCTTCTTCGATACTTACGATTTTTCCGGTAAAACGATCATTCCTTTTAATACCCACGGCGGCAGCGGATTCTCAAACACCATCAACACGATTGCAGATTTGGAGCCAGATGCGACTATTTACGAAGATGGCTTTACTGTATCCAGAAATAATGTTCAGGATGCAGAGCCGGATATTCTGACATGGTTGAACGAACTGGGATATAGCAATTAAAAATTTTGTGCAGGCCGCAGCCAGACCAATACGGCTGCGGCCTATTTATTCAGGAGGTATATCAATGAGTAAAAAAGTCTTAATCATTTCAGGAAGTCCCCGTAAGGGTGGAAATTCAGATATTTTGTGCGATGAATTTGCAAAGGGAGCAAAGGAAGCGGGACATCAGGTAGAAAAAGTGAGATTACAGGAACTTACAGTCAAGAGCTGTATGGCCTGCTACGCCTGCAAAAAGACAAGTGCTTGCGTCCAAAAAGATGATATGACAGAACTGTTGGAAAAATTAATCTCTGCCGATGTGCTGGTGCTGGCGACGCCGGTTTACTTTTATTCCATGGATGGGCAAATGAAAACAATGATTGACCGTACACTGCCCTGCTATACAGAAATTTCAAATAAGGATGTGTATTTCATTGCAACAGCGGCAGCCGGTAAATGTGCAATGGAGCGCACTATGGATAGCCTTCGTGGTTTCACAGATTGCCTGCCCGGTGCTAAAGTAAAAGGGCTGATCTATGGCGAGGGCGTCTACCAGAAAGGGGAAGTAACATTTACAAAAGCCATGAAGGAAGCCTTTATGGCCGGTAAAACGATATGAGCAGGAGGTCAAACATGAAGCGACGAGACTTCTGTAAAGAAAAATAAAGAATTATAATAAACGCATAAAGAAAATTCTCGGTTTTAGTAGAAAGGAATAGGATAGTCATGAAAAAAAGAAAACTTGGAAATTCGGAGTTGTTTGTTAATCCGGTTGGCCTTGGCTGCATGGGCTTTAGTCATGCCTCTGGCGATCCGGTCGATAATGAAACCGCCGTAAAAACACTGCGGCAGGCTTATGAGATGGGCTATGATTTTTTTGATACCGCTGAGGCATACACAGGTTTTTTCCCGGATGGTTCCGTTTCCTATAACGAAGAATTGGTAGGGAAAGCCCTTCATGATGTGCGGGATAAGGTTGTGATCGCTACCAAAATGGGTGTTTATCATAACGCTGATCTTTCTCTAACGGTAGACAGCCGCCCTGAGACGATTCGGAAAAGTGTGGAGGGCAGCTTGAAAAAGCTTGGTACAGATTATATTGACCTATATTATCAGCATCGCATTGACCCGAACGTAGAGCCGGAGATTGTGGCGGAAATCATGGGACAGCTCATCAAAGAAGGAAAAATTCGATATTGGGGAATTTCAGAAACAACTGAGGAATATTTGCGCCGTGCAAATGCTGTTTGTCCGGTCACAGCCATTGAAAATCGCTACTCGATGATGGCTCAGTGGCATGAGTCTATCTTTCTCGCCTGCGAAGAACTGAATATTGCCTTTGTCTCTTTTTCTCCTATGGCAAACGGATTTCTAACGGGAAAATATACGCCGAAGACAAAATTTGAAGGAAAGCAGGACTACCGTGCCGATATGCCGCAGTACACGCAGGAAGGATATGAAAAAGCAAAGGCTCTTTTGGAACTGCTCACCGATATGGCAGAAGAAAAACACGCAACAATGGGACAGCTTTCTCTGGCATGGATGCTCTGTAAAAAACCTTATATTGTTCCGATTCCCGGCTCCAGAAAGCCGGAGCGTCTGCGGGAGAACTTTGAAGCAGGAAACATCGTTTTAACGCAGGAGGAAATTTCCATGATTGATTCCAGACTGGAAACGATGCAGTTTGAAGTTTTCGGCGGACACAATATCAGAAAATAAAAAGATAAGATTTGTAAATTTTGAAATAAATGAAAGGAGATTTTGTTATGCAGTATGTAACGTTGAATAATGGAGTAAAAATGCCGCAGCTTGGATTTGGCGTTTATCAGATTACAGATTTGGATGAATGTGAACAGGCGGTTGTGGATGCGGTTTCTGTCGGCTATCGGTTGATTGATACTGCTGCGTCCTATGGAAACGAAGAAGCAGTGGGCAGAGCTATCCGGCGTTGCGGCATTCCGCGCGAGGATTTATTTATTACAACAAAATTGTGGATCACCGATACCAGTTATGAGGGCGCAAAACGTGGATTTGAAAAATCCATGAAAAAATTAGGGCTTGATTATCTGGATCTGTACCTGATCCATCAGCCGCTGAACGACTATTATGGCGCTTGGAGAGCTATGACGGAGCTTTATAAAGAAGGAAAAATCCGGGCGATTGGCGTTTGCAGCTTTTACCCGGATCGTCTGGCTGATTTGATTGCCTTCAATGAAATTTCTCCTGCCGTAAATCAAGTGGAGGCCAATGTCTTTTTCCAGCAGTCTAAAGCCCATACCTTTATGAAAGAAAAAGGTGTGCAAATGGAAGGCTGGGCGCCTTTTGCGGAAGGGCGAAATCATCTGTTTGGTAATGAAACCTTACAGGCCATTGGTCAGAAGTATCAAAAGAGTGTTGCGCAAGTAGTGCTGCGCTGGCTTCTGCAGCGTGGAATCGTCTGCATTCCCAAAAGCATAAAGAAGGAGCGTATGGAAGAAAACTTTAACGTATTTGATTTTCTCCTGACACAAGAAGACATGGCCGCTATCACCGCCCTTGACACGAATACCAGTGCCTTTTTTGACCACCACGATCCGGCTGCAGTAGAGCGCCTTACAAATCTGGTTCGTAATGTATAAAAACGAATAGAGAAATTAAAAAATGTGACTTTTTCTATTCGCATTTTAAAGAAAGAAGGATACAGAAATGAAAGTACTTTTGATAAACGGCAGCCCTCACAAGGAGGGCTGTACCTATACAGCATTATGTGAAGTATCAGAGGCACTCAATCAAAGCGGCATTGATACGGACGTGTTTTGGATTGGAAATAAGCCTTTGTCTGGCTGTATTGCCTGTAAAAGCTGTGTGCAGAAAAATCAGTGCGTTTTTACGGATACCGTCAATGAGTTTTTGGATATAGCCGCAGATTATGATGGCTTTGTATTCGGAACGCCAGTACATTGGGGTGCTGCGGGCGGTGCTATTACATCATTTATGGATCGGGCCTTTTATGCTGACCTGTGCGGCGGTGGAAATCGTTTCCTCTTAAAGCCTGCGGCTGCTGTTGTATCTGCCCGTCGCGCCGGAACCACGGCAACATGGGATCAGATCAATAAATATTTTGCCCTGATGCAGATGCCCATTATCTCCTCTCGGTATTGGAATATCGTTCACGGCGCGAAACCAGAGGAAGTGAAACAGGATTTGGAAGGGATGCAAACCATGCGAATCTTGGGCAAAAATATGGCATATTTTCTGAAATGTAAAGAGATTGCCGACAAAGCCGGTATTTGCCCTCCCGAACAAGAAGAAGTATGTTTTACTAATTTTATCCGTTAGTTATAACAGTAATCATTATAAAGTAAAAATGGAAGGAGTGCAAAATGAGAAAAAATATAGCAGTCTCTCTGATATGTGTCTTGCTATTCTCTTTGACTGCTTGTACGCAGCAAAATAAGGAGAGCGAAATACTGAATCAAACCGATACGGTTATGTAGCAGCCAAGCGAATCTCAAGTCACAGCGGAATCTGAGGACAAAGAGGGACAAAATATTTTGATTGCGTATTTTGGAAGATTGGGAAATACAGATTTTCCAGAAGATGTAGATGCTACAACTTCCGCAAGTATTGTTTTGGGAAAAGACGGTGATTTGCAGGGTACAACGGAATATGTGGCTTCCTACATACAAGAAAATATTGGTGGTGATCTGCATTTAATTCAAACAATAGAGCCATACCCTGCTGATTACGATGCAACCGTTGATCGAAATCACCAAGAGCAGGATAACGATACACTTCCGGAGCTTTCCAGCACTGTAGAAGATATGGCGCAATATGATGTTGTTTTTATCGGCTATCCTATCTGGGCAACAACGCTCCCGCAGCCGGTGGTTTCCTTTTTAAACCAGTATGATTTAGCAGGAAAGACTATTGTTCCATTCTGTACCCATGGAGGATATGGCAGTGGGAACAGCTATGCAGAAATTCAGGAGCTTTGTACCGATGCAGAGGTTCTTGATGGCCTTGCCCTTGAAGCTGATAATATAGATTTATCAGCGGAGGAAATACAAAACTGGTTAGCCGCTTTACCATTGCCATCAGTGGAATAATCGGGGGAAATATTATGAAGCAAAAGAGAAAAATACAAAATATAGTGGATGCCTTTATGGTTCTGCTTCTTCCCATACTTATGGCGTATTCCTTAATCGGTGAAGCTGTTCATGAATGGGCAGGTATTGCAATGAGCCTTTTATTTATAATGCACCATGCTTTGAATTGGCGCTGGTACAAAAACATACTTAAGGGGCACTATTCTTTCCCGAGGGTTATCAGGACTATTTTAAATTTTGTGTTACTGATTGATATGATTGCACTGCCTGTTAGCGGGATATTGATGGCAAAATACAGCTTTTCCTTTTTAAATTTGGATATAGGCGTTTCATCGGCACGTTTGATCCACCTTATAGCATCTTACTGGGGATTTGTGTTGATGAGCTTTCATCTTGGCTTTCACTGGAATATGATAATAGGAATGTGCAGAAAAATCGCTTGTAAAAAAGCAGAGTCACAGAAAAGAAAATGGGTATTGCGAATCATTGCCTTGTTTATCTCCGGTTATGGCGTTTATGCTTTGGTGAAAAGACAGTTTATAGATTATATGTTCTTGAAAACTCAATTTGTCTTTTTTGACTTTGGAGAGCCTCTGTTTTTATTCTTAATTGACTATTTGGCCATCATGGGACTGTTTGTGTGCTTGGGGCACTATATTTCAAAATGTTTAGACAGCTTTTCTAAAAAAACAACAAAAGTATCAATGCAAGGGAAGTAACCTTGCCTATTAGGTCGATCTGTCTTGCGTGGATTGGCCTTTTCTATTGTTTCTTAAGAGAAAGTTTTGAGAGATAAGTGGAACGAGCAATCAAGCGACATCTATGTCGGAAATCGTGTTGGCGTGAATAAGAATGAAAGATACTTAGGCTAAATGCGTTAACTAACAGGATACGGGGATTCTTGCAATAGATAGTCCGCGATTAGTTGTGTAAATTAGGATAATATTTTTGTTCGTAAGGGTATTATCTCCCACTCGTTTGCGAGAAACTTGGCTATTCGAGTGGGCCTTGCCCCACTCAATCTGATGGAAAAAAGCTTTTCGAGTGGGTTCAATCCCACTCGTTTGTACAAAAATCTCTTGTTTGAGTGGGGTATTTTTCTTGCAAAAACCCTTAAAATATTTATTTTATTACATTATCTTGCAGTATATGCAATTTTGCAAAGGGAGTGTACCCCACTCGTTTGCGAGAAGCTTGGTTATTCGAGTGGGCTTTGCCCCACTCGATCTGATGAAAAAAAGCTTTTCGAGGGGGACAAGACCCACTCGATTTACGCAAAACTAATCGTTTGAGTGGGACGCATTTCCGCTCAATTTGAGTAAAGTCACTTATCTCTAACTCCGATTTTCTGGGTATGGGTTAAGTAGTGAGTTTTCGAGCAGCGAATATTTCGAAGTCGAGGAGAGTGAATTGAGGAGGAAGAATGTGAAGCGGCCGGCCACCTTCATCGCGCATTATTAAAATGGGAGGCACCCAAAAGTATCTCAATTTTGATTGGCGCACGGTAAGAATGAAAGAAACTTAAGCTGCATGTTTTAACTATCAGAGTTGGGAGCACTTTTGCAATATATATTAGGCGATTTTGCTGTACAAATCGGGATAGAACGTGAACCTGAGAGGGCAATAAGCGGGGGAAGAGCTCTTTTATGGGTAAATACCTTTTTCTGCATTTTTAGAACAAACTAAAGGGCGAAATAATAATATAATATTGTACCGCATATTATGCTTTTTTAGAAAGGATTTTCATTTATGAATAGATGCAGAAATAACACGTGCATGCCATGCCGTCCCTGCTGTTGCAGTGTAAAATGGTGTAGGATATTCAGGCGTGAGCCTGTGGCGCCTTTTACTGTAACCTATCTGGCAAATGGAGGCACTGGGAGTTATGTCGATAGTGATATTCCGGCGGGATCACAATATACTATAAAAGATTTAAATGCTACAGGTATATCCCGCACGGGTTATACTTTCACAGGTTGGAATACGGAGGCCAATGGAGGTGGAACCGCTTATCAGCCTGGAGATAATATAACCGTCAACAGCGATATTGCTCTTTATGCACAATGGACGGCAAATCCGGGAACCTTTAGCGTGACCTACAACCCTAACGGCGGAACAGGCGGTACTACAGACGGAGGTATAACTGCAGGAACTCAGTATACTGTCAAGAGTGATACGCAGGCCGGCGTTACGCGTACGGGATACACTTTTGCGGGTTGGAACACAGAGGCTGGCGGTGGCGGAACCGCTTATCAGGCAGGAGATAATATAACTGTCAACAGCGATGTTACTCTATATGCACAATGGACGGCAAATCCGGGAACTTTTAGCGTGACCTACAACCCTAACGGCGGAACAGGTGGAATAACTGATGGAGGTATTGCTCCTGGCACGCAATATACAGTAAAGAGCGATACCGAAGCAAATGTTACCCGTACAGGATACACTTTCACCGGTTGGAACACGGAGGCTGGCGGTGGCGGAACCGCTTATCAGGCAGGAGATAATATAACCGTCAACAGTGATGTTACCCTATATGCACAATGGACGCCGCTTCCGACCTTCAGCGTAACCTACAATCCAAACGGTGGAACAGGCGGAACTACGGATGCAGATATAACATCAGGTACCCAGTACACTGTAAAATCTGATACGGAAGCCGGCGTCACGCGTACAGGATACACTTTTACCGGTTGGAATACAGAAGCCGGTGGTGGTGGAACAGCCTACCAAGCGGGATCAGACCTCACCGTAACGGCAGACGTTACTCTATATGCACAATGGACAGCAAATCCGGGAACTTTTAGCGTAACTTATGATCCTAATGGGGGAACAGGTGGAATAACTGATGGAGGTATTGCTCCCAGCACGCAATATACAGTAAAGAGCGATACCGAAGCAAATGTCACCCGTACAGGATACACTTTTGCAGGTTGGAATACAGAAGCTGGCGGTGGCGGAACCGCTTATCAGGCAGGAGATAATATAACCGTCAACAGTGATGTTACTCTATATGCACAATGGACTCAACAACCGACCTTTTCCGTAACTTATGATCCAAACGGTGGAACAGGTGGAATAACTGATGGAGGTATTGCTCCCGGCACGCAATATACAGTAAAGAGTGATACCGAAGCAAATGTCACCCGTACAGGATACACTTTCACCGGTTGGAATACAGAAGCCGGCGGTGGCGGAACGGCTTATCAGGCAGGAGATAATATAACTGTTAATAGTGATGTTACCCTATATGCACAGTGGACTCAACAACCGACCTTTTCCGTAACTTATGATCCAAACGGCGGGACAGGTGGTACGACAGATGGAGGCATAACTTCGGGAACTCAGTACACTGTAAAATCTGATACAGATGTTGGAGTAACACGTACGGGATACACTTTTGCCAGCTGGAACACGGCGGCCAATGGAAGCGGAACTTCCTACCAGGCAGGTAATGACCTCACCGTAACAGGAGATGTCACTTTGTATGCACAGTGGACGCCGCTTCCGACCTTCAGCGTGACCTACAGCCCAAATGGTGGAACAGGCGGAACCACGGATGCAGATATAACTTCGGGAACTCAGTACACTGTAAAATCTGATACGGAAGCCGGTGTGACACGTACAGGGTTTACCTTTGCAGGTTGGAATACAGAAGCCGGTGGTGGTGGAACAGCCTACCAAGCGGGATCGGACCTCACCGTAACGGGAGATGTCACACTATATGCACAGTGGACGCCGCTTCCGACCTTTAGCGTGACTTACAACCCTAATGGTGGAACAGGTGGAACTACGGACGCAGATATAACTTCAGGAACTCAGTACACTGTAAAATCTGATACAGATGTCGGAGTAACTCGCACGGGATACACCTTTGCCAGCTGGAACACGGCGGCCAATGGAAGTGGAACAACCTACCAGGCAGGTAATAACCTCACCGTAACGGCAGATGTCACTCTGTATGCTCAATGGACGCCGCTTCCGACTTTTAGTGTAACCTACAGTCCAAACGGTGGAACAGGCGGTACTACGGATGCGGATATAACTTCAGGAACTCAGTACACTGTAAAATCTGATACGGATGTCGGTGTAACACGTACAGGGTTTACCTTTGCAGGTTGGAACACGGCGGCCAATGGAAGCGGAACTTCCTACCAGGCAGGTAATGACCTCACCGTAACGGCGGATGTCACTCTGTATGCTCAATGGACGCCGCTTCCTACCTTCAGCGTGACTTACAGTCCAAACGGTGGAACAGGCGGAACTACGGATGCAGATATAACATCAGGTACCCAGTACACTGTAAAATCTGATACGGAAGCCGGCGTAACACGTACAGGATACACCTTTGCCAGCTGGAATACGGCGGCCAATGGAAGTGGAACAACCTACCAGGCAGGTAATGACCTCACAGTAACGGGAGATGTTACTCTATATGCACAGTGGACGCCGCTTCCGACCTTCAGCGTGACTTACAACCCTAATGGAGGAACAGGTGGAACTACGGATGCGGATATAACTTCGGGAACTCAGTACACTGTTAAAAGTGATACGGAAGCCGGCGTCACGCGTACGGGATACACCTTTGCCAGCTGGAACACAGAAGCCAATGGAAGCGGGACTTCCTATCAGGCAGGTAATAACCTCACCGTAACGGGAGACGTCACTCTGTATGCTCAGTGGACGCCGCTTCCGACCTTTAGCGTGACTTACAACCCTAATGGAGGAACAGGCGGAACTACGGACGCGGATATAACTTCGGGAACTCAGTACACTGTAAAATCTGATACAGATGTCGGTGTGACACGTACAGGGTTTACCTTTACAGGTTGGAATACTCAGTCAGATGGAAGCGGAACTTCCTATCAGGCAGGTAATAACTTCACCGTGACGGCAGATGTCACACTGTATGCGCAGTGGACGCCGCTTCCGACCTTTAGCGTAACCTATAACCCTAATGGTGGAACGGGCGGCACCACAGATGGAGGAATAACTTCCGGCACGCAGTATACGATCAAAACAGAGGCAGAGGCAAGCGTGAGCAGACCGGGTTCCACGTTCAACAACTGGAATACAGAAGCTGGTGGCGGCGGAACTTCTTATCAGCCGGGAAGCAGCACGACTATAACATCAGATCTTACTCTTTTTGCACAATGGACTTAATGCTTTGAGAAAGGCCGGCGGTTTGCATCCTCTGCAGACGGCAAGCTGCTTCCCAGACTTTTGACGTCGGGCAATAATCTCTTGTTAAAGTTCTGAGAGGATTAAAGTCTTATACACGAAGCTTTACTTTCGGGGCAAAAAAGATGGATAGCCTGCCGGTATGGGTTTCGATTCTAATCGGGTTAAGCTTTACGGAATAAAAAGGAGGCCGTATCTATACGGCCTCCGGATGATAATTCCGACGGTAGTTGATAAGAACGAGAATAAAGATAAAAAAATAAAATAAAGTCTTGCAGCAGATTAAAAAGCAGAGTAGAATTAAATAAAGCTAAGTAAGCTTCCGCACTTAAGTGCGGAAGTTTTTCAATGAAAGAGGGAGGCAATGGAAGAAAAGACTAACGTAATGCGCATACTCGATCAAAAGAAAATAAACTATAAGAGTCATTATTACGGAGACAGCGGCGCAGTCTCAGGCTTAGAGGTGGCTCGGGTTTTAGGCGAAGATCCGTCGAGAGTATTTAAGACTTTAGTAACTGAGGGGAAGAGCAGAAACTATTATGTTTTCATGATTCCTGTAGCTGAGGAACTGGATCTGAAAAAATCTGCCAAAGCAGTGGGAGAAAAGTCTGTAGAAATGGTCAAATCCAAAGAATTGCTGCCTTTGACAGGTTACATACATGGAGGATGTTCACCTATAGGGATGAAAAAATACTTTAAGACTACTGTGGACCTTTCTGCAGAGAATAAAGATACTATATATGTAAGCGCAGGAAAGATAGGATGTCAGATAGAGATCAGGTTAGAAGATCTGAAAAAGATAATCAGAATTGAAACGGCTGACTTGACGATCTGATGAGGACAACATAAGTGTAGACAGGACGGTGGGATTTATATGATATTAGGATATGGACTTGGGGCTCTCGGCCAGGGAGCGGCGTATTATTTTATGTCTTCATATTTCGTGGTTTTTCTGACTAACTGCGTAGGGCTTGGCGCAGCGGCAGCAGGCACGATTTCTTCGATAGCCTTGCTGGTAGAAGTGATAGCCGGAATGACAGTAGGGAACCTGTCAGACAAATGTACGTCAAAGATGGGCAGGCGCAGGCCTTTCATGCTCACATCGTCCATAGTGATGCTGCCGATATTGGTGATAATGCTTCACAGCGTAGACGGCTCCTTGACATTTAAAGCCGCATATTATCTGTTCTTTGCAATTTTGTTCAGGATATTCTTCTCCACTTATGAGATACCTTACAATGCTCTGGGAGCGGAAATAGCTACTGACTATGATGAGAGAACGAGACTGAGAAGTCTGGCCAGAGTGTTTTCCATAGCCGGAAATGCTATAGGATATATAATGCCCTTGGCAGTCTTAGAGCTGTTTAAGGGAAGAGAATCGGCCGGATGGGGCATGATGGGAGTCATATTAGGAGTATGCTGTCTTGTAAGCTGGCTCATTTCGGTGACGTCGACAGGAAAAAATATAGTGAGAATTTCAGATGTCAAAGAAAAGAAGAATCTCTTAAGAGATATAATCGTGAATTATCGAGAACTTTTAAAGTTAAAAGCCATGAAGCTGCTGGTAGTATATAAAGCGGCATTTACCTGTGCTTTTTCGCTTTTCAGCGTCGGAACGATCTATTTTTTACAATATAACTTAGGTCTGGATAACAAGTATTCATCCTATGTATATGTGTTTACCATCGTTATCTTTATCGTGTCTACTCCTATAATAGAAAAGATGGCCCTTTTGAAAGGAAAGGCATGGCAACAGATGGTAGTCATGGGATCTTGCGGGATTGCGGGAGTACTGATCTACCTTTTCGCGTCAGATTCAGTCGTAGGGTGCGCCGTATATATCGGGATATTTGCAGTAGTGCAGACAGGCTTCTGGCAAGTCAGCAACTCGATCTTTTACGATATAGTAGAGGTGGATGAGTATGTAAATATGAAGAGACGAGAGGGCGATATAATGTCTGTCGTATCGGTTCTGGGCACATTGATCACTGCGATAATGGTATGGGCTTTCGGCGTACTTTTCGACGCTGCGGGATTCGACGCGAAGCTGACTGTTCAGCCTGAAAGTGTCGTATCATTTCTGAATACGGCGTACATATTGATACCTTGTCTGTGTCTGTTTGCAGGTGCGGCGGCCCTAAAACTCTTTCCAATAAACAAGAAGACCTTTGAATCGCTGACTTCGGCCATCTCTCTCAGAGAAAGGGGCGAACCATTCGATCAATATGCTGAAGACTTGGATAAGATAGTTGGTCGTGGAAGAATATAGATAATACCACAACGCTTTGCAAGTTCATGGATACGAGGAATTCATAACAAATTTTCAGCAGTCAAAACCACCGGTTAAATCGGTGGTTTTGTGATCCTTTGAGGAAAAAATAAAAGACAGACGAATAAATCCATCTGTCTTTAAACTGGTGACTCTATCGGGGTTCGAACCCGAGTTGCCGCCGTGAGAGGGCGGAGTCTTAACCACTTGACCATAGAGCCGTGACTAATTTAATATAGCATAAAATAATACAAAATGCAAGCAAAATTTAATCTTTTGCTGCTTAGGAATTCAAAAAAACCTCTGTCCATACGCATGAACTTTCTGATATATTGCGTCAGACAGAGGAAATATGCAGATAATTTTTTCATGAAACTACAGACTCTGTCAGAGAAGCATGCGCGGGCATACGTGATCGTTCATAAATTTAATTAAAAATTTTCGAACGAACATGTTTACTTCTAAGGAGTTGTGAACACCGCCTTTTGAAAGGAGCAGAAAATCTTTGAGGTAGTGCGGATATACTTTTAAATCTTCATAATCATCGAAATACATTTTAAGATTTGCGAAGATATTCCCCTTGTGGCGCTCTATTCTCAGATTGAATTCGAAACTTTTGTCATCATCGAATTTACAGGAAAAATTGTCGGAAAATGTGTCGTATGACATATAGGAGAAGGCTTCGCCTCTGTATTTGCCTTTAATGGACAGTCCCGATAAGTTCACTTTGATATAAGAGACGGACAGGGACGGCCATCCGTTCTCTCCGCCTACTGCAAAGCCCAGCGCATTGAGAGCTTTATGTATCCTGACTTGCTTCAATATGGGAAGAAGCTGATAAAGCTGCAGGATGTCATCGTGATTATGAAGCAGTATGCGTTCTGCTATCGCTTCTTTTTGATCCGGATCCAGGCAACTTAAATAGGCCTTATACAGATCTACGCTCTCTGCTCCGGAAATATCGTCGGCTCTTTCGGGAGCCAGGCCCATGTATATTTCTATATCTTTTTGTTTCAAATGTTTCAGCAGATTTCTTATCTCACTATGCCCGCTGATGATCAAATAGAGATCCATATTATATATGTCGCAGTCGGGACTTGGAACAGACTGCCTTTCTGCACGCTTGCGCACGAAAGGAAGGTCGAAATGCTTGCCGTTATATGTGAGCAGATAATCTACACGATCAAAGTCTTCCCTTAAATATTCCAGGATGTATCTTTCATCACCGGGAGTTTCGGCAAAATATTGGGTTATCCGGCAGCTTCCGTCTTTTTCTACGGTCATGAAGCCTGCGAGTATTAAAGGAGCAAACTGCGGGCTGAGGCCCAGTGTTTCGATATCAAATATGCCCATCTTAAGATCTTTGAAATACTGATCTAATATTCTCGATGAAAAGTATGGGACTTTATGAGTGCTTGTTATTATTTTCATATCAGTTACCATGAGTGATAACAAAATAGCCTGCAGGGGAGCAGGCTACTTTGTTCAAAAGGGGTATTCTGGATTTGAGATTATGAGGTTATCAGGGGGGATAACCACAATATTATTGTACAAGAAGATCTGAGGAAATGCAAGTAGAAAGTGTAAAAAAAGTGAAAAAAGTTGTTAAATGGGTGAATTTGTCGAATAGTTTTTGGAAATTTTTTGAATAGATTAGTTATAATTAGTTTATCGAATTACCCGGGAAACGATATGAGACCACGGCCTTTAAAACGAGAGGCATAAGATGAAGGACTATAACAGGAGGAATAATAATGGAAATTTTAAAAGTATCAGCTAAGTCTAATCCTAATTCGGTAGCAGGAGCATTAGCAGGCGTATTGAGAGAAAAAGGTGGAGCGGAGATACAGGCTATAGGCGCGGGGGCCCTCAATCAGGCCATAAAAGCGACGGCCATAGCCAGAGGATTCGTAGCTCCAAGCGGCATAGATCTCGTATGTATACCGGCATTTACCGATATACAGATAGAGGGAGAAGAGAGGACCGCCATCAAGCTTCTCGTAGAACCGAGATAATACATAAGCAGAATAAAACACGCAAGCTGCCGGAGTAAGCATACCTCTTAACCGGCAGCTTTTTATTGACTTGATTGAAGCTTTTGATATATAATTCCAGTCAGCAGAATATTTGTACACTTAAGTACAAGTGAAGCCAAAGTCAAGAAAATACAGCAGCTCCGGCAAGGGGCGGGCGAGCCGGTATGTATATCAGAATAGGAGAGATCATGATATTTGAAGAGAAGACTATAGAGACTGAACGCATATATGAAGGGAAGATACTGAATCTTAGAAGAGACAAGGTAACCGTGGAGCATGGAACATCCTACAGAGAGATAATAGAGCACAACGGAGGCGCGGTGATAGCTGCGGTCACAGAAGATAAAAAGATGGTAATGGTCAGACAGTACAGAAAGCCTGCCGAGAGAGCAATGCTTGAAGTACCTGCCGGAAAGATAGATCCCGGTGAAGACCCTAAACAGACAGCGGCAAGAGAACTTAAAGAAGAGACGGGGTACGAGGCCGAGAAGATAGAATTTGTAACATCCTTTTATCCTACCGTGGGATATTCTAATGAACAGCTTTATCTCTTTGTGGCCGAAGGACTCGTTCCGGGAGAGACTTGCTTTGACGAGAATGAGGCTATAGATATAGAGGAGATAGATATCGACATCCTCTTCGATATGGTGATGACAGGTCGGATACATGACGCCAAGACGATCATATCCATACTGATGATACGCGATATGATCAGTTCAGGAAAGCTTCGATCATGCAGGAGGCTATGATGAGAATTACCCCTGCGCCGTAGCATACGAGATATTGCCTTGCATAATTCTGCAGGGCATTTTTATTTATTGAACGGCGCTTTTTCTGTATAAAAGATCTTACGACTACCAGAGCACATTCCAGTGAAACTGCGGCTAAAACGCAGAGGACGGGGATCTGTATCAGGCTGTGGGGGAGCATCGTCGATATTATGTACCATCCGCCTTTAAGACCGAAGGTCTCCACTAGCATGGTGGCCGAAAAGCCCAAGGTGAGGCCTTTTATCAGCGGTATGAGAGGACAAAGCGCACATAAAGGTGGAAACAGCGGGCATGCAAACAGAACGACTAAAATGATGAGCCAGGTCTTAAAGCTTCCAAAAAAAGCAGTACTGAAACTTTGAGTACTTTCTCCCGTGAAGAACCCGCTCATCATGTCCATGAGCTGCTGTTTACCTTCGCCTTTCATGAACACTTCAAAAAAAGATCCTGTGCATATGCCCACGGCCATTAAAAATAAAAATATTAAAGTCAGTTTTTTGTTTATAACCATAACAAGCTCCTTAAATAAATTCTACTCGGGACTCCTTTATGGTGTTACTCAAAAAAGTTTACATAATACCTTTTAATTCTTCAATTTTCGATTGAAATATTTATATTTAAGTAATATACTGTTGACAGAGGATTAACATGGACAGAGAAGAATTCATCAGATATCTTACAGAAGAAAAAAACGCATCATATAACACTTGCAGAGCTTATGAACGAGACGTGGAACATTTTGCCGTATTTTTGAATAAGCGAGACGTAGGCGATCTTTATCATGCCGTCAATGCCGATGTGGTTTCGTATCTTATGGAACTCAAAAATTTGGGACGCTCCAAATCGACGGTCAACAGAAAGCTTGCCTCTATAAGGACATACTACGGTTTTTTGCAGAAGACTCAGGGACTGAAAGAAAATCCGGCGGAAAATATCAGGTCCCCCAAGATAGCTAAAAAGAATATAGATTTTCTCGAGCCTTCAGAGATAGAGACTCTCATGGGACTGCCTGATGACGGCGAGAAGGGCATGAGAGACAGAGCTATCCTCGAATTGCTGTATGCTACCGGTATACGGGCCGGTGAGATAATCTCCATGGAGACGGCGGATCTGAACCTGCGCATGGGGTTTGTGACCTGCGCGGGAGAAAACATAAGAGCCAGAATAATACCCGTAGGCCGTATGGCCAGAAATGCGCTGGAGATATACATGGAGCAGGCCCGTCCCAGACTGATCAGAAATAATGAAGATGAGAATCATCTCTTTGTCAATTTTCAGGGCAAGCCCATAACGAGACAGGGACTTTGGAAGATTTTGAAAGAGTACGGCAGGCGGGCGAACCTTAACATAAGTCTTACTCCTCAGACCATCAGAAATTCGTTTGCGGTTCACATGCTGCAGAACGGGGCCGACATCAAATCGCTTCAGGAGCTGATGGGGCACGAGGATATTTCGGCGACGCAGGTTTATCTGGCGTTTACTAAAAACAGGATAAAAGATGTGTATGACAGAGCCCATCCCAGGGCATAAAATTTTGCTAAAAGGCTTGCAATAGAGCCTTTTATGTGCTAAAATATACGAGTTATTACGGGCGGTCCTCTGGAGATAGTTGTGCCACGAACGTCTTGGAGGGAAGGAGGAAGAAAAATGGATGTAATCAAATCGATCACTCAAGAATATGAGAAAAGCGATATCCCTGCTTTTGGTGTAGGAGACACAGTAAAAGTCCACATCAAAATCAAAGAAGGCAACAGAGAAAGAGTTCAGATCTTCGAAGGCTTTGTGCTGAAGAAGCAAAACGGCGGAATAAGCGAAACCTTTACCGTCAGAAAGATCTCTTCGGGAGTCGGCGTAGAGAAGACTTTCCCGTTGCACTCGCCTAAGATCGAAAAGATCGAGGTAGTGAGAAAAGGCGCAGTCAGAAGAGCTAAGCTCAACTACATGCGTGAGAGAACAGGTAAAGCTGCTAAGATCAAAACTAAAGAATAGCTTTTACGGGGGAATCCGAGGGGATTCCCCTTTTTTCTGATAAATATCAGTCTCGCCGCCTGCTTGCAGGCAGCATTTGCCGAGAGCCTTGCGCTCTCATTTAGATGAGGTGTATAATGGATAATATAAATTGGTATCCAGGTCATATGAAGAAGACCAGAGAATTGATAGAAGATAGTCTCAAGATGGTAGATCTGGTCATAGAGGTAGTGGATGCGAGAATACCCATATCCAGCAGAAACCCTATAATAGATCAGCTGACCCGGGGAAAGCGCCGTGTGATCATTCTCAATAAGAGCGATCTCTCCGATCCTTCAGCTAACGAAGCGTGGGAAAACAGGCTTAAAGAAGAAGGAAGCATGGTGACTGCCATGAACTGCATGAAAGGGCAGGGCACAAAACAGCTTCTCAAACTTCTGTCTTCACTGCAGGCTGGGAAGAATGAAGGCAAGATCAGAAAGAAACCTCTCAGGATGATGATCGTAGGAGTCCCCAACGTAGGGAAGTCCTCTCTCATAAACAGGCTCACAGGCAGAAAGAGCGCAAAGACGGGAGACCGGCCGGGGGTAACCAGGGGAAAACAGTGGCTTTCTCTGGAGAGCGGCATGCAGCTCTTGGACACGCCGGGAATCTTATGGCCTAAATTTGAGGATCCCAGGGCCGGGCTGAACCTGGCTTTCTGCGGATCGATAAAAGACGAAATACTGGATGTGAGCGATCTGGCCCTTGAACTGATAAAAGTGCTGCAGGACAAGTACCCGAAGCTGCTCATAGATCGTTATAAGATAGAAGATATTGGAGATACTCCTCTTGAAACCATGGAGGCGATTGCTAAAAGGCGAGGATTTATACTGGCAGGAAAGCGGATAGATTACGAAAGGTGCGCCCGCACTCTTCTGGATGAATTCAGAGGCGGCGTCATAGGAAACATTACTTTGGAGACGGCAGATGACTAAAGAGGAAAGACAACAAAAGCTTGAAGAAAAATTCTGCGCCATGCGGGAGTTTGACCTGAATTTCGGATTCGGAATGGATGAGATAGGAGGAATCGACGAGGCGGGCAGAGGACCTCTGGCAGGGCCGGTGGTAGCCGCATGTGCAGTTCTCGGCGCAGACTTTAACGTCATAGGTGTAGACGATTCGAAAAAACTTTCAGAAAAGAAGAGAGAAGAACTGTTTCATAAGATAACTTCTAAAGCTCTGGCATACGGAGTGGGAATAATAGACAGTGAAACAATAGATGAGATAAATATTTTACAGGCGACCAGGAGAGCCATGATGACGGCGGCAGTGAACGCAGACGATATGCTGAAAGTCAGGACCGGATCTGAGACAGGTATTAAATTGCTTCTTCTTGATGCTGTTCGCATAGACGGAGTAGATATTCCGCAGAAGGATATAATAAAGGGCGATGCCAAAAGCCTGTCCATCGCCGCATCCTCGATAATAGCTAAGGTGACCAGAGACAGGATAATGATAGAGTATCACAACCTGTATCCGCATTACGGATTTGATAAAAATAAGGGTTACGGTACCAAAGCTCATTATGAGGGACTGTATGCTCACGGCATGACGCCTATACACAGGAAGACGTTTTTAAAGAATTTATAAAGGAGAACAATATGGTATTTAAAAGCGACATTCAGATTGCGCAGGAGTGCGAAAAGAAGCAGATAACTGAGATTGCCGAGGCGGCAGGGATAGACGAAAAATACCTGGAGCAGTACGGAAAGTACAAAGCTAAGGTTGACTACTCTCTTCTCAGAGATAAAAAAGATGAGCCTGACGGCAAGTTGATCCTGGTTACGGCTATAACGCCTACTCCGGCGGGAGAGGGAAAGACCACTACGTCTGTAGGGCTTGCCGACGGACTCAGAAAGATAGGCAAAAACGCCATCGCAGCTCTCAGAGAACCGTCTTTGGGACCTGTATTCGGCATAAAGGGCGGAGCTGCCGGAGGTGGACATGCGCAAGTAGTTCCCATGGAAGATATAAATCTTCATTTTACGGGGGACTTTCATGCTATAGGCGCAGCCAACAATTTGCTGGCGGCTATGCTGGATAACCATATTCAGCAGGGAAACGACCTTAACATAGATCCTAAACAGATAACGTGGAAGAGAGCTGTCGATATGAACGACAGACAACTCAGACATATAGTAGACGGCCTCGGCGGCAGAATGCAGGGAGTGCCCAGAGAAGACGGATTTGATATAACCGTGGCCTCTGAGGTTATGGCAGTTTTATGTCTGGCTTCTGATATATCTGACCTTAAAGAAAGACTTGCCAGAATCATAGTGGCGTATACATATGACGGAAACCCTGTGACTGCGAAAGACTTGAGGGCTGAGGGGGCTATGGCCGCTTTGCTTAAAGACGCGCTTAAACCTAATCTGGTGCAGACTATAGAAGGAACTCCTGCATTTATACACGGAGGACCTTTCGCCAATATAGCTCACGGTTGTAATTCCATCACAGCGACTAAAATGGCCATGAAACTGGCTGATTACACGGTGACCGAAGCCGGTTTTGCCGCTGATCTTGGGGCTGAGAAATTTTTCGATATAAAGTGCAGGATAGCAGGCCTTAAACCTGACGCGGTGGTTATAGTGGCTACGGTCAGAGCTCTCAAATACCACGGCGGAGTGGCCAAGAATGATCTCAACGAAGAAAATCTGGACGCTCTTACGAAAGGACTGCCTAATCTGTTGCAGCACGTATCCAACATTAAAGATGTATTTAGCCTCCCATGCGTAGTGGCGATAAATGCTTTTCCTACAGATACCGAAGAGGAACTGACTCTGGTAGAAGAAAAGTGCCGGCAGATGGGAGTGAATGTTGTGCTTTCAGAAGTATGGGCCAAGGGAGGAGAAGGCGGCGCGGCGCTGGCTGAAGAAGTGGTGAGATTATGTCAGATCCCCGGCGATTTCAGACAGTCTTACGATCTGTCTCTTTCTATAGAAGAGAAGCTTAACGCCATATGCAAAAGGGTATATCACGCCGATGGGGCGGTTCTGACGGACAATGCGAAGAAACAGGCTAAAAAGCTAAAGGATCTGGGATTTGGCAATCTGCCGATATGTGTAGCCAAGACTCAGTACAGCTTTTCTGACGACCCTTCCAAACTGGGCGCTCCTTCCGGATTTACGGTGACTGTGCGAAACCTTAAAGTTTCCGCCGGCGCCGGCTTTATAGTAGCTCTTACAGGCGACATAATGACTATGCCGGGTCTTCCGAAAGTTCCGGCGGCTGAGAAAATAGATGTGGATAGCGACGGAAGGATAACAGGATTGTTTTAGCAGATCTTGCGATCTTGGTTTCCGCTTTAATTTTATCCCTTTAAACGTTGAAAAATCAATGTGGCAACTGTAGGTTGACAAATTTCCAAGCCCGCTTGGTGGTAAATTGAGATGACAAAAGCTATGATTTTACCAAGAGAATAAAAGAATGTCGGAGGTAAAAATGATTTTAGCTGATAAGATAACGGAACTGAGAAAAAAGAGAGGCTGGTCGCAGGAAGAACTGGCAGAAAAGGTAGATGTGACGCGTCAGTCAGTATCGAAATGGGAAAGCGCCCAGTCGACGCCTGACCTGGATAAGATATTAAAACTGGCGGAAATATTCGAAGTTACTACGGACGAACTCTTGAAGGCCGAGCAAAGACTTGAAGATGAGAAATCTTCTGAGAAGAACGATAAGAACGAAAAGAAAAAGATCTGTGAAAAAATCACACGTAACGCAGAAGAACGCAAGGTCACGGCCGAGGAGGCACAGGAGTTTTTGGAATTTAAAGAGAAGACTGCGCCAAAGATAGCCATGGGCGTTTCCCTGTGCGTTCTTTCTCCGGTGCTGCTGATCCTGATGGCCGGAGCTGCCGAATACCGGGTGATAAATGCTTCAGAGGATCGGGTGGCAATGCTTGGAGTAGTGATACTGCTGGCGATAGTGGCAGCAGCGGTTTCTATATTCTTTATACCTTACGGTATAGCTTCTTCTAAGTATGAATATATAGAGAAAGAACCTCTCAGGCTGAATCCCGAGCTGACAGAGACATTGAACAGACAGAGGGATGATTACAGACCGGCTTTCAGCAGGAGTATTGCCATAGGAGTTTTAATTTCTGTGCTTTCCGTCTTGCCTATGTTTGTGGCAGGGTTCATATTCGACCCAGAAGACGGGTTTCATTTTGTCGTTTCGGCAGGTATATTGCTGGTGATGATTTCCATAGCAGCCAATATCTTTGTCAGGGCCGGCATAAAGTGGGAAAGCTATCAGAAATTGCTGGAAGAAGGCGACTATACGAGGGCTCAGAAGGATAAAGTCCTTGAGGCCATAAGCAGCGTGTATTGGCTCTCAGTGACGGCGATATACCTGATCTATAGCTTTATAAGCTTTAACTGGCATATAAGCTGGGTGATCTGGCCGGTGGCAGGGGTGATATTCGCCATCATAAACGTCGTATATTCGGCGGTTAAAAGGGATTGAGAAAAGCAGGAAGTAAGATGGAACAGATGAGCATATTCGAAAATCAGATAGAAAGACCCCTTGCTGAAAGACTGCGTCCGAAGAATCTCGAGGAATACGTAGGCCAGTCTCACCTTCTGGGGAAGGGAAAGATTTTGAGGAGGCTCATAGAGGGAGATAATATTTCTTCCATGATATTCTGGGGACCTCCGGGAGTAGGAAAGACTACGCTGGCCAGGATCATAGCGGGAGCGACAAAGGCCGAGTTCATAGACTTTTCTGCTGTGACCAGCGGTATAAAGGAAATACGGGCTGTAATGCAGCAGGCCGAAACTAACCGCCGTTACGGTGAAAAGACTATAGTTTTCGTGGATGAAATACACAGGTTCAATAAGGCTCAGCAGGACGCATTTCTTCCCTTTGTGGAAAAGGGAAGCATCATCTTGATAGGAGCGACCACTGAAAATCCATCCTTTGAAATAAACGGAGCGCTTCTCTCGAGGTGCAAGGTCTTTGTGCTTCAGGCGCTGACAGAGGAGGATATAGTACAGCTCCTAAACCGGGCCATCGCCGACTCCAGAGGTTTCGGCGGCCAGAAGATAGAGATAGCTCCCGAAATAATGAGAGTTGTTTCGGTATTCGCAAGCGGCGACGCGAGGACGGCTCTTTCCACTCTGGAAATGATAGTGCTCAACGGCGATTCGGATGGAGACAGAATCATAGTGACCGAAGAGACCTTTGAGCAATGCACCTCCAAAAGGTCTCTGCTGTATGATAAAAAAGGAGAGGAACATTATAATCTGATTTCCGCTCTTCATAAATCTATGAGAAATTCTGATCCGGACGCGGCAGTTTACTGGCTGGCCAGGATGCTGGAAGCAGGAGAAGACCCTCTGTATGTCGCAAGGAGAGTGACTCGTTTTGCGTCAGAGGATATAGGACTTGCAGACCCAAGAGCATTGGAAATAGCTGTGGCGGCATATCAGGCGTGCCACTTTATTGGAATGCCCGAATGTTCTGTGCATCTTACAGAGGCGGTGATATATATGTCAATGGCCCCTAAATCCAATTCGCTTTATACGGCTTATGAGCAGGCAAAGAAAGACGCCCTTACTCAGCTGGCAGAACCGGTCCCTCTAATAATCAGAAATGGGGTGACTAAGCTGATGAAGGAGCTGAATTACGGAAAAGGTTATAAGTATGCTCACGACGCTATAGATAAGCTGACAGATATGCAGTGCCTTCCCGATTCTCTTCTGGGAAGAGAATACTATAAGCCTACGGAAGAGGGAACAGAAGCCCGGTTCAAGGAGAGACTGCGCCAGATAAAAGATTGGAAGAAAAAGAGAAATAAATAAACCTGTCTGAAATATAATTGAAGTTGCTCAATTTTACAATGAGCATTGTCTGTTTATCTTGGTGCATTTAGATGCAGCAGTCTTAAGGTGTTCCACTATAAAATCTTTTTTTTGATTTATTTCGCTTGCTGCACCATATACGGTGATGACAGCTTCTACTTCAAAATCGCTTTTAAAGATGGGAGCTGAAAGGGAAATAACGCCTTCTGTGACTTCCTGGTTACATTCAAAATAACCCAGTTCTTTACCTTCCTGCAGTTTCTTTAATAGTTGTTCTCTATTGGTTACAGTATATGGAGTCAAAGGCTTTAAAGCAATATCTTCTAAATATTCATTGAGCCTCTTTCTACTGAAATACGCTAAAAAGGCATTTCCGGCTGATGAAGCATAGGCCGGATAAGCGCATCCCGTATAGTAATACACGACTCTATCTTTTTTATGAGAAGAATAATCTTCAATAGTAGTTATCTGGTTGTTGGCAAACGTGACCATGACGACGTTTTCATCTACGATTTCCACTAAATCTTCGATACAATCCCTTGTAATAGTAATTATGTCATACTTTTGAAGTATAGCATCGGCTATGTTAACGAACTTAAAGGCAAGTGAATATTTATAGGTAGACTCATTCTGAGTAACATAGTCATATTTTAAGAGGGTATTGAGAATACGAAAGACTGTGCTGTTGGCCAGGGACATACGTTCGCTCAACTCTTTTATACTGATTTCTTTCACCTCTGACATTATGTCAATGATCTTAAGCGTATTTTCCAATGAAGAAAGTATATATTTATTGTCCATTTTTTCCCTCCGATGCTAATACTCTTTATTATACCGTGCTTTTTATTTTTTGAAAAGCAAAAAGATTAAGTTATAAGTTGACAAACTATAAGCGATGTGATAAATTCTCTATAAAAGAATTTAAATTCTTTTATAGAGAATTTAAAGCTTGCCGGCAAAGATCACTATGTTAATTTTTATCAACGATTTCAGTATTTAGCAGAGAAAGGTGAATAGCATGGATATCAAAGCAATTATTCAAGTAATCGTGTACGATTATTTGTGGGGAACGCCTATGATCTTATTTATACTCGCTGCTGGACTTTACTTTACGTTCAGGAGCGGCCTGTTTCAGTTCAGATTTTTCGGTCATGCCATAAAAACTGTAGTGAAGCGACTTTTTAAGGGTGAGGAAGGGGGCGGTGACGGAACCTTTTCACCGATGCAGGCTCTCAGTACCGCCCTCGGTTCTACCGTAGGAACGGGGAATATAAGCGGAGTTGCAACAGCAATAGTTGTAGGCGGCCCGGGAGCAGTTTTCTGGCTTTGGGTGGCGGGCCTTTTCGGCATGCTTACCAAAATGGTGGAAATAACTTTAGCTGTGTTTTATCGAAGAAAAGATGCAGATGGTAATCCGTATGGCGGCCCTACATACTACATGGAGGACGGAATAGGAAAGAGATTTAAAATGCCAAAGGTGGCTTGGACGCTGATAATTCTCTTTTTTATAGGCTTTTTCATGGGATTTTTTATCAATATTCAGACATATACCGTGACAGAGGCGATTTCGACGACATTCGGATGGGGAATGATACCGGTCGCCGTGGTTTATACGATACTGCTCTTCATAATGATAAGCGGAGGATTAAAGCGAATCGGAGACTGGTGTTCAGTAATGGTGCCTGTCATGTGCGTCTTCTATCTTGCAGGCGGATTGTTCATAATATTTAAGAACATAGACGTGTTGCCTGCCGTTATAGAAAGCATATTCGTAAATGCTTTTACTCCTACGGCGGCTTTCGGAGGTTTTGCAGGAGCAAGTGTATCGCTTGCCATGACTACCGGCTTTGCAAGAAGTGTTTACAGCAATGAAGCAGGCTGGGGGACCTCTCCTATGATTCATGCCTCAGCGAAGGTGGATCATCCGATTAAGGAAGGACTCGTAGGGGTCTTCGAAGTCTTTACCTCTACTTTTATCATCTGTACTATCACGGCTCTCGCTGTTTTGGTGACGGGTCTATGGTCCACAGGAATAGATGGCGCAAATCTTACATTGACGGCGTTTGAAAGTGAACTTGGTATGTTTGGCAGGATCGTTATAGCTATTTCGGTATTCCTATTCGGAATCACGACGGCCTCTGGCATATATGTTCAGAGTGAAGCAATATTTAATCATGTGATAAAAAATCCTAAAACTGTTAAGATCGTCATAAACGCATATAGGTTTTTATACCCTCTGGTGGCTCTCATAATGGTATTCATAGCTGTGCTTAATGGTCTGCCAGGCGCTACGATATGGCTCCTTGCAGATGCCAGCACAGCTTTGCCGATACTTACCAATACCGCTACACTGATCGTATTATTTCCTGTATTTCTTAAATTGCTCAATGATTATAAAGCGCGTTATATGAACAGAGGGAAGATCGATCCGGATATGAAGATTTTCTACAATGATAAAAGGAGGGAAAAGTGATATGGAAAAACTCAAGAAGATATCCGTCATAGAGACTGCTCTCGACCAGTGGGGATGGAGCGTTGATATTAATGAAGATGGAGAGACGCTGATTGAATCAAATGTAATGTACATAAATGGGCCGAGAGAAACAGATTATTATCATACATGCGGAGTTTACGAAAAGGCCGGCGTCCCTTTTGAGATAAACGAAGTGAGGCATGAAAAGATTGAAGGGCTCGAAGCCTATGAGGAATATTTTAAAAGCTTTTCTGACGCCAGCTATGAAGCTCTTGCTTCAGGCAGTGGACTTGTGGTTGCCGGGGGCTTCTGCACATATCTTCCCGGCATAGTCGGGGGTATACAGAGAGCTTTAGGAAAGGGTAAAAAGCTTGGAATAGTTTATTTAGATGCTCATGCTGATATTGAAACTCCGGAGATGACCAGGTCACATATCGTGGCCGGCCTTCCCGTCGCTTCAATAGTAGGGATAGGGCTTAAGGAATGGTATGATGTCTGCGGCATCACAGAACCTATTGATAGTGAGAATTTTATATTAACTGATTATCATGCCCGATCTTATGCTGATGATTATAATATTAAGAAAGCAGGGCTTGATATTATAGATGAAAGAGGATTTAACGACAGAGAATTGTGGGTAAAAAGGATAGAGGAACTGGCAGAAAGAGTAGATGCTATTCTTATCCACATTGATATAGACATCATGGACTCACGTTATGTTCCGGCATTTAAATTTCCTCTTGCTCCGGGGGGACAGACTCCGGAGGCCGTGATGAGAAATATAAAAGATGTCATGGGTACGGGGAAAGTTATCGCATTGACAGTGATGGATGTATGCTTTGAATCTGAGAGAGAAGGACACGAAATAACATATCTCAATGCGATGCGTATATTGGGAACATGCCTTGAAAATTGGAAAGAACTGCCGAAAATATAAAGACTTTCAGTACATCAGGGATAGCGTTTTACTTGACATTCATGGTGATATTAATTACAATTAGTTTACAAGTAAACTAATTTAAAATAAAGGTTATAGTGTATGACTAAGAATGTGGAAACTTTGCTGGACTACTTTTCCCAGATACGTAAAGTCTATGCCGAATGGCTTAAGATAAAATATAAAGGCCATTATTTTTCTCCAAACGAGATAGATATACTGATTCTGCTGGCCAATAATAGGAGCATAAATAACTGCGGGCAGCTCAATCTGCTTTTGAAAGTATCAAAAGGTCTGATAAGCAGGAGTATTTCCTCTCTTGCGGATAAAGGCCTCGTATCGACCTGGGAATCTGAAGACGATAAGAGAGTAAGACGTATATCCCTGACGAATGAAGCAGGTCCGGTAATTGATCAGCTTAACCGGGGAATCAGAGAGATAAATGAGATCGTGCTTTCTGATATTTCAGAAGAAGAAATCAGGCAGATGGAAGAGACCATGGAGAAGATCATGCGGAATTTCAAGGCAGCGGAGGAAGAATATTTATGAGAATGACCATGAACAGAGAAGTAGATCTCGGAAAAGAGCCGGTAAAACACCTGCTCTTTATTCTTGCAGTCCCGGCTATAACATCTCAGGTAGTAAATGCTCTCTACAACATGGTGGACAGGATGTACATAGGGCACATAGATGAAGTGGGGGCTGTTGCCTTGACGGGAGTAGGAATATGCTTTCCCATAATAATGATAGTTTCGGCTTTCGCCTATCTTGTGGGCATGGGCGGCGCGCCGAGAGCCAGTATTTTCATGGGCAAAAGAGATAACAAGACGGCAGAAAAGATCTTGGGAAATTGTTTCTCGGCGCTGATAATAGTTGCAGTCATACTTACCGCAATAGTGCTGATCTTCAGGCGGCCGCTGCTTTATCTCTTCGGCGCCAGTGACAATACTATAGTATATGCGGAAGAATATATAACCATCTACGCTATGGGAACCATCTTTGTTCAGCTCACCTTAGGCCTGAATTCGTTTATTTCCGCCCAGGGGTTTTCGAGAGTGAGTATGATGACGGTGATAATAGGAGCGGCAGCAAACATAGTGCTCGATCCGATATTCATCTTCTTGCTGGATATGGGCGTAAGAGGAGCGGCTGTGGCTACGGTCGTCTCGCAGGCTCTTAGCGCCGTCTGGGCATTTAAATTTTTATGCGGCGATAAGACGACCCTGAGACTTAAAAGGGAAAACATGAAGATAGAGGCGCATATACTTTTTCCCTGCGTGGGGCTTGGGATAGCTCCGTTTATAATGACTTCCACAGAAAGTCTGCTGGTACTTTGCTTCAACTTTTCTCTTCTCAGATACGGAGGAGATCTGGCGGTGGGAGCCATGACTATACTGTCGAGCATAATGCAGTTTGCGCTGCTTCCGCTGCAGGGGTTTACACAGGGAGGCCAGCCGATAATAAGTTATAATTACGGAGCCAAGAATCCTCAAAGAGTAAAGAAAGCCTTCAAATTGCAGACTATATGCTGTGTGTCGTATTCTATGTTTCTCTGGGCGGCGGTGGAATTGTTCCCGTCTGCATTTGTGGCAGTATTTACTGACGATCCGCAGCTCAGTCAGTTGTCCTGCTGGGCTCTGAGAATATATATGGCCTCGGCAGGTCTGATGGGACTTCAAACGACATGTCAGCAGACATTTATAGCCTTCGGAAACTCCAAGAAGAGTTCCTTTTTAGCTATCTTAAGAAAGATAATTCTGCTGATACCGTTTATCTTTATCTTGCCTCAGTTTATAGGAGACAAAGTGCTGGCAGTATTCTTGGCAGAGCCTATAGCAGATGTCATCGCCGTCACAACGACCCTTTTGATGTTCTCCCATGAGGCAAAAAAGATATTTACAGAGGACCAAAATAAAACGCCGGATATTTAAATCCGGCGTTTTATCTTAGCATGTTCTGGCTTCTTGCATTTCTGGGGTAGGGTCTTTCTTCATCGGTCAGCCCAAGAATATAATCTACACTTGTATTCAAAGCTATCGCCAGGCGGACGGCCTGATCGAGAGTCGGTATTCTGTAGCCGCGTTCAAGTTTTGAATAGTTAGATTGATCGATACCTGTAAGCATTTGAATTTTTACTTGCGAAAAGCCCCTCTTCTTTCGTAAGTCTTTAAGTCGTTCACCTATCATAGTAATATATTCCCCTAAAAATTTTATGCCACGACGACCTATTTTTTATTATGAATGATTTTTGTATTGATTATAGGTCGATTTTGACCTATAATGTAATTGGAAAGTGTAACATAATCAGGGGACAGTTGATGCAAATATTGACAAGCGAACGAGAAATCTTGCAATCTTCACATGTTACCTCTCCTTTTAAAAGAGGGCAAAACCTTGAGGCTTAACGGTCTCAAGGTTTTGTTTTACAAAAAAAGCACCGAGCTTACACGCCGGGTGCTTATATTTCAATAAAGATTTTATATCATACAGAATTTTTCTATGGCTTCCGCCACACCGAGGGAACGTTCCTCTTTGCATATATAAGATGCCAGGGGCCTGAGCGACTCTACAGAGTTGGCCACGGCCACGCCTGTACCGGCCCACTCCAGCATTTCGGCATCATTGCTGTTGTCTCCGCATGCCATGACTTCATCTCTAAAGATATTCAGATGGTCGCATAAAAGCTTCAGTGAATGAGCTTTATTGATATTCTCAGGCATTATTTCTATGAGATAAGGCTGCGACTGGGCAAGGTATGCGCCGCCTTCTAAAAACTCATTGAGCTCTTCTATATATCCGGGTACAGAACCGGGAGGAGCTACGATCATAGCTTTGGGAGAAGGAGAGAATGGGTAACCGTCAAAACTACCTGCTTCTATCGCCTCGGTATTCGCCAGGTCGGGATCTATGGTGGTTCCATCTGTCACTTTTTCTACCAGGATCTTATGATCTGAATAAAACTGACAGTATAAGTTTCTTTCTTTGCAGAATGTCACTATTTTTCTCATCATTTCAACGGACAGATGAGCTGAAAACAGCTGAGCGCCGTCAGATTCTGTTACGAGACAACCGTTGTAACATATTATCTTGCAGTGGGGGCCTATCTGCCTTGCGTATTTTTGTGCAGAGAGCAGAAGCCTTCCTGTGGCTATGACTACAGAGATATCATTTTCAGAACATCTTCTCAGAAGAGAAAGGGTACGGGGATGGATTTGATTGTTTTTCTCTAACAGAGTATTATCCAGATCTAAAGCTATAAGTCTTATCATATTTCTCCTTTAAAACAATTTTATAAATTCTCTGATAGCGCAGGCAATGAGAAGCAGCTGTACTATCAGATAAAAGGCGGTATATAATTTTCTGGTGCGAGGTCTGTAGAGCATGTCTCCGAGTCTGGTATGCGCCATAGGGCTGTTTATTCTGAAACAGTATGCCGGTATTTCATTCAGTCCTTCGATATGTTCCTGGCTTTTCCACCCTTCAGAAGGCTCCTCTGCGGTTCCGAAGAGATTTATATGAAGAAGCTTGTAGCACTGCTGGGCGTAAAACATGTGGCGGCTGAAGGTATTGTTCCATCTGGCGGTCAGCATTATGGAGAGGAAACCGGCAATGGTGAGAAAAAGATATATAGCCGCAGACATTACCGGATCCAGAGAACCGGCAAAAGCCATGGCTCCTGCGACTAAGGCGAGAAATATGCTGTTGAAAGTGAGCCTTTCGTTTTCGGCATGACGGGCATGTTCGAGATTTTCGGTAAGGCATTGAGAAAGAAAGTTGATCTGACTTTCGCTGAGTTCTTTGCCTTCGAGTCTCTTCCAGAGAGAATGTTCAAAAGTATATGTATCCATGTTTTCTTTTTTCACATCATATTTTTTCTTATTACTCATCTTGTTTGATCTCCGCATTTATCTGATGTTGATTATGAATTTATCGTCTTCTGTTAAAGAAAGTATACACAATTTTTAGGTAAAAAGCAATGTGCGCTCTCCCGGGTAGCCCCGGCGGGCCTGCGCCAGCGCGCGCATTGCGTTGCAATAAATATCGACCGATGGTATAATATTGTTATGATTTTGATGCAGAAGATCGGCACGCCGGGTCTGACATACGACCTGCGACATGATATGAGAAGGTGAAAAGGAGAATACAGGATATGGAACTGCTTAGAGGAAAGCCGCTGGCTGACCTTATCAAAAGGGATATAGAGGAGAAAACGGAAGAACTGATCAGTAGAGGAATAGTGCCTACGCTGGGGATTTTGAGAATAGGAGAAAGCGAGAGCGATATAGCCTATGAAAACAGCGCAGTCAAAACTGCCGCGGCTCTTGGAATACATGTGGAAAAATATATAATGGATGAAAAGTCCAAAGAAGATGAAGTCATAGACGTTCTCAAGGTTATGAATGAAGATGAGAATATACACGGCATATTGATGTTCAGGCCGCTTCCTCCTCATATAGATGAAGACAGGGTCAGAAATCATATAGAGCCGGCCAAGGATGTGGACGGAATAACAGACGTCAGCGTAGGAAGCCTGTTTACAGGAAACAGGATAGGATTTCCGCCTTGCACGGCAGAAGCGGCTGTGGCGATACTGGATTATTACGGTATAGAAGTTTCAGGCAAAAAGGCTGTAGTGATAGGAAGAAGCTTAGTAGTAGGAAAACCTGCGGCCATGCTGCTGCTGGACCGGCATGCTACGGTGACGGTGTGTCACAGCAGGACGGCTGCCGGCGATCTTGAAGACATATGCGCAGGGGCTGATATAATAATAAGCGCGGCAGGAAGGATAAATACTGTGGGACTTTCTCATGTCAGCGGCAAGCAGATCATAGTGGACGTAGGTATAAATTTCGGAGAAGATGGAAAAATGCGGGGAGACGTGGATTTTGAGGCTCTAAAAGGCAATGCTGCCGCAGTGACTCCCGTACCCGGCGGCGTAGGCAGCGTGACGACGGCGCTTCTCATGTATCATGTGGTGGAAGCTGCTGCTGCCAGCCATTAGATGTACGAAGATGCCGACATAGAGTGAAAAATAGTTGCAGCCACTTGACTTTTAGCGCCGAAGTATATAAAATATCAAGGTAATAAAAAATACCCAAACCTGCCGCCTCTGGTGGGTTTATCATAGAGCATTTGACGGTACGCCTTGCCGGTCAATCGCAGGGCGGCCTTTTGGCTGAAAGGCAAAAGGCCTTGACGGGAGCTTATGCTGCAATTTGAATTTAATAAAAACGATGACGAAGAGGAGTAGATAGAGACGAGCCCTCTACAGAGAAGGAAGCCTTAGGCTGAGAGCTTCCGGGAAGGCGTTTATCGAAGGTTGCTTTCGAGTTTTATGCGAGATAATGAGGGCCCTGGAACCTGTGAGGATAAAGGGGAATAAAGGTGGTACCGCGGAAAGATCCGTCCTTTGACACGAGGGCGGTTTTTTGTTTACAGCAAGCGGTGAATCTTCGAGAGATAAAAACAGTGATAAGGAGACTTGACAGAGATGGAAAAAAATTTGGCGAAAAATTATGATCCCAGAGATTTCGAGGAACGCATCTATGAGATGTGGGAGAGCAAAGGATGTTTTAAGGCCGAGGCAGACGAGAATAAAAAACCTTTTACTATAGTAATGCCTCCTCCCAACATAACGGGACAGCTTCATATGGGTCATGCTTTAGATCAGACGCTCCAGGATGTCCTTACGAGATGGAAGAGGATGCAAGGGTACAGCGCTCTGTGGCTTCCAGGATCGGACCATGCGAGTATAGCTACGGAAGTTAAAGTGGTAAATAAAATAAGAGAAGAGGAAGGTCTTTCCAAAGAAGACTTGGGAAGAGAAGAGTTCCTCAAGAGAGCCTGGGCATGGAAAGAAGAATACGGCGGCAGGATAACCAGACAGTGCCGCAAGCTGGGGGACTCCTGCGACTGGAGCAGAGAACGCTTTACCATGGACGAGGGGTGCAGCAAGGCTGTAAAAACATTCTTCATAAGACTATATGAGAAAGGACTTATATACAGAGGGAACAGGCTCATAAATTGGTGCCCTCAGTGCAAAACATCTCTGTCCGACGCAGAAGTGGAACACGAGGACAGGAACGGAAAGTACTGGTATTTCAGGTATCCTGCCGCAGATGGAGGGGAAGGAATCGTGGTAGCCACTTCGAGGCCTGAGACTATGTTTGCCGATGAGGCCATAGCAGTTCATCCGGACGATGACAGATATAAGGATATGGTGGGAAAGAAGGTGATCCTTCCGCTGATGGGAAAGGAAATACCTGTCATAGCTGACACGTATCCGGATCCTGAAAAGGGCACGGGAGCCGTAAAGATAACTCCTGCTCATGACCCTAACGATTTTGAGGTCGGAGTCAGAGCAGGGCTCGAGAGACCCAGCTGCATAAACGAGGACGCTACCATGAACAGCCTGGCCCAAAAATACGAGGGGATGGATCGCTACGAGTGCCGCAAGGCGTGGGTGCGCGACTTGGAAGAGGCAGGCTATCTCGTTAAGACAGAGGAAAAAGTCATTCCTGTGGGAGAATGTTACAGGTGCCATACTGTTATAGAACCTATGCTTTCCGATCAGTGGTTCGTGGCTATGGAAAAGCTGGCAAAGCCTGCTATAGAAGCCGCAAAGAGCGGCAAACTTACTCACGTTCCCGAAAGATTTGAAAAGACTTATCTGAGATGGCTTGAAGAAATCAGAGACTGGTGTATATCAAGGCAGCTCTGGTGGGGGCACAGGATCCCGGCGTATTATTGTCAGGAATGTGGCCAGCTTACTGTAGCTGCCGAAATGCCTGAAAAATGCCATAAATGCGGCGGTACTGCGTTCAAGCAGGATGAAGACGTGCTGGATACGTGGTTTTCATCTGCCCTCTGGCCGTTTTCGACGCTGGGCTGGCCTGATGAGACTAAAGATCTTAAATACTTTTATCCGACAGATGTGCTGGTGACAGGGTATGATATAATATTTTTCTGGGTAGTAAGGATGGTCTTTTCCGGAATAGAGGCTATGGGAGAAGCGCCTTTCCACCACGTGTATGTCCACGGTCTGGTGAGAGACGCAGAAGGCCGAAAGATGAGCAAATCTCTTGGAAACGGCATAGATCCCCTCAAGATCATAGATAAGTACGGGGCAGACGCTCTGAGATTCATGCTCACCACAGGCATAACTCCGGGAAATGATATGCGTTTTAAAGAAGACAGGCTGGAATCGTGCCGTAACTTCGCCAACAAGTTGTGGAACGCCTCCAGATTCGTTATCATGAATCTTCAGGACGAAGAGGGCAATTTCAGGGAGATGGCAAAGTGCTGTGAAAACTGCTGTGGCAAGGCCTGCGGAGATACTACGGATTTTGGCAGCATAGCTCTCAAAGACGAAGATAAATGGATGATCTCAAAGGTAAATGAAGCAGTTGAGTACGTCACTATGGCTATGGAAAAATACGATCTGGCCATGGCGGGACAGAGAGTCTACGATCTGATCTGGAACGAGTACTGCGACTGGTATATAGAACTGGTGAAGACAAGACTGTGGGCTGACGACGAAGAAGATAAGAAGGTGGTGAGATTCACCCTCGTAATGTGTCTGAAGAACATGCTTAAGATGCTTCATCCGTTCATGCCGTTCATAACCGAGGAGATATGGAGCTACCTGCCTCACGGTGAGGAACAGGAGGATAATCCGGAAAACTATCTGATAAAAGCGAAGTGGCCGGTTGCAAGCGCAAGCTGTATTTTCCCTTCTGCTTCTGCCACTTTAGAGACGGCGATGGAGATTATAAGAGCCATAAGAAATATAAGGGCTGAGGCCGAAGCTGCTCCGTCAAAAAAACTCAGAGCGGTGATACTGCCGGCAAATAAATCTGCGCAGACTGTAAAGAGTGGAGAAGCTTATATAAAGAACCTGGCCAATATAACCGAAGTTATATTTATAGAAAACAAGTCCCAAGCTCCGGAAGAAGCCATGTCGGCAGTGACAGGAGGAGCCGAAATATATATACCTCTTGAAGATCTGGTGGATTATGAAGCAGAATATGCGAGACTTTCCAAAGAAGAAAAACGCCTTAAAGCGGAAGTCGCCAGAGCCTGCGGAAAGCTTTCCAACCAGGGATTTGTCAGCAAGGCTCCTGAAAAGGTGATAAGAGAAGAAAAAGAAAAACTGGAAAAATATGAAGATATGCTGGACAAAGTTTCTGCCAGACTTGCAAAAGTCGCAGAGAAGGCCGGCAGATAAGGAGTAAGATGACAGCAAAGAGCGATAGAGCTATAGAAAAAATACATGAATTCAGTAAATTCGGAAGCGTGCTGGGCCTCGAAAGGATGACTGAGCTGCTTTCTCTGCTGGGGGATCCTCAGGATCAGCTCAAAGTCATTCATGTGGCGGGGACCAACGGAAAAGGCTCGGTATGCAGGTATATATACAGCGTCCTTTTAGAAGAGGGATATAAGACAGGCATATATATATCGCCGTTCATAGAAAATTTTAATGAGAGAATAGAGATAGACCAGGTCTGTATAAACGACGAAGATCTGGCCGCGTATACAGACAGGGTCCTTGAAGCTGTTTCTATTATGATAAAAAAGGGCCTCCAGTCTCCTACAGAGTTCGAAGTTATCACGGCCCTGGCCCTGCTTTACTTTAAAGAGAAGGCCTGCGACTATGTAGTTTTGGAGGTAGGCCTTGGAGGAAGCGGAGATTCCACCAACGTCTGCAGAGAGCCGTTGATGACGGTGATAACATCTATATCTATGGACCACATGGGCAGACTGGGAAACACTATCGAGGAAATAGCAGCCGAGAAGGCAGGCATAATAAAAGACGGATGCCCCGTAGTTACCAGCGCCTCCGATGTGAGAGCCTTGAGAGTGATAGAAAGAACGGCTGAGGAACATAAGAGCATGTTCTTTGAAACCACAAATCTTCCTGTCAGGATAACAGAGGAGGGTATCTCCGGAAGCTGCTTTGATGTAGATGTCCAGGGAGTTTCTTTTGAAGGGGTCCGTATAGCCATGGCAGGCAGACATCAGATAGATAATGCCGTCGCCGCCATGTGCGCTCTCAGCATGATGGAAGAGCGGGGAGACGTCAGAGTGAGCAGAAGAGCTCTTTATGCGGGACTTGCGGCTGCGAGACAGCCGGGAAGAATGGAAGTCTTTACAGAAGAAAAGGGCCCGATTACGATAATCGACGGAGCGCATAATCCTGACGGAGCTAAAGCTTTGAAAGAGGCTATAGGTTCATTCTGCACAGATAAGAAGATCCTCATGGTGATAGGCGTGCTGGCTGATAAAGACGTGAAGGGAATGATGGATCATTTTACCGATATGACAGAAGACTTCATAGTGACGCAGCCTGACAATCCGCGCAGACTAAAAGCCGAAAGCTTGGCAGATATGCTCAGATCAAGAGGATGTACCTGCATAGAAGCTCCTGATATAAAACAAGCGTATAAAGAAGCATGTCAAAGGAAAGATAAATATGATGTCATAATATACGCAGGTTCACTTTACATGATAGGAAAGGTAAGAACCATGATCAGAAAGGGGGATCTATAGGAGATGCTGAAATTTACTATTAAATCTACGGACGAGTATGAACGCCTGGTAAAATTTTTCGTAGAGAATCAGCTGGAATTCGACGGAGATGAAGAGGTAGATACCGATATACTAAAATGCTGGAAAGTTACTCATACCCAGGATGTACTCATAGGAGGCTGCGTCCTGGCCCTCAGAGAAGGGAAATATATAATTGACGGCATAGCAGTAGACAAACTTTTCAGAAAATTCGGCATAGGAAAGATCATGATGGATAAAGCCGTCAAAGAAGTAAAAGAAAGAGGGGGAAGCGAGCTCTTTCTCGTGGCCAGGGCTCCCGGATTTTTCAGGACTCTTGGCTTTGAGGAAGTAGAGGCAGATAGGGCGCCTCTGTTCTTCGAATGTGCCACATGTCCTCAATATCAGAAGACATGCCATCCCGAGATAATGAGATTGGAGATAAAATAATGGACTATTCCAAATTGCTTCAGGCAATATTGGATATTGCCGAGGAAATGCTCATATGTGGAGCAGAAGTGGAGAGAGTGGAAGACAGCATAGAGCGTATGTGCGGCGCATACGGCTGTACTCGAACCAACGCCTTTATAATCACTTCTAATATACAGGTGACCTTTGAGGATCCAAACGGCAACATTATAACTCAGATAAGGCGAATAGTCAGAAATGACGTAAACTTCGACAGATTGGATTATCTCAACGATCTGTCAAGATACATATGTTCAAACAAACCTCCTTTACAAAAATTGATGGAAAAGTATGAGGAAGTGATGAACAGAAAGCAGCTTCCCATATGGGTGACGTACCTGGGAGCAGTCCTGGCGTCTTCAGGTTTTGCCGTATTTTTCGGGGGAAATATAGCCGACGGATTTTACGCCGGAGCCTTAGGCATAATAATAACTGCCGTCCAGAGAACCTTCGGGAAATATGAAAAAAATGCTCTGGCGATGGCATTTATATGCTCTGTCATAGCCGGATCGGCGGCAGTAGCAGCTATCCCCCTGGGAATAAATGTCCACATAGATAAAGTCATGATAGGGGGAATAATGCTCCTGATACCGGGAATCGCCATGACGAATTCCATAAGGGATATGCTGGCGGGAGATATAGGAACAGGCCTTCTCAGACTGGCAAATTCACTGCTCCTTGCCGCGGCCATAGCCTGCGGATTTGCTCTTCCTATGATACTGACGGGAGGTGTGGCTCTATGATGATACAGATTGCGGCGGCGACCGTGGGTTCTCTTGGATTCGCCATCTTTCTGAAGATGAGAGGCAGGCAGATAGCTCTTGCAGGCCTTGGCGGCGCAGTGACCTGGGCCGTATGCCTCATATGTCAGCAGTATATAGAAGGTAATTTTATTCCTTATTTTATAGCGTCCATATTTGTGGCTATATATGCCGAAGTGATGGCCAGAGTCAACAGAGCGCCGGCCACCATATTCCTGACGGCTGCCGCCGTTCCGCTGATACCGGGAGGAAGCCTGTATTATACTATGGCAGGTCTCGTAAACGGCGACGAGTCTATGCTCGCCGAAAGCGGCAGCGCCGCGGTGACTATAGCCTTGGCTATTTCCCTGGGGTTTGTAGTAGTATCCGTCATCACCAGATATGTAAGAGCTTTCCGGGGCAGAAAAGCCTAGTCATAACTTTCCCAAAGAAATAATAAACTGTATGGTAGCGAGTTTCTTTGGGAGGGAATATATGAAAAGTACGACTGACAATGTTTACGAAACAAATAAAGCGATAGTAGCGGGCAGCGTAAGTTCGCCCCTTAAATTCAGCCATAAAACATACGGAGAAGCCTTTTACACTTTCGTCTTAGGTATAGAGAGAAGAAGCGGATATGTAGATGAGATAAATGTAATGATTTCTGAAAGACTCATATACGAAAGTTCATTGTATGAGGGAGACTTTGTCGAGATAGCAGGACAAGTGAGAACCTATAACGAAAGTATAGACGGAAGAAATAAACTGAATGTAGTGATATTCGCCCGGGAAATAGAGACAGGTCTCTCGGAAGAATATTTCGAAAACTATATTTATCTGGAGGGTTTTTTGTGCAAACCGCCTATCAAACGAACCTCTCCTCTGGGACGCGATATCTGCGACCTGATGATCGCGGTCAACAGGATGTACAACAAGTCCGATTACATACCTTGCATAGCGTGGGGACGCAATGCGAATTATGCCGACAACCTAAAGGTAGGAACTAAAGTCTATCTGGAGGGAAGGATACAGAGCAGGGAATATAAGAAGAAATTCGAGGACGGCACGTCGGAGATAAGAAAGGCTTTTGAGATATCCATACTTAAGCTTGCGGAGGATCTCCCGGGCGAGGATGAAGAGTACTGCGGAGAATACGAATAAGAATAGCTCTCTTTCCTTGAATTTCAAAGCTCAGTATGATACAATAAATATCAACTTTTATTTATAACGGAGGACAAAGGATGTTCGATATCAATGGAAAAGACAACAGCACTTATAACATCGAAAACATAGAACTCATAAAAAAGGCTTCGCCTAAGGTAGGTGAATTCATCGAAAAAGAATATTACCGCCAGAAGAACAATGTGGAGCTAATCGCCTCCGAAAACTACTGTTCAGAAGCTGTGCTGGCGGCATGCGGCAGCTGCCTCAGCTGGAAATATGCCGAAGGGTATCCATATGTGAGGACCTCGGGCAATACAAGCCGTTATTACGGAGGAACAGAATTTGTCGATCAGCTCGAAGAATATGCCTGCGACGTATGGAGAAAAGTCTTCGATACAGATTATCATGTGAACGTACAGCCTCACAGCGGATCTCAGGCTAATTTTGCGGCATATAAGGCTATATTGAAGCCGGGAGACACAATACTTTCTCTTACTCTGGACAACGGGGGACATTTGACTCACGGCTCATCGGTAAACTTCAGCGGAAATCTGTATAACATGGTGTTCTACGATGTGGACGAAAAGGGTTATATAGATATGGAGGACGTGAGAGAAAAAGCTGTCCGGTATAAACCGCAGCTGATTCTGACGGGAGCTTCTGCATATTCCAGAACCATAGATTTTGAAGCCTTCGGAGAGATATCAAAAGAGACCGGCGCCTATTTCATGGTGGATATGGCGCATATAGCAGGGCTCGTAGCAGGGGGAGAGCATCCTTCGCCTTTCGGCCATGCCGATATAATCACCACTACCACTCATAAGACTCTCAGAGGTCCAAGAGGCGGCCTCATATTCGCAAGAAAAGAACTGGCGAAAAAAGTAGACAGCGCAGTATTTCCTTACGCTCAAGGCGGTCCGCTGGAGCACATAATAGCGGCCAAGGCCATATGCGCAGAAGAGGCTCTGAGACCTGAGTATAAAGAATATGTGAAACAGGTGGTGAAAAACTGCAAGGCTCTTTCAGATGAATTTATAAACTTGGGATATAAGATTGTGACCGGAGGTACCGACAATCATCTCATACTGCTGGATCTTTCCGACGAACCTTTCAGCGGAAGAGTACTTCAGGAGAGATGTGATGAGATAGGTATCACTCTCAACAAGAACTGCGTTCCTTGTGAGAGACGCACGCCGAAGGAAACTTCAGGGGTGAGAATCGGAACGGCTCCGATGACCACCAGAGGATATAAAGAAGAAGATTTTATAAGAGTGGTTCACAGAATAGACCAGCTCATAAAAACTTTGAGAGAAGAATATAAATAATATCAAAAGGGCGGCTGCTTCGATGGCGGCCCTTTGTTTTAACCGATGTGAAATTGATACGACGCGTGTTTTTAAGGGGGAAAATATGTACAAGCTTCTTATAGTAGAAGACGAACAGGGTATAAGCGAAGAGATAAAGAGGCAGGCTGAGAATTGGGGGCTTGAAGTCAGATGTGCAGCTGACTTCAGAAATATCATGGCTGAATTCGCCGAGTTTGACCCTCAGCTGGTGCTGATGGATATTGCACTGCCTTTTTTTGACGGTTATCACTGGTGCAGTGAAATAAGAAAGGTGTCTAAAGTACCGATCATATTCATATCTTCTGCGTCTGACAACATGAATATAGTTATGGCTATGAATATGGGAGCTGATGATTTTATAGCAAAGCCTTTTGACGGAAGCGTTCTGATCGCCAAAGTGCAGGCTATGCTCAGAAGGACTTATGATTTCGGAGGAGCCATGCCTGTCCTTGAACATAAGGGAGCGTTGCTCAATACGGGAGACGGCTGCCTGACATATGGAGAGGAAAAACTGGAACTCACCAAGAATGAATACAGGATATTGCTGTGTCTCATGGAAAACAAGGGTACTATAGTCAGCCGTGAAAAACTCATGGAAGCTCTCTGGGCCACAGACAGTTTTGTCGATGAAAATACTTTGTCTGTAAATGTGGGCAGACTCAGAAAAAAGCTGGAAGCAGCCGGCCTTAAGGATTTTATTGCCACTAAATTCGGGGCAGGCTATATCATAGAGTGATGTTTTACAGAAGGAAGAGAAGATGAAGTTTTTTTATTCATATTTAGCCTCGCATAAGAATGTTATAAGGACGTTTGTCGTGATCGTTGCAGTATTCAGCTGCTCTTTCCTGTTATATCGTCTTCCCGTCAGGGCGGTCATATACCCGTCTGTACTTTCTTTGCTGGCGGGATGCGCCATATTCTGGTTCGATTATAATAAGGCGCTGAGAAAACACAAGGAGCTGGAGCGGATGAGCAGGCTTTCTGCGGAACTCATAGAATCCTTTCCCTGTAAGACTACTTATGAGGATGAAGATTACAGAAGAATAATAGAAATGCTGACAGACGAATACAGGTACCTTGAGACTGATATGAACGGAAAGTATGAAGACATGATAGAGTACTATACCATGTGGGTTCATCAGATTAAGACGCCCATCGCGTCTATGAGACTCAGCCTGCAGGGGCAGGACTCTCAGCTCTCGAGAAAGCTTACCGCAGATCTGTTTCGCATAGAACAGTATGTGGAGATGGTGATGATGTTTTTACGGCTCAATTCAGATCATACCGACTATGTTATCGAAGCCTGCGACATAGACAGAGTTATAAAGCAATCGGTAAAGAAATTTTCATCTGAATTTATTCAGAGAAGGATCACTTTAAACTATGAACCTGTAGAGGCTGCAGTGATAACTGATGAGAAGTGGCTCTCTTTTGTCATAGAGCAGCTGCTTTCCAACGCCCTCAAATATACTAAAGAGGGCAGTATATCTGTCTTCATGGAGAAAGACATACTGTATATAAAGGATACAGGCATCGGAATAGCTAAAGAAGATCTTCCCAGGATATTTGAGAAAGGGTATACCGGGTATAACGGAAGAAGAGACAAGAGAGCCAGCGGCATAGGACTATATCTGGTAAAGCGCATATGCGACAATCTCAACCACAAGATAAAGATCAGTTCGGTTGCAGGTGAAGGAACTACTGCGGCATTGGATCTGTCCAGGGACAAGCTTACGGTGGAATGACCGATATTATGACAAAAATGTCAGATTTGGATGGGGAATTGTAAGACTAATCGATTGGTTTTTGATTCCCTTTTTTGTTATGATAGGCTTGCAAGATAAATAAAGGAGGATTTTGAAATGAGTATTTTAGAGGTTAGAGGACTCCAGAAGATATATACTACACGCTTCGGGGGTAATAAGGTAGAGGCTCTTAAGAACGTGACTTTCAGCGTAGAAGAGGGAGAGTACGTGGCCATAATGGGAGAGTCCGGTTCGGGAAAGACCACGCTGCTCAACATATTGGCAGCCTTAGATAAGCCCACCGGCGGAACGGTCTTACTGGACGGAAACGATATCACCAGGATAAAAGAATCGGCTATAGCCGCTTTCAGGAGAGATAATCTGGGATTTGTATTTCAAGATTTCAATCTCCTGGATACATTTTCTCTGGAGGATAATATATATCTTCCTTTGGTGCTGGCTCAAAAAACGTATCAGGAGATGGCAAGGAGACTTAAACCGGTGGCCGTAGAGCTTGGGATAGCTGATATTCTCAGGAAATATCCTTATGAGGTTTCAGGCGGACAGAAACAGAGAGCGGCGGTGGCAAGAGCGCTCATAACTAATCCCAAGCTTATTCTTGCTGACGAACCTACAGGGGCTTTGGATTCGAAATCTACTGACGAGCTTCTCAGGTTGTTCAGTCAGGTCAACAGAGGCGGACAGACTATTCTGATGGTCATTCATTCGGTAAAAGCTGCAAGTCATGCCAGCAGGGTGCTGTTTATCAAGGACGGCGAAGTGTTCCATCAGATATACAGGGGTCAGTGCAGCGATCAGGAGCTTTACCAGAAGATCTCGGACACCTTAACAATGGTGGCTACCGGAGGTGGCAGATGATGAGAGCAGGTTTTTATCCACATCTTGCCATCAGCGCTATAGGCAAGAATAAAAGATTCTATTTACCTTATATATTGACATGTACCGGGATGATAATGATGAATTATATCATAGCCTTTCTGACTTTTTCCGACAGCCTCAGCGGTATGAGCGGAGGGGATCAGATAAAGATGATGCTTAATTTAGGCTGTTATGTGATAGGCGCTTTTTCGGTGATATTTCTCTTCTACACCAATTCATTCCTGATAAAGAAGAGAAAAAAAGAACTTGGTCTGTACAATATATTGGGAATGGGGAAGAAAAACATCGGTTTGATCATATTTTGGGAAACTGTAATAATAGGCGTCATCTCCATGCTGGCGGGGCTTGCCGGAGGAATTATATTTTCCAAGCTGGCCGAGCTGGTAGCAGTCAATATGCTGAAAGGCGGCATAGATTATACTTTTACGATATCTCTTAAGGCCATCAGCGAGACGGCGGCGCTGTTTACATCCATATTTGCGCTCGTATTTCTCAACTCCATAAGACAGGTCCATACGGCTAATCCTGTAGAGCTCATTAACAGCGCCAACACAGGAGAAAAGCCTCCGAAGTCCAACTGGGCTGTAGGCCTTTTAGGGGCCGTCATCCTGGCGGCTGCTTATTACATGGCTGTGACTATCAAGAATCCTATAGCTGCCATGGTGTGGTTTTTCGTAGCAGTCATAATGGTCATAGTGGCTACCAACATGCTGTTTATTTCAGGATCAGTACAGATGTGCAAGATACTAAAAAAGAATAAGGGGTATTATTATAAAGCCAATCACTTCGTATCCGTGTCTTCTATGGCATACCGCATGAAGAGAAACGGAGCCGGACTGGCGCAGATATGTATTCTTGCCACGATGGTACTGGTAATGGTAACAGGTTCTGCCTGCTTATATTTTGGAGCAGAGGACAGTCTTGAGAGCCGATATCCTCAGGATATAGGCATAAGCATAAAGTACAGGAGTTCAGACTCCTCTGATCAGATAGTGGCAGATCAAATGAGAACTGCCGTAGATGAAATATTTGAAAAAGAAGGGGTACAGCCTCAGAAGAAGATAGAATATAACGTCGCTTCTATAGAGGGCATCCTTAAGGACGGTACTTTTGATCCCAACATGATAAGCTCACTGGACATAGATGTTGCTGAAAATATATATGTAGCTTACTTCATGTCAGAGGAGGACTACAGCAATATAAGCGGCGAAGAGGTGAACCTGGGGCCTGATCAGGCTATGGTGTATACGGGCAAGCGCGATTATGGTCAAAAGACTCTGACCTTGGCGGGAGGAAAGACCCTTGAAGTTGTCAGAGAGCTGGACGATTTTGAATACAACGGAGATATGAGTATGAACGCAGTATCTCCTATCATAATCATCGTTTCGGATGTAGAAGACGTTACTGCGCCTTTCGCTAAAATCCAGCAGGAGGGGTTCTGGCTTCTGAGAAACAGCTGGTATTATGGGGCTGATATACAGCAGGGAACAGATGAGGAAATCGCTCTGAATGAACAAATCAGCGCAGAGGCCGGCAAGATAAAAGAGGCCAACAGTGAGAAAGTATACAGCATAAGCAGCAAAAGCAAAGAGGGCAGCAGAGAAGAGTTCTACGGAGTATACGGAGGCATATTCTTTTTAGGAATAATGCTCAGCATAGTTTTCATCTTCGCCACGACTTTGATAATCTATTATAAGCAGATTTCGGAAGGGTATGAAGATCAGTCCCGCTTTGAGATCATGCAGAAGGTAGGCATGACAGAGCGGAACATAAAAAAGAGCATCCGCTCTCAGATGCTTACGGTATTTTTCTTGCCTTTGGCCGTGGCCATAATACATCTTGGGTTTGCTTTTCCGATGATAAAAAATCTGCTTTTGGCCTTCAACCTGAATAATCTCTCGCTTTTGCTCATCGTAGCGGCAGTCAGCGTGCTGATATTCATAGTATTCTATATTCTGGTCTATAGAATAACATCTAACACGTATTACCATATAGTCAACGGAAACAGAGACAGATAAAGTAAAAGAGCCTGACGGCAAGATCTTGCCGCCAGGCTCTTTGCGTACTCTTATCAGTCCTGTACGTCTATGACTTGTACCGGACAGCTTTCAGCTGCCTCGTGGGCCTTGTGAATATTAGAACGAGTAGGTTCCTTGACTGCCTCAGCCAGCCCGTCGTCAGCTATGTCAAATACGTCGGGACATATCTCGGCGCAGAGGCCGCATCCTATACATCCGTTTCTGTCAACTGTTGCTTTCATGTTTTTCCTCCGAAAGGTAATTTTCATGATTTATCCTTTCCGTCGAAGGAGAATATTATTCATGTATCAGGATTTTTCCAAGGCTTTTTTTATTATTTCACTGCGTCTTATCAGAAATGTGCGAAGAGATTTCTTGTGGCTGCATAACTTTTCTTTACAGTTGCTGCAGGAGAGAGCAAGATTAGTATTTTCATAAAATCTTTCGGGATGAAGCCGAAAATATATTTCCCAGTTGATGAGAAGAGCTATCGAGATGAACAGCAGGCTCTGCGCATAGAAGCTTTGAAGAGGCAGCAGAGGAGTAAACATCATGGCATAGTCCCAGTTGTATATACGGCAGCTGCCGCAACATTTGTTTTTCATCATCCATTCCTGGAACGGGCAGAAGAAGAGTATACAGATCATATCGCATACAGAGTATGCGAGAGAGATCAATATGAGAATACCGCCGTCTATGACGTCGAAAAAGAAAAGGCTGAAGATGAGCCCGTTAAGAAGAAACCAGCTTCCCGCTACTATCATCGTCGAATGGGGCGGCTCTCCGGGATTGACAACAGCGGCAAATTCTTTTCCGGAAGGTATATAGTTTGAGCGGAACTGTTTCTGACAGCCCATACTCTCGAGCCTCGAGGGAAAGAAACGAAAGATCATTTCTACGATAAACACCAGCCAAATGAATACCATTACGGCCGGAGGAACATCAAGTCTTTCAAGAGGGCGGGGCACTCCTTTCACTCTGTCTGTCACATATATAAACGAAGCAATTAAAAAAAGACAGGAACGAAATATCAGCTTAGCGTAGTGCAGAGCTGATATACGAGAGATCGCTTTCTTTTTCGCTGTCTTATTCATGCCGGTATTATTCTCCCAATCTTGCAAAGGTTAACTTTTTACAAAAATTATAGCAGATCTTTAACTGTCTGTACAGATGATCTTCCATGCTTCCGTAAGTTTTTCCACACTCCATGCGGCATTGGCCGGGGAGGTTGACGGAAGGCACGTAGCTTGTATGCCTGTTGTCTTAAAAGTGTATTTCTTGTAGAATTTGTCCGCCGTCTTTCCGTTGGTAAAGATCCGTTCGACCTTGGAATTACTCAGGATGGGAGAAAGATCATTAGCTGTGACATCTCTGATGGAACTGTCGGAACTGCCCTGTATATCACATGAGGCGATAACGTCCCATAAGGCGATGTTGAAGGACAAGAGAAAATCTTTCTTTTCCTGGATAGTATTGGGCGTTTTGACTCCGAATACTGCAGAGGTGACTTTCCAGAACCTGTTCTGGGGATGACCGTAAAAAAACAGCTGCTCTCTGGACTTTACGGACGGAAAAGATCCCAATATGAGTATTTTTGAATTTTCGTCATAAAGAGGAGGAAAAGGATGTCTGATCATCTGCCGGCTCGCTTTCTAAAACAGTTTCTATATATAAAAATAAGTGAAAATCCAATAATTGTCAAGGTAGAGAGAAGGCGGCAAGGGAGGAAAACCGGCAGAAAACAAAAAACTTTTTGTCTTATCGGGGAAAAATGTGGTATATTAGATGTATCACGATAAATAGGAGGAGTTTTGTTATGAATAAAAGAGTTGCTGAGCTGATAAACGACCAGATCAATAAGGAGTTCTATTCGGCATACCTGTATCTTGAATTTGCAAATTATTATGATTCTATAGGACTGGACGGCTTTGAAAACTGGTACCGTATCCAGGCTCAGGAAGAGAGAGACCATGCCATGCTGTTCTATCAATACCTGCATAACAACGACGTTAAAGTCGAGTTTAAGGCTATAGATCAGCCTGTATGCGACCTCAAGGATAAGATGGATCCGCTGAAAAAGGGACTGGAACATGAAAAATATGTTACTTCACTTATAGACGCTATCTATGCGGCGGCATATGAAGAACACGACTTCAGAACTATGCAGATGCTGGACTGGTTCATCAAGGAGCAGGGCGAAGAGGAGAAGACTGCCTCGGATATGATCACCAAGATGGAATTGTTCGGAGACGACGCTAAGGGCCTGTATATGCTCAACAGCGAGATGGCTGCCCGTACTTATACGGCTCCTTCTCTCACTCTGTAATCTGTAATAAGAAGAGACTTTAAAATCAAAACTCTATGCGTATTTGAAAGTTCACGCATAGAGTTTTTTGATATTATTTCAGTTTAAGCCCGTCTTTAAAAGCGTTTCCTACCTTTTCCCCCACTTTTAAATATGCGCTGTTTACAGGATCGAAGATTATCGGATCAAATTTTGCCGGGTCGATATTGCCCGCTTCATCCAGTATGGATTCATCTGCGCTGACATTGACGATCTCGCCTACCATGCGGCAGCTTTTTGCGTCATAGCTTATCAGTTTACATTCGACGGCCATAGGCAGCTCTTCTATGAGAGGAGCGTCTACGAAGTCTGATTTGACGGCATGGAACCCGGCCTTTTCAAATTTATCGGGAACTTTGTTAGCTGAGACTACGCCTACATAATCGCAGGCGACGACGTGAGACGCGTCGGCCATGCTTACGGTGAAAGCTTTGCGCGACAGAATATTTTTTACTGTCTTATGCCCCGCGCTGAGGCACATGGAGAGTTCCGTATTCTCGCTTATTCCTCCCCACGCCGCATTCATGGCGTCAGGTGTACCGTCCTCGTCGTAACTGGCGATTATAAATACCGGCTGGGGATAAGTATATGGTTTGGCTCCTAAATTTTTTCTCATTTATATACCTCCATCGTATAGATAATTATATTATAGCCGCACGACTTTATTTTTCAACACCTCATACCAGAACTTCAGAAAAAATTCACTTAAAATCACATGCTGCCAAAGGAAAAAAGATTCGTAAAGCCGCCGAAAGTCCCATTTTTAAAAGAAACTACTGCAATCTGTACGTGATCTAAGCAGATCGGGGGCGAGAAGGTATTTGAATTGGCTGGACGTGAAAGACCGGAGATAAATTTAAAGAACGATTTCGACGATGCCCGGATAAAAATTCTTGCATACGTACAAAACGTATGGTATAATAAATCTCACTTGGGGCATTAGCGCAGCTGGGAGCGCGTTTGACTGGCAGTCAAGAGGTCAGGGGTTCGATCCCCCTATGCTCCACCACAAAAAACCCTGCAGTTTTCTGAACTGCAGGGTTTATCTTTTTACCCCTTGAAGATCCTCTCTTGACAAACGGGCGAGAAATTCTCAGCTTTAATGACTCTCTTTTCCATCTTTTTCTTCAGGGAGAGTATGCCATGCCGGTTTTTCTTTTCGCCGGGAGAAAAGTCCCTTGATTTTGTCCAGCAGAGATTCGGTCACGTGAAACCATATCCGGCCGAAGATAAATATTACAAGAAGAAAGATCGAGACTGCTCCTATTTCTCCCAAAGTCATATATTACCTCACTTTGTGGCAAAACGCTTCATAAAAAAATCTGTAAATGCCGCCAGTTCATCTTCCTGAGACACATATACATATAGGCTCTCATCATCAAGCCAGTCGTATGCGTTGATACCGATATACCCCTTCTTGTCAGGATAGATGACGAAGGCGTCGCTTGGGTATTTGCTGCGGTAGGCTTTGAGAATCTCGGGCCGCCGATAAAAAGACGGATCGCTGCATCCTGACAGATCCGGTACGGTAGGGACGACTGCTATAGTTTGGCTGTCTTCATTCCAGCCCACGATCAGATTTCCTATCTTAGTCTTGCTCCCGTGAACGAAACCGTAGTTAAAACGCGATACGTCTTCGGTATAGCCGAAGATGAGCCTGTAATCGTCTCCGTCTTCTACGACATGATTGAATAGCTGCCGCATTTTTTTCGCGTTGGCGGCGCTTTTTTCCATATCCGGCTCCGGCCCTTTGAATAACTTTCCTAAAAATCCCATGATCAGTTCCTCCTTAAATTATATATCAGCAAACCGGTAAACAGGCTGAGTTCAGCCGGGATTTACACGGTAGTCTGTCAAAATAAAGATAAAATTTAAAAAAAGTATTTATTATGAGTAAAATCAAATCCGTCTGAATATAAGAAGAAATGGAATATCCGGACGGATCTGGATTATTACAATATTAGATTATCCTCTTTAAGTTGTTCCAGTCGGTCTATAATGGCTTCTATCTGAAAATCTACCGTTTCACGCGCCACCTCGGGAACGAACAGGGGAAGAGTATCCGGTATGGCTCTGCACACTATCATGGCCGTCAGACTCAGATTGGTAAAAAGGGCTATACGGTTTTTATCTGCTTTTATACCGAAACATTCTAATATCTTTCCAAAGAGCAGGGATTGTTTTCGGCGAAAGATCTCATAATTTTCATCGGACAGCCGTCTGAAAATCAGCTTCTGTTCTTCTATAGTCAGGACTGCTATACCGTTTTTCTCACCGTAGCAGCACGAATTGAGGAATTGCTTAACTGCCTGCCGCCAGGTTAAAGAAGGATCCTCCATCAGGCTCTGGGCATATTCGATTATCTTAGGCTGCTGCAGATACAGCGTTTCTACGATGAGATCCTCCTTGGCAGGGAAAAAGGAATAGAAAAAAGTACGTGAAATACCCACTTTTTTATAGATCTGTTCAACTGTAGTATGTTGTATACCTTGTCTTGACATCAGATCCAGCCCTGCTGCTATCAGGGATTGCCTGATCTGCTTACGTTCTTCTTCTGAATAGGCTACCTTCGGCATTTTAATCTTTCCTCACTAATAAAAACAAAATATAATATCTGTTTTTATTTTACCATGCAAAGCGTCAAGGATCAAGGGATAAATTATCAGTTCTGAAATAAAAGAGAGATTGCAGAACTCTCTTGGCATCGGAGCGGAGATTTTGACAAAATCCGTTTTTGTAGTAAAATATATTATATGACAAAGGGGAAAAAGGAGGAGAATTTTGGATGATAGAATTTAAAAATGTGACGAAAGAATTTAAAGATAAAGTCGTTTTATCTGATATTTCCATGGAAATAGAGGATAAGCGTCTCACGGTGCTCATAGGGCCCAGCGGATGCGGCAAGACTACCACTTTGAAGATGATAAACCGCCTGATACATCCGACGGCAGGAGATATCTTTATAGACGGAGAGAATATTGATGAACTCGATCCCGTAAAGCTACGGCGCAGGATGGGGTACGTCATACAGCAGGGCGGCCTGTTTCCTCATATGACTATAAGACAGAATATAGAGATCATAGAGAGGCTTGAAAAGAGGGACGCAGGTAAAATAGCCGAAAATACAAAGAGGCTTATGAAAATGGTGGATCTGGATCCGGCGGAATATCTGGACAGATATCCCAGCCAGCTTTCAGGCGGACAGCAGCAGAGGATAGGAGTGATAAGGGCTCTGGCAGGCGATCCTGAGATAGTATTGTTTGACGAGCCGTTTTCTGCTCTCGATCCGGTTACGAGAAGCAGCCTGCAGGACGAGCTCCTGGAGCTTCAGGAGAAAATGGCTAAGACCATGATATTCGTCACCCATGACATGGATGAGGCAGTCAAGATCGCAGATAAGATCTGTATAATGAGAGGCGGTCATATCTTGCAGTACGATACTCCGGAAGTGATACTGAAAAATCCGGCAGACGAATTCGTCGCCAACTTTGTGGGTATAAACAGGATATGGGATTCGCCCGAGTATATAAAGGTTAAAGACTTCATGATAAAGAAACCTGTGACCTGCAAAGCCAATCTGAGCAGGAGCAGATGTATAAAACGGATGCATGATCATCACATCGACACTCTGATAGTGGTAGATGATTCTAACTGTATTCAGGGCATAGTCGGCAGAAAAGATCTGTTCAGGGCCAGCCCTCTGGCTGACGCCGGCGGCATGATGCATGAGGCTAATTATCTTGCCCATGTAGAAGATAATATAGTCGATGTGCTCAAGATGGTAGAAGAAAGCGATGTGAGCAATGTGCCTGTGGTAGACAAAGAAGGCAGGCTGGCCGGACTTCTGACCAGCAGTAGCCTTGTATCCACCATGAGCAAACAATTCATATCAGGCGATCAGATCAGCGGCGATGCTGCGGATAAGGGGGTGAGATGATGGTATCTTTGTTTAATTATATGAGCCAGCATTTCTCTCAGATAACTGAGCTGCTGCTGGAACATATAGTGATGACAGTAATTGCGGTGGGACTTGCTATCGTCATCGGAGTTCCTCTGGGCATACTGATAAGTTATGTAAAAAGATTAAGCGGACCTATAGTAGGAGTGGCGAACGTCATTCAGGCGGTGCCCAGCATGGCGCTTTTGGGCCTGGCTATACCTTTGCTGGGGATAGGGACTCTCCCGGCAGTGGTGATGGTCATAATATATTCGCTGCTGCCTATCATAAAAAATACTTATATAGGAATATCGGGCATAGACCCGGCTATGGTAGAGGCCGCCAGGGGCATAGGCCTCACCCGCTGGCAGGTACTTTATAAGGTGAAGCTTCCTATGGCTCTTCCCGTCATCATGGCAGGTGTGAGAATTTCAGCAGTTACAGCCGTAGGACTTATGACCATGGCGGCGTTTATAGGAGCGGGAGGCCTGGGATACCTGGTGTTCTCCGGAATCAGAACTGTGAACAATCTGCAGATTTTGGCAGGGGCAATTCCGGCTTGCATATTGGCGCTCATAGTGGATTTCCTTATGGGAATAGTAGAGAAGCTGGTCACACCCGTAAGCCTTCAGAAGAACTTTGCTTCGGAGATGAAAAATCTTAAAAGGAAGAGGCGCCGCGAAAAGGCAGTCATAGCCGTCGCAGGCCTTCTGACAGCAGTCATATTGGTCAATTCCTTTGTAGGGAGCCTCGGAAAGGATGAAAAGAGTATCACGATCGGAAGCAAGGACTTTACAGAACAGATAATACTATGCAACATCTATGCCGACTATATCGAAGCCCATACGGATATCTCAGTCATACGAAAAGAAAATCTGGGAGGAAGCCAGGTCTGCTTCGAAGCCATGCGCAAAGGCGAAATAGACATGTATGTGGACTACACCGGAACCGTATTCATGAATATACTGGGCCACGACGCCGAAACAGATATGGATCTCGTATATGAAACCTGCAAGAAAGAACTTAAAGAAAAGTATGATATTGACGTTCTGAAACAGGCGCAGCTGAACAACACTTACACTCTGGCCATGTATCCAAATGAAGCGCAAAAATACGGGATAAAGACCATAAAAGATCTCAAAAAATATGATTCTCAGCTTACTCTTGCCACGACTCTCGAATTTCAGAATCGTCCCGATACATTGCCGGGACTCATAGAAAAGTACGGTTTCGATTTTAAGGATGTAGTTGGAATAGATGGCTCACCCAGGTATACAGCTTTGAAAAACGGAGAAGCCCAGGTGGTTGACGCCTTTGCTACCGACGGTATGCTTAAGAAATTCGGGCTGATGACTCTTGAAGACAGCGACGGATATTTTCCGCCTTATTATGCCATACCGCTTATAAATGAAGATATACTGAAGGAATACCCTGAACTAAAGGATGTGATCGACCGCCTGGGAGAATACCTCACCGATCAGGTCATGCAGGAACTTAATTATCAGGTGGATGAAGAGGGCAGGGATCCGGCAGAAGTGGCCAGGGATTTTCTTACGGAAAACGAATTGATATGAGAAAGGATGTACTGTTAACATGGATATCAGAGTCTTAGGCTATTTTCTCACTATTGCCAGAGAAGAGAATATTACAAAGGCTGCGGCACTGCTTCACCTGACCCAGCCCACGTTGTCTCGCCAGATGATGCAGCTGGAAGAAGAACTGGGCGTAAAGCTTTTCATTAGAAGCAAACACAGAATAGTCCTGACAGAACAGGGTATGCTTTTGAGGCGCAGGGCTCAGGAGATCGTATCCTTGTCAGAAAAGACGAAACGCGAGCTTGTTTTAGAAGATGAACTAAGCGGAGAGATAAGCATAGGCAGCGGCGAATACTTAAACAGCAGACTTCTCGCCCGTATCCTGACCTCATTTCGTGAAAAACATCCCGGAGTAAAATACGATATATACAGCGGCAATTCTGACAATATCAAGGAGAGGATAGAAAGAGGAATTTTAGATATAGGTTTTTTACTGGAGCCGGTGGACATCAGAAAATATGAATTCGTCAGAAGTCCCGTCAGAGAAGAATGGGGAGTTTTGGTGTCAGAAGATTCTGATCTGGCCCTCAGAGAATATGTTGAACCAAAGGATCTGGCCTTTAGACCGCTGATCCTTTCCGGCAGAGATATGATAAAAGGGGAACTGGTGAACTGGTTCGGAGAATATGCCGATAAGCTTGAAATCGTTGCCGGCGGAAATCTGCCGTATAATATGGCTGCCTTGGGAAGAGAGAATATGGGCGTCTTCTTGAATCTGAAGCTAAATTGCAACTATGAGGGAATGAAGTATATCCCCCTCTGTCCTGCGCTTACCAGCAATACGGTGTTGGCGTGGAAAAAAAATCAGGCCATGTCACATGTGGCAGGCGCCTTGGTATATTTCATAGAGGAATACGTAAAAGGTATGGATAATGATGAAATATAAGCATTTTACATTTTTAAGCGATGTATCTATACTATAGGTATCCGGTAGACGGGTACCTATATTTTTATTTGAGAAGAGGGAGGAACAATCATGAATTTAGATTTTAACTTTTATAATCCTACTAAGATATTTTTTGGAAAAGAATCCATGAAATATTTATCCGAGGAACTGGAGAATTACGGACCTAATATCCTGTTGGTCTATGGAAAATCCTCCATAAAAAAGAGCGGCCTCTATGACGATATAATATCCGTGCTCAAAAAGTGCGGCAAGAACGTGACGGAGCTTTCCGGCGTCAAGTCCAATCCGACTTATATGCAGATGATGGAAGGCGTAAGGCTGGTAAAAGAAAATCATACAGATCTCATCTTAGCCGTGGGTGGAGGCTCCGTAATAGACTGTGCCAAGGGAATTTCCGTATCGGCATACTGCAAGGGAGACCCATGGCAGAGATATTGGATCGATTTTGAGGATGTAGATAACGAAATAGTGCCGGTAGGCTGCGTTCTCACCATGGCAGGAACAGGATCAGAAATGAACGGCGGTTCCGTCATTACCAACGAGGAGAAAAAGATAAAGGCAGGCAGGACTTATCCTTCTATTGTCAATCCAAGGTTTTCTATTCTAAACCCTGAATATACCTTTACTGTTCCTAAGAAACAGATGGTAAGCGGCGTCTTCGATATAATGTCGCATCTGATGGAGCAGTACTTTACGGGAACAGACGATAATACTACAGATTACATTATAGAAGGAATCATGCAATCCCTGATCGTAAGTTCAAGAGCAGCGATGAAAGCTCCTGAGGATTACGAGGCCAGAAGCAATATCATGTGGTGCGCGACAATGGGATTGAATACGATAACAGGACTTTCTAAAGAACAGGACTGGGAAGTTCACATGATCGAACATCAGGTGGGCGCTTATACGGATTGTCCTCATGGAGAGGGTCTTGCGGTCATCTCTGTACCGTATTATAAATACATTTACAAAGACGGCATAGACAAATTTGTCAGATATGCAAAGAAAGTCTGGAATATCGACACAGATGAGCTTACAAAAGAACAGGCGGCCCTTGCGGGAATCGAGGCTCTGAGAAAATTTATCAGGGAACTGGGACTTCCGGAAACTCTCAGAGAACTGGGAGCCACCGACGATATGCTTTCTGATATAGCAGAATCTTCTGTAAAAGGCGGAGGATATCTCAAGATGGGAAAAGAAGATATCTTGAAAGTGTTAAAGTCGTGTTTTTAGGGAGACTCTGCCATGACAAAAGAAGAGATACAAAAGTGCTGCATGATATCGGATCACATACTGAACGAATATGAAGAGATCATCAGGCGGGTAGCAGAAGAGGCAGGAGAACCTGCAGAAAGTCCAAAGGGATATAATGTAGGAGTACTCAGCATGATGATAACCCTTTATGACGCGGGATTTTCCGAGAAGGAAACCCGAGAGTATATGAAGAGAGCACTGCAGAGAGAAGATAAGACAGAGGAACTGTTAGAAATGCTGGATGAGAAGCGGCGGAATATTCTCGAAACGATACATATTAAAGAAGAACAACTTGACAAATTGGATTATCTGAGATTTCAGATAAAGAAGAAAAATAAAGGAGGAACAATATGAAAAAGTTACTGGCATCTATATTGGCGGTAATGCTGGTCATGGCCATGACATCCTGCTCGGGAGGAAATTCGGGAGCCAGCGGAGGGGATCAGGCAGCGCAGCAAAATACTGACGATAAGTCTATAGTAGTCTATTTCTCCTGCACAGGTAATACCAAGGCCGTAGCAGAGGAGATCGCTGCTCAGACAGGAAGCGATCTTCACGAGATAGTACCTGAAGAACCTTATACCGAAGAGGATTTAAATTACAATGACGATAACTGCAGAGCTAATGCAGAGATGAACGACCCTGAATCTCGCCCTGCTATTTCAAATACTATAGAAAACCTTTCAGATTACGATACCATTTATATAGGCTATCCCATATGGTGGGGCAGCCTGCCGAGGATAATGAATACGTTTTTTGACACGTATGACTTTTCAGGAAAGACTATAGTTCCATTCTGCACTTCGGGAAGCAGTAGCATCTCTCAGTCGGTCTCTGTTATAAGAGAGGCTGAACCGGAAGCGCAGGTAAAAGAAGGGCTTCAGGTAAGCTCCTCAGGCGCTGATGACAGCAGCGATGAAGTCAGCAGATGGTTAGAAGAAATCAAGTAGATCAGGAGGTATTAAAGAAATGAAAAAACAGACTGCCGGAAGAGATAGTCTGGGAGAATTTGCTCCTAAATTTGCAGAACTCAATGATGATGTACTGTTCGGCCAGATCTGGTCAAGAGAAGATAAGCTCTCTCTGAGAGACCGATCCCTGGTGACCGTATGTATATTCATGGGCAAGGGATTGGTGGATGATTCACTGAAATATCATCTTATAAATGCCAGAAACAACGGCCTCACCAAAGAGGAGATGGCCGAGATAATAACTCATGCGGCCTTTTATGCCGGATGGCCAAACGCCTGGGCCGTATTCAATATGGCAAAAGAAGTATATGCTGATGACCGGGCAGAAACTGCCCACGGAGGAATGTTCGGTATGGGAGAGCCCAATGAGGCATACGCTCAGTACTTCAAAGGAAATTCCTATCTGAAGCCGCTCACTGAACCGGGCCGCTGGGGACTGCTCATGGCTAACGTTACTTTTGAACCGGGATGCCGCAATAACTGGCATATACACAGAGCTGCCGGCGGAGGCGGACAAATACTCATATGTGTAGAAGGCGAAGGTTGGTATCAGGAACAGGGAAAGGCTGCAAGGAGCTTAGCGCCGGGAGATATAGTCAATATTCCTGCCAATGTAAAACATTGGCACGGAGCCAAGAAAGACTGCTGGTTCAGCCATATAGCTATTGAAGTTCCGGGAGAAGATACCAAAAATCAATGGCTCGAACCTGTGTCAGATGAAGAATACGAAAAATTATAACAGATGCCGGAGTTCCCGCCGCTATAGGCGGTGGGTTCCGATTTAAAGGAAGATGAGAGATAATTTTTTATCATTAAATATAGGAAATTATCTTCGACTTGAGAATGATAAAATGCTGCTATATATCTCAAATGAGGTATGGCAGCATTTTTTAATGATATATAAACATTAAGCAAATAAATCAGAAACAATGGTAAGAGATAATCACAATAAAAAGTCATAAGGCTAAAGATGAAGCAGTTGGTAATTATAGTGATTATCATTGGAAGCGTAATTTTTGCCGAATCGGGAGATGGATGCATGTTGCATGGGTGATAATCGTATCAGACTTTTAGAAAAAACGTTGAAAGACATTATATCATGAATAAAAAATGAAAATTAATAAAATAGAAACAAAAGTCAAACAAAACAAAAACAATGATAGATTACACTCTCTGTATTGTGTACAATAGTAGGGAAGGCGGGGAAAAGCAAATGAGACATAAATGGAAGTGGAATAAGAATAGATGGAGATTGCCTGCCTTAAAATTGCGATTCCGCTTATCCTTATATGCTGCTGCTATGGTCTTTGCAGGCGTGTCCTTTTTTCAGGTCGGAACCGGAAAAATCTTTAAGCTTGGAGAAATTGCTATCTATGTATGCGCGGCAGTAACTTTATTTGTTGCCTGCTTCTACATAGGTTCGGATATCAAAGCGATTAACACATCCATACATGAATGGCTGGAACAATTAGCGGAACGATCGCGTAGGCTCCGGCCATATATCAGAGATTACCGCTTCCGTACATTTATTACGACATCGGTTGGGTTACTGATCAATGTTGCATTTGCCGTTTTCAACGGAAGTATAGGATTTATCAGCCGTTCTCCATGGTATATTACGCTGGCAGTCTACTACTTCTCATTGAGCTGTATGAGGTTCTGGGCCGTGAATCATGAAAGACGCACTTCGACAAGAGATGTTTCTTTTGAAACACGGGAGACAGAGATTCGGATTTATAAAGGAAGCAGTATCAGTCTGATTTTTTTGACGATCGTACTGGGAGGTATGGTGATCTTGACGATACATTCTTATGGAGACAGACAATATCCGGGGGCAACGATTTATATTGTGGCGCTTTACACTTTTATAAAAGTACCTCTGGCAGTTCGAAATCTGATTAAAACAACAAAGATGAAAACGCCTCTCTTAGTTGCTGTCCGGAGCATCGGCTATGCAGACGCCTGCGTCTGTGTTCTGGCGCTGCAGACGGCCATGTTTGCGTCTTTTGGAAATATGGAAATAAAGGACAGCCAGCTGTTGATGAACGGGATTACGGGGGTGATTCTCTGCATGTTGGTTCTGGGAATGGGCATTTACGGCGTCAATAGAGCGAATAAAATGAAAACACAAAATCGGGAGGAATAGAAAATGATTAAGATATTAGTAGTAGAAGACGATATACAGTTAAACCGGATGGTATGTACTTATCTGAATGACAGCGGCTTTGAGGCAAAAGGATGTTTGAATGCAAATGACGCTTATGATGAAATGTATAATAACATGTACCAGTTGATTATATCGGATATCATGATGCCGGAGGTTGACGGGTTTGAATTTGCCCGCTCGGTGAGAAATGTCAATAAAGCAATTCCGATTTTGTTCATGTCTGCAAAAGACGATTTGCCGTCAAAAATAAAGGGATTCCAGCTTGGAATTGATGATTATATGGTGAAGCCTGTGGAACTGAGTGAACTCCTGCTTCGGGTGAGGGCGTTATTGCGTAGAGCAAATATCGAGATGGAACGTAAAATTACAGTAGGAAATCTGGAACTGGATGCAGACGGCATGAGCGCCACAGTAGATGATGAGGAAGTCAGTTTGACTACAAGGGAATTTAATATCATGTATAAATTGCTTTCCTATCCGAAAAAAACATTTTCCAGAGCGCAGCTTATGGATGAGTTCTGGGGTGTTGATAGTGATACCAGTCTGCGTGCGGTGGATGTGTATGTGACGAAACTGCGGGATAAGCTTTCAGGCTGCGACGGTTTTCAGATTGTGACGGTCAGGGGGCTTGGCTATAAGGCGGTGCTGAAATGAAATCCAATGGGAAGGCAAATGAAAGCAGTATAAAACAATCACGTTTTCCGATATCGCTTTTTTGGATGTATCTTGGCGTCTGCGCTTTGATGTCAGGTCTTCATCAAGGACTCATCGTATTTATGGAGCGTCTGCAAGTTCCAAGTATCGTAGAAACTCATATTCTGATTCTCTACTGGTGTCTGATTGCGGCAGGACTTACACTTTATACAAGGCGGAGGATAGAAAAGACGTATGAGGTGCCGCTTCAGAAGATTTCAGAAGCGACAAAAAAAGTGGCTTCAGGAGATTTTTCGGTATACATTCCCGCTATCAACACTCCGGACAAATTGGACTACTTAGATGTCATGATTATGGATTTAAATAAGATGATCGAGGAACTGGGAAGTATAGAAACCCTGAAAACAGATTTTATTTCTAATGTGTCTCATGAGATGAAGACTCCCATAGCGGTGATTAAAAATTCGGCTCAATTACTGCAGATGAAAGGGACGTCAGAAGAACAAAGGCAAGAATATGCCAGAAATATTGATAGTGCAGCGGGAAGGCTGTCGGATCTGATTACGAATATTCTAAAGATGAACAAGCTGGAACATCAGAATATTGTTCCAGATACAGAGGACTATGATGTATGCCGCCAACTCTGTGACTGTATCATCCAGTTCGAGAACCGGTGGGAGGAGAAAAAAATTGAACTGGATATCGACTTGGAAGATAAAGCATTTGTCAGGGCAGATGAGGAGCTGATGACGCTGGTGTGGAACAACCTGCTGTCCAACGCATTAAAATTTACGGAACAAGGTGGGCGGATTACCGTTAGGCAGGCATCAGAGCATGGCTGGGTGATAGTATCCATATCCGACACCGGGTGCGGAATGAGCGCAGATACAATAGAACACATCTTTGACAAGTTTTATCAGGGAGATACCTCCCATTCTAAAGAGGGAAATGGTCTTGGAATGGCCCTTGTTCGGCGAGTACTTCAGCTCATAGACGGAGAAATACAGGTGATGAGTGAAGTTGGAAAGGGCAGTACCTTTACTGTAAGACTGCCGTCAGGAAGGGCAGAATATATGAAAGGAGAGTGAGGAATATGGCGGAAAAGTTTATGACGTATGATTATAAAGAAGTAGAGGCGGAACGAAATATGATCCCTTTTTTAAGGGATGGATATGAGAATTTTGGATGGGAAACGGAAGAAAAGGTATCGGAAACCAAGATCCATCCGAACCAAAACCATAAATCCATTCTTCAGATGAGAAGAAACCGGAAGATCATGAATAAGACAGAGCTGCAGAGGCTGCAGAGCCATTTTGAGGCGTGTGTAAAGGATGTAAAGGCGCTGGAGAAGTTGAAAGAAAGCAAGGCGACGATGATTTCCCTGGTTGTGGGGATTGTGGGAACTGCCTTTATGGCCGGTTCTGTCTTTGCCATAACTGCAGAAGAACCGCTTGTGACACTTTGCATTATTTTGGCAGTTCCCGGATTTATTGGCTGGATTGTGCCGTATTTTCTTTATAAGAGAATCCGGGAAAAGCAGACGCAGATAATCAACCCGCTGATCGAAAAGAAATATGATGAGATTTATGAGATATGTGAAAAAGGGAATAAACTTTTGAATATATAGGAGAGAAACTGTCAGCCATCTAAAATAGTGCGGACAGTTTTTTTGTTAAAGTAAAGAATTAATTTTTCAGAAAACAGAAATGAAAACTGTCAGTGACCGGAAAACGGATACTGACAGTTTTTACGTTATAGGTAGTATTAACACTTCTGAAACGCTCCTGAAAACTTGCGTCAGTGTGCAGAAGAATTAATAATACGAAAACAATTCTCCAACAATGCAGAAATAAAGAAAAGGTATCATCATTTTATCAAATCAATCAAGAATACAAAAGAAAGAGGTAAAAATATGACATTCAAAGAAAATGTAGAGGCTTTTGCAATCAAACAGATACTTTCCTACATGGACAAAGATCCGCAGAATAACCTTCCAAAGCTGTTAGACTGGTTTGACAAATTTGACAGAAAAAATACATTAAAGACACAAAGAGATACAATCCGGAAGGCTGTCATGGACAAGGACAACAACTGGCATCAGCTCCTTATGAGCCTGTGGACCGATATTGATTCTGGTATCAGGAACCGTCTGTTTGAAAATCTGATTATCAACGGCTGTCTGCTGGGATATCAGCGGCAGAAAGAAAATAAAGAGAGATATAACTGCAATGTACCATGGGCAATTCTCTTAGACCCCACCAGCGCATGTAATTTAAAATGCACCGGATGCTGGGCGGCTGAGTATGGAAACCATATGAACTTAAGCTATGAGGAGATGGATTCGATTGTAACGCAGGGCGTGGAACTTGGAACATATGTGTATCTCTTTACCGGCGGGGAGCCTCTCGTGAGAAAGAAAGATATTATCAGGCTGTGCGAGGCTCATCCGGACTGCGTATTCTCCACCTTTACAAACGGAACTCTGATTGACGAGGAATTTGCAGAGGAAATACTACGAGTTCAGAACTTTGTTCCGGCTATCAGCATTGAGGGCTTTGAGGAGGCGACCGATTTTAGAAGAGGTAAAGGAACCTATCAGAAGATTGTTCAGGCGATGAACCTCCTGAGAGAAAAGAAAGTGCCTTTCGGTATTTCCTGCTGTTATACCTCTGCAAATGCGGAGGTAATAGGCAGCGAGGCGTACTTTGACCAGATGATTGACATGGGAGCAAAGTTTGCATGGTTCTTTACATATATGCCGGTTGGGAAGGGCGCAGTAAAGGAACTGATCGCCACTGCTGAGCAGAGAGAGATGATGTACCATAAGATTCGAGAATACCGGCAGACAAAGCCGCTGTTTACTGTAGATTTTTGGAATGACGGAGAGTACGTGGGCGGCTGTATTGCAGGCGGGCGGAGTTACTGCCATATCAATGCCAACGGTGATATCGAACCATGTGCATTTATCCATTACTCTGATTCTAATATCAGGGAAAAGACTTTGATAGAGGCTTACCGTTCCCCATTATTTATGGGCTACCACGATAACCAGCCCTGGAATGAGAACATGCTCCGTCCATGCCCGGTACTGGATAATCCGGGAAGACTGACGGAACTGGTGGAGAAAAGTCAGGCAAAGAGTACCGACTATCAGAATCTGGAGACGGCAAAGGAATTTTCTGATAAATGCGTGGAGGCGGCAGAAAAATGGGCGCCGGTGGCTGACAGGTTATGGGCCGAATCCCAAAGCGGCTGCGCATCCTGCGGCAGATGCAGAGTGGAAAGATGAGAAAGTACGGAGTAGCAGTTATCATCATTTTAATGTTTCAAAAACAAAAGAGCAACAAAAGATAAATAATTTTACGATAAGATTCAGAAAAAGTAGTGAAGAACAAATAATGAAAGAGAGGGATTTTTATGGCAAAATCAAAATTAATAAGAGTAAATGAAAAAATTGCAGAAGAGGTGACAGGAGGATACAAAAAGATAGAACATGGCACTGTCGGAGGGTATAAGAAGATTGAAGAAGGTGTTGTAGGAGGCTTTAATAAGATGGTAGATTCCTTTGTCGATGAGTTTCTTGCAAGAGACGGCGAGACCGTCCAAGAGGCGAGAAAAAGACTTGCTGATGAGAACGCCGCCAGAAAAAACAGCAAGTAAAATGAGAATAAATAAAGAATTTGTCAGATAAAGAGTAAGGATAAGGAGGAGGCGGCTCTATCGAAGAGGATAGGCTGCCTTTTTCAAAGTAGACGGAGGTTTTAATGAAACAGGAATTAAAATCAGGAATGTCGCCTATCATAGATCAGGAATTTATTATGGACCAGGCAATGGGATTGCTGGATGACATTCTAAAATATAAAACAATGTTGTTAAACTATGCCTGCGCGATAAAAGAGATCAATACTAAATTTGAAGTTTTGAATACAGAGTTCAGAGTAAGATATGAGAGAAATCCAATCAATACAATCCATACGAGACTTAAAAGTCAGACAAGCATAATGGAGAAGGCTGATAGAATAGGAATCGTACCTACGGTCGAGAATATTGAGAGCCACATCAATGATGTAGCAGGAATGCGGGTGATTTGTTCCTATATAGATGATATTTATAAACTGGCGGATGCACTGACAAGACAGAATGATATCCACTTGCTGAAGAAAAAGGATTATATTGAGAATCCAAAACCGAACGGATACCGGAGCTTGCACCTGATTGTGAGCGTGCCGGTGTTTTATGCGGAATCGGTAAAAGAAGTGAAAGTAGAAGTACAGATCCGTACTATCGCAATGGATTTTTGGGCGAGTTTGGAGCATCAGATCAAGTATAAAAAGAATGATGAGGAAGGGAAAAAGGTGGCGCCTCAGCTGAAAGAATGTGCTGAGAAAATTGCAGATACGGACAGGATGATGCAGGAAATCCGGATGCAGATGGAACAGATAAAAAGCGAACCTTTCGACGCGGACGCTGTTTATCAAAAATTAAAACAACTGGATATGGCAATTAGCTAAAAGTGGTATTTTTAAGATTTTTGGAGTAGCGGACATGCCTGTAAGATGCTGTTGACAGATATGCTCTAAACGTATGATGAACCATTTATATGAAGTATTGGACATTTCATGCAGACGGTTTTATACTTTATACAGAGAAAAGTTCGAAAGGAGATATTTGAATATGAAGAAAACATTAGTAGCGTATTTTTCCGCCAGCGGAGTTACCGAAAGAGCGGCTGCCAAAGTAGCTAAAGCAGCCGATGCTGATCTGTTTGAAATAAAACCGAAGATTCCATATACGACTGAAGACCTGAACTGGATGAATAAGCAGAGCCGCAGCAGCATTGAAATGAGCGACCCTTCATCAAGACCCGAGATAGAGGAAAGAGTAGAAGGAATGGAAAAATACGATGTCGTATTTATAGGTTTTCCTATATGGTGGTACGTAGCGCCGACTATAATAAACACGTTCCTCGAGAGCTATGATTTTTCGGGAAAGACTGTAGTTCCCTTTGCGACTTCGGGAGGAAGCGGAATGGGAAACACTTGTGACGTGCTGAAAAAATCGTGTTCGGATACAACCAGATGGATGCCGGGCAAGATGCTCAACGCTGTGCCTGCCAAAGAACTAAAAGAGTGGGTGATGTCAGCCGAGTAATGCGCTGGGAGAAGACGTCATAAACTATGACGGTTTAATTTTAAATGTTTTGTGGTAAGATAGACACATAAAAGAGGCCCCGCTGAAAAAGCGGGGCCTTTACAAAACAGGAGGGAAAGAGATGTTTTATCTGACCGAAATAGAATCGCCTGTAGGTCTTATAACTCTTGCAAGTGATGGAGAGCATCTGAACGGAGCATGGATTAAAGGCCAAAAGTATTTTGCAGCAGGTCTTCCCAAAGAGGCTGAATTTAAAGATGATCTGCTGGTTTTCAGCCGGACGAGAGATTGGCTCCATGATTATTTTGACGGAAAGAAGCCGCGTCCGGATCAGCTTCCTCTTCGCCCCGAGGGAAGCGATTTCAGGCAAGAGGTATGGAAAATACTTTGCCGAATCCCATACGGAGAACTGACTACTTACAAAGATATATCTCTGCAGATGGCAGAGAAACTGGGCGTCGAAACCATGTCCGCCCAGGCTGTGGGAGGAGCAGTGAGTCATAATCCCATATCGGTGATAATACCGTGCCATCGGGTGGTGGGCGCCGGCGGAAGTCTGACGGGTTATGCCGGCGGCATAGATATCAAGATAAAACTTCTAAGGCACGAAGGCGCAGATATGAGGGGACTTTTTATACCAAAGAAGGGAACCGCCCTGTAGATCATACCGGCTTGAATCTTATTGACAAAAGTAACGTCATATATTATACTTTGGTTTAGTAAGCGGCGGCTAACTCATGTCCGCCGCTTTGTTTAATAATTGAAGTTAGTGGATTCTAACTAAAGCGATGGAGAAGAGAGACATGATGATAAATAAAAGACTGATAAATACCGTCAGCGAAAGCAAAAAATACATAGCTGCCAACGTAGCTCTGCAGTGGCTTTCACTGGCGGCCAATATAGTGATGATGACTGCTGTGACATGGTTTTTGGCAGGCCTGTTTACGAAAGAAGATTCAGACAACGCCTTTGGAATCACTCTTGCGGCAGTATTATGCGCGGCTTTGGTCCGCTTTGCATCTTCTGTCCTTTCTGTTAAGATGGGCTACCTCTCATCCAAGGCTGTGAAGAGGACGCTGCGAGAAGAGATATACGCAAAGCTTCTGCGCATAGGAGCTTCGTACAACCAGAAGGTTAAGACCAGCGAGATCGTACAAGTGACAGTTGAAGGGGTAGATCAGCTTGAGACTTACTTTTCAGCTTATCTGCCTCAGTTTTTCTACGCCATGATAGCGCCTTTGACGCTGTTTGCTTATATGAGCTTTATAAACCTGCCGGCGGCTGCAGTTCTGCTCATATGCGTTCCTCTCATTCCCATAGCCATCGCAGCCGTACAGACGTGGGCTAAAAAACTGCTGTCAAAATATTGGGGTCAATACACAGCTTTGGGAGACACGTTCCTTGAGAATCTTCAAGGTCTGACTACCCTCAAGATATATAAGTCGGATAAATTCAAAAATGACCAGATGAACGAAGAAGCCGAAAAATTCCGCCGCATCACCATGAAGGTTCTTACCATGCAGCTCAATTCCATATCAATAATGGACCTGATAGCTTACGGAGGAGCAGCGGCAGGAATAATAATGTCCGTTACGCAGTTTATGAAGGGCAGGGTAGACCTGGCCGGATGTCTTCTGATAATAATGCTGTCCGCTGATTTCTTTATACCTATGAGACAGCTGGGATCGTTTTTTCATGTGGCGATGAACGGTATGGCGGCCAGCGACAAGATCTTTGCTTTTTTAGATCTTCCTGAAACACAGGAGGGGACTGAAAAATATCCGGTCTGTGAAGACATAGAACTGAAAAGAGTAGGATTTTCTTATGACGGCGAGAGGGAGATTCTCACAGATGTCTGCATGGAGTTTCCAAAGGGATCCTTTACTGCCATAGTGGGAGAATCAGGATGCGGCAAATCGACAGTATCAGGTATTCTCACGGGTAAAAACAGAGGATACCGGGGGAAAGTTCTGGTGGGAGGCGTTTCTTTAAGTGATATTTCGGAAGAGGAGCTCATGAAAAATATTACATATATAAATCATCAGAGCTATCTGTTCAGAGGAACGGTCAGGGATAACTTACTCATGGGAAAGCCGAATGCCGATGACGCAGAATTATGGGAAGCTCTTAAGCGTGTAGACCTGAATGGATTTTTGAAGAACGAGGAAGGACTGTCTACGAAGATAGAAGAAAAGGGTTCAAATCTTTCGGGAGGACAATGTCAGAGACTGGCTCTGGCCAGGGCTCTTCTCCACGACAGCCCTGTTTACATATTTGACGAGGCGACTTCTAATATAGATGTGGAAAGCGAAAACCGCATCATGGAACAGATATATTCTTTAGCGGAAGAAAAGACCGTCATATTGATCTCACACCGTCTTGCCAACGTGGTCAGAGCCGACAACATCTATGTGATGGAAAGCGGTTTTGCAGTGGAAAGCGGAAGCCATGAGAAGCTGCTGAAAGAGGGAGGAGCATATAAGCGGCTCTGGACGGCTCAGCAGGGGCTTGAAAACTATACGGGAGGTGGATCTGATGAATAAGAGAAGCGGATTTAAAGTTATGACAGGGCTCATAGGCATGGTAAAGCCTCTCATGGGGTACATGTTATTAGCTGTATTACTGGGGCTTGCCGGCCATCTGTGCGCCGCTTTCATAACTATATTTGGAGGAATTGCCGTTCTCGACGTCATAGGAATAGAAACTGCCTTTTCTGTCCAGACCATCTTCATATCTATAGGAATTTTCGCAGTGGTAAGAGCGGCCGCCCGGTATGGAGAACAGACATGCAATCATTATATAGCGTTTAAACTGCTGGCCGTAATACGCGACAGGATATTCAGGACTCTCAGAAAGCTGTGTCCGGCGAAATTAGAAGGGAGAAATAGAGGAGATCTCATCTCTCTGATAACATCGGATATAGAATTGCTGGAGGTGTTTTACGCTCACACCATATCGCCTGTAGCTATCGCCGTATTGTTTTGCGCCGGTATGTGCCTGTTCATAGGAAGCTACAGCGCTGTTCTGGGACTTTTAGCCTTGGCCGCATATCTTACGGTAGGACTGCTGATCCCTGTCATCGTCTCTAAAATGAGCGGCGACGATGGGATGAAGTTCAGATCCGGAGCGGGCGACCTCAGCGGTTATGTACTGGACAGTCTCAGAGGACTGGGGGAGATAATCCAGTACGGAGCCGGAGAACAGAGACAAAAGGAGATGAACGACAGAACAGACAGGATTTCGAAAGACGAAAGCAACATGAAAAGAATGGCGGGCAGAAACGCGGCTTTCACCAATACTGTCATTCTGATCTTCGATCTTCTGATGTTGTTTGCGGCATCGTATCTATACAGCTATGGCGGCGTGGGCTTTGAAGGAGTCGTGATACCGGTCATAGCTCTAATGAGCTCTTTTGGCCCATGTGTGGCTCTGGCCGGTTTGGGCAGCACGTTGCAGAGTACTTTTGCGGCAGGCAGCAGAGTCCTGGACATATTAGAAGAAACTCCGGCTGTAGAGGACGTGACAGGACGAGGGGAAGTAGTCTTCGACGGAGCTCGGGCCGTAAATGTTACTTTCGGGTATGGAGAGGAGACGGTGCTTTCAGATATATCCATAGATTTACAAAAAAATCAGGTGGTGGGCATCGTAGGAAAGAGCGGCAGCGGCAAATCTACTCTGCTCAAGCTTTTCATGAGGTTCTGGGAGGCCGAAAAAGGACGAATAGAAATATCGGGAGTCGACATAGATGATATAAATACAGATGATCTGAGAAATATGGAGAGCTTTGTGACTCAGGAGACTCACCTGTTCTGCGACAGCATCAGGGCCAATTTAAAGATAGCCAAATTAGATGCTTCTGATGAGGAAATAGAGCAGGCGTGCAAAAAAGCTTCTGTTCACGATTTCATCATGAGCCTGCCGGATGGATATGATACCAAGGTAGGCGAGCTGGGAGATACGCTGTCCGGAGGAGAAAGACAGAGGATAGGTCTGGCCAGAGCGTTCTTGCATGACGGAGACTTTATGCTTTTAGATGAACCCACCAGCAATCTTGACAGCCTCAATGAAGCAGTCATACTCAGATCTATAGACAGAGAGAGAAAGAACAAGACTGTAGTCTTAGTATCTCACAGGCAGTCTACTGTGCAGATCGCTGACAAAGTCTGTTCCGTCGAAAAGGGAAGGATGAGCTTGAGATGAGAGGGACGGCAGAAGATAAGAGGAAAAGAGAGAAAGAGGTCGTAGAATTGATGATCTCTGTGTATTGCAGAAAAAACCATGCTGAAGCAGTTAAAGACGGAGGACTTTGCGCCGAATGTTCCTCTCTCAGAGAATATGCCAAGAGTAGAAGCGACAGATGTCCTTTTATGGAGACTAAGACTTTTTGCTCTAACTGCAGAGTACACTGCTATTCGCCTGATATGAGGCAGCAGATTAAAAAAGTGATGAGGTTTTCGGGGCCCCGGATGATAATATACCATCCGGTAATGGCAGTACGTCATCTTATAGAAAGTAAAAGAGAAAAGAAAAGATTGGAGAGGGAAGATGAATGTTAAGAAGATAGTTTACACTGCGGTAGGATGCTTGGGGCTGGGTCTTGGAGCCGTAGGGGCAGTTGTGCCTCTGCTGCCGGCATTTCCGTTTCTGCTTTTAGCAGCGATATGTTTCGGAAAAAGTTCTGAAAAGCTCAACGACTGGTTCCTCAATACAAGACTATATAAAAACAATCTGGAAAGCTACATACAAGGAAGAGGCATGACCCGCGCTGCCAAGATACGTCTCATTATTACAGTTACCGTGCTGATGTCCATAGGCTTTGCAGTGCTGAGAGGTATTCCGGCAGGAAGGATAGCTCTGGGATTCATATGGATATTCCATGTCTTATATTTCATGCTGGGAGTCAAGACTATAAAAGAAGATGCTACCTTGGAGGAGGCGGCGGAATGACAGTCGTCAGTTCAGCAGACAGAATATTTCCAGGAATATGGCTCATACCCGAATCTTATGATGAGAAGACCGGCAGGCTACCTGATATAGACATCAGAGGAAGTCTGACAGAGATATGTTACTGTGCGGAAGGCCAGATGTCTATCTCTATAGGAGAAAGATCTTTTTTCCTCATGGAGGGAGATCTTTTCGTAGCTATCGGGGACAGATTTCCTCCGGAGAGAGATTTTTCCGCCGGTTGTTTTAGAGGAACGACTGTGGTAATAGATACAGACCTTGCTCCCTGCTGTCTGTCGTGCATATTGGAAGATGTAGATGTAGAGCCCAAAGGAATGGCAAAAAGACTGTGCGGGAGAGACGGGGCTTGCATCATAAGAGGAGATAAGGGCATAGCGCAGATTTTTTCAGAACTTTGCAATACTCCTGAAAATTACCGAAAAGGCTTCATAAAAGTCAAGATCTTGGAACTCCTGCTGGTATTGAGCGCCATGAACTGTCAGGATTGCAGACGAAATCAGACTCTCTCTAAGACCCAGGCAGCAGCCGCCGAAAGAACTGCGTCTTATATAGCGGAGAGACCTAAAATCAAAATGACTGTAGCAGATCTATCCAGGCAGTTTAATATATCTCAGAGCCATCTTCAAAATGCTTTTAAGAGCGTTTACGGAGTCACTATCTATTCTTATATAAAAACTATGAAGATGCGATCTGCGGCCCGGCGGCTGATTGAGACGGAACTCTCGGTTCTGGATATAGCGGCCGAATATGGATATGATAATGCCAGCAAGTTCGCTTCCGCTTTTAAGCAGGTGATGGGAATATCGCCGGCAGAGTATAGAAGATTGGGCTTTCTAAGGGCAGCAGAGTGAGATGATGGTTGAATGAGCGTCGTTTTGGAGTAAAACTGTATTGTTTTGGAGTGGAAAAAACAAGAGGACGATATTATACTGTAATAGAACCTGATTATAGAAGGTTTTTATTTTAGATATTGGGTTAGTTAAAGCTAACTTATGGGCGCTTCTGATCGCATGATTTCGCAAGACGTAAGCCATTTCCTTTTGTATGCGGAGGAGCGCCGGATCCATCGAATTTGAAAGGTAGGTTATAAAATGAGCAAAGTTGCAGTAGTTTATTGGAGCGGAACAGGAAACACGGAAGCCATGGCCGAAGCCGTGCTGGAAGGAGTCAAAGAAGCCGGCGGAGAAGGCGTGATGATGATGTGTACTGATTTCGATGTTTCTATGATGGACTCTTTTGACGCTATAGCGTTCGGATGCCCTTCCATGGGCGACGAAGTTCTGGAAGAAAGTGAGTTCGCTCCGGTGTTTGAATCCTGCGAGGCTAAATTATCAGGAAAAAAGACGGCTCTTTTTGGGTCTTACGGATGGGGAGACGGCCAGTGGATGAGAGACTGGGAAAAGACGTGCAAAGAAGACGGCGCAGTCTTGGTCTGCGACGCCGTCATATGCAATGATGCGCCGGATGACGAGGCTAAGAGTGACTGCAGAGCGCTGGGAAAGGCGCTGGTGTAAGCGCAGCGAAAAACGAGACCGTTTTTAAAGACGAACCTGATACATATGAAGATCACGACCGCCGGTTGTGAAGATAGCCCCTTTTGTCAGACAAAGATCTAAAGAAAGGGGTTTTTCTATGCCATCAGCTTGCTGTCAAAAATCCCCGCAAACCTTCGAATTTTTTGAAGTACCGAGACTTTCTTTTCCATAGCAAAAGTTGCGACCGCCTGCACCATAGTTCTGCCATATAGAAAAAGGATAGGCCGGATAAAGGAGGGGCCGGCTGATAGGTCAGGTTTTTTATATTTGGCTTTTTGACCTTTTTGTGCTAATATAAACTATGTATAGTTGTGCCCAGTAAGAAGGAGGAAATTATGAAGATCATACTTGACGGAATGGGCGGAGATAACGCGCCGTTTTCAGTAGTTGAAGGCGCGGTACTCGCTTCAAGACAAACACAGCATCACATATGTATAATAGGACAGGAAGAGCTGATAATACCTGAACTAAAAAAATATAAATATGAGAGTGAGAAGATCAGCGTAATAAACGCTACGCAAGTCATCTCCAACGATGACGCTCCCGTCAGAGCCGTCAGATCTAAAAAGGACTCTTCTATAGTGAAGGGCATCAACATGGTCAAAAACGGAGAGGGAGATATATTCATCTCTGCCGGATCCACCGGAGCCCTTCTTGCAGGCGGGTTATTTATCTTAGGCAGGATACAAGGTATAGACAGGCCCGCTTTGGCCAGCGTGTATCCCATAGTAGGCGGCATACCGTCTCTTCTTGTGGATGCGGGAGCCAATGCTGACTGTAAGCCTAACAATTTGTTAGAATTCGGCATAATGGGAAACATCTATATGGAAAAAGTTATCGGAAGAAAAGACCCGAAAGTGGGACTTGTAAATATAGGCGCAGAGGCGGCTAAGGGCTCTACGCTGACTAAGGCCGCATACGACCTTCTGGAACAGAGCCATCTCAATTTTATAGGAAATGTAGAGGCCAGAGAGGTGCCTAAAGGAGCATGCGACGTAATAGTAACAGACGGATTTACAGGCAACGTGCTTCTGAAACTTACGGAAGGACTGGCCTGGAACATTCTGCAGGTCATAAAGAAAAAGTTTACAGACGGAGTAAAAGCCAAGCTTGGAGCGGCCCTGTTGATAGACAAGATGACAGAACTAAAGCAGGAGTTCGACTACTCGGAATATGGAGGAGCTCCTATACTCGGAGTGAGGGGACCTATCGTCAAAATGCACGGCTCTTCAAACGCCAACGCTGTCAAAAATACTATCCTCAAGGGGATACCTTACGTTTCCGAAAACGTAGTCGATACCATTCAAAACTCTGTGCTGGAGATCGAGGAGATTACTTTAAGTGAATATTAGCAAATTTGAATCAGAGATAGGACATAAGTTCAACAATAAGATGTATCTGGAGAGAGCGCTTACCCACAGCTCGTACAACAGAGAAAAGAATACGAAGCACCAGGACAACGAAAGACTCGAGTTTTTAGGCGACGCCTTTTTTGACGCTATAGTCAGCGCAGAACTCTTCCATCGTATAGACGGAGGGACAGAAGGAAAGCTGACTAAGACCAGAGCTCTCATAGTATGCGAGGATTCTCTGGCCAGAGCAGCCAGAAAGTTTGATCTGGGAAAATATATATTCATAGGACGCGGCGAGGAGATGGCCGGAGGAAGAGACAGAGACTCTATTTTGGCAGACGCTCTGGAAGCGGTGATAGGAGCTTTGTATCTTGACGCAGGATACGAAGTCACCAAACGTTTTGTTTTAAAAACTTTTGACGATATAATAAAAGAAGCCGTGTCAGGAAAGCTGTTTTCCGATTATAAGTCGGAAATACAAGAGAAACTTCAGAAAAGCGGAAAGAACATTTCCATAGTATATAAGACGGACAGAGAAGAAGGCCCTGCCCACGATAAGACATTTTTCGTCCATCTCTCATATGACGGAAACATCTTGGGAGAGGGCAGCGGAAAGAGCAAAAAAGAAGCGGAGCAGAATGCGGCAAAAGAAGCCCTTGCACGCTTGAACAGGAGCGAAACGGATGTATTTTAAAAGGCTGGAAATGCACGGGTTCAAGTCATTCGCAGAACCTGCTGTCATAGAGTTTCATGAGGGTGTTACGTGTATCGTCGGCCCTAACGGAAGCGGAAAGAGCAATATAAGCGACGCCATAAGATGGGTGCTGGGAGAACAGAGTCCCAAGATGCTCAGAGGCGGTAAGATGGAAGAAGTCATCTTTTCCGGGACTGCAAGCAGAAAGTCCAGGGGTATGGCGGAGGTCACTCTTGTCATAGACAATACGGCAGGCATACTGCCCATAGATTACAATGAAGTAGCCATAACCAGGAGAATGTACCGTTCGGGAGAAAGCGAATATCTGATAAACAACAATCAGTGCCGATTGAGAGACGTACGGGAACTGATAATGGATACCGGCATAGGTGTAGACGGCTATTCTATAATAGGACAGGGTAAGATATCGGAGATAGTCAGCAGCAAACCAGAGAGCAGAAGAGAGATCTTTGAAGAAGCTGCCGGCGTTGTAATGTACAAAAGCAAAAAAGCAGAATCCGAGAGAAAACTTGATTCTGCCAGAGCCAACCTTGAAAGAGTCAATGATATAATAGGCGAGATAGAAAGCCGTATAGACGGCCTCAGAGACGACAGCATCAAGGCAGAGGAATATTTGAAGCTCAAAGAGCGTTTTAAAGAACTTGAGATAAACATAACTTTGAAAAATATAGAAAAACTTGAAGATGTCAGCCAGACAGTTAGAGAAGATATAAGCCGTCTTGGGGCAGAAATAGAAAAACTCTCACAGGAGAAACGTATTCTTGATGAGAAAACAGCTCAAAGCAGGCAGAAAAATGAAAATCTGGAACAGCTGGGTAATGAGGCCAGGGACAAGCTGGTAGCCGGAATAGAAGAGATAAGCGCTCTCACAAACAAGAGCCAGATGAAAGCCGAAAGGCTGAGCTCACTTGAGAAAGACGCCGAAAGAGTCGAAGGAGAAATCCAAGAGTTAAGACAGAAGAGAGATCGGGAAGCTGAGAACGCAGAACGCCTTTCAGATCAGGGAAAAGAGATAGAAGGCAGACTTTTTGCGGCCGAGGAGGATCTGAAAGAAAAGATAGAAAATGCTGCAGCGATAAACTCGAAGCTGTCGGAAATTCTGGCCGGCATAGATGATAACAGAAACAAGATGTACGAATTGTACAATATGGGATCGTCTAAAAATTCAGAGGCCAAGAGCATGGAAAGCTACAGGGCTTCTCTCATGAAGCGAAAAGAGCAGATCGGCCAGGAGAGCAAGAAACTGTCAGAAGACCGAAAGACCTGGGAAGAAGAGATAAGAACCCAGGAGGAGAAAAGCGGACGGATCAGGGAGAACCTTTCGGATCTTAAAAAAGCCGCAGAGGAAAACAGGAAGAAACTCCTCAGGCTTACAGAAGAGAAAAATAAAATCGAAAAAGAACTGAGCCACATCAATATAAAGATGAGCCAGCTCAACGCCAGAAAGAAGACCATCGAAGAGATGGAAAATAACTACGAGGGATATAACGGCGCTGTCAGATTCGTGATGAAAAGCGGGCTCAGAGGTATAGAAGGAGTGGCGGCAGAACTCATGGAAGTTCCCGGAGGTTTTGAAGTGGCCATAGAGACTGCCATGGGAGCGTCTATGCAGAATATAATATGCCAAAAAGACAGCGACGCTAAAGAAGCCATAAAGGCCCTTAAAGATAACAGAGCGGGACGTTTGACTTTCCTTCCTATGGCATCCATAAGAGGAAATAAGGCTGCCCTTCCTCCCTCGGTGACATCTTCAGGAGGATATATAGGTCTGGCCTGCGATATAGTCAAGTACAGCGACAAATATGACGGCGTGTTTAAGTATCTGCTGGGCAGGGTGGCTATAGTCAGAACAATGCAGGATGCCATCGACCTTTCCAAGAAGGCTGGACTTAGATTTGTCACAGTCGAGGGAGAGATCGTCAACGGACAGGGAGCCATCACAGGCGGAAAATATAAAAACGTCACGGCTAATCTGCTGGAAAGAAAGAGCGAGATAGGACGTCTGACAGATCAGATAAGAGAAATTTCTCAAAAAAGCAACGTACTCGAAAGAGAGCGCGGCGCTTTAGAATCCAATATATCGGCTGCGAGGGAAGAAAAAGAAGAACTGGAGGCGAGAGAAAAATCCTTGCAGATGGAATCCTTCGATACCGACGCTCAGCTCAAGACTATGAAGGCCGGATTTATCGAGATGTCCGGAAGCGACCAGCGTTATACCCAGCAGCTTCTTTCCATAGATAAAGACCTCAGAGAGGCTCAGGAGACTGCACAGAGACTTACTGCCGAAGCAGAAGAATGTCAGAAGGCAGGCGAGGCAGCAGCAGCAGAAATCACAAGGCTTATGGAGGAACATGACACATTAAAAGAAACGGCCGATAAGGCTGCGGATGATATAACTGCCACCAGGATAGAAAAGAACAAACACGACTCAGACAAGGAAAATCTGATGAAGCTTCTAAGCAGAGTCAAAGACAGCATGAGCGAGATAGAGCAGCAGATAGAGGTAAAGAGCCTGATGCTGAATCAGTTTTCAGAAGAGAAGAAGTCTATACTTTTGGGCTCTGAGGATGTGGAAGAAAGAGTAAAAGCAAAGATCCAGGAGAAGCTCATGCTTGAAGAGTACATAGCAAGAGTGACAGAAGAGAGAGGCCAGCTTTCGGCTGAAATAGAGGAGATGGCCGAAAACCAGGCCAAAGCGGCGGAGACGCTCAATTCTTATCAGGATCAGAAATATAGCCAGGAGATCAGAGCAGCCAAAAATGAGACTCAGCTGGATACTCTTAAAGAAAAGCTGTGGGAGGATTTCGAGATATCCTACCTTCAGGCCATAGAATTCAAAAAAGAGGACTTTGCCATGTCCCCTGCCCAGAGGGAGAGCAGAGAGATAAGAAACAGACTGAGGGAACTTGGGGATGTGAACGTGGGCGCTATAGCCGAATATGCTCAGGTAAGCGAAAGATATCAGTTCCTGATGGAACAGAGAAGCGATATCACCGGCGCCATGGATCAGCTTAAGGCTATAGTGGACGATATGGAGAGAACTATAAAGACTAGATTCAAAGATAATTTTGACAAGGTAGTGATAAACTTTGAAGAAATATTCAGGCAGTTGTTCGGCGGCGGACATGCAGAACTCAGACTTGATAACGAGGAAGATCCTCTAGAGGCAGGTATAGAGATAGTCGCGCAGCCTCCCGGAAAGAAACTGCAGAATATAAATCTCATGTCCGGCGGCGAGAAGACTATGACGGCTATAGCTTTGATGTTTGCAGTGCTTAAGACAAGACCTACTCCGTTCTGCATACTGGACGAGGTAGAAGCGGCTTTAGATGACAATAATATAGACAGATTTTCGAAGTATCTGCGCAATTTCCACGATATACAATTTGCTATAGTGACTCACCAAAAGGCGACCATGGAGCATGCCGACGTGCTCTACGGAGTCACGATGCCGGAGCATGGAATATCCAAAGTATTGTCTCTGAGACTGGGAGACGATTTTGACTTATAGCCGACGCCGGCCGCCGGCTCTGCGGGAGCCGAGCTCCGATTTATAGATTTGAAGGGGGATCAAGAATGTCACTTTTTAAAGAAAAAAAATCGTTTTTCGGAAGGCTGTCCGAAAAGATAAGCGATGTCATAATGGCCAGGGCCGAGGTAGACGAGGATCTGATGGATGAGCTTGAGGAAATACTCATAACTTCCGATATAGGCATGGATACAACCATGACTATAATGGAAAGGCTCAGGGATACAGTAAAGAACGATTATATAACCAGCCCTGAGGGGGTTAAGAGCACCTTGAAGAAGATAATGACCGAACTGGTGGACAAGGGCGACAGGCACGCGCTTTCTGCCGAGAACCCGCTCATCGTATTGGTCATAGGCATAAACGGCGGCGGCAAGACCACCACCATAGGCAAGCTGGCATATAAGCTTAAGCAGGCGGGCAGAACCGTCATGCTGGCCGCGGCAGATACTTTCAGGGCCGCCGCCGCTAAGCAGCTGGTAATATGGGGAGAAAGAAATAATATAAATGTAGTACACCATCAGGAAGGCGCAGACCCTTCTGCGGTTATATACGACGCTATTCAGTCGGCTAAAGCCAGAAAGACAGACGTGCTCATATGCGATACGGCAGGTAGACTGCAGAACAAGAAAAATCTGATGACAGAACTTTCAAAGATGAACAGAGTGATAGAACGAGAGTTCCCCGAAGCAAAGAAAGAGACGCTGCTGGTGCTGGACGCCACCACAGGTAAGAACGCCGTCTCTCAGGCCAGAGAGTTTGGCCAGGTGACAGATATAACAGGTATCGTTATCACTAAACTGGACGGAACTGCCAAAGGAGGCATCGCTGTCACAATCGCCGATGAATTCGATATGCCTATCAAGTATATAGGCGTCGGAGAGGGAATAGAGGATCTGAAGGAATTCGTTCCCGAAGAGTTTATAGGAGGAATTTTCGATGAGTAAACCTATAGTCGCCATAGTCGGCAGACCGAATGTAGGAAAATCAACATTTTTTAATAAAATAGTAGGCAGACGTGTCTCCATAGTTGAAGACACTCCCGGCGTCACCCGTGACAGAATATATGCAGAAGCCGAATGGAACTGCGTTCATTTTGCCCTGATAGATACGGGAGGCATAGAGCCTGAAAGTCAGGATGTGATACTTTCGCAGATGAGAGAACAGGCGCAGGTGGCCATGGATATGGCGGACGTTATACTGTTTATAGTGGACGGCAAGGAAGGCCTTACTACGGCAGACAGAGAAGTGGGCATGATGCTGATGCGCACGGGAAAACGTGTGATTCTGGTGGTCAACAAGATAGATAAGCCTACAAGGCTTCCCGATGACTTCTATGATTTTTATGAACTGGGACTGGGAGAGCCTATACCTGTTTCCGCTGCCAACATGCTCAACTTCGGCGACGTGCTCGACGAGGTAGTAGCCAGCTTTCCCGAAGGCTCCGATACAGAAGATGATGAGACCATAAAGGTAGCCGTGATCGGTAAGCCTAACGTGGGAAAATCGTCTCTGATAAATTGCATTTTAGGCGAGAGGCGCGTGATAGTATCGCCCATAGCCGGAACTACCAGGGACTCGATAGACACTCCCTTCGAAAAAGACGGAGAAAAATATATACTCATAGATACTGCCGGTATCAGGAGAAAAAGCAAAGTAAACGAGGACATAGAGCGCTACAGCGTTGTCAGAGCCGTCGCAGCCATCGAAAGATGCGACGTATGTATTTTGATGATAGACGCAGCAGAAGGCCTTACGGAGCAGGATAAGAAGATCGCGGGAGTAGCTCACGAGGCCGGAAAAGGTATCGTCGTAGCGGTGAATAAATGGGATCTCATAGAAAAAGAGACCAACACCATGCGCGATTTCAAAAAAGAAATAGAATCGGAGCTGCTTTTCATGTCTTATGCTCCTATCATATTCATATCCGTGGCGGAAAAACAGAGGATATATCAGGTGCTGGAGATGGCTGAATATGTAGCCCAGAAGAGGGCTATGAGAGTCCCTACAGGACAGCTCAACAGCCTCATACAGGACGCGACGATGATGAAACAGCCTCCTTCGGATAAGGGAAAGAGACTGAAGATATATTATGCGACTCAGGTGGCGGTAAAGCCGCCGCTGTTCAGCTTCCAGATCAATAAGAGAGATCTGATGCATTTTTCCTATGCGAGGTATCTGGAAAACAAGATAAGAGAAGGGTTCGGATTTGAAGGCACTTCTATAAAATTCGTATTCAGAGAGAAAGGCGAAAAGGGAGAATAGCTATGTCCGTGATAAAATTTGTCATATGGGTCACTGCAGCTTATTTCATAGGAAACATATCGCCGTCCATATTGCTGGGAAAGGCTAAGGGCGTAGATATTAAAAAAGAAGGAAGCGGCAATGCGGGAACTACTAACGCGCTGAGAGTGCTGGGCAAGAAAGCTGCCGTCATAACTCTCATCATAGATGTGTGCAAAGGCGTTCTGGCCGTATACCTGGGAATGAAATTCGGTAACTATACCATAGGAACGGTATGCGCTCTGGCGGTATTCTGCGGCCATGTGTGGCCCTGCTTCTACAGATTCAAAGGCGGTAAAGGCGTCGCTACGGCTTTCGGAGCTATTCTGGCGGTTCAATGGTATCTGGCGCTCATGGAACTTCTGGTGGTAGCCGTCGGACTGGCGGCAACTCAGAGGATGTCGGTAGGCTCTTTGCTGGCCGCCGCAGCATTTCCACTGCTGTGCTGGCTGTTCGAGCCGGGATTTTTGCCGGTGGGCTGTGTGATGGCCGTAATAATAATTATCAAACATATACCTAATATAAAGAGACTCATAAAGGGCCAAGAGCCGAAGATGTTTTCTAAGAAGGAAGAACAGATATGAATAATAAGATAACTGTCATAGGGGCCGGCAGCTTCGGCACTGCTCTTGCCGTGACGCTTACAGACAAGGGTTATGATACTTCCATATGGGGGAGAAAAAAATCTCAGCTGGCGCTGATGGAAGAAACGAGAGAGAATCCTCATTACCTTCCGGGCATAAAACTTCCGAAAGAATTGAAGATGATCCATGATATGAAAGCTGCCCTGAAAGACGCGTCAATAGTTGTATTTGCCGTACCTGCTCAGAACTTCAGAAAGGTTTTTGAAGAAGCGGCCGTATATATGCCTTCTGACGCTGTGGCCGTAAATGTGGCTAAGGGAATAGAAAAGGGCAGTCTGATGAGACTTTCTCAGATAGCCATGCAGATAAAGACAGACGTGAAGTATGCTGTCCTTTCAGGCCCTTCCCATGCTGAGGAGATCGCAAGAAAGCTGCCTACGACTGTAGCCGCAGCTTCAGCCGACAGAGAGCTATCTCTGATGATACAGGACATCTTCAATACAGAGAGATTAAGAGTATATACCAACGATGACATGATAGGCGTGGAACTTGGCGGAGCTCTTAAAAACATAATAGCTCTGGGAGCAGGCATATCCGACGGAATGGGATTCGGAGACAATGCCAAAGCCGCCATGATGACAAGAGGACTGGTGGAGATGTGCAGGCTGGGCTGTGCCATGGGAGCCGATATAAATACTTTTTCTGGCCTTACCGGCCTGGGAGATCTGATAGTTACATGTACCAGCATGCATTCACGAAACAGGCGGTGCGGTATACTCATGGGAAAGGGAATACCGGCGGCGGAAGCTGCAGAAGAAGTGGGAATGGCAGTCGAAGGCATATCAACTGCACAGGCGGCAGAATCTCTGGCCAAACAGTATGGCATAGAGATGCCTATAACCGAGAGCATATGCGCCCTGATAAGAGGTGAGATGCGGCCTGAAGAAGCGGCTTCACTTCTCATGGGACGAAAGACAAAAAATGAGATGCACATATTTTGAGTATTGGAATGGAGAAAATTTTGGAGAAATCGAGGAAATTTCACATCACGACTTTCGGTTGCCAGATGAATGAACACGATTCTGAGATAATGGCCGGAATGTTGTCAGAAAAAGGTTATGAGCAAGCACCTTCAAGGGAAGAAGCCGACATAGTGATCTTCAATACGTGCAGTATAAGAGAAAATGCAGACAAACGTTTTTTCGGCACGTTGGGACAGCTCAAAAAGAGAAAAATGGCAGACAAAGCGGAATTTACCGTATGTGTATGCGGCTGTATGATGCAGCAGCAGCACATAGTAGACACCCTCAAGGAGAAGTATCCTTGGGTGGATGTGGTATTCGGCACTCATAATCTTCATAAACTGCCGCAGTTATTGGAGAATCTCTATGCGCAGCAGAAAAAGCAGTTTGAGATATGGCCCGAGGGCGGCGATATAGTGGAAGAACTGCCGGCCAGGAGATTGTTCAGGCATAAGAGCTTCGTCAATATCATGTACGGCTGCAATAATTTCTGCAGTTACTGCATAGTGCCTTATACGAGAGGGCGGGAGAGAAGCAGAAAGCCGGAGGAGATAGTCAGGGAAGTGAAGTCTCTGGCAAGAGACGGGGTAAAAGAGATAACTCTTCTGGGCCAGAATGTGAATTCGTATAAGGGATGCGGACGAGACGGACAAGTCGATTTCACTGATCTGATATATATGCTGGCAGAGATAGACGGGATAGAGCGCATACGATTTATGACCAGCCATCCCAAAGATCTGTCGGACAAGCTGATAGACGCCTTTAAAAATTGCGACAAGCTGTGCAAATACATACATCTTCCGGTTCAGTCTGGCTCCGATGCCATATTGAAGGCCATGAACAGGAAGTATACCAGGGAGGCGTATTTGGAACTGGTGAGAAAGCTCAGGGAGGCAGTTCCGGACATAGCCATTTCCACAGACATAATCGTGGGCTTTCCGGGAGAGACCGAGGAGGATTTCGAAGATACCTTGGATTTGGCGCGCTGCGTCGGCTATGATTCGGCTTTCACTTTTCTGTATTCCATAAGACAGGGAACGCCGGCAGCCAGAGCCGAAGACCAGATTCCGGAAGAAATAAAACATGAGAGATTCAACAGGTTGGTGGAGGTCGTCAACGAATCTTCGGCGGAGAAAAACCGCAGCTATAGGGGTAAAACGAAGATGGTCCTGGTAGATGGGATCAGCAGAAGCAAAGAGGGGACATGCGAGGGCAGAACGGATGAATTCAAGTTGGTAAACTTTGAAGGAAATCCCGGCCTTGCCGGCAGCATAATTGCCGTAAAAATTACTGATTCGAATACTTTCAGCCTATCAGGCGAGAGAGAATAAACTAAGCTGATATAAATGCGGTATATTTGCAGGAAAGGATAAGTAATGAATATTTTTTCAGTCATAAGTCTTCTCGGCGGTCTGGCAATGTTCCTCTACGGTATGGAGGTGATGGGAGCCGGACTGAAAAACGCTTCGGGGCCTGCCCTGAAAAAAGCCTTGGGAAAGGCGACTCAAAATGTAGTTTTCGGAGTAATAACGGGTATGCTGGTAACAGCCGTGATTCAAAGTTCAACGGCTACCATAGTATTGGCCGTAGGCCTCATATCTGCCGGAATACTGACTCTAAAACAGGCGGTCGGGATAGTCATGGGAGCCAACATAGGAACTACTGTGACGGCTCAGATAATCAGGCTCATGGATATAGATTCGGGCGGCAATATCGCTCTCGAATTCATCAAGCCGTCTACGCTGGCGCCTCTTTCCATGTTCGTGGGAATTCTTCTGATAATGTTCATAAAGCTGCCCAACAGCAAGACTAAGGGCGAGATTTTTATGGGATTCGGCATATTGTTTTCCGGCATCATAAATATGACGGCGGCCGTATCCCCTCTTTCCGAATCACAGATGTTTGTGGATCTGATGGCCAAATTCAGCAATCAGCCTATTCTTTCTATTCTTATAGGGCTGGTACTTACGGTGGTGGTCCAGAGCTCTTCGGCCATGGTAGGCATATTGCAGGCGCTATCGGCTACTGGCGCCATAACTTTTAATCTGGTGTATCCTATGATAATGGGAATAAACTTGGGAACCTGCGTAGTAACATTGTTTATCTGCTCCATAGGCTCTTCTAAGGACGCTAAGCGGGTAGGCATAGTACATATACTCTTTAATACTATAGGAACTTTCCTATTCATGATCGCGATGACGCTGATTCATTCTCTGGGAGGTTTCCCTAATTTATGGGACAGCGTTGTAAACAGCGGTTCCATAGCTAATTTCCAGACTCTGTTTAATCTCATAACGGCTATCGTTCTGGTGCCGTTTGCCGGAAAACTTGTAGACGCATCTCAGAGGATCATCAAGGTTACGAAGATGGACGAAGAGGACAGAGCAGATCTTGAGGTTCCGGACGAAAAGCTCTTCGAAGTTCCGGAAATGGCCATTTCAGAGGCAGGCAAAGCCATCGCTCACATGGGAGAAGTTGCTCTGAAGAATTTGAAGAGAAGCTGCAAACTCCTGTATGTATATGATGAAAACCGAGTATCGGTAATAAATGAAAATGAGGACAATATGGATTTATTTACCGACTCTATGGACACTTATCTTGTTAATCTTTCAAAATTCGTGGAGACTGACAGCGACAGCCAGAGAGTCAGCACCATGATGCAGACTTCTACCAATTTTGAGAGGATAGGAGACCACGCCATGAACATCATGGAAGTAGCTCAGAACATAAGGGGAGGCAAGCTGGAATTCTCAGATTCGGCGAAAGAGGAGCTGGAAAAAGTCAAAGACGCCGTATTCGAAATAACTGCTATAACGGTGGAAGCCTTCTCCTCTATGAACAGCGATATAGCCAAGCGCGTAGAACCTCTGGAAGAAGTCATAGACGATATGGTGATTACATTAAAGAACCGGCATATAGAAAGACTTAAGAGAGGAGAGTGCACCACGGCCACCGGCATGGCTTTCGTAGAGGCTCTCACAAATCTCGAGAGAGTGGCCGATCAGTGCTCAAATGTGGCGCTCTTGATCTTAGGTGAGAAATATAAAGAGATAATGGGTAATCATCACGCTTATGTCAGGGAATTGCATAAGGGCGGCGACCCTATATACAACGAGGAACTTTCCAAGAGAAAAGAACAGTTCATGGTGGGACTGTAGAGAGAATCTCTGTAAGAGTGTGGGGACGTGTGAGATGGTGCGAGGTTGAGTGAGGTCGGGTGAGAGTGTGTGCAGCATAGCGAGGTTGCGCATGGTCGAGTATGCTTGAGCGTAGTCGGGGTGCAGTTGAGTGCGGTCGGGTGCGATCGTGTGTGGTTGGGTGCGCCCCAGTGTGCCCCACCCGAAATTAAGATTTACAGTAAAAAGAGTGGGGTGGACCCCACTCAAAATAGTGATTATCGAGAAAACGAGTGGGCGTGGGCCCACTCGTTTTAAGGTTTTTTTGTGTTTCGAGTGGGCATACTCCCTTCGCAGATTTACATATATTGTCAAATAATAGAACGAAAATCTGAAAATCGCACTTTGCAGAGCTTTTAACCCCCACTCGAATTAAGATGTTTTAGCGTTTCGGGTGGGAATTGCCCCACTCGAATTAAGATATTTTAGCGTTTCGGGTGGGAATTGCACCACTCGATTTAAGGCTTTTGGGCGTTTCGAGTGGGGATCTACCCACTCGTTTTAATTATCTTTAGCTTTTCGAGGGGGGCAGCGCCACCGAAAACAATTACTCTTAAGATAAAGATAGGATAAAAAGATACTGCCGGAAGTATAAAACCGGCAGTATCTTTTTGTAGCCGTCAAGTCATATCACAGATAAGGTAGCGTAGCGGCCGTCAAATTCCTCCGAACCGAAGATTATTTCGAGAGGTTTTTTAAATATAGGGCCGTCCGTCACGATAGTGTGATATTCTCCGTTTTCCCCGCACACGTCTACATTGTCTTGCTCTAATTTTTCTATGAGCCTCGGAGTGATCGCTTCTCCAAGATATGACCTGTTCATCTTAGTCGTATCCACGGCGGTTATGCGGGCCTTAAAACCGCTCTCTATGAATTCTTCTACAGCCTGTCTGCGGGACATTCCCCAGAGAGGATAGAGGGGCGCAAGGCCGCAGCTTCGGCACAGGGCTTCTCCCCAGTCCTTGTGAGCCTGAATGTCTATGTCGCCGAAGATGCAGAGCTTCGCGCCCATTTCTTTCATCTTCAGCAATCTCTCCTGAAAGTTCTTTTCATAATCTTTGCCGCCGGTGAGCATGAGAACTATAGGGATACCGATAGAATCGGACAGCCGGTCCAGCACGTTCCGGGGAAGCTGGTGGAACCACGCTATTTTGCCGTCCGTATTTCGCGTAGTTATGAGACCTGCCGGCTCATAGCCCGCCTTTATCGCTTTATATATGGCCAGAGTACAGTCTTTTCCCGTACTGAAAGAGGCCGTAAATTTCTTTTTATCAGTCATGCCGCGCGTCCTTTCCGTTTCTATTCCTTGTAAAAAACGTTGATTTAGAGTATAATTTTTTATGATGATATAAAGTTATACTATGCTAAAATCAAACATCTGTCAACGGTATCGCGAGGAAGGTTCAAAGCATGTTTTCGGCCATGACACAGGGAAACCGCCGGGCCTTCCCTCGCATATTTTAACTGGCGGCAGATGAGAAATAGACATAAGATGCGTAAGGAGGTAAGTATTTGAAAGAAATAGCCATATACGGAAAAGGGGGAATAGGAAAATCCACCCTCAGCTCCAACATATCGGCCGCCCTTTCCATGGCGGGGAAGAAAGTTCTCCAGATAGGCTGCGACCCGAAGCACGATTCTACGCGGCTTTTAATGGGAGGAAAGCGGATAACCACGGTTCTGGACTACATAAAATGCGTGAATCCGACAGACTATAAGACGGAGGATATTTTAGCCCGCGGGTTTCGCGAGACAGGTTGTATAGAGGCCGGAGGCCCCACTCCGGGGGTAGGATGCGCGGGCAGAGGCATAATCACCGCTTTTGAATTGATAGATAAACTTCACATCAAGGAACAATACGATACTATAATCTATGACGTTCTCGGAGACGTGGTATGCGGCGGTTTTGCCGTACCCATAAGGAGAGAATACGCCGATACGGTATTCCTTGTGACCTCGGGAGAGTATATGTCAATATACGCGGCCAACAACATACTTAGAGGAATAAAAAACTATGACGGCCAGGAGCGCAGAGTGGCGGGAATACTGTACAACTGCCGAAACGTCAAAAATGAAGACGAGAGAATAAAAGCATTTTCGGAGGCTGTAGGACTTCCCGTGTTTGCCAAAGTACCGAGGAACGATATATTTGCTTTAGCCGAAAAGAAGAACGTCACGGTCATGGAAATTACTGAAGGCCGGAATGAAATCGCGGAAATATTCAACGATATAGCGGCGAGGATATTATCGGGACCGAAATTATACCCAGCCAAGCCTCTTTCTGATGAGGACCTTGAAGAAGTCATACTTAACGGCAAAACTTTGCCTGCCGCCTCAAAGTCTGGGAGCGAAATCCGTACGGCAAGCGACGGTTTTGCGGCGGCCGGCGGTGAAGAAGATAGGAAAGATTACGATGGATACCATTCGGGATATCTCTCTAAAAATGTACTAAGAGACGAACCTCTCCATGGCTGCGCCTTCAACGGGGCTATGAATATGAGCATACATATAAGGGACGCCGTGATATTGGCTCATTCGCCTAAAAGCTGTATATATCTTTCATACCAAGGAGTAAGTTCCTCGGGCAGGCGCAGGCTGTTTGAAAGAGGCGTCATACTGCCTTCTTCTATAGTTCCTAACATGGTATCTACCGAGATGACCGAGGACGATATGGTATTCGGCGGAACAGAAAAGCTGCTGGATACCGTTTTAAAAATCAAAAATAGAAAGCCAAGACCAAAGGCCGTAATTGTCGTAAGTTCCTGCCCGGCGGGAATAATAGGCGACGATATCGAAAAGGCAAAGGCCTTGTCGGAGCCGGATTTCCCTGTCATCATCCTCAAGGCGGACGGAAACCTTACGGGAGACTATCTGCAAGGAATGCTTATGACATACACCCAGCTGGCAAGGCAGATAATAGAGCCGGCGGCCGCTGTGTGTCAGAATACCGTGAATGTAATATTTGAGAAGGTAGTTTCCAAAAATACCGAGAGCAATTTTAATACCATGAGCCGATATCTGAGCCGAATGGGCGTAAGGGTGAATTGCAGATTCCTCTGCAATACGGATTTTGATTCTCTGAAGAATTTTTGCTCCGCCCCTCTCAATCTTTTGGCGTATAAGGACTATACGGGAATAATATTAGAAGACTTTTTTAAAAAAGAATACGGGTCCGAGTTTTATGAGGACCCTTTTCCGGTAGGATTTGCCGAGACGGAAAGCTGGCTTAAAGGCGTGGGAAAGTTTTTCGGAAAAGAAAGGGAGGCTGAGGAAATAACCGAGCAAAACAGGCGGATATATCGTGAACGTATCGGAAACGTGCGAAAATCCCTCGCGGGAAAGAAACTTATGGTGGTTACGTATAACCATGATTTGGATTGGATACTGAAGACGGCTATGGACGCCGGAATGGATATAGTTAAGCTGTGCATATTGAATAACTCTCAGGATGAAGGCTTCCGCAGCAGGCTTCCTGAAACAGCCGCCATAGAGAAAGAGGAAAATTACGACAGGGAAAACAGAGTAAGAGACCTAAAAAAATACAGGCCGGATATATTGCTTTCAAATTATGAGACCGCCGCCGACAGGCAGTACTGCATTACCGATACTATCCCGATGTGCCCCGACGTGGGATTTTTCTCGGGCCTTGAAATGGCCGAACGTTGGGCCGGTCTGTTCAACATGAATCTGGAAGGAGAGTGGCAGAATGACAGAAAATTATTTGACAAGTATTACGCCGGATAGTTTTTCCGGCCTCATATTCGGATTCGAGGGAGTAAAGAACGCCGTGGTGCTTCTCAACGGTCCGACGGGATGTAAGTATTACCATTCCTCTACCGTAGATAATCAATGCTTGTGCCAATCTGAGTTTGACCCTCTCAATTATTCGGAGCTTTGGTATTTCGGTCAGCCGAGAGTCCCATGTACTTCCATAGATAAGAGAGATTATGTCTACGGAAGCAGGGACAAGCTGACAGAAGCTCTTTCCTTTATAAAGGCCAACGTGGATTTTGAATTGATGATAGTCGTCAATTCTCCCGGAACAGCCCTTATAGGCGACGCCATAGACGAGATAGTAAAAGAAACGATAAGCGGCGTACCTGTCATAACAGTAGAAACTCCCGGATATTCTCAGTATGTCTGGGACGGATATTCCAAGGCCTGCCGCTGTCTCATAGATAAATTTCTGCCTGAGCGCGGGGCCGCGGACTCTGAAAATAAAGAGAAGAAGGTAAATATACTGGGGATGTCTATCTTTCATAAATATTATCAGGGCGACGGGGCGGAGCTGAAAAAAGCTCTTAACCTGTGCGGTATCAGCGTGGGCTGTGTTTTAGGCTGCGAATCTTCCATAGCGGAAATCGAGGATATGGCCGGAGCGTCGCTCAACATAGTGACAGACCCGCTTTACGGCCTTGATACGGCCGAAATTTTGAAGGAACGCTTCGGTATACCGTATTTGGTATGTGAGGGATTGCCCGTCGGCTTCGGCGGAATGGAGAAGCTCGTCAAAGAAGTCTGCCGGCTGACAGATGTAAGCCCGATTCCGTTCTGTGAAGAAAGCGAGAAGGCGAGAGCCCGTTCGTATATCTATCTGTCAAGGATAAATTCTCTTACAGGACTGCCTAAGGGAGCGAAGTTCGCCCTTCACGGTACCACCTCTCAATGTCTCGGATACGCGGAATTTTTTATAAGGTACTTCGGTATGACGGCGGACAGCATATCTCTGATAGACAGAGGGCTGAATGAGAATGACTTTAACAGACTGACTGCCCTGTTGCGGCAGACGTCCATGATGGCGGCTCTCGAAAAGGATATATTGGAAACAGACGCGGAGCTGGTATTTGCCGACGGCAATATAATAGCTAAACTTAAGGCTTTAGGCCGTGATTTCAGCGGAGTAGAGATATCTCTGCCGTCTTTGGGATATACGGACGTCATCCCTAAGACTCATCTTGGGCCCGCGGGAGGATTGCTCCTCTGCGAGCAGATAATAAACGGGATGAGATATTAAAAAGTCCGCATAACCTGACGTAAGAATCATATATTTTTGATATCAGCAGGTTTATGCGGAGGGGTTATATGATAAATACATCGATCTATCAGGATATTGCAGTGCGGGCAGGCGGAGACATATATATAGGCGTCGTCGGACCGGTCCGTAGCGGAAAATCAACGTTTATCAAAAGGTTTATGGATGTTTTGGTATTTCCGAACATGGCTAACCCTTATGAAAAGACAAGAATAATGGACGAATTGCCGCAGAGCGGAGAGGGAAAGACTATCACGACTACGGAACCTAAGTTTATTCCGTCAGAAGCGGCGGCAGTGACTACAAAAGGAGGAGCAGGTTTTAACGTGCGCCTTGTAGATTGCGTAGGATATATGGTTCCGGGAGTCCTGGGAAATACTGAAGAAGGAAAAGAACGAATGGTAGCTACGCCTTGGTCGGAGGAAAAGATTCCTTTCAGCAAGGCGGCCGAAATAGGGACTGAAAAGGTGATTACAGATCATTCTGTCATCGGTGTAGTGGTAACTACAGACGGAAGCTTCGGAGAGATCCCCAGAAGCAGTTTTACAGAGGCAGAAGAGAAAACTGTAAACCAGCTTAAAGATCTTCATAAACCTTTCGTGGTAGTACTAAACTCTGCCACACCTCAGAGTTCAAAGAGCAAGGATCTGGCGCTTCAGTTGGAAGAACAATATCAGGTGCCTGTGATCCTGACAAACTGTCAGAAGATAACTGAAGAAGGTTTTGAGGAATTGTTTGACAGGATAATCTATCAGTTCCCTGCGTCGGAGGTTCATTTCAACCTTCCAAGCTATCTTGACGCGCTGGATCAGGATCACTGGATAAAATCTACCATGATCTCATCTGTGAGAACATGGATGAACAGCTTCGGCACCATAGGTCAGGTGATGGACAGCTGCGGCAATCTCGCCGACGGAAAGATAGTTAAGTCTGTAAAGGTATCGAAGGCCGATATGTCAAAGGGCGTCGTTACCATGGAGCCGACTCTTGACGGAAAACTATATTATAAAGTTATAGAAGAACTGATGAACGCCGATGTAGAAGACGACAGGCAGCTGTTTATCCTGCTCAAAGAGTACTCCAAGGCTAAGATGGCTTACGACAATATAAAAGGCGCCCTGGGTCAGGCAGAAGCCTCAGACTACGGCATAGTGGCTCCTAAGCTTTCCGAGATGATATTGGAAAAACCTGAAGTGTTCAAACAGGGCAATAAATACGGTGTGAGAATGAAGGCGAAAGCTCCTTGTCTTCATATAATAAAGACTAATATTTCTACAGAAGTCTCTCCTGTAGTAGGAACAGAGAGTCAGTCTATAGATCTGGCCCAGTCTCTTACAGAACAGTTTGAAAACGGAGGAGAGGATATCTGGGAGACCAATCTGTTCGGAAAATCTCTCAGAGAAATGGTCACAGAACAGATGGAGAGCAAGGTAAACGATGTGCCTGACGCTTTAAGAGGAAAAGTTCAGAAATCACTGCAAAAAATAAGCGATGAGGGAAAAGACTACTTTATCTGTATCATCTTATAGATGTATAGTATCTCTTCCGGAAAAAAGGTGTATAATAATAGGCATGGAAAAGAAACATTATACACCGGAGCAGAGGACCACTCTCTTCGTTTCTGTAGTGACCGCGTTTATTACGACGTTTATGGGAAGCGCGCTGAACTTGTCCGTACCGGATATAGAAAAGGATTTCGGCGTAAGCGCCGCAGAGGTAGGCTGGGTAGTAACGATTTATATGCTGACCTGCGCGGCGCTGGCCGTTCCTTTTGGCAGGCTTGCAGACATGTTTCAGAGAAGGCGGATACTGTGGATAGGGATACTGATTTTCGGCCTTTCATCGGCTGCAGCAGTCATTTCGCCTGATATGCGCATGCTTTTGGCCTTCAGACTGGGTCAGGGCGTAGGCGCTTCTATGATATTCAGCACTAATATAGCTATACTCGTGGGAGCTTTTGACGGCGGCATGAGGGGGAGAGTTCTCGGTTACTCTACCAGCGCCACTTATGTGGGCCTGTCGGCAGGCCCCGTCTTAGGAGGCCTTCTCAATCATAATTTCGGATGGCGATCTGTATTCATAGCCGCCGCGGCAGTATCCGCAGTGGCCTTTTATGGCGCTCTCAAGAGATTGCCGTCAGAGACAAAGAGAGAGGACAAGCCCGAGATGGATATAAAGGGCAACATCTTGTATATACTGTCCATAATAGCTCTCATGTACGGATTTTCTACCGTGACTTCGTCTGTATACGGGCCTTATATCCTGGCGGCGGGAGCAATTCTGATCATACTCTTCGTCAGAACAGAGCTTACGGCCAAAGATCCTGTCATAGATGTACGGCTCTTCAGAAATAATTTATCTTATACTTTTTCTAATTTAGCGGCGCTTCTCAACTATGGAGCCACCTTTGCCATAAGTTATCTGATATCTATATATCTTCAGATCATCATGGGCTATGATTCACAGACGGCAGGAATTATCCTCATATCATCTCCTGTAGTGATGGCGGTTCTTTCACCTGTCATGGGAAGGCTCTCGGACAAGTATTCTCCTTATATAATGTCTTCGGCAGGGATGGGATTGTGCGCGGCAGCTCTGACTCTTTTCTCTTTTTTGCCGGAAGAGAGCAGCGTGATAAGGATCATAGCCATATTGGCCGTCTCCGGAGTAGGATTTTCTCTATTCACTTCCCCTAACACCAATGCAGTCATGGCGTCGGTAGACAGAGAAGATTACGGCATAGCATCTTCTGTACTGTCAACCATGCGCTCCATAGGCCATACCATGAGCATGGCTGTAGTTACTCTGGTGGTGGGAGCCAAGATGGGAGAAAGCAGCATGACTACATCCAGTCCCCAGGAAGTCATGAATACCATCCACATGTGCTTTTATATCTTTACCGGCTTATGTATTGGCGGAATTTTTATAGCGCTGAGGCGCAAATCATGATATAATTAACGGCATAGGCATATTAGACAAAAGGACAGGAATTACAAAGACACATGGAAAACATTTGGAACTTCATAGCAGACATTTTCAGCTCTTCTATAACGCTCTATATAATCAACGCACTGCTGATCATCACGGTAATATTCAACGAAAGAAAATCACCCTCGGCCATACTGGCATGGATAATGATACTGACTTTTGTGCCTGTGGTGGGCTTCATCTTTTATCTGGTGTTCAACCAGAATCTTTCGAGAAGCAAGATAAATAAGATGAGCGAGAGAGAAGAGCAGGCCATGAGCAACGCTCTTAAAAAGCAGATGGAAAGCATGGACCGCAATACTTATGAGTTTAGGTGCGAAAGCACCGAGAAGTGGAAACATCTTCTGAAACTCAATCAGGTGTACGGCAAAGCATATTATACTCAGGACAATGAGATAGAATTGTTCACCGACGGCAGAGAGCTGTTTGAGTCCCTGATAGACGATATAATGGCTGCCAAAGAGACCATAAATATAGAATATTACATCGTAAAGAGGGACAAGATAGGCAGGAGGTTTCTGGACGCTCTGACAAAGAAGGCGGCGGAGGGAGTCGAAGTCAGACTCCTTATGGACGCCCTGGGGAGCAGATACATAACCAAGGGGGTAGTCAAAGACTTTCTCAAGGCAGGGGGAAAGATAGGATATTTCTTTAAACCTAAGTTTATCTTTATAGGCCTTAAGCTGAACTACAGAAATCACAGAAAAATAGCTGTAATAGACGGTAAGATAGCTTATACCGGAGGATACAACATAGCTAAAGAATATGTGGGAGAGAAAAAGAAGTTCGGATACTGGAGAGATACCCACGTAAGGATAGAGGGAGGCGCCGTGTACGATCTGAACCAAAGATTCGTCATGGACTGGAAATACACCACTAGAGAAAAATTGGAGGTTCCGTTTTCGGCCTTTAGCGGCGGCTGCCAGGGGGATAAGGGCGTACAGATAGTATCATGCGGCCCGGAGGACCCTAAAGAGGAAGTAAAGAGAGGCTTCATGCGGATGATCACGTATGCGGAAAAGAATGTATATGTGCAGACGCCTTATTTCGTGCCGGACCAGAGCATAGTGGAATCTCTCAAGATGGCTGCCCAGTCGGGAATTGACGTGAGAATAATGATACCATGTATGCCGGATCATATGTTTGTCTATTGGGCCACCTATGCGTATGTGGGCGAGCTCCTGAGGTCAGGGGCCAGAGTGTTCATATATGACAACGGATTTCTCCATTCTAAGACTCTTGTAGTGGACGGAGAAGTGGCCAGCGTGGGGTCCACCAATTTCGACAACAGAAGCTTCAGACTGAATTTTGAGACTAACGCTTTTATCTTTGACAGCGAATTCGCTCTGAAGATGGAGGATACTTTCAGGCGGGACATGGCGTCGGGTCATGAACTGACGCTGGAGCAGTACAATAAGAGAAGTCCGATAATAAGAATCAAGGAAGCGGTCTCAAGACTGCTGGCCGATATACTTTGATAAGGAGACCAATATGAGATTTTATATCGCCCTGTGGGCCGGAAAGTTTATAAATTTTCTTATAAATGTGATAGATAAGAGCAGAGGAAGCAATTTTTCCGGGGAGAAGGCTATCAAGATAGACCCAAAGATGATCGCCGGGTTTAAGGGATTAGACCCGCAGAAGACGCTGTTTATTACAGGAACTAACGGGAAATCCACTTCCAATAATCTCATATATCATATTTTTTCAGCTGATGGCAAAAAGGTGATCTCTAATCTTGAGGGGGCAAACCTGATGGCCGGACTGGCTACTGCTCTGATCAAGAATTCATCTCTCACGGGAAAGGTCAAAGCTGATTATTTCGTATTCGAAGTAGATGAGAGATTTCTCCCTTCTATATATCGGCTTCTTCCTGCAAAAAACATATTGGTTACTAACCTTCAAAAAGATCAGGTGCACAGAAACGGGGACCCGGATTTCATATACAGAAAGCTTTTGCCGGTGATGAAAGAGGACGTCAGGCTATTTTTGAACAATGATGAACCCAGGAGCAGATCTTTTGCCGGGTATAACGTCGATGTGGTGACCTACGGAGTGGAAAGACACGCAGAGACTTTCACAAAAGACGAGACGTTTCCCACTATGGCCTGCCCCGTCTGCCACGGCAAGATAGACTTTGAATATTACAACAACGACGGAATGGGCAAGTTCATATGCAGCCGGTGCGGTATCAAGAGCCAGGCGGCGGATTATACCGTTACAGATGCAGATTTTAAAGAGAAAAAATTCTCTGTCGAGGGTATAGAGTTTTCCATGCCTTATGATATACCGTATATGCTTTATAACTACGCCGCGGCCGTGGCAGTATGTTCAGAGCTGGGTCATATAACTGTGGAGAAATGTGCGGAAGCCTTTAAGTCCTTTAAAAATGTGGGAGGCAGGTACGAAGTTCTCCAGTTTGAAGGGAAGACTATAAAATATCTGAGAATCAAACAGGAAAATCCCGAAACCATGCAGACCAGCATAAATATCATCGCATCAGATCCATCCCAAAAGATGGTGTGCATAGGGCCGGGACATATTCCTGACTCGCTGCCCAGCTATACCAACACTTTTTATATGTATGACTGCGATTTCTCAGAGCTTGTCAAAGGCGATGTGGAAAAATATCTGTTTTTTACTAAATATGTATGTTATGACGCCGCAATCAGGCTGAAATATGAAGGAGTATCTCCCGACAAGATCCAGATCATTGAAGGCGAGGACGCCAAAGATATATTGGATGCCATAAGAAAGGCGAAGACCGATAATATATATATAATAACCTGGATCCATACTTTTAACGATATGCAGAAACAGGCGCGTCTCAAAGAAAAGGAGGAGCAATAATGGAAAATGCGAAAAGAACTATGAAGGCTGCATGGCTCTTTCCTGATATACTCTTTCTGCACGGAGAAAGAGGGAATATAATGGCTCTTGAGAGGATCGCCGGTCTTTTGGGGATAGATCTGGCAGTTGAAAAAATAGATTTTTCTTCCGAAAAATTTGATCCTATGGATTATGCTCTGATCTTCTGCCCGCCGGGAGAGATGGCTTCTTTTGAGACTGTCTTAGAGTGGCTGAGACCGTATGCGGATGATCTTGAGAAATTTGTGGAAAGCGGCAGAGTACTCCTGGTTACCGGTACGAGCATGTGCATGTTCGGACGAGATACCGCCAGACAGGACGGAACTGTTATAGAAGGTCTTGGTATGATAGACTGCAGTTTTAAAGAGAGAAAATACGTGTACGGCGACGACATCTGTTTTACTTCTGACTATGGACGGCAGAGGGAGGAATGTTTCGGCGTTCAGATACAGATGATGGATATCTGCAGCAGAGAGGACAGACCTTTTGGAAACCTCATCTATGGATTCGGCAACAATGGAAAGGATCGGAATGAGGGAGTGATAAAAAACAACTCTGTCTTTACAAATGTTTTGGGACCTATGTTGGTGCTGAACCCGTGGCTCACCGAGGAGATGATCAGAAAGGCCGCAGAGAGCATAGGCCTTGAGACGGATGATGTGGATATAGATACTTCTCTCGAGAGAAAATCTTTGGAATCAAAAAAGAAGTTTGCCATGAACAAAAAAACCAGGCTTACAAACTGCCTGTAATATGAGAGGCGGATTTTATCCGCCTCTTAAATATTTTTTGCTATCTTCCTCTCGGTATGCACAGTTCGGTTCCTATCAGCATATTGTACGGATCTATGTTGGGGTTTGCCCGCATGAGGCTGTCGAGTTTTATGCCGTGTTTTTTTGCGATTAAGTAAAGAGTATCTCCGGGCGCTACTACATGAGTGGTGTTGCAATTTTCAGGAGTCTGAGGAAGCTGATCTTCTGTGCCCGGAATGCAGAGCCTCGTGCCGATCTGCAGATTGTAAGGATTGTCTATACAGTTGACTTTCATAAGTAAGCTTACAGGCAGATCATACTTTTCAGCTATGGAATAAAGCGTATCGCCTTCGCTTACTGTGTAAACGTCAATGCAAACAAGAGATGTCTTCATAAAAAACCACCTTTCAAAAAACTAAAGTTCTTACAATATAATATTTAAAAGACCCGGAAAATGTGCTAAAATATACAGATAATTTGTAACAAACGCCGCTTAAACTAAGACTTAAGCTGCGCTCTGATTTTAAAAGGGGATACGTGATGAAAGACAGTTTTAAGAGGATGTTTCGAAATGTGAATCCTGCAATAGTTATAATAATTTTAATTCTTTTAGTTAACAAGATGCTCAACTCAAACCAGAGCATAGGCGATTGGCTCTATACCCAGCTGCTTCTCCTTCCCGGCATAATAATAGGCCTGACGTTTCATGAAGCTGCTCACGGATACGTCTCCCACTGGCTGGGAGATCCTACTCCCGGGCTCCAGGGGCGGCTTTCTCTTAATCCCATGAGACATATAGATCCTGTGGGCTTTCTGGCTCTTTTCTTTGCAGGCTTTGGATGGGGACAGCCTGTACAGATAGATCCAAGATACTATAAACACAGGAGAAGAGACGAACTTCTCGTAGCGCTGGCAGGGGTTATAGCCAATTTTATAATAGCCTTTGCAGCTTCGCTGGGACTGAAACTCATGATGAACACCATGGGTACGGCGGTTCTGTACGGCGCCGGAGAGGCAGCGTTTTATATCTTGTATTATGTGATGACAGTGAATATAATGCTGATGATATTCAATCTGATCCCGGTACCGCCGCTGGACGGATTCGGTATAATAACTCAGATATTCGATCTTCAAAGATACAGCTGGTATCATACTGTTTATCATAATGGATTTTTGATTCTGATGATCCTGATCATCTTCAATGTCACTGACCGAATACTGACTCCCGGTATAAACTTCTTTATAAACCTGTTCTTCTGAATATATGCTGAATATAGAAGATCCTCCGTTGCTTTGGGCGGAGGATCTTTGTTGTACCCTTAAGAGGCAGCCAAAAGGAGCAGGCGAATGTCTGCTCCTTATTGCATATAAAGACTCAAATTTTGTTGTATTGCAATGTAGGGCGAAAAAACAAACTCTGCATCTACGCCGGGCGCAAGCCGACCCGCAGACGATATAGGCGCATGCTGTATTTTTTGGCCACCACGCCATATTCTACAACGTTCTGCTGCGAAACATGGCATAATCGGGCCGCCGAGGCAGCTCATGCTGTAACTTTTGATTTTTCGTCCGGATTCTACAACCGTTTTCCCATAACTGGTTGCAGAATCCGCCGGTTTTTGTGCAGAATACATCATCGGAGGGTTTTGAGCCGCCGAGACGGCTTTCCAGCACGTCTCTTGTTGTATTTTTTATGCTTCACCTCTCGTTTATACAGCGCCCCGCCTCAAGAGATGTCAATTGCTGAGCCACCTCAAGATAGAAAAAATTCCCGCAAAGAAGCAAAAAAAGACTATTTACCGGGAACAACGGCGCTTTTGAAAAATTTCTACCAGCGTGACTGCTCTCTTAAAACATAATTAAAACGCCACTTTAGCGTCAGGCTGACATAGGCGTTGAAAGCGCCTCTCAAGACGCCCGCCGTAAATAAGCCCTTATAGAAACGGAGCATACTGCCGGTTCAGCTGATAGTCTATTGATACTATTTGAAAGACCATGCTTTTAAGCATATTTGAGCGGTCGGCGGCGCATAATATAGTCGATATGATAGCACAAATTGCGGCGACCGCAGTCTTCTTAGCGATGTTTGCCTTGATAATCACAGAGAAAATAGAAAAACATATGTCTGCCCTGATCTGCGGAGGAGTCACTCTGATAGTAGTACTGGCGCTGATAATGAAGAGCCCCGTATCAGCAGTCAGAATTCTAAATCTCAGTAGTATCTTTGAGTCTGAGTTCTGGTATCATTCAGATGCGGCTTCTACAGAAAATACGGCCGGAATAAACTGGGCGACTATAATCTTTATAGCCGGTATGATGCTGATGGTAGAATTTATGGCCCGCACCGGTTTTTTTAAGTGGCTGTGCGTATCTATAGCTAAGATGGTAAACTTCAGGATTGTCCCTGTATTCTTTACTTCCATGATACTTTCCGCTGTTTTAGCTATGTTCATAGACAGCATTACGGTGATCCTCTTTCTGGCCGCTGTAACTATCGAATTATCATCTGCTCTCAAATTCGATCCAGTACCTTTTATATTGGCTGAAATCTTCTGCGCAAATCTGGGAGGATCTGCCACCATGTGCGGAGACCCGCCCAACATCATCATAGGAACCTCTTTCGGATATTCTTTTGGCGATTTTCTGTCAAATACAGGACCCATAGCGGCAGTATCGTTTTGCATAATAATTGTATTCTTTTACTTCTGCTTCAGAAAAAATATAAGTTCGACGGGAAAACCGGAGGATTGTCCGCTGCCTTCACAGATGATAACAGATAAGAGAAAATTTATCATGGGAGCTGCGATGTTCTCCGCTGTGATTATCCTGCTGGCAACTCACGGGAGTACGGGACTTACGGTGGCATTTATAGGAACTGCTGCCGGAATTTTATCTCTGATTCTTTCCGGAAGAGAGGCGGCGGGTATCATAAAAAATTTAGATTACAAGACGCTGCTGTTTTTTATAGGCTTATTTATGGTAGTAGGCGGTCTTGAACAGACGGGAGCACTGGAGAGCGCCGCCAACATCATCAGCATGGTCAGCGGAGGAAATATAAGCCTGACTATATTTATAATCATATGGTTATCCGGGATAGCCAGCGCATTCGTGGATAATATACCATTTTCGGCTACCATGATACCGGTGATAAGGTCTTTGGCATCAGTTCAGGGTATAGAAGTGGATACGCTGGCATGGGCTCTTGCAATGGGAACCGATATAGGAGGAAGCGCTACTCCCATAGGAGCTTCTGCCAATGTAGTCGGGATCTCAGCTGCCCATAAAAAGGGTTATCGTATAAGCTGGAAAAAATACTGTATTTATATGGTTCCTGCCACCATCATCGTTATGACTTTTTCTACCTTGTGGCTCATAAATATATAAATTATTAGCACTCTTTATAAATGAGTGCTAAAAAACTCTTTACTTTTTAATTTGTCAGGAGTATAATAAATTTATAGACTGAAAGGGGATGAGTTTATGAACATAGAAAAATATACGCAAAATGCGCAGTCCGCTGTAATGGACTGTCAGAATATAGCCATATCTTACGGCCATCAGATGCTGGACGGGGAACATCTAAACCTCGCTTTGCTCATGCAAAAGGACGGGCTCATACCAAAGCTCTTGAGATACAATAAGGTTGATGTTGATTCCATGACGGCAGATCTTCAGAAAGAGATAGAGAAGCTCCCTAAGGTGAGCGGAGCAGCCGACAACATGTACTCTTCCAGAAGACTTTCTCAGATTCTCATGAAGGCAGAGAAGATAGCGGAGAATTTTAAGGACGAATACGTTAGCGTGGAGCATCTGTACTTGGCTTTGCTGGAAGAAAAGGGAACTCCAAGTACAAAACTTTTTGCAAAATACGGTGTAACTAAGGAGAATTTCCTGGAAGCCTTATCTAAAGTGAGAGGCAATCAAAGGGTTACAAGTCAGAATCCGGAGGAGAACTACGAAGCTCTCACTAAGTACGGCAGAGATCTGGTGGAAATGGCCAGAGAGGGAAAACTGGATCCTGTGATAGGAAGGGATGCTGAGATAAGGCATACGATACAGATCCTTTCCAGAAGAACTAAGAACAATCCTGTCCTCATAGGAGAGCCGGGAGTAGGTAAGACTGCCGTAGTAGAGGGACTGGCTCAGAGAATACTCAACGGAGATGTGCCGGAGGGCCTTAAGGATAAGACCATATTTGCCCTTGATATGGGGTCGCTTATAGCCGGCGCAAAATTCAGGGGAGAATTTGAAGAGAGACTGAAAGCCGTTTTAAACGAGGTGGAAAAATCTGAGGGAAGGATAATTCTCTTCATAGATGAGATTCACAACATAGTCGGAGCCGGCAGAACGGAAGGCTCTATGGACGCGGGAAATCTGCTGAAGCCGAAGCTGGCAAGAGGAGAACTCCATTGCATAGGAGCCACCACTCTCGACGAATACAGAAAATATATAGAAAAAGACGCCGCTCTCGAGAGAAGATTTCAGAAAGTCCTGGTGGATCAGCCTACCGTTGAGGATACTATCTCTATACTCAGAGGGCTTAAGGAGAGATTTGAGATACATCACGGAGTCAGGATAACCGACGCAGCGCTGATAGCCTGCGCTACTCTTTCTGACAGATACATCAGCGACAGATTTCTGCCTGATAAAGCTATAGACCTGATGGACGAAGCTGCCGCCAGAATAAGGACAGAGATAGACAGCATGCCGTCTGAACTGGACGAGATATCCAGAAAGATAATGCAGCTTGAGATAGAGAAACAGGCTCTGGGCAAAGAGAGCGACAAGGGATCTGCCGCCAGACTGACAGCCCTGGAAAAAGAGCTGGCCTCACTTAAAGAAGAAAACGCTTCCATGAGAGCTAAGTGGGAGACGGAGAAACAGGCGATATCTGAGGTCAAGGGAACGAAACAGCAGATAGAAGAAGTAAAACATCAGATGGAAGAAGCTGAAAGAAATTACGATCTGGAAAAACTGGCTCAGCTTAAATACGGAACTCTTCCGGAACTTGAGAAGAAACTTACCGAGGAGAAAGAGCAGGCCTCCGCAGGAGATGGAGACCGGCTGCTCAAAGAAGAGGTGACAGAAGAGGAAATTGCAGAAGTCATCTCGGGTTGGACCGGCATACCGGTAAGCAAACTCGTAGAAAGCGAGAGAGAAAAACTTCTGAAGCTGCCTGATATACTGCACAAGAGAGTTATAGGGCAGGAAGCCGGAGTCAGCGCCGTTTCAGAGGCTATCCTGAGAGCCAGAGCCGGTCTTAAGGATGAAAACAGGCCTATAGGTTCCTTCATCTTTTTGGGCCCTACAGGAGTCGGAAAAACAGAGCTGGCCAAGGCCCTGTCGGAAGCTCTCTTCGATACGGAGAAGAATCTCATCAGGATAGATATGTCCGAATACATGGAGAAACATTCAGTATCCAGATTAGTAGGAGCGCCTCCGGGATATGTGGGATATGATGAAGGCGGACAGCTCACTGAAGCGGTGAGACGTAAGCCTTACAGCGTCATACTCTTTGACGAAATAGAAAAGGCGCATCCTGATGTGTTCAATATATTGCTTCAGCTTCTCGATGACGGCAGGCTGACAGACAATCAGGGACGCACGGTGGACTTTAAGAACACTATCGTGATAATGACTTCGAATATAGGAAGCAGCGACTTGATAGAGAATATGCAGGAGAACGGACAGATTTCCCCTGAGGTAGAGCAGAGCGTAATGGGACAGCTTAAGAGTTACTTCAGGCCGGAGTTCTTAAATCGTATAGATGATATAATCCTGTTCAGCCCGCTCACAAAGAACCAGATCATGGAGATAATAGGATTGTCTCTTTCGGGGCTTGAGAAGAGGCTCTTAGACAGAGATATGCGTCTTGAACTCACGGATAACGCTAAGAGCTTTATAGCTGATGAAGCTTACGATCCTCATTACGGCGCCAGACCTGTAAACCGTTATCTGCAAAAGAATGTGGAGACTCAGATAGCTGCTATGATCATAAAAGGTGACATAGTAGACGGTCAGACCATCCTGATAGATTCAGACGGAAGCGCTCTGAATATTCGGGCAAAATAACATGACATACAGAAAACCTCGGGTGACTTTAAATAGGACCCGAGGTTTTTTGAATAAATATTGTGCGGTAACATATTTTGTTGTACAATAATAAATACGTTTGCGCTAAATGTTTGGAGGAAACATGGGATTTTTTGAGATATTTATGATAGGCGTCGGACTATCTATGGACGCCTTTGCGGCTTCCGTATGCAAGGGGCTGTCCATGAGGAAGGCAGAGGTAAAGAATATACTGATAATAGCTTTGTTTTTTGGAGGATTTCAGGCGCTGATGCCTCTCATAGGCTATTTTCTCGGAAATCAGTTTGAAAGCTACATAGTATCAGTAGACCACTGGATAGCTTTTACGCTTCTGGTCTTTATAGGCGGAAAGATGATCATCGAAGTCTTTAAAGAAGATAAGGCGCAAAAATGCGATGTCTTTGATACTAAACTCGATATAAGAGAAGTATTCATACTGGCCGTAGCTACCAGCATAGACGCTCTTGCAGTAGGCATATCTTTTGCTTTTCTGAGGGTGGATATAGAAATATCTGTAGTGATAATAGGTATAACTACTTTTGTATTATCTGCCGCAGGAGTAGCGATAGGAAAGAAATTCGGAGTTAGATTTAAGAACAAGGCTACTGTAGCAGGCGGAATAATACTCATCCTGATAGGGACGAAGATACTGCTTCAGCACCTGGGTTTTCTGTAATGCTTCTTCAGAATAGGAAGACGTTTATTTTCTTCTCAGCATGGATTTGTACATATGTATCTCGGTTGCTTCAGCGCCTGCGTCCGGATCTCCGGCGGTAAAAGCGTCGAAGATGGCTCTGTGTTCCTCTAATACTGTAGGCAGATAATTCAGGGGATACTTTATATCGGCGTTGGCATATTTGATGATGAAATTATAACGGTGAAGTCTCCGCTCCAGCTCCTTGTTGTGAGCGGCGTTGTATATTATGCTGTCAAAGCCTTCGTTTATTTTTAAAATCTTGTTCAAGTCGTTGCTCATGGTGTAAAACTGCATGAAGTCAAAAGTTTCTGCCAGCAGTTCCATCTGCTTTTTTTCGATTCGTTCTATGGCCCATCTTACGCATTGCACTTCCATGATGCTCTTGAGATAAAAATAGTCGTCTATTTCTTTGGCAGTGAGGCCTACGGCGAAGACTCCTCTGTTGGGAATAGAGCGTGCCAGACCTCTGCCTTCTATCTTGCGGAGGATTTCTCGGATCGGAGTTCGGCTCATACCGAATCTCCGGCACAGCTCTTGCTCGTTTATCCTCTTTCCGTTTGGAAACTTGCCGGTGATGATATCTATCTCTATATTTTCTTCTGCTATCTGAGCAGGAGTCTTTTTTTCTTTGTAATCGTTGCTTAAAAAATCTAACGTTATCATGGACTTGCCTCCGTCTTCTTTTTCAGTATCTTTTTTATCATTCTTAAGAAATCGTATACAATTTTAACACTGTGATCAGAAGTAGTCAAGGAGGCTCCGTCTCTTGCCCATATCTTTTAACTGCCGCCGGTCTTCAATATTTCTATAGATTGCGAACTAATGTTCTTGCAAGGTTTTAAACAAGTATGCTATAATCATATCAAAACTCACAGACATCTTAAGTGATCAAAAGAAAGGATTTGATATGCTCTATCTGTCACGATTTTCTTTTCCCGATGAAGATATGGAATACCAGTTTATATTGAGGCAGAAGAGAACCTGCTATGACAGCATATATCCTTTTAAGGTACTGTCGAACATACAGCTTTCGAAGATCTCTTTTGAACCTATAACCATCTTGTGCGGCGGAAACGGGTCGGGAAAGACTACGGCCCTGAACATTATAGCGGAGACTCTTTCCATAGAAAGAGATAGTCTATATAACAGGAGCAACTTTTTTGAAGATTATATAAAGATATGCGATTATCATGTATCAAATTCTATTCCCAAAGACAGCCGGGTCGTAACCAGTGATGATGTATTTGATTATGTACTCAGCCTCAGGAGCATAAACGAAGGGATAGACGTCAGGAGAGATGAGCTTTTAGAAGATTATCTCGATTCTAAGTATTCCGACTTTCATTTCCGCACTCTGAAAGATTACGATAAATTAAAAAAAGTGAATTTGACCAGAAGGACTACGCAGTCTCAATATGTGAGAAAGTCTGTCATGGATAATATACGCGAAAACTCCAACGGCGAGAGCGCTTTCAGGTACTTTACAGAGAGGATAGACAGGCGGGGATTATATCTTCTCGACGAGCCTGAGAACAGCCTTTCACCTCAGAGACAGATAGAGCTGATAGAATATATAGAGAATTCGGCGAGATTTTTTCAAAGCCAATTCATAATAGCGACTCACTCTCCTTTTCTGCTCTCCTTAAAAGGGGCTAAAATCTATGATCTGAATCAGCCGCCTGCCTCAGCAAAGAGCTGGACTCAGCTGGACATTGTAAGAAAATATTACGACTTCTTTAAGACTCATAGCCGGGAGTTCGAAGAATAGAAGTATTGTAGGCGCGAGAAAAGAATGATAAAATGAGAATGAGGGAGAAAAATTCATGAATGAGAAACAGAAACAAAAAGCTTGCAGAGCAATGTCTGAATGGCTGTCCCATCCGTCGGAGCTGGGGAAGGCTCCTTTTAGAATAGAGTGTGCCGGAGAATTTGACATAGAAGGCCTGCATTATTATATATTTAAATTTAAAAAAAGTTTGCTTGGAGATTGGCTTTTGGGAGTGTGCGGAGGATATGAAGAAAATTCTGATGAGCACTGCGGTCATATCTTCAGCGAGATGGAAGAGTATGATGAGAAGACGGCGGAAGAGTCGGCAAAGAATATAGTTGAGAATATCAGGTCGTATTGGATAAGGCAGGCCGAGATGGAGCATATCAGGCAGATGTTCAAAGAAAATCTCGGTTATATAAGCGAGACTCAGATAGACGCTGACGCGATACTGAGCCAGTTTGTCAGGACTGAAAGCAGATTTTATCTGACCGTGGGCAACGTAGACTGCCCCACCGGCAAGATAGTAGTCTCAGACCCTCTGGCATATCTGGGGACAGGCAAGTTCTCACCACAGATGGCTCTTTTGGTAAAGCCGGGCGTATATCCTGCGGAAGTTTCCATAGTGCGCAATCATCATATCGGAATAAGGATGTGTACCGCCAGGCTTAAGATAACGGGAGAGACTGCAGTCAGATATGAACTGGCAGAGCCTACCTGGCAGACCGCCTCAGCGGTATCCGAGGACGGACCTCTAACAGGCTTTGCCGTAGATGCAGGGATGGTATGCTTCTGTGACGCTGAGGTAGCAGAGGAATATCGGCAGTTTCTTGCCAGATTTCATGAGGAGAATCCTGACGCCAATCACTATGATGATTATTTTGCCGGATTTTTTCAAGAAAGCTACGATAAACTTCCGGCGTATCAGCGAGAAGGCGGCGATTTTATAGAGTGGACCAATCCCGATACGGGAAACAGGCTGGTGATGATAGCCTCCGGCTTCGGAGACGGTTTTTATCAATGTTATTGGGGATATGATGATCGCAGTGAAGTATGTGAACTGATAATACCGATGGTAAATCCAGATCTGTTTGAATCCTGAGAAAGACAGGATCAGTATCGGCAGAAACCCAAGGACATGATAAGGGGAATGTACAGAGAACTCCCGGAAAGGAAAAAGAAGAGAGATGGCATTTGACTATAAAAAGGAATATAAAGAGTTTTATATGCCTGCGAAAAGACCTTCCATAGTTGAAATACCGAAGATGAACTATATCGCTGTGAGGGGAAAGGGCGACCCTAACTCGGAGGAGGGCGAATACAAGGAGTCTATCGGTCTTCTATATGCTGTTGCGTTTACCATAAAGATGAGCGGAAGAGGGGGACATAAGATAGATGGATATTTTGAGTACGTGGTACCTCCATTAGAAGGCTTTTGGTGGCAGAAGGGAGAAAAAGGTATAGATTATTCTCATAAAGAAAATTTTAATTTTATATCGGTCATAAGGCTTCCCGATTTCGTCTCCAAAGAGGATTTTAACTGGGCAGTGAGAGAAGCTACCGAAAAAAAGAATAAAGACTTTTCCAAAGTTGAGTTTCTGACGTATGACGAGGGGCTCTGCGTCCAGTGCATGCACATCGGCATGTATGACGAAGAACCGAAAACTATCGGGATGATGGAGTCATATGCCCGTGAACAGGGGTATGAAACAGATCTGTCAGAAAGGAGACTTCATCATGAGATATATCTCAGCGATCCCAGAAGGTGCAAACCTGAACGCCTGAGAACAGTGGTCAGACATCCTATAAAAGCGATTTAGCAGAAAGGAAGAAACTATTTTTTAATAGAAATGCTATTATGAAGTTCAGAAGAAAATCTAAAAAGAAAAGTTCCGGCTTAGAGTCCCTGGTAAACAGGGGATTGATGGAAGCGACTAAGCCTATATTCGAAAATATCAATAAACTGATGGCTTATTACAGGTGCGCCATCATGGAGGTGGAGACAAAGCTCAATGTTCTCAACGAGCAGTTTTCCCTGCAATATGACCGAAATCCCATCAGCAGCATACAGACCAGATTGAAAAGAATGGACAGCATCAGCGAAAAATTAGCCAAAGATGATCTTCCCATGACTCTGCAGTCGATGGAAGAAAATCTGAACGATATTGCCGGAGTCAGAGTCATATGTTCTTTTCCTGAGGATGTATATATGATCGCCGAGGCACTTTTGAGCCAGGATGATATAACGCTGATCTCAAAGAAAGACTATATACGCGAACCGAAGACTAACGGATACAGAAGTCTTCATCTGATCGTTACGGTGCCGATATTTTTAGCCGATGAGAAGAGGCTGATGAAGGTGGAGATACAGCTCAGAACCATCGCCATGGACTCGTGGGCTTCTTTAGAACATCAGCTGAGATATAAAAAGGAATTTGAATTTACTGATCAGATGGCTGATGAACTGTACAGGTGCGCTCAGATCAGCGCCGAACTGGACGCCAGGATGGACAACTTGAGAAGTATAGTGCATGGAAATATAAAGAATAAAAGATGATAGAAGGCCGGAAGCGATGTGATCAGCTTCCGGCCTTATCTTTACCGTTTAAACAGCTTTACTATTTCCATCTGAAGAATAGATAGGCAGGAGAGTATCAGCACTGCAGCCCACTGCAGCGCAGACAGGGAAGTGAGGCGGAATATGTCCTGAAGGGCCGGAATCAGGAGCAGGCACATCATCAGTATCAATGATACTGCGAAGGAAAGGATGAGCCACGGGTTGTGGCCTTCCGCACGCACCCATATAGGCTGAGTATTGGAACGCTGATTGAACGCTCGCAGCATCTGTGAGAAAGCCAGAACACAGAAAGCCATGGTCTGTCCTGTCTGATGTCCCGACAAGTCTGCGCCTATCCAGTATGCGGCTATAGTCATGGCGGCTACGAAGACGCCTTGAGTTATTACTCTGCTTATGAGATCTTTCTCAAAGAGTGTACCGGATTTTACTGGAGGATGATCCATGATATCCCTGCTGGCAGGGTCTACTCCCAGGGCCAGCGACGGCAGAGTGGCGGTAGCCAGGTTCACCCATAATATATGGACTGCTAAGAGAGGCGCGTCCCAGTTCAATACTGTAGCTACAAACAGAGTCAATATTTCAGCTATGTTGCCGGCCAGCAGGAATTGGATGACCTTTTGTATATTTCTATATACGCGTCGTCCTTCCTTTATGGCGTAGGCGATAGTGGTAAAACTGTCATCGAGAAGTATCATATCAGAAGCTTCTTTTGCTATATCTGTACCGGTGATGCCCATAGACACACCGATATCGGCGGCTTTTAACGCAGGCGAGTCGTTGACTCCGTCTCCTGTCATGGCAGCGACCTCTCCTTTACGTTTCAGACTGCATATTATTCTCATCTTATCCGCAGGAGATACTCGGGCGAAAACTGAGGTGTTCTCTATGACGTCATCCAGCTGCTTGTCGCTCATAGCAGCCAGCTCGTCTCCCGAGACGATATGACTGCCGTCCTGATATATACCGAGTTCTTTAGCTATGGCCAGGGCGGTGATCTTGTGATCTCCTGTTATCATGACAGTACGTATGCCGGCTCTGCGGCAGGTACGGACGGATTCAGCCACTTCTGAACGAGGAGGATCTATCATTCCTACGGCGCCTATAAAGATCATTGAATATTCAAGATCTGTATCGTCATCATCGGGTATAGCCGGTATTATCCTCATAGAAAAGCCCAGTACTCTCAGAGCATTTTCTGACATTAATTCACAAAGCTGATTTATGCGGAGCCTGTCTTTTGCGTCCATTTCTCTTATGCCGCCGGAAGTGAGGATATGACTGCAGACCGGCAGTATTTCATCGACAGCGCCCTTTGTATATGCGGTGATTTCTTCATCTATCACATGAACAGTTGTCATTCGTTTTCTGTCTGAATCGAAAGGCTGTTCAAATACGCGGGGATATTTATCTTCAAGAGTTTCGTGATCTATCCCCAGATTTTTTGACATATGTATGAGGGCTCCTTCTGTAGAGTCTCCTATAATCTCTCCTTCGTTATCGGGATCGAAACTTGCGTCGTTACATAGAGCTGCCGCATAGATGAGATGACTGTAACAATTCTGCATATCTTCTGCTTTGACATCTTCGACGATAGAAGAACGGCCTTGCTCAAAATCTCTGAAGACAGCGATATCGGTGACAGTCATCCTGTTGAGAGTAAGGGTTCCGGTCTTATCGCTGCAGATAACCGAAGCGCAGCCTAAAGTTTCCACTGCAGGCAGTTTTCTTACAAGAGCATTTCTCTTTGCCATCCTCTGAACGCCCAGCGCCATCACTATGGTACAGGTGGCGGGCAGACCTTCGGGAATGATAGATATGGCAAGAGAGACAGCTACGAGAAACTGAGGTACGAGAGGTCTCTGATATATGGCACCTATTATAAATATAAGCACGCAGACTATCAGTCCTACTATCGTGAGAGTCTTTCCTACAGCATTGAGTTTACGCTTGAGAGGAGTGTCAAGCTCATCCTGATCTTCGATCAGGGAAGCTATATTTCCCACTTCTGTATCCATTCCCGTAGAGACGACTACTCCCTCGGCGCGTCCGTAAGTTATGATAGAAGATGAATAGATCATGTTGGATCTGTCCCCTAAAGGACAATTTTCTTCAAATATTTCATCTGCGTCTTTTTCAGAAGGGACAGATTCACCTGTAAGGGAAGCCTCCTGAACTTTCAGATTGGCAGAGTCGATAAGTCTGATATCGGCAGGTACCATATCTCCGTCGCTGAGAAGTACGATGTCTCCCACCACTAATTCACCGGCGGATATTACACTTTCCTCGCCTTCACGTATGACTCTCGACACCTGCGCCCCCATATTTTTGAGAGCTTCTAAAGAAGCCTGAGCCTTTCTCTCCTGGAATATACCTATGACGGCATTTATTACTATTATGGTACCGATCACCGCGGCCTCCGTCCACTCCCGAAGTACTGCCGAAAAGAAGGATGCGCCTATGAGGATGAGGACCATGGGGTCCAGGAGCTGTTCTTTCAACATTTGGCTGATTTTTTTAGGAGGTTTGGAACGGAGAGTGTTGGGACCGTCTTTTCTTAGCCTTTCGGCAGCCTCGGCATCACTGAGACCTTCTTCCGAAGTTTCCAAGGTGCTCAGAACCTCTTCGATTTTCTGTGAATGCCAAGGCATTCGCTTGTGATTATCCATATCGGATACATCACTCCTTTCATAAAAATTTTTTAATTTGCTTTAACGGCAAACGATGTGGACGCAAAAAGACATGACCCGATAACCCCTCGAGAGAGTGGTTATGATCATGTCTCTTAAAATAAATCTATTTAAGCTGTCGGTTTTGCCTGCGCTATGTTCTTCAGATCCGTCGCTGTCGCTGTCTGAGTCTTCCATAGTAATGTCCGTCATCCTTTCTGCTGTTAAAGTAAGTCAATTATATTCAAACTGCATTGCTGATGTCAATAGGATAGCAGATGTTTAACGGTGCTTTAGCATCAAAAGGCGGGTAAGGGATTTTCTATGATAATATAGGGATAAATACCCCTAAGTCGAGACGATGTACTGCATAACTTAAAAATACTGTTGACAAATTAGGTACTGTGTAGTACGATGTATATAGATGAGGAGGGGAATATGAATATAGAAGATTGGAAATCGCAGATACGCAGAGGTACGCTGGAATATTGTATCTTGCTCATGCTTCATAATAGGACTTGTTACGGATATGAAATTTTGCAGAAATTGGAGAAACATCCTATCATCACCGCCAAGGAAAGCACGATATATCCTTTATTGAGAAGATTGTTAAAGGATAAATGTCTCGAAGCTACCTGGCAGGATTCGGCAGAGGGGTTGCCTCCGAGAAAATATTACTCATTGACGCCCATGGGAGAAGAATATCTAAAATCCATGTCTGAAGAATGGGGAAATTTATTAGAAGCTGTAAGCGAGTTGAAAGGAGAAGAGGAATAATGGATAAAATTTTAGAAAAATATTTAGATACGGTAGACAGGCATCTGAGACCTCTGCCTGCGTCGGAGAGAGTAGATATAGTTAAAGAGATAAAAGGCAGTATGATGGAAATGCAAAGCGAGGGAATATCTGCCGAAAAGATCGCCCAAAAGCTGGGAGATCCCAGGGAACTGGCTAAGGCCTATCTGGGAGACTTGCTTGCTAACGGTACAGGTTTTAGCTGGAAGAGATTTCTGACGGTATGCGCCTTTTACAGCATGGTCGGCATCTCAGGACTGTTTGTTATACCTGTCTTGGCTATAGTTGCGCCTGTGTTTCTGATCTGCGCCGTCCTGATGCCCATAGTGGGAGCCCTTAAACTCATAGATTTTCTTCTTGGACTTGGGATCCCTTATATGCAGTACATCAACGTTCAGTTTGGAAACACCGTATTAAGTCCAGTGCCGGTGTTCTTTGCCTCGATAGTCACGGGAGTCATATTATATCTTGCGGGACGCGGAGCATGGAAACTGTTGATTTCATACTGTAAAAATGTGAGCAAGACAAAGAAAGATCTCTCTGTCTGATCTCGGCAGCAAGACATCTGAAAAAAGGCGGCAGCAACTGGAGAGCGGCTCTTTGCAGAAAAAGAAAAATGATAAAGCGGTATGAGAAAAGCCCGGCCTTTAGGCCGGGCTTTTTAATGGAGCTGATGAAGGGAATCGAACCCCCAACCTGCTCATTACGAATGAGCTGCTCTACCATTGAGCCACATCAGCATAGAAGATACGCACTAACGAAAATATTATACTATAACTTTAAAAAAAATGCTACTAAAATTTATAGACGATAGAAACATATTCCTGAGAATCTATCTTGTCGCCTAAGATTTGGCCCAGGAGGCCGGGGTTGTTTATCAACAGTTCTTTTTTCTGCTTCCTGAGACGTTTTATCTGGTACTCTAAAGAAGAAGCCAGGCTGCGGTCTTTGCTGCTCCACGCAGCCTCTATGGTAATAGGGGCATGACTTTTTGTATATTTGGCGCCCACAGCGCCGCCACAAGAATGTTCTCTGAAACGCCGGTTCAGGTCTGTGGTGATACCGGTATATAAAGAACCGTCCTGGCAGCGGAGCATATAAGTATAGTACATCACAATTCACCTTTTCTCTTTAAATAATCGAAAAAGGAGACACAGCCTTCCCATATGTCGCTGTAGGCGGCGTCAAAATCCCCCGTATACCAGGGGTCTTTGATCTGGCGGGGATTATCAGAAAAATCCATCAGAAAATTGACTTTAGAAAGAGAAGTCTCTCCCATCAGTCTCTGAAGATTTTTCAGATTGTTCTGATCCATTATTATTATGTGATCGTAATAGCGGTAATCGTCTCTTGTGAATTGTACCGCTTTTTTCCCTTCGACGGAAATGCCCATAAGGGCAAGCTTGGATGCGGCGCCAGGGTGAACGGGGTTTCCTATCTCTTCTCTGCTGGTGGCTGCAGAGGCGATTTCAAATTTATCAAAAACGCCTTGTCTTTGGACTATGTGTTTAAATAAGAATTCTGCCATCGGAGATCTGCATATGTTGCCGTGGCAGACGAATAAGACTTTTATCATCTGATCCTCACCTCATACATATCTTAACTTCATGCCGCAGAGGAGTCAAGATTGAAGTACAGAATTTTCGGGTAATAATAGATAGATTTATATTCGAGAGAGGACAGATTATGGAGACTGGATATTATCGCGTGGGAGAAGACTACGGATGGGATCAGGAAAAGTTTTCCGATCCTTTGATGAAGATAGGGGGCTGCGCGGCAGTAACGGCTTGCGACAGCTGTATATATTTCAGCAGATACTTCGGCGTCAGGGAGGCGTATCCTTTTGATCCTGAATATATCACAGAAGCAGATTACAAGAATTTTGCCAAAATCATGAAACGATATCTTCACCCAAGATGGGGCGGTATAGATAAACTTGAAACTTATATAGATGGAATATATCAGTATTTTCATCAGACGGGCAATGATAGGATACAGGCCAAGGGGCTTTCAGGCGAAACGGAATCAGACCTGGCAAAATCAGCTCTTAAAAGACAGATAGACGAAAGAATTCCGGTGCCTTGTCTCATATTGAAACACAAGGATCCACGATTTGAAGATTTTACTTGGCATTGGTTTATGATAACAGGATATGAAGAGGCAGAGGACATCTTTATGATAAAAGCGGTCAGCTATGGACAGTGGCAGTGGCTGGATTTTAAGGCCCTTTGGGATACGGGTTATGAGCAAAAAGGCGGATTGATCATTTATGAAGTAAAAGAAAGAACTCCTCGGTTTTACAGAGGAGAGCAATCATGATATACTGAAATAAAACAGATAAATTATATGAGAGGAAAGCTTCGATGAAAAAAATCGCTCTTGTCTATCGCAACAGGGAAAATATGGACGCTATCTACCATCTGGAAGAAGAGATAGAGGGGATCTTCGGCAGATACGCTTCTATAGATAATTATTATGTCAATGAACTGGGCGAAGAAGTAAGAATAAACGCAGACGTCTATGTCCTTGTGGACAGAAGCGTTTTGGCTCATCTGAGAACTCACACATCTTCTTTCAAAAATATAGTTATACTGACCCGCAGCATCCGCAAGGAAAACTTGAGTAAAATAATGAAAATACCAAAAAATGAGGATGTGCTGATCGTCAACGATACGCTGGAGAGAGCCATAGAGACGGCGACTATGTTATATGAACTCGGCATAGGCCATCTCAACTTTGTAGTATATAACCAGGATGAAGACGATGGAAGATATGATAATATAAGATATGCCATAGTGCCAAACGAACCGCAGCTGGTGCCCGATAAGATAGAAAATGTGATAAATGTAGGCTACAGGAAGATAGGCTTTGACACCATGGTTCAGATAAAAAATGCTCTGAAACTTAATAACGAAGAAGTGGATCTGAGCCTTCTTCAGTATATCTCTACGATAATAGAACCTCAGCAGGATCTGAGCAGCAGCTATGTGGGCAGCTTTTTAAAGAACAGCATGCTGAACGAATATCTCTATGACTCACCGTCTGCTTTGATTCTTGTGAATAACGAAGGAGAAATAATATATTCCAACAGAAGGGCCAAAGAATTTTTCGGTTCATCGCACAGAGGGCCAGGCGGTTATAATGTGAACTGTCTGGACAGAGATCTCTTAAAGGCCATAGAGAAAGAGGATGATATTTTAAAGAAAGCTATCGCCATAGACAGCAGAAATTATATACTTGATAAGGTTTCACTGTGGACAAGCAATATGCAGATAGGGTATTACGTCACGCTTCAGGATGAAGTAAATATAAAAGACATGGAGACCAGTCTCAATAAGAAGCTCATCGAAAAAGGCTTTTTTGCAAGACACACTTTCAGCGATATAAAGAGAAATTCTGACGTAATGAAGGAGAGCGTCGATCTGTCCAAGAAGGCGGCGCTTACCGAATATACTATCCTCATCTGCGGGGAAAGCGGTACAGGGAAGGAGCTCTTTGCCCAGTCTATACACAACTATTCGAGCCGCAAAGATATGCCTTTCATAGGCGTCAACTGTGCGGCTATACCCGAAACTCTGCTGGAGTCGGAGCTATTTGGATATGAAGAGGGGGCTTTCACCGGAGCCAGCAAAAAGGGAAAGATCGGTTACTTTGAACAAGCTAACAGGGGAACCATTTTTCTGGACGAAATAGGAGACATTTCCCCGGCTCTTCAGGCGCGGCTTCTGAGAGTTCTTCAGGAGCGGCAAATCATGAGAATAGGCAGCGATCGCATAATAGACGTGGATGTGCGCATAATAGCAGCCACCAATAAAGACCTGATTAAAGAAGTGGAGAAAGGTCGTTTCAGAGGCGATCTGTATTATAGGCTGAATGCTTTACAGATAATGATACCTCCTTTGAGAGAAAGAAAAGAAGATATATTGCTTCTATTTAAGGAATTCATGAAAGAAGATTATCTTCGGGTAGGCAGAAGAGAGAAGGAACTTTTGGAAAATTATCAATGGCCTGGTAACGTTCGCGAACTGGAAAACTGCGCTCTGTATTATAAGACTTTAGGTAAACTTCCGGAGCAATTCAAAGATAAGGGGAATTTTGACAAGGGAGTCAGCGACGAAGATCTTGAGTATAGATTTAAGTCTTCCGTACTCAAGATACTTATGAAATATAATACTCTTGGCCATGGCGTTGGAAGAATGGCAGTGCTTGAATACTTGAGAAGAGAAGGAGAGGATGTAAGCGATCTTTCTCTCAGGAATATCTTATCTCAGCTTCAGCAGGAAGGACTGATCAGGATAGGAAAGGGAAGACAAGGTATGAAGATAACTGATAAGGGAATTGAGAAGATCCTCCGATAATATTATGGCACAGATTTTGCAATATTTATATGCAAAAATAGTTCAACGAAAGGGAGACGATCATGAAAGTTTTTATAAGTGCGGATATAGAAGGCGTAACGGGAGTCACTTCCTGGTGTGAAACGGAAAGCGGCGGCCAGGGGTATGAGGCGGCGGCCAGGCAGATGACTCTTGAAGTGAGCGCAGCCTGTGAAGCGGCTATCGAAATGGGATTCGATGTGGTAGTCAAAGACGGCCATGGAAATGCCAGAAATATAGATATGTGGGGCCTGCCTAAGGGAGTTTCACTTATCAGAGGCTGGAGATGTTCACCGGAGGGAATGATGGGAGGCCTGGACAGTTCTTTTGACGCTGTCATCTATATAGGGTATCATTCACCGGAGGGAATGAATACAAATCCGCTGGCGCATACGACTGAACACGAGTGGTTTAACTGGATAAAGATCAATGACAGATTAGCTTCTGAATTTTCTATGAATGTCCTTTATGCGGCAAATTTAGGCATACCTTCTGTGTTTTTATCGGGAGACAGGGGCATTTGCGACCATGCCAGAGATTATTGCAGCGATATAGTGACTGTAGCTGTTAAAGAGGGAGTGGGAAATTCCTCCTGGAATATGCATCCGGAAGACAGCATAAGAGCCATAAAATCAGGAGTCAAAGAAGCTCTGCGCGATGTGAAGCCTGTATGTCTTGAACGACAAGAATACAAGATGGATATATTTTTCAAGGAGCATCAGAGAGCCAGAGCGGCGTCCTGGTATCCTAAAGCAGAACTTACAGGCAGCAATTCTGTCAGATATACAGCTGAAGATGTGGACGAGCTGATGATAGCGAAGATGTTTATGACTGAAATATAGTAGTGATTTGCTACAAAAAAGGAGATACCAATGGGAGAAAGGTATCTCTTTTTTTGCAGGAGAAGGGATCTTCCATCCCTCTCTTACAATTAGGAAGTATTAGTATATATTATTTAATGAAAATAATATCTGAAATGAGAGGCTCCAAAGGAAGCCCCAAAGCGTAGACGTCCCCATGGACATTTTTGAGAAATGTCAGAGGTAGATCGTATGTCAGAGTATCTTCTTTGAAGCCTGTGACCTTGTAGAGACCTCCGTAATAAGGAGTCAGAATGTTTTTAATTCCCCGATGTTTTAAAATCATATCTTTTCCTTCGGAGAATATTTCTATAGGGTCATAACCGGGATTCTTATATACTCCTTGAATCTCAGCGCAGTCCGGATCCTCTTTTAAGGGAATAGCCTGAGGATATCTGTCAGAAAATAAATTTACGTAAGAATCGTTGAAGTCCGAGTCTGTGAGAGGCTCTTTAGTATGAAACTTCATGTTCCATTCTTCACCTTTAAGCCCAAGAAGCCTATCAAGGATGTCATACAGGATGGTAAACATTATTGAAACGGTAGGAGAATGGAAATTCAGCAGAATACATACGCCTATTCCCTCATCGGGAAGAAAAGCCTGCAGGCTGCTGTACCCTTCGATTTTTCCCGTATGCCTTAAGATCTTTCTGCCTCTGTAAAGACCCGTTTGCCATCCTAATGCGTATCCGTCCAGCGGAAAGAGGCTTTCTCCCTCTATGAAATCTGTAAAATCTATTTGCTTTTTAATCATTTCTTCGAAAACATCGGAAGAGATAAGCTGCTCTCCTCTGCGGGAGCGGCCTTTTGATATCAGAAAATCGAGCCATTTACACATATCTTCGGCGTTTGTGTTCACAGAAGCTGCCGGCGCCACCGTATCTACATTCCATATTTTGAGCTGAGTGAGTCTTCCGCCTGTGACCTGAAACGGCTGGGCTTTGTTCTCCTCATGGACTAAAGCATCGGCCTGACAGCTGGTAGAGTTCATTTCGAGAGGCTTAAACAGATATTTTTCCATTATTTCCGGCCAGCTGCATTTTGTGACTGTTTCCATGATATGCCCGGCGAGAGCATAGACTATGTTGCTGTATTGAGCCTTTGATCTAAACGGAGCTGAAGGTCTCAGATAAGAAAAGCGATTTGAAAATTCTATGCTGCTGACAGGGCTGGGCCAGGCGCCGTCATGAGGCGCAAGGCCTGTTCTGTGGCACAGCATATCTCTCAAGGTGGTTTCTCTTTCTGCCGCTTTATCGAACATTCTGAAGTCAGGGACATATTCTTTTACAGGCCTGTCGTAATCGAGGATGCCTTCGGTGACTAACATGGCAGCCACGGCGGAAGTCATAGCCTTTGAGCATGAAGCGATGCAAAAGACGGTATCTTTATCTACGGGCATACCGCTCTTGTCTCGGACTCCAAAGCCCTTTGAAAGAGTTTTTCCGCCAAAGACACAGGAAACGGAAAGACCCGGCACATTCCAATAGGTCATTTCTGAACGGATCAGATCTTCATTTAGTATATTATCTTTCAATTTTCTGCCTCCATATATAAAAGTAAAAATAAATTACGCAAACTTCATGCCAACGCATATGACAACGGGCGGAGAGCAATGAGGAGAATTTTAAAAAAATAAACGAGTTTTTAACGCAAATAAAAAACATTAAAACTCATTAAAACCTATTATTTTGATGATGTTTCACCAATATTTGACCTTTTTTAAGTTGGCACGCTTTTTGCCTGTTATATCAGTGAAATCATTACTCAAATTTAATTAACATTGGAGGATAGAAATGAGTAGTAAAAACAATGAAACCGCACCTCAGACAGCCGGCTTCAAAAAAGAAATAGGCGTCTTCGGAGGCATCAGTATTATCGGCGGCATCATGATAGGCTCCGGTATTTTCTACTTAGGCTCATATGTCCTTGAGAGGACAGATATGAGCATGGGACTGGCGCTGCTCTGCTGGGTCATCGGCGGACTTGTGTCTATCTTAGGAGGGCTGTGCTTTGCAGAGCTTGGAGCCTGCGATTCCAGAGCGGGCGGAATGGTCGTCTATATGAACAGAGCTTACCACCCGTCTGTAGGATATTCCTTCGGATTCACCAGCTGGGTTATAAGCGGGTCAGGTTCTATAGCGGCTCTGGCTATCGCGCTTCCTACGGCTTTAGCTAACTTTTTCCACTTATCGGATATGGCGACTAAGATCATAGCTATAATTCTCATAATTGCCCTCACAGCTTATAACTGTTTCGGAATAAAGCTGGGCTCCATACTGCAGAACGTATCTATGGTGGCAAAATGTATACCTATTGCTATTATTCTGTTTGCAGGCCTGATCCTAGGAAAGGAACATCCGGATCTTTCTCTTGTTCCGGAAGGAACAGACCCTACCTTTGGCGGAATGATAGGGATGATAGCCTTTGCTACTGTGGCCACTCTATGGGCCTATGAAGGATGGACCAACCTCAATCCTGTAGCTGAGGAGATGAAAAATCCGGGGAGAGATCTGCCTAAAGCTCTTATACTCGGCATAGGAGTCATCACTGTGATATATGCCTTATTTAACTTTGCTATTTATAAAGTACTTCCTGCCGATCAGGTGGTTTCTTCCATAGAGTCGGGAGACATATATCTTGGAACGCAGGTAGCGGATAAACTCTTCGGCGGAGCGGGAGGAGGACTTATCCTTGCGACTCAGCTTATAGCCATATTCGGATCCCTCAACGGAATGATCATAGCTTTCCCTCGTTACTATTATGACATGGCTGCTGAAAAGCATTTCTTCAAGAATCACGCAAAGCTGAACAAGTTCGGAGTACCGCAGGTGGCGTTGATATCTCAGGCAGTTATTTCGTGCATATTAGTCATGCTTAGAAGTCTTGACGAGCTTACTTCTCTTGTAGTATTCGCCGGTATGCTTTATAATGTGCTTGTAATTGCGGCAGTAGTAGTATACAGAAAGAAATTCCCTGATCTGAAACGTCCGTATAAGGCCTGGGGATATCCTGTAACTGTCGTCATAGCTATCATACTGTTCTTCGCTCTCATGATCAATACGCTGGTAGAAGATCCTAAGACAGCTATAACCGGCCTCATCGTTCCCGTGATGGGACTGATCCTCTGGAAGATCTTCGATATTAAGCTGAAAAAGGAAGAGCAGCAGACGAGCGACAAATAAAAAATAAGTCAAGAAAGAGAAAATGAAATGGGATTACCTAAAGAATGTGAACTGCAACTTGAAAACCGTTATGCCAAGGGTGAAAAGAATCTGATCACCGATGTTCCCGGTGTAAGGGTAGGCCACGTAACGCTGAACGACGATGATAAAGATGTACATACAGGGGTAACTGCAGTTTTGCCTCATTCGGGCAACTTGTTCAAAGACAAAGTCACGGCAGGAGTTTCTGTGATCAATGGATTTGGAAAGAGTACCGGTCTGATCCAGGTAGAGGAGCTGGGGACTATCGAGACTCCCATAATAATGACCAACACTTTCGGCGTAGGAACGAGCCTGAATGCTCTCACAAAATATATGCTTGAGCGTAACGAGGATATAGGAGTTTCTACCAGTACGGTAAACTGCATGGTGACCGAGTGTAATGACGGAGAACTAAACGATATAAGAGGCATGCATATAACCGAGGAAGACGTAAGAGAGGCTCTTGATACTGCCGGCGCAGACTTTAAGGAAGGCGCCGTAGGCGGCGGCAGGGGAATGATCTGTATGGGAAAAAAAGGCGGCATAGGATCAGCTTCGAGGATAGTAGAGTTTGATGGAAAATCTTATACCGTCGGCGCTATCGTCATGTCCAATTTCGGAGTACTGGGGAATCTCAGAATAGACGGCCGCCGGATATTTGTTCCTGAAAAAAGGGATGGGGCGGCAGATAAAGGCTCCATCATCATGATAATAGGCACAGACCTCCCGTTGAGCGACAGACAGCTCCGCCGGGCGGCAAAGCGAGCTGCGGCGAGCCTGGGGAGAGTAGGCTCTTACCTTGGAACAGGAAGCGGTGATATAGCCATCGCCTTTTCAAACGGTAACATCGTTCCTCATTACAGCGACACAAAGGTATTGTCTTGCGGATATCTGTTTGAGAACGATATGGATACAGTTTTTGAAGCGACGGTCGAAGTGGTGGAGGAATCTATAATAAGCTCCCTGTATCATGCAGAGTCTATGACAGGAATCAGAGGAAAAACTGTTCACGGCTTAAAAGATTATTTGCTGAAATAAGAAATTTAAGTAAGAGCGGAGTTTGCTTATCGTCGGGCTGTGGCCTATACGCGGCGCTTCGCTCTTTTGATTTACGAAAGGTAGTATAATGTTTGACTTATTGATATACAACTGCAGGATAGTAGACGGAAGCGGCGCCCCGTGGTACAGAGGAAATGTGGCTGTTAAAGACGGGCGTATCGTCAAGATAGGAACGTGCAGCATGGTGAAGGACAGCGAGGCAGTTGAAACAGTAGATGGAGGAGATCTTTACCTTGCGCCGGGATTCATAGATATTCACTCTCACAGCGACATTACTCTGATGAAATATCCTCAGGCCGAGAGCAGAATATTGCAGGGAATAACTACAGAAATAGGAGGCAACTGCGGTATGTCGGCGGCTCCGGTGAGCGAAGATGAAAAGAGAAAAAAAGAACTTGAGGCCTACATCGGGGAAATGGACTACGACTGGCATACAGTAGGAGAGTTCCTAAAAAAAGTCCAGCAGTGCAGGCCCAGCGTAAATTTTGGCACAGAGGTGGGGCATGGAACTATACGGATAGCCGTTATGGGCTTTGAAAATCGCAAGGCTGATGATACAGAGATGGATGAGATGAAAGATATTTTGAGGAACGCTCTCGAAGACGGCGCCTTTGCAATGTCAAGCGGACTCATCTATCCGCCCGGATGTTATTCGGATACGGATGAGCTGGCAGAGCTGTCTGAAGAACTGCCAGCTTACGGAGCATTTTATGCCACACATATGAGAGAAGAAGGCGAAAAAGTCATAGATTCGGTAAAAGAGGCTATCCAGATCTGCAGAAGATCCGGGGCGCCCCTCAATATTTCTCACCATAAAGTCATAAGTAAAGACGGGTTCAGAAAGTCGTGCAAGGTAACTACATCTCTGATAGAAGAGGCCAGAGAGAGCGGTCTGGATGTGACGGCGGATCAATACCCGTACTGTGCTTCATCGACGACGATGGACAGCAATATTCCGGAATGGGCTTTTGAGGGCGGCATGGAGGCTCTATTGGCAAGACTGAAAGATCCCGGCATCAGAGCAAAACTTCGAGAAGAAAGCAACGCAAGCCATGAGGGAAGATGGTCAGACATATACGTGGGATATGTGAAGAGTAAAGACAATCAATGGACGGTAGGAAAGTCCATAGAAGAGATTGCAGAAATCAAAAAGACCGATCCGGCCGACGCTTGCTTCGACCTGGTCCTTGAAGAGAGAGGGCGGGTAGATGAAATTAACTTTGGCATGTGTGAAGATGATGTGGAATACATCATGAAAAAACCTTATGTAATGATCGGCTCTGACGGCAAAGCCGTTTCCTTTGACTACCCGGGGAGACCTCATCCGAGATTCTTTGGCGCGTTTCCAAGAGTAATAAGTCATTACTGCAGGGACAGAGGACTCTTTACTCTGGAGGAGGCTGTAAATAAGATGACTGCCATGCCGGCCACAAGGCTGGGAATCGGGGACAGAGGAATGATCAAAGAGGGCATGTGGGCTGACTTGGTGCTCTTTGACTTTGAAGGTCTATGTGATAATCCCGATTTTGAAGATCCCAAACAGCCGTGCGGGGGAATAAAGAGAGTATATGTAAACGGAGTACTGACTTCAAAGGACGGCATCCATACTGGAGCCAGAGCAGGCAGAGTGCTAAGAAAGAGAATATGATATGAAAAGAGAATTAAGAGATAATATTTTAGAAGAACTTGCCGCAATGGAAGGCAGGGTCGGGTTCTATTTTAAGAATCTTGTCACAGACGAGAATCTCGGGTATAACCAAAGAGAACAGTTTTTGCCTGCCAGCATCGTAAAACTTCCTCTGCTGGCGGCCATGTTTCTGATGAGAGAACGGGGAGAGACGGATTTCAGAGAAAAAATCACTATCAAGAGGGATGAAAAGTTGCCGGGATTCGGCGTCGTTTCGCACATGACGGGCGACGAAAACGGAGATGTGACGCTGGACATAGAGACTCTGTATAAGTTTATGATAGTTATAAGCGATACGACAGCCACAAACGCTTTGTATAAGCATTACGGAAACGATGCAGTCATATCGGCTTTAAAGGAACTGGGTCTTGAGGGTACACAGTTTAACCGCGCTTTCTATGACAGTATCCGCGAAGAAAAAGGGATACAGAATTACTTTGTTCCCGAAGAAATCGGTGAATTGTTGGAGAAAATGTATGACAGAAGGCTGGTGAGCGAAAAAGTCAGTGAGGAGATAGAGAAGATCTTGCTGCAGCAACAGGTAAATCATAAGATGGGAGGTATGCTGCCCATTGGATTTCCGATAGCTCATAAGACGGGGGAAGAAGAGGATAAGAGCCATGACGTGGGGATAGTGTATGTAAAGGAGCCTTTTATAGCATGTTTTGCATCATATAAAACTGATATTCCTGCCTTTGAAGATTTTATACGCAGGACCGTATATGAGATAGCAAAAGATATAGATCCACGGCTGAATCCCCTTGAAGGAACGAAAGGGTATTTTTAAGATATGGAGAGAACTTTTGGAATAATAGGAGGAATGGGTCCGATGGCCACCCAGCTTTTTTATAAGATGCTTATAGAAAAGACGGCGGTCGACTGCGATCAGGATCATCTCAACACCATAATACTTAGTCATGCTTCGATGCCGGACCGTACAGCGGCTATCCTGTCAGGCGATGAGGAGAAAATCGACCTGATCAGCAAAAAAATGTATGAGGACGCGCATCTGCTTGAAGAATTAGGCTGTCTGGCCATCGGCGTTACCTGCAATACCGCTCATTATTTTGTAGATATGATTTCAGATAAGATAGGAGTACCTTTTATACATATGATAAAGGAGACCGCTAAGGAGGCGGCCAAAACTCTGAAAAACGAAAAGGTAGGTATTCTGGCTACCGATGGAACTATTGAGACCAAACTTTATCAAAATGCTTTAAGAGATGAGGGCGTTATTCCATGCACCCTTGATTCTCACGGTCAGGGTCTGGTGATGCATGAAATCTACGATCGCATAAAAGCCGGATTACCCTCGGAGGACGAGTCATGGCAAGAAATAGATGAGAAGCTCAAAGAAATGGGCTGTAAAAAAGCCCTGCTTGCCTGCACAGAACTTTCGGTAATAAAAAATGAGAGAAATTTATCGGATTATTATGTGGATCCTATGGAGGTGATGGCGGACAGAACTCTAAAATTTATGAAAAAAAATCAGAACAAACATATTTAAAAAACCGGCCTTGCAGGCCGGTTTTTACGCATCCCGATCATTTGCTGACATAGTCGCAGTACTCCTCGATGGGGCAGTCGTCACATTTTGGCTTTCTTGCATCGCAGCATTGCCGGCCATGAAAGATCAGACTGTGGTGAGTCCTGGACCATCTTTCTTCAGGTATTCTTTCCATGAGAGAAAGTTCTGTCTTGAGGACGTCTTTTTCAGATGTGAAGCCTATTCTGTTGGCTACTCTGAAAACATGAGTGTCCACAGCGATACGCTGATGTCCAAAACCCACTGAAAGAACTACGTTGGCCGTCTTTCTTCCTACTCCTGGAAGAGATACCAAAGCGTCATAGTCGTCAGGCACTTGACCACCGTAATTTTCTATGAGAGATTTGGCCAGACCTACTATGTTCTTTGACTTGGTTTTGTACATGCCTATGCGCTTTATGTACTGGGCGACATCCTCAGGATCGGCCTCAGCCAGCTCATAAGGCGTAGGATACTTTTCAAACAGCGCAGGTGTCACAATATTTACAGCCTTATCGGTAGTCTGAGCCGAAAGCACCACTGAAATCAGAAGCTGATATACGTCTTTGTGGTCGAGGGCACATTCTGCCTGGGGATATGTCTCCTCCAGTATATCTAATATCTTATTTATATCTTCGTTTTTTACCATATATATTCCTCCGTAAAGATTGTATTGAAAAAGTTTGTAAACATGTTTAAAACGTTCTGCTCTTGTTGGTAGATCTCGGTGGTCGCCGCAAATCACCGGCTCTGCTGTTGCAAATCGCTGGCTTTGCTGCCTCAGAGCAGCATGCTGTATTTTCTTAGCCCTTTGTACTGATTCTACTGCATTTTAGGAAGAAAAACAGCCTATATTATTGTATAAAGGCGGATATGCTGTAAATTCTGATTTATTATTACGATTCTACAACCATTTTAACAAAATCTGTTGTAGAATTTACGCTTTTCTCTGTAGAATACAGCATGCGCTGTTTTTCACCGCAACAAGCGCGGCCTCCGATGTGATCGATGGATTTATTATACCACAAAAATACCTGTTTTCCCACGAAGATCTGTGATAAAATGTGATAAAACGACAAAAAAGGAGAAGGATCATGATAATAGATTTTAAAGAGATAGGCGTCTCAGTCATACCTAATTTTAAAGGCGGAGAAAAAGAGACTGCCGCCAGAATGTTTACCGACGATAATAACAAAATCATGCTCGGAAAACTGATCCCCGGAGCTACTATAGGGCTTCACAGACATGAAGGATCGAGCGAGATCATCCTCATACAATCGGGAAAGGGAAAGGTGCTGTATGACGGCGCCTATGAGACAGTGGAGACAGGCTGCGTTCATTACTGTCCCGAAGGGCACGAACATAGTCTGATAAATGACAGTCATGAGGATCTGACATTTTTTGCGGTAGTACCGCAGCATAAGTAAGAAACATGAAGGGAGAAGCACGAGAGCTTCTCTTTTTTTGCTTATCAAGTATGATGACTGCATTTTACCTGCTTACTGCTGCCGGGCCGGATTGAGATCGTCAAAAAAGCGGCCGGAGAATCCGGCCGCTCTGTCTGCAGTATGGAAAATGAGAACATGGTGTTACTTACATGATTTATTTCTTCTTTCCAAACAGCGCTAAAAGTCTCAGGAAGATATTTATGAAGTCCAGATATAACTGCATAGCGCCGTAGATATATAACTTCTGGCTGTTTTCCATAGCTGCCGAAGAGAACTGTTTTATCATGTTCATGTCATAGACAGTTATACCAAAGAACAGGAACAATACGGCGCAGTCTATGAAAACTTCCATGAAACTGCTCTTGAGCAGGAAGATATTTACCAGGCTCATGACGATAGCTATTATGAGAGTTATCATCAGCAGAGGTCCCCACTTGCTTAAATCGCTCTTGCATCTGAATCCATACAGCGCAAAACCGCCGAAGAGAGCGGCGCCGGCCAAGAACAGCAACACTATTGAACTCATCTGATATACTGCGAAGATAACTGACAAGGTCACACCATTGAGTACAGCGTAGGCGAAATACAGTATGCCTACGGCCAAAGGAGGCAGCTTCCTGAATAGAAATGAAAATAATACCACCACTACAAGTTCTGCGATCAAAAGTACTGTGAAAGTATTTTCGTACAGGAAGTACCAGAACAGATTGGAAGCGTAGGTGAACCATGCGCAGACTGCCGTCACCAGGAGCCCTGCAATCATCCAGACAAAAGTCCTGAAAATAAAATTGTTTTGGTGCTGTATCACCGAGGGATACATCTGATCTTCTTTATACATAATAATCTCCATTCCGCCGTCTGAGGCATAATAAAATACTCTTAATTCTTTATCATTTGGCTGCGCCGCAGCATTTTTTGTATTTTTTGCCGGATCCGCAAGGGCAGGGATCGTTTCTGCCCGGCTGTTTCTCTTTGTGAACCGTCTTAGAGCGTTTAAATTCCTTTACTATTTCGGCGCGTCTCTCTTCGGAGAGAACATCGTCCCACTGGGGAAGACTGTAGAGATAGTCGGCGTCGGCTTTGAGCATATTGAAAAACAACTTGTCATAATCTACGTCCAGATCCAGAGCTGTATCCTCCTGTATTTTTTCAAGGTCGTTAGCTTCTCTGAGACTGGTGTTTATACCGTCGAGAAAACCCATGAAGATGACAGGGTCGGCTTCGAATTTTGATACGAGTTCAGAGAAAGTTCCTGAAAGGTGAGCATCTTTGTGAGATAGAATATACTCGTAAACTCTTGTTTCCGTTTCACTGTATTCTTTCCAGAAGGCCTCGAAAGTTTCTTCACTCTGTCCTTCCATCAGATCTATCCATTGCTTATATAATGTCATTTTTTAAACCTCCAGATTTTTCATTATATCTATAATATCGCCGCATACGGCGCTTCCCGTAGGCAGAGGGCCGGCGCCTTTGCCGTAAAGCATCAGCTCGCCTACCATATCGCCGGTGATATATACGGCGTTGAATTCGTTGCCGACTCCCGCAAGAGGATGAGTGTTGTCAAGAAGAGTAGGCTGTACACAGTATTGAAGTTTGCCGTCTTCCATGCGGGCGGTGCCTATGAGCTTTATGACTTTGTTCTGCGATGCCGCAGAAGATATGTCGCGGTCTGTTATCTTTGATATTCCCTTAGTAGGTATATCTTCCGGAGCCACATACTTGTCAAAAGATAGCGCCATCAGGATAGAAAGCTTATTGGCTGCGTCTATGCCTTCCACATCGGCGGTGGGATCTGCCTCGGCAAAACCCTTATCCTGAGCGTCTTTTAATACTTCTTCGTAAGAGAGGGACTCCTCAGTCATCTTAGTAAGTATATAGTTGGTAGTACCGTTAAGTATTCCCATGATCTCGATAAAGTTGTTACTCTGAAGCGCCCCGGTAATTGAAGTGAGAACAGGAATACCTCCTGCTACGCTGGCTTCAAAAAGGAATCTGACTCCGTTTTTTCGGGCAGTTTCTGTGAGAAGACCGTAATTGGCAGCGATGGCCGCCTTATTGGCGCTGACTACATGCTTGCCGGCTTTCATGGCTTGTACCATGAAAGAAGTCGCAGGTTCGATACCTCCCAGCATTTCTACGACTATGTCGATCTCCGGATTTTTTATTATATCGTCGGGATCTTCTGTCAAAAGTGCCGGATCGGCGCTGGCAAAGCGTTTTTTCTTCTTGTTGCGCTGCAAAATTTTCACTATTTCAGGGGAGATGCCCGTTCTCTTTTCGATGATTTGCTTGTTGTCTGTAAGAATTTTATAAGTTCCTCCGCCTACGTTGCCGAAGCCCAGCAGGCCGATCTTTGCAGTTTTCATATGTTTACCTCCGAATAATCACAGTGAAAAAATTATATAACAGTTTTTAAATTTTGTCTTTACCTTTTTTGAAAATTTGTTATTATTTATTGGGACAGTATGCAGAGAGCCCTTTTGAAAAACGATGAATTTTGGATAAGGAGAGACAAATGAGCCTTAATATAGTGTTCGTCCAGCCTGAAATACCTCCAAATACAGGTAATATAGCCAGGACCTGCGCAGCTACAGATACGAAGCTGCATCTGGTAAGGCCGCTGGGATTCAGTATAGATGATAAGCATTTAAAGAGAGCGGGACTGGACTACTGGCCGTATGTAGATCTTGAGATTCACGAAAGCCTCGAATCTTTCATGGAAAAATACGGACATAAAAGGCTGTGGCTTGCCACTACCAGAGGCGGGCAGATATATACCGCCGCCTCCTTTGAGGACGAAGACTTTATACTATTCGGGAGAGAGACTAAGGGACTTCCTGCAGACTTCATATCCCGGCATGAAGACAGAGCTATAAGAATACCCATGAGTGAAAATACCAGATCCAGATCCTTCAATCTTGCCAATTCCGCAAATATAATATTGTTCGAGGCATTGAGGCAATTAGGCTTTCCGGGGTTGAAATAGAAGCCGCAATTTGGTATAATATTTGCATAGCAAATCGACCGAGAATGTAAGGTAGACGAAGATGAAGTTAAGTTACGGATTGACAATTGAACAGACGCAAAAACTGACGATGACGCCGGAATTGATCCAGGCTATACGTATTTTGCAGTTTAATACTCAGGAACTTGATTCATTTGTTCAGGAAGAACTTCTGGAAAACCCTGTCCTCGAACTGGACGGAAAGAAAAAAGAAGATACTTCCATAGATATACAGGAGAGACTTAAAGAGGATTACGATGATGAAGACAGCTACAGACAGTGGGAGCGTTCTTCGGACAGAGAAGAATATTCCTATGAGCAGTTCGTCAGCAAAGAAGAGACCTTAGAAGATTTTCTGCTGTTGCAGCTGACTTTTTCAAATCTTAAGGACAGGGATCTAAAGATCGGAAGATATATAGTTGAAGCTATAGACGAGAACGGCTATCTCACGGCGGCAATTGATCAGATAGCTAAAATATTTAAGACAGACTGCGAAAAGATAGAAAAAATATTAGATGTGATACAGACCTTTGAGCCCATAGGAGTAGGCGCCAGAAATCTGAAAGAATGTCTCATCATTCAGCTTGCGGCCAAGGGACTCTTAGACGAAGTCACAGAATACATAATTTTGAATCATTTGGAAGATTTAGGGGACAATAAACTCAATAAGATCGCTAAGGCCATAGGTATTCCTGTCAGCCAGGTGCAGATGGTCAGCGACCTTATAAGGACGCTGGAGCCAAAGCCGGGGAGAAGCTTTGCCGGAGGTGAAAACGTCAAGTATATCGTTCCCGATGTTTTTGTGGAAAAAATGGCAGGGGATTACATCGTCATAAGTAACGAGAGCAGTATTCCTCATATCATGGTGAGCCCATATTATAATTCTCTTGCCAGAGAAGCCAAGAACGACGAAGAACTTTCTAAATATATAACAGATAAGTTTAATTCTGCACTCTGGCTGATAAAGAGTATAGAACAGAGAAAGAGGACCATATATAATGTGGTGACCGCCGTAGTCAGACATCAGAAAGAATTTTTGGACAAGGGCCCCAAATATTTAAAGACGCTTACCTTGAAACAGGTGGCAGACGATATAGGTATGCATGAGTCCACCGTCAGCAGATCTGTCAACGGGAAATATATGCAGACGCCCAGAGGAGTATTTGAAATAAAATATTTCTTCTCCGGAGGTATTACCGGGCAGGACGGAGAGGGAGTCTCTTCAAACAGCATAAAGACTATGATAAAAGAAATAATAGACGGAGAAAATCCGGCGAAACCTTTCAGCGATCAGGATATAGTAGGCGTTCTCAGCGAAAGGGGAATAGAGATATCGAGGCGTACAGTGGCCAAGTACAGAGAAGGAATGAATATCTTGTCTTCATCGAAGAGACGGAGGTATTAAGATCGGGTCAGCGCCTTCAAAGCGTTTGGGCTGGGTCGGCGATTGCAGCAGAACCGGAGGGATCTCCGGAGTCTGTTAAATATATTGTCATTAAGAGAGTTTAGGAGGAGAAAAAAATGGCGATTAAAGTTGGTATCAGCGGTTTTGGCAGAATAGCGAGAGTTGTGATAAGGGCGGCTATGGACATGCCGGAGATCGAAATTGCAGGAATTAATGTGAGAAATGCAGATCTTGAGTATCTGGTATATATGCTCAAGTATGACACGACTTTCGGAAGATTCCCAAAAGATCTGGGCCTTTATGACGGAGGACTTATCATAGACGGCAAAAAAGTTCCTGTCTACAGCCATACTGAGGCCGTTGATATCCCTTGGAAAGAATGTGGAGCAGAATACATAGTGGAAGCTACCGGTGCATATGTCACCACGGAAAAAGCTATGGATCATATAAAAGCGGGAGCCAAAAAGGTCGTGATTTCCGCGCCGGCAAAGGACAAAGAAACGCCTACTTTCGTATACGGCGTAAACCATGAGAAATACACACCTGATATGACGGTGGTTTCCAATGCATCATGCACTACCAACTGTCTGGCGCCTCTGGCAAAAGTCATCGAAGATAATTGGGGAATAAAAGAAGGCCTCATGTCTACTATACACTCAGCTACGGCAAAGCAGAAGGTGGTAGACGCTCGTTCCATGAAAGACTGGAGAACGGGAAGAAGCGTATTCGGAAACGTGATTCCGTCCACCACGGGCGCAGCCAAGGCCGTTGGACTGGTAATCCCATCCCTTAAAGGAAAGATGACAGGAATATCTTACAGAGTGCCTACGGCTGACGTTTCTGTCGTAGACCTCAATGTAGTTTTAGAAAGACCGGCCTCATATGAGGAAATCTGCGCTAAGGTTAAAGAAGCTTCTGAGACTTACATGAAGGGCGTCATCGAATATGTGGATGATGAAGTAGTTTCCGGCGACTTTGTAGGAGATCCGTGTACTTCCATATTTGACGCCAGAGAAGGTATTCAGCTCAACGATCACTTCTTTAAGTTCATAGCCTTTTACGATAATGAGTTTGGATATTCCAGTAAGATCCTTGAACTGATAAAACATATGAGCGGCGTAGATAAATAGCCCCGCCTTTAAGAGGAGGAAAGGATTAAACGATGAAAAAGACTGTAAGAGATATAGACGTAAAGGATAAGAAGGTAATCGTAAGATGCGATTTCAACGTGCCACTAAAAGACGACGTGATAACTGACGATACCAGAATAAGAGCAGCCATTCCTACGATTGAATATCTTCTTCAAAACGGCAGCACAGTCATCTTGATGTCCCATCTGGGAAGACCCGAAGGCAGAGCCGACATGAAATATACTCTTGAGCCTGTAGCCCGGAGGCTGTCTGAGCTTCTTGGAAGAGATATAATATTTGCTTCGTCTCCTGCGGTAGTGGATGAGGGTGTAAGAGAAAAAGCCGCGGAGCTTAGAGCAGGAGAAGTCATGCTCCTTGAAAACGTTCGATTCAGAAAAGAAGAAACTAAAAACGGAGCCGAGTTTGCAAAAGAACTGGCGTCTCTTGCAGATATATTCGTAAACGACGCTTTCGGAACGGCCCATAGAGCTCACGCCTCTACGGCAGGTATAGCAGATTATCTGCCTGCCGTGTCAGGCTTTCTGATAGAAAAGGAGATCAGATTTTTAGGAGATGCAGTCGAAGATCCAAAGAGACCCTTTGTGGCCATAATGGGCGGAGCTAAAGTAGGCGATAAGATATCTGTGATAGAAAATCTCCTTAAAAAAGTAGATACACTGATAATAGGAGGAGGAATGGCCTACACCTTTTACAAAGCTCTGGGGTACGAGATAGGAACATCGATTCTCGATGAGAAGAGCGTGGAGCTTGCAGGCGATCTCCTTAAAAAAGCCGAAAAGGCGGGGGTGAGGATGCTCATACCTGTCGATGTAGTATGCGGAAAAGAATTTAAAAACGATACCGATACTGCTGTCTTTAAAAGCAGCGAAATGCCCCAGGATATGATGGGTCTCGACATAGGACCTGCTACTGTAGAGCTGTATAAAAAAGAAATATTCTCGGCTAAAACAGTAGTATGGAACGGACCTATGGGAGTCTTTGAAATGGAAAACTTCGCCAGAGGCACTTACGAGATAGCAGAAGCGCTCAGTCAATCTGACGCAGTAACGATAATAGGAGGCGGAGACTCCGCGGCGGCAGTCGAAAGTTTTGGCCTTGCCGATAAAATGACCCATATATCGACAGGAGGAGGCGCCTCCCTCGAATTCCTGGAAGGAAAGGAACTGCCGGGAGTGGCCGTTCTCGAAGAAAGATAGGAGACATGAGGATATGAGAATCCCTTTTATAGCAGGAAACTGGAAGATGTACAAGAATATAGCTCAGGCCCGGGATTTTGCAGAAAAATTCCGGACCTTATATCACGACACAGATGTCAGAACCGCTATCTTTGCGCCGCTTCCTCAGATACCTGTACTTAAAGAATTCTTCAGCGGAACAGGTATAGGAGTAGGAGCCCAAAACGTCCACTTTGAAAAAGAAGGAGCGTTTACAGGAGAAGTCTCTGTACCGATGCTTAAAGAACTGGGGGCAGATTACTGTCTGGTGGGACATTCCGAGAGAAGGCAGTATTTCGGAGAGACTGACAAGACCGTCAATCTCAAACTGAAAGCCCTCATAGAGGGCGGCATACTTCCGGTGGTGTGCGTCGGAGAGAATCTGGACGAGAGAGAAGGCGGAATAGAAGAAAAAGTGGTCGCTGATCAGATATCCGCAGGATTCAGCGGTATCTCTGCCGAAGAAGCAGAGAAGGTGACGGTGGCATACGAACCTGTATGGGCTATAGGCACCGGCAGGACCGCTACTCCTGAGCAGGCGAATCAGATGTGCCGTTTTATAAGAATGACTCTGGCAGAAATGTACGGTTTTGAGACTGCTGATAAGATAGTTATTCAGTACGGAGGAAGCGTAAACCCTGACAATGCCTTTGAGATCATGAACATGGAAGAAATCGACGGAGCGTTAGTGGGAGGAGCCAGCCTCGACCCTCTAAAATTTATTGAAATAGTGAACTTTTGACTTGATTTTAAAAGTAAGATTATGGTATAATTATTGAGTTAAAATATTAGGAGGAACGAGATGAAGACATTTTTGATGATAGTACTTGCGATAGCGTGTATAATTCTCATCGTCAGCGTATTGCTCCAGTCCGGAAACAGTTCCGGCTTGTCCGGTTCTATAGCAGGCGGTGCGGAGCAGCTTTTCGGAAAAAAGAAAAGCAGAGGATACGAAGCTATTTTGGCCAAAATAACGACGGGAGCGGCGATTCTTTTCGTAGTTCTGTCGGTAGCATTGGTTATGATAGATTAGACCGTTTACAGTCAGGTCAATTTTTAATTAATTATAACATTCACTTGTGAGATAAGAGGTACGGCGTGCCTCTTATTCAATGTATGCAAGTGATCAGGAGGTATGCAATCATGAAAATTTTTACTGTATGTGCAGCCGTCGTTGGTCTTTTGATCGCATTTTGTCTCGCCTCATGGATCAGCAAGGCTTCCGAAGGTACAGACAGAATGAAAGAAATTGCCGGCTACATCAGAGAAGGCGCCATGGCGTTTCTTAAGAGAGAGTACAGAACGATGGTCATCGTCATAGTAGTGCTTTTCTTGCTGATAGGAATCGGCCTGCAGAGCTGGATAACCGCAGTTCTATATGTGTGTGGAGCTCTTCTTTCTGTTTTGGCAGGTTTCTTCGGAATGAAGGTTGCCACTAACGGAAACGTGAGGACAGCTAACGCTGCTATGGAATCCGGAATGAACAAAGCTCTCAAGATAGCTTTCAGAAGCGGAGCCGTAATGGGCCTTTGTGTTTCAGGTCTTGGTCTTTTCGGTCTGGGCGTAGTAGTCTGCGTTCTCGATCTGGCCACAGTTACTCAGTGTGTAACAGGTTTCGGACTTGGAGCTTCTTCAATGGCTCTGTTCGGAAGAGTAGGCGGAGGCATCTACACCAAGGCTGCCGACGTGGGAGCCGACCTGGTAGGTAAAGTAGAAGCAGGAATCCCTGAGGACGATCCGAGAAACCCTGCTGTAATCGCCGACAACGTCGGAGACAATGTAGGAGACGTTGCAGGCATGGGTTCGGACCTGTTTGAATCCTATGTGGGATCTATCATTTCCGCTATCACTCTGGCTGCAGTGGCAGTAAACGAAGCAGGAGAAATGTCCACCTTCAGCGCAGATACGGCGGCTATCTTCCCGCTCATCATTTCTGCTGTAGGCGTGCTGGCTTCCATCATCGGAATCTTATGCGTAAGAGGCAAGGAGGGTGGAAACCCTGCCAACGCTCTCAACATGGGTACTTACATCAGTGGTATAATCGTAGTTGTAGCCACCGTATTCCTGTCAAAGAACATGCTGGGCGATTACACTTATGCAGCTGCTATCATCGCAGGTCTGGTGGTAGGTATAGCTATAGGAAAGATCACAGAAGTATACACTTCTGCGGACTATAAATCGGTAAAGAAGATAGCTGACCAGTCTCAGACAGGAGCCGCTACTACTATAATCAGCGGTCTGGGAGTAGGAATGATGTCCACTCTCTGGCCGATCATCCTCATCTGTATAGGCGTCTTCGTAGCTTATCAGTTTGCGGGACTTTACGGTATAGCTCTTTCTGCCGTAGGTATGCTTTCCACTACAGGTATGACTGTAGCTGTAGACGCTTACGGTCCTGTTTCCGACAATGCCGGCGGTATCGCCGAGATGTCAGAATTACCTGACAGCGTAAGAGAAATCACGGACAAGCTGGACTCAGTGGGAAATACTACAGCTGCCATAGGAAAGGGATTTGCGATAGGTTCTGCGGCATTGACTGCTTTAGCGCTGTTCGCGTCTTATGCGTCGGTTACTCAGCTGGAACTTATCAGCTTGTTGGATCCTATCGTAATAATAGGACTTTTCATCGGCGCGATGCTTCCGTTCCTGTTCTCTGCCATGACCATGAATTCAGTAGGTAAGGCAGCCAATCAGATGATAGAAGAGGTAAGAAGACAGTTCAGATCCGATAAGGGAATAATGGAAGGCACTTCAAAACCTGACTATGCTAACTGCGTAGACATCTCTACCAAGGCTGCTCTCAAAGAGATGATCATGCCTGGTATAATGGCTATACTGGCTCCTCTGGCTGTAGGTATCGTTCTCGGAACACAGGCCTTAGGCGGAATGTTAGCCGGAGCTCTTTCATCAGGAGTTCTGCTGGCCATCATGATGGCCAATGCAGGCGGAGCTTGGGACAACGCCAAGAAGTATATAGAAGAAGGTCATTACGGCGGAAAAGGAAGCGAGCCTCACAAGGCTGCCGTTGTAGGAGATACCGTAGGCGATCCGTTTAAGGATACATCCGGTCCTTCTATCAACATCCTGATCAAGCTTATGACTATCGTAGCAGTAGTATTTGCTCCTCTGTTCGTTCAGATAGGCGGACTGCTGTAATAAAGAAACTTGGGGCTTTCCTGACGGAAAGCCCTTTTTGTATAAGGTCGTCACCTTTGTATAGGAATATGGAAAATATTTCATGAAGAGGAGAATCTGTCTTAGGTTGACAAACCTCAATCAGTAGATATATAATTAAATGAAAGTTATCTTTAATTCGGTACAGAGAGACCGGCAAGATATAAAATGATATAATAATTGTTTTTTATTATGCCTTGCCGATCTTTCGGTAAGGCTATTTTTATCGGAGGATTTTATATGAACAATCACGAACCTATCACTGATGTGCGGACATTAGGCACAGGCAAGACTATCATCTTAGGGCTGCAACATACATTCGCCATGTTCGGGGCGACGGTGCTGGTGCCTATACTTACGGGACTTCCTATAGCTACCACACTTCTGATGGCCGGAGTAGGAACTTTGCTGTTTCATCTTTTGACCAAGGGAAAAGTTCCGGCCTTCTTAGGATCATCTTTCGCATTTCTCGGAGGTTATGCTGCGGTTGCGCCTATGCTTGATGACGGTACTCCCAATATGGAAATGCTTCCTTACGCATGCGGAGGCGTGTTCTGCGCAGGACTTGTATATCTGCTCCTGGCCGCTCTTATAAAAGGTTTTGGGGCCAAACGAGTGATGAAATTTTTTCCGCCTGTAGTGACAGGTCCTATTATCATCTCTATCGGACTCATACTGGCGCCGTCGGCCATAGATAACTGCGCTACCAACTGGCCTATAGCTCTCATAGCTCTGATAACAGTGATAGTATTCAATATATGGGGAAGAGGCATGGCGAAGATAGTTCCCATCCTCATAGGCGTAGCGGTCTCCTACATAGCGGCGATAATAATGGGAGAGGTGGACTTTTCCGGTATAGGGGAAGAAGCCGTAATAGGACTGCCAGATTTTATCCTGATGAAGTTTGACGTAAGCGCCATAATAACTATCATGCCTATAGCTCTTGCTACTATGATGGAACACATAGGTGACATCTCGGCGATAGGAGCTACCACAGGAAAGAATTATATAGCCCAGCCAGGTCTTCACAGGACTCTTCTGGGCGACGGCCTTGCAACTTGTCTGGCGGCGGCAGTAGGAGCTCCGGCCAATACTACATACGGTGAAAACACAGGAGTATTGGCGTTGACAAAGGTCTACGATCCAAGAGTGATGAGGATAGCGGCATTGTTTGCAATCGCTCTTTCATGTATACCTAAAGTTGCTTTTATAATAGAATGTATACCGGCAGCTACCATCGGCGGAATATCCTTCATCCTCTACGGCATGATCTCCGCCATAGGCATAAGAAATGTGGTGGAAAACCAGGTGGACTTTACCAGAAGCCGCAACACTATAATAGCGGCCCTGATATTGGTATGCGCCCTCGGTTTCAACGGTCTGGGCGGAATCACTTTCGATGTTCTGGGCGCCTCAGTCACATTGTCGGGCCTGGCCATAGCCTCTATAGTGGGAATAGCGGCTAACGCCATATTGCCGGGTAATGAATATGAATTTAAAGAAGACGTAGAGGAGGAAAACGACAAGTTCCAGACATATAAAGTGTGATATAGCTTCCGCTTATACGACAAACCGCCGGCAAAATGCCGGCGGCCGTGATTGCAATAAAATCCTACCAAAGACCTATGTCATAATGCAATTCTTCCTGCTTGGAAATAATCTCCGGCGTCAACTCAAACTCGCCGTTATCGGCTGAGCCGGCCGAAGCCGTGTCGCCAGGTCCATTTCTTACACGTTCATCATAATAATCCAGCGGTATAAATACATCTACTATCTTCTGCTTTTTTGTGTCATAGCTGACATTAACGACATCGCTTACAGTAGTATCAAAATCACGTCCAACGTAATTAAAGGTGGTCAAGGCTTGAAACTCAAATGCTATGACATCTGATCCCGCCTCCGTAACAGTATCGATCAAGTTCACATCGATGCTATAGTTTTCTTTATCCGTATCATGTGTTTTGATGAGATGCTGCTCAGTTTTTACTTTATCAGCAAGGTAGGAGGCGATATCATCTTCAAAATAAGGCTTGGCTTCAAACCGACCGGAAACGTCTTTAGCATAGTAGTAATCATGCAGAGCCTCCGAAACCTCCGAAGCGGCTGATTCAATTTCCGCGCCGGAATCATTCGACGGCCCGGGCGCGCTTGTGGCGATCCGTGACGGCTCTGCAATTATTGCGGCTGCAACCGCGAGCACTATACAAAGCGCCGATAGAATAGCAACATTTCGCTTTTTCATAAGAATGTATCTCCTTTTGGCATCGACAGAGAAAAAGATTCCTTACGTTGATTCTAACATGAGACTATAATACAAGCAAAGGAGCCACTGCTACGGCTGATCATTTAATCAGCCGAGAGATGATTCCTTTGTTCAATTTCGCTTTCATTAACGGTTATATACATTAATTACACGAGGACTTGCTTGTGCATTCATAGAATACACAGATTGATTGTTATTATATTTATTATCTCCGGTACGACCAGTAACATAAGCATAATAGCGGCCATCAGATTGTTCTCTCTTTGTTATGATTGTAGAATGATTAAAACTACCATCAGCTTCAAAATCAAATTGTAGAACAGAACCTAACGACCACATTCCACCGTTAGTTGAATATACATAAGATGTTCCATATGCAGTGTTGGCTTTTGTATTTGTAGTCATATATCTATAAAATTGATCTACACCACTCCAAGAGGAACTTCTATTATTTATATTTCTATAATACCAGCCAGTTGAGCTTATCCCAGAGCCGCCCGTATCATTTATTTTCGCACCACCGGCAAGAAGTGCATGGGAAACGAAATTTGTACAATCATAAGCCCCTGGTATGCCGGAGAAATCGAAATATGTTACTGAGCTATTTCCTGGAGATGGCTGATTCTTTGCAAAATTGCTCCTTGCCCAGTTTACTACAGCAGTATTATTAAGCGATGAAGCACGTGTAACATGTGGCACATTCGCTACCGGCTCTTCAGAAAGAAAAGCATTATACTTAAGGTCAATATCATGATGCAATTCTTCTTGTTTAGAAATAATAGAAGATGTTAATTCGAATTCAGAATTATCAATTTGGGTATTAGCAAGAAGGTTATTTTTAGTACTATGCTCTGGCCTCACAAATTCATCATAATAATCAAGAGGAATATAAATATCTACTATTTTCTGCTTTTGAATATCATATTTAACAGTAACAACGTCGCTTACAGTAGTATCAAAATCAAGTCCCACATAATTAAAAGTTGCTAAGGCCTGAACTTCAAAAATAATGATATTTGAATTTGCACTTGTAGTATAGTCGATTAAATTCACATCAATATTGAAATTTTCTTTACTGAGATTATATAAATTGTCAATATGATGTTGAGTGCTTACTTTATCGGCAAGATACATAGCAAGGTCGGTTTCTAAAGTAGCATTCGCATCAAATGAACCAGAAACATCTTTAGCATAGTAATAGCTAGAAATTGTTGTTAAAATGTTTGAAACAACTATGTCAAAGTTGGAGATAACATTATCTGATGGTTCGGATGCGTTTGTAGTAATCTCTGATACTCCCGCGTTACTTTCGGCGAATGCAAAACTGCAAGGCATCATGCAGAGTACTAGTAGTAAAGCGATAATTTGTTTTTTCATATAAATCACAACTCCTTTCTGACTCCTAAATATATTTAATAAAACAAAGTATGAAAACATAGTTCTTATTTAATATATGGAGAGGTAAGTTAGGTAAAGGGTTTGTAAAATCAGTTTCGCTACAAGACTGAGAGCATGTCTAAGAAAACAGCGAAATCCTTTTTTGCCCTCTTTCTTATTTCATGATTAACGCTCCTTCCATAAAATTAAACACTCAACAACATTTTTCATAATAATCGTAAAACACTAACCTGTTCTTTACACCTCCTTTGCAAAAGTTAGTTTTTTGTTATAACGATTATGTTTATATATATAAACGCATATGCCTTTCAGCTTATGCGCTTAATCAATCTATTTAATCAATTATACTGTCGTTTCATCCTTATGCTAATAAATAAATCGTAAAGGCAACAAGCTGTTTGCTTATTAAATGAATTTAACTTATTAAAACATAATATTTATTATAAAATATAATATTTGAATCAAATTGTCAATATTTTAATTAATTTTTATAAATAAATTTTTTGTATTATATATTTTAAAATAAATAATGACATATGTTTCAACATAGCGGAGACACAAACTACTGTGTTAAAGAAAACGAAGAGAAATCAACGAAACATAATTGTGTAAAGACTATATATGCTGGTAGAAATGTTACTAAGTTATAGTGTGTAACAAATAGTAGGGTGGATGAGATGAGCAAACCGCCGGCAAAATGCCGGCGGTCGTGAGTCGTTTAAATTTATTTGTTCTTGAACTCTGCAGGTCTCTTTTCGAGGAATGCTTTCATTCCTTCTTTCTGGTCTTCCGTTCCGAAACATCCGCCGAAAGCTTCTGCCTCTAAAGCGGAGCCGGAGAAGAGATCGAGATGGTATCCCTTGTTTATGCATGTCTTGGACATTGCCACTGCGATAGGAGCCTTTGAAGCGATCTTCGCGGCGATTTCTTCGCAGACGCTCATCAGCTGTTCAGGCTCGGTCACTTTCTCCACCAGGCCTATTCTCAGGGCCTCCTCTGCGTTTATGGTGTCTGCCGTGAGGATCAGCATCTTTGCCATGCCTTTGCCGACCAGCTTGGAAAGTCTCTGCGTACCGCCGAATCCCGGAGTGATTCCCAGACCTACCTCAGGCTGTCCGAACTTGGCTTTTGAAGAGGCTATTCTGAAATCGCAGGCCATGGCCAGCTCGCAGCCTCCGCCGAGGGCAAAACCGTTCACTGCGGCTATTACAGGCTTTTCTACTTTTTCTATGAAATTCATTACCTTCTGGCCGTAGGCTCCGAACGAACGTCCTTCGGCAACCGTCAGAGAGCTCATCTGAGCTATGTCTGCTCCCGCCACGAAAGAACGGCCCTCTCCTGTAAGTATTACGGCTCTGACATCATCGTCGACGTCGATCTTGTTGAATACGTCGAATAATTCTTCTAAGACAGTCCTGTTGAGGGCATTGAGCGCCTCGGGTCTGTTTATCGTTATGTAACCGATACCGTTTTTAATTTCATACTTGATTGTCTGATACATCTTTATAACTCCTTTTCTCAAGAAAAATCTTACCGGATAAAATTATATCATCTTTGAGACGCTTTATCAATGATAATGTCATAAAATTAACGAATAGTTTGAGATAAAACCTGCGTTGCGAAATTTAATTCAGCTGTGATTTCAGACGTATCAGAGTGTTCTTTACTACAGGAATATTGATGACTATGACGGTTATCACGCCTTCCACTCCGATATATGAAAGCTGATATAAGAAGGAGTAGAGGACGGGGCTCATTCCCTCGGGAGCATATGCGGCAAAAAATACGAATCCCGAAAGAAAACTTCCCAAAAATCTGCCTGAAATACCTATCAGATACCCGGTGGTAAGCCCGTTCTTCTTATTGGCCGTAAGACCTGACAGTCCCATCAAGCCGAAAGCCAGTATGTAATCTAAAAACATCTGAGCGGGATGGACCATAACCGGATCGAGGATGAAATTAACCAGTCCCAAAGCTACGCATGCGATGACGCCTTTAGCTACTCCGAAATAGTAGCCGCACAGGGTTGCGGCCAGCATACTGAAGAGTGTTATGGAGCCTCCCGCAGGAAGATTGAAAATCTTGATCATCCCAAGAACCGTGGCCAAAGCTATGAGCATGGCGCATACTGCTAATTGTGTTAGATTGTTGTTTTTCTTTTTTGACATAAAAAGACCTCCTTAAAATTTAGGAGGGGAACTAAAATAAATATATTGCTTCCCTACGCCGGCATTGACCGGATCAGGTGTTGAGGGTTTGACAGGTCACATGAAAAGACCTGTTCTCTCAGCAAGCAGCTCCCCTAGCATCATAACTATTGTATAATTTAATTTGGCAGTTGTCAAATGTCAGTAACGTTGATATAATAAAAAAAAGATATTTATATTTTAATGAGGAGAGTTTAGATGAATAATTATATTGTTTACGAGCCGTCGGCTAAGATAAGAGAAATAGCCAGGGAAGCTCTGAGAGGAAGATGGGTCCAGATGTTTTGGGGAATGCTCATATTTTTTGCTCTGAGCTCTTTCGTTTCCAGTATCCTTGACTATTTTTTCAGCGTGGTGAGATACATTCCCATCAGCGGCTACTACTACAGAGTTACGATGTCGTATGCCGGCGCCTTATATGAGTTCCTCGTAATGGGAGCTCTCACATGTGGTTTTGCCATGTTCATGCTGGCTTTCTTCAGAAGCAAGAATATAAATTATACGCTCAATCTGGAAGGGTTCAGCATGTTTGGAAAGGCATTCTGCCTCTATCTTCTGTACAGCGTCAAGATTGCGCTCTGGGGACTTTTGTTTGTCATCCCCGGAATCATAGCAACTTTCAGATACAGCCAGTGCTTTTATATCAGGGTAGATAATCCGGAGCTTTCGGCTTCGCAATGTATAAACGAGAGTAAACGTCTGATGAGGGGCAACAAGGGAAAGCTGTTTTGTCTTAACTTATCTTTCTTCGGATGGGCTTTCCTTGCGGCTATTCCTCAGTCTGTATTCGATATCATGACGGATAGCACGGGAATAATATATATTCTGTTTTATAATCTGTTCTGGCTCCCGATGCTGGTGGTGAGTCTATATTTAGAAATGTCAAATGTAGTCTTCTATGAAATCGTCACGAGAAATCTGATAGTCGAAAATCCTCAGGGGATATCTTATTCTCAGTCTCCGCACGAAAACGGCGGATGGCAGGGCGACGCAGCGCAAGGTCAGAGAGAAGAAGAACGTCATGATGATCCCGACATCAGATAATAAATAGACAACATATAATAGAACAACATGAGCCTCCTTGGCATAATATGGAATATGTTATGTTAAGGAGGTATAATTTTGTCCGTAGAGAGACATTATTTCCCAGGCAATAACACACCGCTGGGATTTTTTTCGTATTACAAGCATATTCTGGGACAAAGAGAGGCCAATAAGATCGTATGTATCAAGGGCGGTCCCGGTACCGGAAAATCTACTTTTATGAACAGGATTGCGGAATATTTCGCATCTATGGACGAGGATATAGATTATCTGCACTGTTCTGCCGATGAGAATTCTCTTGACGGCATAGTGCTTAAAGACAGGAGAATAGCAGTTATAGACGGAACGAGCCCTCATATTACAGATCCGGTCACTCCGGGGGCGGTAGATAAGATCGTCAATTTAGGTGAATTTTGGGACGAAGACGCGATAGCTGTCAACAAGAGCGAAATAATCGATTTAAACGAAGAAACATCCAGATGGTATCGGATAGCCTATAATTATCTCAGCGCCGCCAAGAGCGTATACAGGAGCCTTGAGGAGATATATAATGATGCTTCTGAGGACAGTGAGATATATAAGGTAGTAGCCGATATAGTAGGCAGCGAATACGGCGATCTGGATATTTCTCTGAAACCGGGCAAGAGAAAGAAATTTTTCGCCAGCGCCATTACGGGAGACGGCGTAGTAAATTACATCACCAGTTTGCTGGGAGACATGAAACGCGTATATATGATCGATTCTCCGGTGGGCTATTCCAACAGCAGCTTCATGGAGATAGTCACTGAAGGCGCAATATACAGAGGATTGGATGTGGAAGTTTATTACTGTCCAATGTGTCCGGAAGAGAAGATAGAACATATCGTGATTCCTGAACTTAAAACGGCCTTCGTTACCATGAACAGATATCACGATATACAGCCGTGGGAGATACCTGCTCCCGATGAAAGCGGTCAGGAAATAATTCTGATAGATATGGAAGATTACATGAATATCCTCAATATCGGAAAGAACAGTGAACTGATTCAGTCTTTAAATGAAGAGTACGATATTCTTCTCAATAAGAGCGTGAAACATCTCTCGCTGGCCAGAGATACTCATCTGATGGTAGAAAAAATGTATATACCCAATATGAACTTTACTCAGCTGTCAGATATGAGGGATAAGCTGCAGGCCGAGCTGGCGGCCATCAAGGCTGAGTAGGATAGGACTCTATGATACGGATAGATAAGCGACCGCCCGGCCTTGAGTTTTGCGGCTCGGGCTGTCAGATTTGCCAACATGTCTCAAACTGCCAACAAAATCGTAAGAATTTGTTGGCAGTTTTCATGAGATTCAAAGAAACACCGATATCGGCTCTGGAATCGCTATCAAATTGAAAATTTTATAAACAAAAGTATATTATCATCGGGGATTATGGTATAATAACCTCACGGCGTTAGCGAAATCAGAGGTTTCGGCGCCTGAGAGAACATTGTATCATAAGCTCCGTATTTCTTTAGAAATACGGCCGGCTGCTGCGGCGCTTGTTGCGGTGAAAAACAGCGCATGCTGTATTCTACAGAGAAAAGCGTAAATTCTGCAACAGAATTTGTTAAAATGGTTGTAGAATCACAATAATAAATCAAAATTTACAGCATATCTGCCATTTCACCGTCATTCAGGCCGTTTTTATTGCTAAAATGCTGTAGAATCAGTACAAAGAGCTAAGAAAATACAGCATGCGTCCGTCCGTCGAGACTGCGGCCCCCATGCGGCTCTTCGATAGCAGAGCCAGCGATCTGCAGCGACCACCGAGGGCTGCCGCTGAGAGGAAAGGTTCATTGAACCCACCGCTGCCGCGTCCGCTGCGGCGCAGGGCGCCTGCGTTTATGGTATAATAACCTCACGGCGTTAGCGAAATCAGAGGTTTCGGCGCTTCGGTCACGATTCGAATTATGAAAAGAGGGATACTATGACGAAAAAGAACTTAGGGGAGTTTTTATCCATGCTGGAGCGGCAAGGCCTTTTGCTTGAGGCAGACGTATTGGATGCCGGTGAGAAACAGGTCGAACATATATCATACAATTCAATGGACGTTAAAGATGGAACGCTGTTCATATGCAAGGGAATGAACTTTAAGGAAGAGTATCTTGAGGACGCCATAGAAAAAGGGGCTGTCTGTTATATGTCAGAGAAGAAGATAAGAGCAGATTTTCCCTATATACTGGTCAGCGATATGCGCAGGGCTATGTCCGATACCGGGGCGTTTTTTTATGATGAAATCTGGAATAAAAAGCTGCAGATGATCGGTATAACGGGGACTAAGGGAAAGTCTACTACAGCCACTTTTGTGAAGTCTATCATGGATGATTATTGCAGATCCATAGGAGAAAAAGAGATAGGCTTTATCTCGGGAATATACACCTACGACGGCCGGCATAAAGTAAAAGCCAAGAAGATGACCACACCTGAGACTCTGCAGCTTCACAAAATACTTGCAGACTGCGCCGAAAACGGCTGTAAGTATCTTGTTATGGAGACATCTTCTCAGGCTCTTAAATATGACAGAACCAGAGCGCTCAGATATAAAGTAGGAGGATTTCTCAATATTTCTGAAGATCATATATCCGACAGAGAACATCCTGACATCGAGGATTACTTTACTTCAAAACTTAAACTGTTCAGTCAGTGTGAGATCGCCTGCGTAAACCTTGAAATAGAAGAAAAATATCTCGGCAGGGTAATGGACGAAGCGGCAAAACACTGCAAGAAAATCATAACTTTTGGCCGGACAGAAAGAGCCGACTACTACGGTTTCGATGTCAAGTCTACTCCTGACAGCCTCGCCTTTAAAGTGAGGCATAAGGACGGTACAGAAGAGATAACCGTCAGCATAGGAGGTTTCTATAATGCTTCCAACGCTCTTGCCGCCATAGCTATGACCAGAGCTTTGGGGGTTCCGTTTGAGAATATCAAGAGAGGGCTTGCTCATGTGAAAGTGGCAGGACGTATGGAACTGTATCACATGATGAACAAAGATGTAGACGTGATCGTAGATTATGCCCATAATAAGCTGAGTTACCAGACGCTCTTTGATAATGTCAGGAAGCTGTATCCGGGAAGAAAAATACTTCTGGTCTTCGGATGTCACGGCAATAAAGCTTATAACCGCAGAAAAGATCTCGGAGAACTTGCCAATATATATGCGGACAAGATCGTCCTGACAGAACAGGACCCGGGAACAGAATCGGTGACTGAAATATGCCGGCAGATACAAGAACATATAGATACAGATAAACCTGTAGAAGTCATCACAGACAGAGGAGAGGCCATAGCTGCTGCCTGCGATATGGCAGAGGACGGCTGGGTGATGGTGATCGCCGGAAACGGAGCCGACGGCTACCAGAAGAGAGGCCTGACTTATGTGGAGCTTCCGACAGATGGTGAAAGAGTGCAGGAATATATAGATAAAAACAAATAAGTAAAAGGGATGATATTCAGATGAATGATCACGGTAAGACTACTGCGGCGTTCGAGAGCATTGCAGCCGGTCTGGGCAGAGGACTTATATATATTCAGGAAGATTACAATATAGGAGCCTACAGCAACCTGGCAAAGGAGATAACCGGTATAAGACTTCCGGCTCATAGTCAGGGACATGACGGGGGAAACATCGAAGAAGGAGATATCGTCGTAATCGCCGACAATGACCTGGGCAACGACGATGGGCTTTCTCCCGAGGATCTCAAACTGATAAATATATACGACAGCAAAATAAAATGCGGCGACGCATTTTTGGCTATAGGAGTCTATAAGAACAGAAAGATCAAACCCGTTTACAAGGTGGCCCACAGCTACGACCTGAAACAGACTATGGAGCTGAACCACAGATATCTGGGGTTTGGAATTTCGGCGCTTATAGATGAAAAAAAGGGCGTCATATCCATTAACGTCAACGATGTTGAATATTCTATGACTTACCTCGAGGCCATAGGCCATATGGTTGTTATCGATAAAAACACGGGAAAGATCAAATTCTTCCAGGCCAGAGGATACGGCTTCAGAAATGAAGAGATAGGAAGCCTTCTGAGAGGAAAGAGCTTTCTTGAGAAGAGGTCGGACGGAGAAAACAGCGATCTGTGCCCTCAGATAGGAAGAAGAATGGAAGAACTGTTTGAAGGCGACCGGTTCATAAGCGATATAAAGATGCTTCTCGAAGGAGAGAACGGACAGGGAACGAAAAAAGTCTATAACATCCATAAGCGCCCCATGTATTGTCATATGGTAAGGATAAAACTTGGAGAGCCCGAAGACGGGGTGTATATCTTCATTCAGGATAAGGAACTTGTGCAGAATCAGCCGGCTTCCCGGGATGTGATGGCTGCCGAACTTGAAAAACTGAAGAAAAGAAGATATGCAGACGAAGAACTTGCCGGAGTAGACGGATTCGGCAGCTTTATCGGAAACGATAAGACGATGATAACCGTCAAGAGGCTGGCGGCAAAGGCATCAAAGAACAGGTTCAACGTTATGCTCACCGGAGAGAGCGGCACGGGAAAGTCAGTCTTAGCAAAAGAAATACATGATATGAATATGGCTCACAAGCCCTTTGTGGAAGTATGTTGCAACGCTATTTCACCGACGCTCTTTGAGAGCGAACTCTTCGGATATGCTCCGGGAGCATTTACGGGAGCCAGTTCTCAAGGCAAGGCAGGATATTTCGAAGAAGCTAACGGGGGAACTATTTTTCTTGACGAGATAGGCGATATATCGCCCGAGATGCAGATAAAGCTTCTTCACGTGATACAAAATAAGCGCATATATAGGGTAGGCGACACTAAGCCTATAGACGTAGACGTGAGGATAATAACGGCAACCAACAAAGATCTGGAAAAAGAGATGGAAAGAGGCAATTTCAGAAGAGATCTCTATTACAGGATCAATGTATTTCCTATATACATACCTCCTCTCAGGGAGAGAAAAAGCGATCTGTATTTTCTGGCAAATTCCATACTGGATCAATACTGCAGAGAATATGACATAAAGACCAAGCAGTTTTCTCAGGAAGCTATAGACATAATCATGTCCTACCCTTGGCCTGGAAATGTGAGAGAACTGAAAAATGTAGTGGAATGTGCAGTAGCCATATGCGACGAGGAACTGATATATTCGGAGCATTTGATGCTGCCGAAAGATTTGTGGGAGGAAGGAAACAGAACCTTAAAAGAAAGACTTAAAGATGAAGAACATAGAATAATTTCAGATACTCTTAAGAGAAACGGCGGCGATAAACTTAAGACTATGGAAGAACTAAATCTCCCTCGGTCATCTTTTTACAAGAAATTAAAGGAAGTTGGGATCGATTGAATTTCTCAAAAGTAAGACTAAAGTCTTAAAAATGAGACTTTAAACGAAAACTAACCGCAAGTCCTCACCTGAGGCGAACAAGTTGATTATGAGAGAAACCATTGAAATATCAATGGCTTCTCTTTTTTTGTTCAATTATGCTGAACTTTGGCACAGGTCTTGCTTATTAAATTTATAACAAAACATCATATCTCATGGAAAGGAAATTAAAATGACCAGAGAAATAAAAGACGGAAAACTGTATTTTGACGGCTGCGATACGACACAGCTGGCCAGAGAATATGGAACGCCGCTGTATGTCATGTCAGAGACAGATATCATAGAACGCTTTTCTCAGCTTAGAAAAGAATTCACGGATAAATACCCTAAAACAAGAGTGGCTTACGCCTGCAAAGCTTTTTGCAATATGGCCATGCTGAAACTATGCGAAAGGGAGGGCATGTGTATAGACGTAGTCTCCGGAGGAGAGCTATATACGGCGATAAAGGCAGGCTTCCCGGCTGAGAGGATAGAGTTCAACGGAAACAATAAACTGCCCGAAGAGCTCTCTGCTGCCATAGATTATGGGATAGGGAGAATAATAGTAGACGGCATAGGAGAATTGGAACTAATAGAGAAGATCTGCAGAGAAAAGAATAAAAAAGTCAAGGTGCTCTACAGGATAACACCGGGAATAAAGGCAGACTCTCACGATTATATAGTCACAGGCAAGAAGGATTCAAAATTCGGAATGCCTCAGGATGAAGACTCCCTGTATCGTGAAGTGAAAAAAGCTCTCGACTCCCCTTACGTAGAGTTCCTGGGTTTCCATTTTCATATAGGCTCGCAATTATTTGAAAAAGATCCTTATTTACAGGCTCTCAATGTGACTTTGAAGCATATTAAGAATATTAAGGAGAAATATGGAGCAGAGGTAGAAGAGATAAACATGGGAGGCGGATTCGGTGTCGTATACACCGATGAGCAGCGTAAGCCGTACAGCTATTACCTTGATCCGCTCATGGAAAGGATAAATGAATTTTTTGCAGAAGAACAAATGCAGCTGCCGGCCGTAGTCATAGAACCGGGAAGGAGCATCGTCGCCGAAGCCGGAATAACCCTCTATACTATAGGCCGCATCAAAGACATCCCGGGAGTCAGAAAGTATGTATCGACAGACGGAGGGATGACGGACAATATAAGACCTGCGCTGTATCAGTCTGAATATGACGGAATCATAACAGGCAAAGCATCACAAGCAAAGACGGAAAAGGTGACAGTATGCGGTAAGTGCTGTGAATCGGGGGACATTCTTATCAGAGACATAGACATGGCAGAGCCTGAAACAGGAGATATATTCGCCATATTTTCCACAGGAGCGTACGGATACTCTATGGCTTCCAATTATAACAGGAATCTCGTACCGGCCGTAGTGCTGGTTAAAGAGGGCAGAAGCGAAGTGATAGTGAAACGTCAGACATACGAAAATATGATTTCAAACGATGTGATTCCGGATTCTTTAAGATGATGTTGATCAAATATTAAAACGAGGAGGAATATGATGAGGACTCTAATAAAAAACGGTGTTGTAATCGATCCGGCAAACGGTGTGAATTCTAAGCTCAACCTGGTGATCGAAGACGGAAAGATAAAGGAGGTGACAAGAGATGAGCCTTGCTGCGAAAAGGTCATCGATGCAGAGGGTAAATATGTGGCTCCAGGATTTATCGACATCCATATGCACGAGGAAGGCTACAATCAGGAGCAGGGAAAGATAAAGAATTCTATCACTAAAGCTATGCTGCGGATGGGAGTGACTACGGCTGTGGGAGGAAACTGCGGAGATAACTATATGGATCCCGCAGAATTCCTGGATACCATAGACAGAGAAGGATGCCCCGTAAATATGGCCATGTATGCAGGACACACTTATTTCAGAAATAAAGCGGGTCATACGGATAAATATACTGAAATATCAGACGCAGAACTCAAAGATATGAAATCCATGATTAAGGACGCCCTTGACAGAGGCTGCATAGGTATTTCTTTCGGAATAAGATACGTCCCGGGAATCAACGAAAATGAACTTATAGAATGTGGAAGCCTCTGCAAGCCTTCAGGCAAGCTGGTAAGCGCTCATGTGAGAAATGACGCGGCATATATATTCGGAGCCATGCAGGAACTCATAAATATAGGGGAAAAACTGAATTTGCCTGTTCAAGTGTCTCATGTAGGCAGCATGGGAGGATTCGGACAGATGAAAGAAATGCTGGAAGTCATAGACGCATACAAAGCCAATAATTATGATGTCACTGCTGACTGCTATCCGTATTATGCTTTCAGTACCAGGATAGGAGAGACTACATACGACGACGGATTCCTTGAAAGATACGATACAGATTATTCTGTGATAGAAGTCTGCGAAGGAAAATATAAGGGCAGAAGATGTGACAAGGAGATTTTCGACGAGCTCAGAAGAGACGCGCCGGAGACTATAACGGTATGTCATGTGATGAAACCTGAAGACGTAGATATGGCTCTTCTTCATCCCAATGTCATGCTTGCCAGCGACGGACTCTTCAACAACGGGCAGGGACATCCGAGAGGCGCAGGCTCTTTTCCGAGGTTTATAAAAAACTATGTAAAGACAGGCAAAATCTCTTTATATGACGCTGTAAACAAGATGACTACCATGCAGGCCGAGAAACTCTGCCTCGATAAGAAAGGCAGACTCAACGTCGGATCAGACGCAGATATAGTGATCTTTGATCTGGAAAAGATAAGCGACGAGGCTACTTTTGACGATCCGGCCGCCGCCCCTTGCGGTATAGAGTATGTGATAATAGCCGGAGAAGTAGCTGCATGCGGCCAGGAGATAGTAGACGAGACTCTCGGTCGGTCAGTCAGAAAATTTTAAAGCTAAAAAGGCTTATGAGGTTGCCTTAAAAACCTAAAATTTTAAGAAGGAGAAAACGAAATGGAATTTGGTTTTTTATCTGTTATTCCGCCCGTGTGTACTATATTGCTGGCGGTTTTGACTAAAAATGTGTTTCTGGCGCTGATGATAGGCGTAGTTCTGGGATATCTGATCCTGGACGGAGGAAATGTGATTGCCGCTCTGAGCGATTCTCTGAACGGAGTAGTAAACGTATTTACCAGCACCGGGAACACCATCGTACTCATGTCGATACTTCTGATAGGCGCAATCATCTATATCATCGAAAAATCAGGAGGTATCACAGGCTTTGTAGATGTGATGGTCAAAAAGAGGGCTATCATAAAGAGTAAAAAAGGCGCCAACTTCTTTACTTGGCTCCTGGGCGTACTTATTTTCACATCGGGATCCTTAAGCTGCATGGTAGTAGGTTCAGTTACGAGGCCTATAAATGACGCTCTGAAAGTTCCTCATGAGAAAGCTGCGTTTTTAGTACATTCAACTTCTACACCTGTATGCGTATTGATTCCTCTGAGCGGCTGGCTGGCTTCCATGATCGGCTATCTGACTTCAGGAGGAGTAGCCGAAGGCGACGCTATGACCATATTGGTAGAGTCCATTCCGCTGAACTTTTACTGCGTGATAGCAGTCGTAGGATGTCTGGTTCTTTCACTGCTGGGTATAGATTTCGGACCTATGAAAAAAGCTGAGAAAAGGGCTGCAGAAACAGGATATCTGGATGATCCTAAATCTAACCCCGACGCCAGCAAAGGCGATGAGGAGATACAGATAGACACAGACAAACCGAGAATGATAAACCTGCTTCTGCCTATGCTTGGAATGATAGCAGGCGTTATAGTAGCTCTGATCGTAACAGGCGAGGGAAGCCTCCTCAACGGAAACGGCATGCAGGCTCTGCTGTGGGGAGTCTTCGTGGCTCTAATGATCTGCGGCATACTTACAATGGTACAGAAGATATATACTTTCGGACAGTTCATCGACAACGTATTCAAAGGCGCTTCATCGATGCTTTCGATAGCTGCTATACTCATGTTCGCCTTCACCTTGTCTCCGATAGTAAAGACTCTGGGAACGGGAGAATATCTGTCGTCTCTGTTTGAACAGTTCCTCACTCCGGGACTGCTGCCTGTACTGGTATTCATCATGGCTTGTATCCTGTCTTTCGCTACGGGAACATCCATGGGAACCATGGCCATCATGTCGGTGATAGCTCTGCCTATGGCCGTCAATCTTGGAATGAGTATTCCTCTCGTAGCTTCTGCCGTATGGGGCGGCAGCATATTCGGAGATCATGCGTCTCCTGTATCTGACACTACTATCATGAGCTGCGCTACTACAGGATGTAATATAATAGATCACGTCAAGACTCAGATACCTTACTGCGGTGTGTTTGCGGCGGCATCTATAATACTTTATCTGGTCGTGGGACTCATTCTTTAAACGACGCTTATAAAGGTGATATTTGCAGAATCTCTGCGGATATCACCTTTATTGTCCCTTAAGGGTGCAAGAAAAAGCCCGCATCTTAAGATGCGGGCTGGTATTGGGAGCTTATAGCTCCGATTTGAACCACTCGTTTACGGGTAGCGCCGATGCGTCTCGGAGAGATCTATATATGAGTATCGGCGTCTCCGATATCAGAAAGCAATTTTTTCATATCTTCCGGCAGAGGAGCTTCAAGACAAAGCTTCTGCCCCGTTATCGGGTGGATAAACGAAAGCCTGTATGCGTGAAGCGCCTGTCTGGATATATATCGGGAAGTACTTTTTTCTTCGTCTCCCTCAATGCGGCGAAAATCTCCGTGAAGCTTTCTGTACAGAAAAGGATCGCCGTTATTATAGAGATGATCTCCTGTAACGGGGTGACCGATGGAAGCCATGTGTACTCTGATCTGATGAGTCCTGCCGGTTTCGAGGGAGAGTTCCGTTAGAGTATATCCCGATTCAAACCGACGGAGGACTTTATAGTGAGTCAGAGAAGGGAAACCTTCTCTTTCAACGGGCAAAATCCATCTCTCTACCTCGTTGGGATCGGGTCTTCCTATGGGAGCGTCTACGCTGCCGCTGTCTACAGTGATGATACCGTCTAAAACTGCGAGATACCGCTTTTCGATGGTGCCGGCTTTCATCTGTTTGATGATCTGCTCCTGGACAAAACCATTTTTAGCTACTATTAAGAGGCCGGAGGTATTCATGTCCAACCTGTTGGCAAAGCGTATCTTGTAGCTTTCTCCGTCATCGCGCATCTTCTTTGAAATGCCGTTGGCGATAGTATGACAGGGCTTTCCCTTTGTAGGATGTACTACGTGGCCGGGCTGTTTATTGATGATGAGAAGGTCTTTGTCCTCAAAGACCACCGAGATAGGTATATCTTCCGGCGGAAAATCAGAAGTTTCCTCGGGGAGATTTACGGTCAACTTATCTCCCGGGCGCGCAACCATCCAGCCCCGGACAGGTTCGCCGTTTAGCTTTGCCAGATCCTGCTGCTTTATCTTAGTCAGCAGCCTGGATGAAAAATGAAAATTACGCCGAAGGAGCTCCTTTACAGAGAGCTCCCGGTCTTTTTCCGTCACTGTATAATTGAATTCTGTCATAGTTTTTCCTTATAAGAATTTGCTCTTCACTTTTTCCCAGAACTGATAATTATCGAATCTGATGAGATTGATCTTTTTGCGGGAGAGGTGAAGGCTCAGTTCCTTTATGCCGTCGTATTCTGCGAGCATTCCGTCATATGTGATGCTGAGGGTGGAATCGTCTTCGCTGCAGGGGATTACCGTCAGCTTATCGTTTGCAGGCAAAAGTATGCCTGAGGTCAGAGAGCGGTATGCGACGTTCTGAATGGGAGCGATAGGCGTTACTTGCAGAACGTTGAGCCTCGGGTCTACGATGCTGCCTCCGAGGGCGTAGTTATAGGCTGTACTGCCGGCAGGCGTAGAGACGCAGATACCGTCTCCGCTGAATCTTTCTATAAAGCTGTTGTTTATGGAAATGTTCAGATGAACGGGATGAGTCAGCATGCCCTTTACGGTGATCTCGTTGAGAGCCGTATGCTTAGCCACATGCGAGTCTGTGCGGATGGTGCAGGCCACGCCTGTGAGACTCTGTATACTGTATCTGTCCTGATTGTATAAAAAGATAAAGTCGTCTATCTTTTCGGGCAGTATCTCCTGGAAAAAACCCAGATGCCCCGTATTTATCCCTACGATGGGCGTCTTGGGAAAGCCGAAGTCCTGGACGAGACGGAGAAGAGTGCCGTCTCCGCCTATGCAGATTATCAGTTGAGTCTGCTCATCATATGTATCGAGAGCCCTGAGACCCGATTTTACAAGCTTTTTTCTCAGAGTTCTCTCGATAGTTCCCGATATTTCCGTATTGTTCTTATAAATAAAGATGTTCTTGTTCATAAATATGATATTACAACATTTTTTCCAGTTCATCAACAAGGTTTTTAAAGGTTTCCATGGCCATCTTCACAGGCTGTGGGGACGCCATATCTACTCCGGCTATCTTCAGAAGCTCCACAGGATAATCGGAAGATCCGCTCTTGAGGAATTTTATATAATTCTCCCGGGCCGTTTCACCTTCTTCAAGGATTTTGGCGGAAATAGCAGTAGCCGCCGAATAGCCGGTAGCGTATTGATATACATAGAATCCGCGGTAGAAGTGAGGTATTCTCGACCATTCGTATTTTATATATCCGTCGTCTTCCATAGCGGGACCGAAGTAAAGATCGTTGAGCTTATTATAAGTGTCATTGAGCCATCCTGCAGTCAGAACTCCGCCTTTTTCTATCTCCTCATGAGCCAGAAGTTCAAACTCTGCGAACATGGTCTGGCGGAATAAAGTCGTACGGAACTCTTCTATATAATAATTGAGCAGGTACTTTCTCATATTCTCATCTTTTTCTGTCGCCAGCAGATGCTTTATTAAGAGGGACTCGTTGACTGTAGAGGCTACCTCGGCAGTGAATATGGAATGATCCCCGTAAGTGTAGGGCTGAGCATTTCTGGTATAATATGAGTGCATGGAGTGTCCCATCTCGTGGACGATAGTGAATACATCTTTAAGTGTATCGGTGTAATTGAGCAGTATATAAGGCATGCTGTCATAGGCTCCGAAGCTGTAGGCTCCGCTGGTCTTGCCTTGATTTTCATATACATCTACCCATCCTGATTCTATACCGCGTCTTACTTGCCGGATATATTCACTGCCTAAAGGAGCCAGGCCTTCGGCCATTATTTCCACTGCTTCCTCAAAGGAAATCTTCTTTTTCGGAGCGGCTACAAGAGGTACGTAAACATCGTACATTCTCAGATGATCTACACCTAAAACTTTCTTGCGCAGCTCGATATAGCGGTGAACTACTGGAAGATAGTTGTGAACTTCTTTGATGAGATTGCGGTATACGTCCATAGGGATATTTCCGCTGCTCAAAGCTGCGGCTGCCGCCGAATCATATTTTCTTATTCTGGCCGAGACCACGTCCGTCTTGGCGTTATAGTTATAATTGGTGGCCAGAGTGTTATTGAGCTTTTTATAAGCCTCGTACATGTTGGTGAAGGCGGTCTTTCTGACGCTTCGATCCTGACTTTCCATAAAAGTTATATAGTTGCCGTGAGTGAGAGGGACTTGCTGGCCGTCCTCTCCTGTGACGACACCGAAGGTCATATCCGCGTTATTGAGCATCTTGAAGACATCGTTGGTAGCGCCTGTTATCTCGGAAATCTGAGCCAGTATGTTTTCTTCTGCCGCCGATAAGATATGCTCTTTTTCGCGGAGCATGGATTTAAGCATGAAGTCATACTGCAGGAGGCCGGGCTCTTCGCGCAGAAATTTCAGTATCTCGGATTCGGGCGCCTCCAGCAGTTCAGGAGTGAAGAAGGACATGGCTGCCGCCACTTTAGCCATCGCGCTGCCGCATTTATCGTCCATGGCCTGATATTTATCCACCCGGTTGTCTTCATCTTTTTTCATGGCCGCATATACAAAAGCGTGTTCGAGTTTCTGCCATATGGAATCTCTTTCCCTCAATGCTGCAAGCAGAGTTTGCGGCGATTCGACCAGTTTTCCGCTGAAATCTTTAAACTTTTCGGCTCTCTTTATACACTCGTCTACATCCTTTTCCCACAAAGACTCATCAGGATACATATCCTCTATGTTCCATTTGTATTCCTGAGGTATCTGATCTCTCTGTTTTAAATTTTTGTCTGACATTTTTGCCTCCCATATAGATAAAAAATTTTTCATGTAGTATAATTATAGAAACTTTGATTTTGATAACGGCGTGAGGTTGTTATACCACAAACCTAACAAGCAGCGGTGGTTCAATGGACCCTTCCTTCTGGCGGTAGCCCTCGGTGGTCACTGCAGATAGCTGGATCTTCTACCGCAGAGCTGCATGCTGTATTTTCTTAGCCCTTTGTACTGATTCTACAGCATTTTAGGGAGAAAAACAGCCTGAATGATGCTACAAAGGTGAAGATGCTGTAAATTACGATTTATTATTGCGATTCTACAACCATTTTAACAAATTCTGTTGTAGAATTTGTGCTTTTCTCTGTAGAATACAGCCATGTGCTGTTTTTCACCGTAACAAGCGCAGCAGCGGTGGTTCAATGAACCCTTCCTCTCGGCAACGCTGCAAACATAATCGATGGGTTCATTATACCACAGACCCAACAGGCAGCGGTGGTTCAATGAACCCTTCCTCTCAGCAACGCCGCAATCATGATCGATGGGTTCATTATACCACAGACCTAACAAGCAGCGGTGGTTCAATGGACCCTTCCTCTCGGCAACGCCGCAAACATGATCGATGGGTTCATTATACCACATCTTGGAAAGGATTATTACATAAATGGATAACAGACCTATAGGTTTTTTTGATTCCGGTCTCGGCGGTCTTACGAGTATACCTAACCTCTTTGAGAACATGCCTCATGAGAGAGTGATATATTTCGGAGATACGGCCAGGACTCCTTACGGCTCAAAGGCTGTGTCAACTATCAGGCAATACGCCTTTCAGATAGCTGATTTTTTAGTCTCTAAAGATGTCAAGATGCTGGTGATCGCCTGCAATACCATAAGCGCCACCTGCCTTGATGACCTGAGAAAAGCTTTTCCCGATATCCCTATCGTGGGAATCATAGATCAGGCGGCAGAAGCTGTAGCGAGCAAATGCACTGAGAAGAACAATATAGGCATAATCGCTACGAAGGCAACTATATCCAGCGGTGATTATAGAGAAAAAATCAAAAAACTGGACGGCTCTCTCAAGGTAGTCGAGAAAGCGACGCCTGCCTTTGTACCTCTGATAGAAGAGGGAATAATAGAAAATGAGATAATGGATCTTACTATACATTATTATATGGACGAATTTATAGAGGAAAACCGTATAGACACACTAATACTGGGGTGTACCCACTATCCTCTTATAAAAGATAACATCAGCAGGATATATCCCGACCTTCAGATTATAAATCCATCCAGGGAGATACTCACCCCTGTGATGAAGATTCTAAAAGAAACTGACTCTCTGGCTACTGAAAGAAATGACAGAGAGAATATCTTTTATGCCAGCGATCTATCTGAAAATTTTTCCAATATGATACAGAAGATTCTGGAGACAGAACGGTCCGATCTGATACTTAAATTTAAAAATCTTGAACTGTAGGAGGAAGGATGAACAGAGAACAACTGTATGAGTATCTGGATATAGATACTCCGGCCGACTTTGAATATTTTGAGAATATGGCGGCTTTGCTGGAATGTGAAGAGGATATTCCCTATGAAGAGATCTGCGTCTTGATAGAGGATGTGGATAAGGATAACTTGGCCCTGCTGATAGATAATTACTTTGAGGAACTGTCGGACTTTTATCCTGACGGCGACGATGAGTTTTATATGTTGATGGACAAGATAAGATTGTCCCTTTCGGGGATGGCAAAGAACAGCGGTGAGAAAAATACCATGGCCAGTCTGGCCGAGGAGCTTTGCAGGTTCAGAAAATGGTATTCTCTTGAGTCAGAGGTAGTATGCGTAAGCGTTTCAGAGGGAGAGGAGAGAACGGAGACTCTCAGAGACGCATTGGTTCTTTCGCGCCTTGAAAAGCTGGACGGAGAAAAGTTCTATTATGACTTTAGTTCATGTAAGGGATATGAGATAGACGATTATATGATGTCTTTTGCAGATGTCATAGCAGCTTGCGAAGAAGATGATGAAACACCTCGATAACATTTAGAAGGCCTCCGTCATATTATAATATAAAATAAGGAGGTTTTTTATGGGAGACGATTTCAGAAGAATGGAATGTTGTCAGCAGGAGTGTCAGGATAAGTGCTTCAAAGATTGCTACTGCAAGGATGAAGACAACGGGAGCAACCTGATATGGCTCATAATACTTATCGTGATAATTTACTGCCTTTTCTGCAACGACAACAAGGGCGGTCTTTTCGGAGGACTGTTTTAAAACAGGAGCGTAAGCTTTTGGCGTTTGTTAAATTAAAAAAAGATCAGGGGGATTTCTCTTGATCTTTTTTTGTTTAAATGTTAACATAGCTTTTATCACTTCTAAAGAAGGAGAATCAGATGAAGGACAATATGTCAGATGAAAAATTGAACCAAGGCAAGTCATACAGGCAGGGCATATTCTCATCTTTGATGTGCAATATATGGTGGGGGCTGATGCCTATATACTGGCAGGCCCTCCGTCCTATAGGTTCGTGGGTGATAATCTTTTACAGGATCGTTTTGGTGGCGGCAGTATGTCTTATAGCTGCTGTGGCAGTCTATGATAAAAAGACTGTATTTGCGCCTCTCAAAGATAAGAAGACGGTAATCAGATATGTGCTGGCAGGCATACTCATCACCGCCAACTGGTCCATATACATATGGGCAGTGAATGAAGATATGGTGATTCAGACCTGCATAGGATATTACATAGAACCGCTGGCCATCTGCCTGCTGGGAATCGTACTGTTCAAAGAAAGGATGAGCAGATATAAAGTTGTGGCTTTTGGCATGGCTGTCCTGGGCGTAGCCGCAGTCATAATTTATTTCGGAGAAGTTCCTCTCGTAGCCCTCAGCCTGGCGGCTACATTTTCTATATATGCGGCTATAAAGAAAAACTTTGGGATGCCGCCTTTATTATCGCTGCTTTATGAGACCATCTTTCTTTTGCCGGCAGGACTTGCCGCAGTCATATACCTGGAAGCGACAGGGCAGGGGGCTATAGCTGCAGTATGGGGAGATGAGAGTTATAAATATGCTTTCCTCATGTTCTGCGGCCTGTTTACGGCGATTCCTCTAATACTCTTTGCAGACGCTGCCAATAAGCTCAATCTTTTTACAGTAGGTCTTTTTAACTATATTTCACCTACGATTTCGCTGATCATAGGAATATATATGTTTAAAGAACCTTTTGAACCGATTCAGCTCATCGCTTTTGCGATCATCTGGATAGGCCTTATATTTTTCAGCTACGGAGAATATACTGAAGTCAGAAGAGATAAGGAGCGTCCGGCCTCATGAAGAAAAAAGAGACATGCGGAAAAAAAGACGTGAAGAGCCCGGGACTGAGCGGACTTAACGTAGCCGTAATGTATATAGGAGCTATAATGGGAGCAGGTTTCGCCTCCGGGAGAGAGACATGGCAGTTCTTCGGTGTGTTCGGAGGATACGGCAGAGCGGGAATCCTTATATTTGCCGCCATATTTATGGCTGTCGGATTCATGGTCAGCTATAATGCGTCAAGACTCGGTACTCACGATATGGGCTCTGTAATAGTTCCGGGGAGCAGCAAAAGATTAAAAGACCTGACAGGCTATTTTATGGCAATCACCCTGGCCGTAGTCATGGTAGCTATGTCGGCCGCTGCGGGAGCCCTGATACATCAGTATTTCGGAGCTGATTACTGGGTAGGAGGAGCTTTGATGACGGTTCTGGTGATAGCAACCGTCTTAGGAGATTTTCAACGTATATCCAAAGTGTTCAGATATATAATGCCTGTATTATGCGTCCTGATGACGGCAACATGCGTCATCGTCATAATAGAGATTCCTGTAGAAGAATACTCGCCGGAGGATATAGAAGTTTCGCCGGCGGCGCCCAGCTGGTGGATATCGGCAATACTGTACACCGCCTACAATGTAATGGCAATGATAGCCGTAGTGGCGGCTGCTACTGTAAATGCCAGAGACAAAAAAGCAGTGGCCTGGGGCGACTTTATGGGAGGTCTGTTTTTAGGCGTTTTAGCTATGCTCATACTGATCACCGTTCAAAGAGACACTCATCTGTCTCAGACGCTGGATATGCCGGTGCTGGGCTATGCTTCTAAAGCTTCCGAAGGACTGGGAGTCATGTATACTTTAGTATTGTTCTGCGCCATTTATTCTACTGCAACCAGCAATTTTTACGGATTTACCACTAAACTTAAAGAAGGAAAAAATAAAAATAAGATAATAGTGACGGTGGGAGGAGCTTCTTTTATCTTAGGACTGGTAGGATTTAAAAACGTAGTAAAATATGTTTCGCCTGTGATGGGATATGCAGGAATCGTAATGATAGTACTGCTTACAATAAATTGCATAAAATTGAGAAAAGAGGAAAAACAGATGAAAATGAAAAGAGAGCCGTTTCCGAGTCCGCTTGTCAGAGTAACGGGAGGTCCGGGAGGAGAGGCTGTTCTCGTAATGGGGAGCGAAAGAACTGCTCTTCACGACTGCGGAATGGCGTGTTTTGAAAAGGAACTCATAGATAATATCGAAAGAGAGCTGAAAGGAAGACCTTTAGACTTCGTGCTTATATCTCACTCTCATTATGATCACATAGGAGGACTGCCATATGTCATAGAACGATGGCCTGAGGTCATAGTTTGCGGTCCTGAAAAGGCCCGCCAGGTATTTGAACGTCCCGGCGCTGTCTCTATGATAGAGTCGATGGGAAAGACCGCTTCTCTTCATTACGGAAAGGATCCTAAGGAGGTGACCGTCAGGGGACTGAGAGTAGATCGAGTTCTGAAAAACGGCGATATTATAGATATGGGCCCTGAGAAAATACTGGCCTTTGAAACTAAAGGACACACCGATTGCTCTATGTCTTATCTCCTTGAGCCTGAGGGTATATTACTGGCCTCCGAGTCTACAGGAGTTATTTCGAAAGAAGGCGTGCTGAGAACTTCCATACTCAAGAGCTTTGACGACAGTCTCGAATCTGCCGCCTTTCTGAAACTGCTGCCTTTTAAATATATATTGGTACCTCATTACGGGATACTGTGCCGTGATTTTAACGACAGATATTTTGATATGTATAAAGAAGAGGCAGAAAAAGAAAGAGATATGATAGCAGGCTGCATTTCGAAAGGAATGGATCTCGAACAGATATTTGAGGAACATAAGAAAGCCTGCTGGAGTAAAGAAAGGGAAGCGGAACAGCCTTACAGAGCTTACGAGATGAACACCAAGATAATCATAAAGAGAATGATGAAGGAAGCCGGCATAAATACAGCGTCCGAAAAGTGAATGAGGTGAAATATATGAAAGATACAAGCTCTCTGATGACAGAAAAAGACATTCAGCAATTAGAGTCCTTTATGGACAAAAGCAGCGGATATTTTTATAAAATGCTGTCGTATCTTTATGAATTCATGGAAACCGGTATTAAAGAGGGGAGGTTTACCGAGGATCAGATTTCAGAGGATCTGCAGGTAGCGCTTTGGTATGCCTATGCGTGTCTCAATACAGATGAATATGAATATTACTACAGAGCGTCGGTCTGGATGCCTGCGTCTGAGAAGAACGCTATGGGGTGCGGAACATGGTACTATCGATACTCTATAGCATTGATGTACTGCGGCAGACTGGAGGAGGCTCTGGAGTATGCGGAAGCGGGAGCCCAAGAGGAGCCGGACTACCCTTGGATATGGCTTCAGGTGGCAAAGCTGCGCAGCCATTTTAAAGACAGAGAGGGAGCCCTTGCGGCGGCCAGGAGAGGGCTTGATCTTGAGCCCGGCGACTATGAGTTTTTAACTCTGATACAGGAGATAGAAAACGGGTATACGCTGGAACAGATGGAGTATCACTGGATAGATCCGGAATGTGACAGACTCTTGCAGTCCGGAGAAGATGATGAAAGAGAAAATAAACTTCGGGCTATATCCTGTATAAAGATAAATCCGGAAGGGATAAATAATTTCGCCAGGATGTTCAGACCAAAGGACGCCGATTGGTCGGAGAACGGTCCGTACTGCTGCTTTAATTATTCTGTTTTAGGACATGAAATGGAACTGGTCTTCAGGATGAATAAGGCCGGGCTTTCCAAGCTGGATCCCGTATGGCTGGGGATCCAGAAGGAGAGACTGGACGACGGCAGATGGCTTTACCATACTTTAGAGGAGGGCAGAGTCGGAACCCTCAATACTGCTGTTTTTGGGCTTGACCGCAGTGTGAGCCTGATATTTGAACTTCCTGAGACGGAAGAATATTTTCAGGTCTGGCTGCTGGAGGACGGTACCCCTGCTGAAATGTATGACCGGAATAATTATCAATGATCAGATTTTTTTAAGGGCTGCAAGATCAAAAGGAGTAGTCTGGTATACGAAGTAATTGAGCCAGTTGGAATACAGGAGATTTGCGCAGGATCTCCAAGTGACGATGGGATCTTTGGTATCGTCGTCTCCCGGATAATAATTTTTAGGCACTTCGATATCAAGTCCGCTGTCTTTGTCCCGCAGATATTCTCCCTCCAGAGTGAGGGCGTCGTATTCTGAATGACCCATAATGAAAATTTGTTCTCCCGACGCTGTGGCGACGGCGTATATGCCGGCTTCCTCCGAAGAAGCCAATATGTCAAGCTGACTTACTTTTTCTATATCTTCTCTTAATACGGTAGTGTGCCGGGAGTGAGGGACATTAAACGTATCGTCAAAACCACGGAAGAGTATGCTGTTTTTTACTTCCATCTTGTGATGGAAGACTCCGAACATCTTTTCGGGGAGACGGTATTTCGGTACGCCGTAATGATAGTATAAGCCGGCCTGAGCTCCCCAGCAGATGTGGAAGGTGCTGTGCACATGAGTCTTGCTCCATTCCATTATTTCGCAGAGTTCTTCCCAGTATTCCACTTCTTCGAAGGGAAGAAGTTCTACAGGAGCGCCGGTTATAATGAGACCGTCGAAGTTGCCGTCCTTTACTTCATCGAAAGTCTTGTAAAAGGAGAGGAGATGCTCCGGAGGAGTGTTTTTTGACTTATGGGATTTAGTCATTATAAGTTCAAGTTCTACCTGCAGGGGCGTGTTGCCTATGAGGCGGGAAAGCTGTGTCTCCGTCTCTATTTTTTTTGGCATGAGATTGAGAAGAAGGACTTTAAGAGGACGTATGTCCTGAGTTATGGCCCTCGTCTCGGTCATGACGAAGATGTTCTCGCCGGTAAGGGTTTTGGTTGCAGGCAGGTCGTTAGGTATCTTAATAGGCATTTAAAGTATATCCTTTCTTTTACTGCTGATCAGTCTTTTCTATTTAAGCTTTTCAAGAGCCTGTGATACGTCAGAGATGAGATCGCTGATGTTTTCAAGACCTATGGAGATCCTGATGAGATCTGCAGGTACTCCGGCTGCAATCAACTGGCTGTCAGTCATCTGTCTGTGAGTAGAGCTGGCAGGGTGGAGGCAGCAAGTCCTGGAGTCGGCTACGTGAGTTTCTATGGAAGCCAATTTGAGATGACCCATAAATTCTTCTGCGGCAGAGCGGCCGCCTCTGATGCCGAAACTTATGACGCCGCAGGAACCTTTAGGAAGGTATTTCTTCGCCAGAGCGTTATACTTGTTGGAAGTCAAATCGGGATAGTTGACCCAGGCTACTTTATCGCTGCTTTCCAAAAATTCAGCCATCTTAAGAGCATTGGAACAGTGACGCTCCATGCGTACAGGCAGGCTCTCGAGTCCAAGGCTAAGCAAAAATGCGCTGTGAGGAGAAGGGGTTGAGCCGAAATCTCTCATAAGCTGTGCCACGGCTTTGGTGATAAAGGCTCCTTCGAGTCCGAAACGCTCCGTATAAGTCACTCCATGGTAGCTTTCGTCCGGAGTGCATAATCCGGAGAATTTGTCGGGATATTGGGTCCAGTCGAACTTTCCGCTGTCAACTATGCAGCCTCCGATGGTAGCCGCATGGCCTTCCATATATTTTGTAGTCGAATGAGTGACTATATCGGCTCCCCATTCAAAAGGCCTGCAGTTTACAGGAGTAGCGAAGGTGTTATCTACGATGAGGGGAACACCGTGACTGTGAGCAGCCTTTGCGAATTTTTCTATGTCGAGGACAGTCAGGGCAGGGTTTGCTATAGTCTCGCCGAAGACTGCCTTGGTGTTTTCTCTGAAAGCCGAGTCAAGTTCTTCTTCTGTGCAATCGGGATTTACGAAAGTAAAGTCTATGCCCATGCGCTTCATGGTAACTGAAAACAGATTAAAGGTCCCTCCGTATATGGTTGAGGAGGCTACTATATGATCGCCGCAGGAGGCGATATTAAATATAGCGTAGAAATTGGCCGCCTGACCTGAAGAAGTCAGCATAGCCGCCGAACCGCCTTCCATGGCGGCTATTTTTTTCGCCACCATATCGCAGGTGGGATTGGCAAGTCTGGAATACATATATCCGTCAGATTCAAGATCGAAAAGTTTTCCCATGTCGGCGCTGGTGTCATACCTGTAAGTGGTACTCTGTATGATGGGAAGCTGGCGGGGCTGTCCATTTTTTGGCTCGTATCCGCCTTGTATACATATGGTTTCAATATTTTGCTTTTTCATTTTTTATCTCCTTTAATCGTATATTTCTTCGGTGCCGATGGGATATATTATCAGCAGAGTGCCTTCCTTTACGGAAATAAGGCTTTCGACGCCTGTGAATTCGTTGCTTACGCCCAGCGAAACCGTGTTGGGAAGCAGGGCGTTACTCAGATGGTATTTAAGGCCTTTTTCCGTGACTCCCACTGCTTCCTCGCCATGGGAAAAAACAGATATGAAGCCGGAACTTTCCGGTGAAAACTTTACAGTATCGTTACATATGGCGGTTATGACAGAGTCTCTGCCGATGAGAAAGCCTCTGCCGCCCCGTCTGGCGATACCGGCTATACACTGGATATTGGCCATGGTGTGGTCCATTCGTCCTCCCGTGCCGCCGTAGATGACAAAACGCTTGTATCCGTGCCGCCAGCCTTCTTCGATAGCCGCTTCGGTATCTGTGTTGTCTTTGACAGCAGGCAGTTTTATTACTGAAGATCCTGAAGGCACTAAGCCCAGCGAGTCAAAATCTCCTATAATCAGGTCAGGCTTTATATTGAAGCCGCAAAGATAATCATATCCGCCGTCGGCGGCGATTACCATATCGCCGTAGTCAGGCTCGGAAGGTGCGGAATAATGCTCGCCTGCGGCGATTATATAGCAAGTGGCTCTCTTCATAAGTCCTCCGAGTTAAATTATTTAATACTATATTATAATACCATTCGGGGCGGAAAGACAATAAAAAAATGTAAGTGAGATTATTTGAATAGAGCTGAGTTCATAGTCATCTATGTCAATTTATGCCTGTCAAATAGATGAGTGAAGGGAAAACAGCGGACTATTGACAAGGCCATAATGTGGTGGTATTATGCAAATGTGATATGGGTGACCAAGTTTGAAAGAATGAATGTTAAAAGAAAATGAAATTTAAGACGAGGGGGGATATCATTGAATAATATAGGGAAAAGGCCGTCGAGGACACTTTTATATGAAGAGGTAGTCAATGATTTATATGCACTCATCGATAAAAGTTAGATGAAGCCGGGAGAAAAACTGCCTCCGGAACGGGAGCTGACCGAAAAACTCGGTATCAGCAGAAATGTGTTGAGAGAAGCCTTCCATGTTCTTGAAAGCAGAGGCATTATCAATTCCTATCAGGGAAAGGGACGCTTTCTGCGTAAGGTTCCGCAGGAAGAAGGCATAGAGACTAAATACGATAGCTTGAGCAAGAATCTGGAACGCTGTTCCATGATGGAAGCATACGAAGTGAGACAGGTTCTGGAAGTAAAGGCTGTAGAGCTTATAATCAGAAATGCGACAGAAGCAGATATAGATGAGATGGCGGCCGCCTGTGAGGAAATGGCGGAGAATTTCAGAGAAAGCGGGAGGACCGTCGGCGAATTTGAACTCCACAGACTGTATGCGAAAAAGACGGGCAGCCTGTTTATGGAGCAGACTCTTGAAATCGTGATTTCCAGCATCTTGGCGATGATGCACGGAAACTTCAGGGATGTGTTAAATATACATAATCCCGAAGAAGAAGTAAAATCTCACCGGCAGATTATCGCGGCCATAAGAGAACGAAACGCGGAGAAGGGCAAGGAGCTGATGTTTCAGCACATTCAAAGCACCATGGATATGCTGAGACAATGACGCGGTTTAACTGAATAAACTTAAAAGACACATGACCGATTAACAGAGAAAAATCAGGGTACATGTGTTTTTTTATGGGCCGGAGAAATATTGTGAAAAAATTGTTGACAATGGTTTTTAGGTCAGTTTACAAGGAACTACACGCAGACCACGAAACGGGGGCTGCTGACAACAAATAAAGGCTGAGTATCA